>Ga0080003_1000002_pt1 | contig 168703 bp, 154 predicted proteins | sample JossMetagenome_FD_69206 | JGI IMG/M metagenome (GOLD analysis project Ga0080003, IMG submission 69206) | Hot spring microbial communities from Joseph's Coat, Yellowstone National Park, USA - JC2_E (SPADES assembly) (version 2) | ecosystem: Environmental > Aquatic > Thermal springs > Hot... | reverse complement strand
GGTACATGAGCAATGCCAATGCAGCAGTAATAACGATGCATACAAGCATGAACCCAATAACAATGAATCTGCCTATACACGTACAGAAATTAGCTATAGTCAAAAACTTTTAAAAACCTTTCATACCTTTTTTAATTATATATCTTTCTTTTTTATGTATAATTTAGGTTAGCATTTGTATTCTACATTACAAATTTTACAAACTTGTAGATGAGCCCCTAACCTTTAATGTGGTATTGAGTCCAAAAAAGTATATAAATTGTGATAATACGATACTATCAGTATACGTAAATAATTAATAAACAAAGTGGAAATGAGAAAACATTTAAATAAATGTGGGGAATTTTCAATTGCTGAAAATGGGGAATTCTTAACTGCCACCTACAACAGTAAGGGAGATAGTATCCTATAAAATAGATGGAAAGATCTACTTGTTGAAGCAATACATTCTAGATATGAAAGGGTTAGGCAAGGTGAACATAGTAATAAGCTTGGGAATAAACTGCACCAAGATTCTAGTGACAAACAATCTGAGATGGCAACCAAAGAAAGTGATAGAGCTATACCTCAGGAGGTGGGATATTGAAGTAAACCAAGGGAGATGAAAGGGAAGGGATTAAAGATAGCCTGGCTAAGGGAGAGATGTGGCATCACCAGTTACATGATGCAGAATGCTTTAGTACAGGCAATTCTCGAGATGTCCACAATCATCACCCTCTCTAGTACCCACTTTGAATTCAGGTCAGTTACGCCTGAAGTGAGGTATAGATGGGTAGTAATAGATATGGTAATGAATCTGATAAAAGGATTTAAGAATTTTGGTACAGAGCTTTTAGAGAGAATAATAGACTCAATTGCCAACCCTTATAAATCAACGATGGTGATGAAAATATGTAAAATAGCAAAACTATAGTACATTAATTAAAGATTTAAACAACTGATCAATGAAAACAGGGCGGTTATTGGTATAAAGTGTATGTCAAAATTTAATAGTAGAAAATTCCATACATGGGATATCAATATGTATAAATTTGGAGGGCTCGTAGATCAGCTGGAAGATCGCTACACTTGCAATGTAGAGGCCTCGGGTTCAAATCCCGACGAGTCCATATATAATTTGAGGTGATAATATCCTGATTTCTGAATTATTATCACCATTAAGTTAAGTTGTGATAAATACTTTAATTGCATCCTCACTTGCACCCAAGGTTGTAAAAGAGTTTTTCAACAGAATCAATAAGCCATGGTAGGGTTAATAATGCCATCATATACAATAATGGTCCAATATTCTGCAAACCTGTTTCATTTTCATTGATGTCTAAAGATTTAACTTCTACTTTGACACCAAAAAGGGAAGTGATGAAAGATCCGATTTTCATAGGAACTCAGAGGAGAAAATATCAATAATAGAAAATCTCAAGGTTATCAATAACTTTTAGGATATGATTGAATCAATGGTATCCTTATATGCGAGATATTTCACATAGAAGATATTAACTAAAGCATTCCATCTTATTTTACCATAATTATAGAAAAATCCCCTAGGTCTAGATCACTATTTATCCTTAAAGCAAAATTTCTTTTAATGTATGGTGCATAGGATGAATAATCCTCATTTTCATTGACATTTTTTCTAAAAGAGGAAAAATCATATATTATGCCTGCGTAATCTAAATTTTCGTCATAGCTTGATGAGGAAAGAGAAAGCACTAAGGCTTCTGGTATAATTAATTTATCCGCAATAATCCTTCCTATTAAAGGATGCTTGTTGTTATGTTTGGATACTGTATAATTCCCTCCAATGAATAACATAAAGGGCCTTTTAACAGGAAATCCATAAACTATAGACGTATTAGCTATCGCACTTAAGGTAGATGCCAAATTTTCTGGGGTGCTTTCATAATGGGTAGTAATAGGCATAATAGAAAACTCATTAAATGAAACGGAAGCAATTTTTCTTAAAACTATAAACAGATCTCCCAGGGACATAATTTTTGTGTTAGAAACATACTTTTCAATTTTTACATTCTTATATGCTTTTTTATATTTGATTACAAAATCTTTATTGAACCTTTCTAAAATTTTTAGAGGGTTATACCTAGCTAAGTTAATAGGAAAAGTAGGTCCACAGGAAACTGCAGAAATAGCACCAGAAGGTATGTTTGAAATAATAAGTGAAGAAGTGTTTCCTTCATTCAATGAATTTAAAAATAACTCATTATAAAAATAAGATGCCCCCCTTTGAATAATATTTGCCTCTTCCAAAGTTCCACCAGCATTTTCTATATAAGATATTATTTCTTTTACCTCCGGAAGTGTAATTCCATCATAGGGTATATCAACCATTTTATTTCCATTGCCACTAATTAAAACTATTAAACCAGAATCTTTTTTAATGTTTTTAAGGAAAGAAATAACTTCTTCACCAATTTTTGATATTTTATCTGTAAAAAATTCTTCTTTTGTGACCGTTATATTTTTCAACCCCTCAACCTTTTTGTTATCAGAAGAAATTACATATCCATCCTCGATAAGGCTTCCTAAAACAGTTTTAGCTGCGTTAGCCATAGGAACTGCACTTTGACCAATGGAAACAATATTAAATTTTTTGAATTTATTAGAAAAAAGTTTATTGCCAACCCTTATCAAATCCTTTTTTTTTTCTATAGTATTTATAACAGCCTGGTATGGTGTAATAACTTTAAATGAATCCTCCATAAGGGTAAATAAATCTTCATAATCCCCATATTTAGACAATACCTCATCTTTGTTTATGATTTTAATCCCTGACATTATATCATCCTAATGAGAAACTTTCTTTATCTTTAACACCGTTTTCAAACCTATTAGGATTGTACAATTCTATAGGTATTATAGGTTTTTTCTTCAATATTATGCTAGAAGCCAAAACACCAACCATGGGTGAAAGCATAAAACCATGGCCACCAAACCCATTGACTTCAACAAAGCCAGGGAAATTTTTTTCTTCCCCTATTAAAGGTTTGCCATCTGGAGTTTCGTCATATAGGCCTGCCCATTGCCTCATAACACGTGCATTTGACAACCTTGGAATTACAGTTGTAAATTCTTTTGCAACATTTTTAAGGAAATCTGACGTTGCATTCATTGAATAATCCTCTGCTAAACTACTCATATTAATCCCCCCAATAACTTCCCCCCTCATAGACTGGCTCATATACAAACCAGTTTTTAGGGATACTACCATAGGTTCCAAGAAAAGCTTTATAGGTTCTGTAACAATAATTTCATGCCTATACGGTTTATTTGGAATTGTAATGCCTAGCATAGAAGCAACATTTGGGCTCCAAGCACCAGCTGCATTAATAATCCAACTGGTTTCATAAACATCTTTGTCTGTAGTAACCTTATAACTATAATCTTTAACTTTTTCTATCTTTATAACTTCCTCTTTTTCATGGATCTCTATGCCCATTGCCCTCGATTTTTCGCTGTATCCCCATATAACAGGGAAAGGAAACACAGTTCCATCTGTATGGCAATATGATGCCCCAACAACACCATTTAAATTGAGGTATGGATACCTTTCCTTGGTCTCTTTTTCAGATAAAAGTATACTAGGCACTCCCATACTATTTTGTAGTTTTACTGCCTTTTTAATTTCTTCATATTCTTTTTCTGAATATGATAGGAAAAGATAACCTCCCTGATTAAACCAGATATTTATCTCTAATTCTGAAGAAAGCTTTTCAAATATTTCCACACTTTTTTTTGCTAATACTATGTTTTCCATTGTGCTCCATTGTTGCCTCACCCCTCCACCACACCTACCCGAAGCACCATATCCAACATATTTTTTTTCTATGACTACAACTTTACTAAAGCCATTCAACCCCAAGTTATATGCTGTAGATAGACCAATTACTCCTCCACCAATAATAACACAATCAACTTTTTTCATCTTTATCCCCCACTAAAGAACCTAGTTTAACAGCCATAATAGGTGGCCGTTGAGTAGTCATTTTAGCGTCTATATTATTCTTTTTCATATATTTTACAGCATTCATCATACAGCTCTTTCCCTGGCACATACCCGTACCTATACCTGTATATCTTTTCATTTTCTCTATATCTGTATATCCCTCTTTTATGCTCTTTTCTATTTCTTTGTATGTTACGTCTTCACATGTGCAAATGAACATGCGGTTAGATAATTCCCCTATATATCCATTTGTAAAAATATCTGCATAGCCATCATTATACTCCCTCAAGTTGTAAGATGACTTATGCCCTTTAACAGCCGCATTTATACCAGCAATCTTCGCAACCTTCACTAAATCTTTAAACACTCCTCCACAGTACCCTGAAACAAAAACATTTTCTTTGCTACATTCCAAATATTTGTTAATTTTAGGTATAAACCCAACGTTATCAATATAATCCATTTCACAACCAATGTTGAATAAAATGCCCGAAGATGGATAAAATGAAGTGGAAACGAAAGCATCTAATTTAATATGCACACCATTATCCATAATAGCTTCATTAACTTTACTAAACCCTTTTAACTTCACAATTTTGCTATTTACAATTTTCCCAAATTTCTCTAAATCCTTATGATAATTTTCCCTTACAATGAAGGTATAATTCAACCTATTTTTATCTAAAAAGGATAAATCATCATTGTCTAAATAAACTGAATCTATTACCACATTTTTTGGAGAAATCGCTTTATGAATTACCAAATTTTTAAAGGCTTTAAATGTATATACCCCTGGTAGATCTGCATTTTCATAAGGTGGGACAGTATAAATCCTTCCAGTGGAAATCACCAAAGAGTTTGCATAAATCTCTATATACTGCTTATCCTCTTTATAACATCCAACCTTCCATACATCTTTTTTTTCTATGTAAACCGCTGAGGTATTAGAAAAAATTTTTATTTTTTTATTTTTTTCCAACGCTGATAGGCGTTCATCATTCATAGTAACATTAGGTAAACTATCAATACCAATCACATTTGCCCCAAACTCCCCTGCAACAATAGCAGACTCCAACCCATATTTGCCTAGCCCTATAACAAGAACATCAGTTGTTAATTGTTCAATTTTATTATTTTCAACATTTCCATTAGGCAATGCCCCTACGCCAACATATTTCTTCAAGAACCACATAGAAACACGTGATAATTTACCCCTAAATAATTTCATCCGAGTACTATCTAAATAAGGCTTAAAAACAAAATCTGATACCCTCATCAAATCAAAATTAAGGGAAGGATAATGATTTTGGGAATGTATTTTCATTCCATCTTTTAATGGTGTGATGCAAGCTTTAACGCTACCAACCCCCTCAACTTCAACAGCACAATGGTTACACTGTCCAGTACCACAAAAATACCCCCTAGGGCGATGATATTTTATACTCCTTGAAAATGTATATATATTATTGTAAAGAAGGGCTTCACCTATAGTAAAACCTTCTAGGGCGGAAAACTTCTTTTCATTAAAATAAAATGAAATTACTTTTGTGTTTGATGTCATATATACCCCTCATATCATATGATTTAATTAAAATTATGCTAAAAAATAGAAATAAAAAAAATATCAATCAAAATATTTAAATATTTTTTAACAATAGTGTATTCAATGAGTAGAACCCTAAAAAAAACATTAAAGCAATATATTATGTATTATCTTTACAAAAAAAAGCATGTGGGTTCTATTGAAAAAAATAATCTTTCTATATGCAAAAAAAGCCAAAAAGTAGGCAATATCATTGATAATCTGTCAGATAAAATTATGATGAAATATTGATTAAAGGTGTGTAAAAAATGTCTTTGTTAGAATTGGTAAAAGCGCGGAAAAGCATAAGGAAATATAAAGATATTGACATAAGCAATGAATTATTAACTTCTATTTTTAATGTGGTTAGATGGGCGCCATCTTCCAACAATATACAGCCATGGCTATTTATTGCGATACGAGATCTTGATATTAAAAAAAAGATAGCAACGGCATCACAAAACCAGAAATTTATATATGAAGCCCCTGTTGTTATTGTAGCTTGCGGTTTAATAGATGATTCCAAAGATGTAATAGGAAATTACATGGTTAGTTATCCGGTGGATGTATCTATTGCAATGACCTATTTAATACTTGCGGCACATGAAAAAGGGCTTGGCACATGTTGGATTGGATCATTCAACGAAGAAAAAATAAGAAACATCCTAAACTTACCAAGCAATCTCAAAGTAGTAGCTATAACACCACTAGGCTATCCTGCAGAATCCCCTAATCAAACTGAAAGAAAAGATATTGGAAGCATTTTAAAATTCGAAAAAGTTTAAAGAGGCAGTATGAAAATTTTATATACTACTTGGTTCGGTGTGTTTGTAATAGATAATTCTAATGTAATAGATAAAGTGCTATTCAAAAGGAATATAAATTACATATACAAAAAAACCAAACAAATTATGGAAAACCAAGTTTTAGAGGAAGAAAAAATGCTTGCAGATAAACATTCCCCTCTTTGTGTTCCAGTAAAAAGGCTATCTAATTTTGGGGAAATTGAAAATATAAAATCCCTTAATTTAAAGCCTGAACCATATGGATTTGGCTTGGATTTAAAAAGGGAACTAATATTTAAATTGGCAGAAGACGCACTAAATAAGTCAGAACAAGATACTAGTTTAAGGGAAGCTGTAAGAATTTACAATACAATGCAGGAATATTACAACAACCTCAACGAGTTGTATGACCAGTGGAAAAGGTTTATTTATGGTTATTCTATAGAAAATGAAAATGAAGATGCAGGGCAGTTAATAGTTCTCAAAAATATGATTAATAGTTATTCAAATGAGTTAAGGAAATGGGAAGATTTCATCAAAGAGGAAGCAGAGAGAATATCTCCCAACGCTTCTGCTATATTAGGTGGAGTTTTAGCAGCAAGGTTTATAGAGCATGCAGGGGGGTTGAAAAAAATATCAATGAAAAGTGCTAGCAGCATACAAATAATGGGTGCAGAGAAAGCTTTTTATAAAGCTAAAAAAAGGATGAATGGCAAGATGCCTAAACACGGCTTGTTATTTATGCATCCCTATGTGCATACTTCTCCATTAAATAAAAGGGGTAAAATCGCAAGAATCATAGCTTGCAAAACGGCAATAGCTTTTAGAGTAGACGCCTCTAATGGTAAATTCATTGGAGATGAACTAAATAAATACATAGATAAAAAAGTAAAATCAATATTAAAAGGTGCAAATTAATGACCTTCGAAATAATAATAAAAGATGCTCCGATTGAAAAATCCAACAATATAGATGATATGCTCCTAGATTTTCTATATATGATTGGCATGATCTCCAAATATGATAAAATAAACAAAAACAAAAATACAATCCCGTTTAAATTATTTAGAGATCACTTTTTAGTTTCACCAAATAAAATATGGCAGGTTAATGATTTAGCACAAAGCATGCATACCTCTAAACCTACCATATACAGATATATAAACAAACTTAAAGAGATGGACATAATACAAGAAGAAATAATAGAAACAGCACAAGAACTAAAGAAAGGTGCCAAAAGGAAAGGTTACAAAATAAGGTTCGGGAATTTATATCAGGCTTGGGGGCTTGTTGATGCAAGGCTCAAGATACTATTGAAAAATTACGAGGAAATTACTAAATACATACAGAATATTATCGATACATCCCAAACAGAAAAATATTAATAAAGTTTACCTATGTAATGTAATATAATGTAATGATAAAGGAGGAATAATTGTGACTGAAAAAGGAGATGCCAAGGAAGAAAAAAAAGAAAAAGAAAAAAAACCAGCTAAGCAAAAAGAAAATAAAAAAACTAAACAGGAAGGCAGTGCTAAAGAAACAAAGAAACCAACTGCGCCAGTATCTGAAAACTTCAAATATATTGTCACAATCCATGATACTGACATTGATGGCAATTTACCATTGCTGTATGCAATCCATCAAATTGATGGAATAGGCATGAGAGTTGCCCAGGCAATTGTTAACAAAGTAAAAATCCCCTATAATCAAAAAATAGGTTCATTGTCTGATACTGAACTTGAAAACCTTATCAAGCAAATTGAAGGGGTATCTTCTTACATGCCTTCCTGGATGCTTAACAGGCATATAGATCCAGAAACAAATACTTCTTACCATTTGATAGGTGAGGATGTTAAAATAAAAAGGCAAGAGGATATCAACCTTATGAAAATGATCAAGTGCTACAAAGGAATTAGGCATGAAAAAGGTTATAAGGTAAGAGGGCAAAGAACGAAATCAAATGGACGAACTGGTATGGCTGCAGGTGTTACCAAGAAAGCATTGGCAACAACAGCAAAGGAACAAACAGCACAACCCGCAGCTGCAGCGAATGAAAAGAAGGCAAAGCCGAAAGCACCAGAGAGCAATAAAAAATGAGGTGATTTGATTGGGTGATCCTAAATTTTCAAGAAAAAAATATGAAAGACCTTCCCATCCCTGGGATGGTGAAAGGATAAAAAAAGAAAATGAAACACTAAAAACATATGGCCTCAAAAATAAAAAAGAAATATGGAGGGTACAATCATTACTAAGAAATATAAGAGGGCAAGCTAGGGATTTAAATTCTAGGCTAAGGTCTAAGGATATACTTGCTGAAAAAGAGTCTAAAGCCCTCATAGGAAAGTTGTATAAGTGGGGGATGTTGGAAAGCACATCTGCAACCATGGATGATGTACTATCCTTATCTTTAGAAGACTTGTTGAAAAGGCGCCTTCAAACTATTGTCTTTTCCAAAGGTTTAGCTAACAGCCAGAAACAAGCTAGGCAATTCATTACCCACATGCATATAACAGTTAATGATAGGATAATCAATATACCTAGCTATATAGTAAAAAAGGAGGAAGAAGATAAAATAGATTTTTCTATATCATCTCCACTATATAGCCAAGACCATCCCGCTAGGGTTAAAAAAGAAACAATGGCAACAAAAAAAGAACAAAAGGTGGTAACAAATGGGTGAAAAAGGAATCGCACATATATTTGCATCTTACAACAACATTATTATAACAATAACAGATATTACTGGTTCAGAGACAATTGCAAGATGCAGTGGTGGCATGGTTGTTAAGGCGTCTAGGGACGAAGGTTCTCCCTACGCTGCTATGAAAGTTGCTGAAAGGGTAGCAGAAGTGGCAAAAGAAAAAGGTTATGATTCCCTTTTTGTTCGCATTCGTGCTCCTGGTGGAAACAAATCCACTACACCTGGTCCAGGTGCACAATCTGCAATAAGGGCTCTTGCCAGGGCAGGGATGAACATAGCACTTATTGAAGATGTTACACCCAATCCACATGACGGTACAAAAAGAAAAGGTGGAAGAAGGGGTAGAAGGGTATAAAGGTCTAGCATTATGAAAATCACTATATTAAAAGAAGAAGAACGATACATGAAATTTGTCATAGACTCCATAAAGGACAGCGAAATAAATGCAATAAGAAGGACTTTACTGAGAGAAATCCCCAAGTTAGCAATAGAAAAAGTTGAATTTCACCTTGGATCAATAGGTGGAGAAAACGGTGAAGAATACGAAAGCATGACTCCCTTGTTCAATGAAGTAATAGCTCACCGCTTGTCAATGGTACCATTGCCTACAGATATATCAAGGTTCAAGTTTAGGAATGAATGTTCATGTGGTGGCCAAGGATGCCCCCTATGTACAGTTATGTATACGATCAATGTAAAAGGGGACAAGAAGGATGAGATGGTAACAGTATATTCAGGGGATATGAAAGTAGTTGGAAATGATCCTTCTTTAGAAGTAATAGATAAAAAAATACCTATTGTTAAGCTTGCACATCACCAAGCATTGTTGCTATACGCAATAGCTGAACTAGGAAGAGGCAAAGACCATGCTAAATGGAAAGTTGCCAACGCAGTAGGGTATTCAGAATATCCAGAAATTAAAATAAACAACAAAAAGTGCAAAGATTGCCAGAAATGCGTTGATGTATGCCCACCAAAAATATTAGCCATAAAAAACAATGAACTAGTTGTTACAGATGAAACAGAATGCATCCTTTGCAATTTATGTGTAAAAGCATGCCCTGACAATTCTATTGAAGTTAAAGGCAACAAAACAAAATATATTTTCCAGTTTGAAACAGATGGGTCTTGGACCGCAAGAAAGGCATTGCTTTATGCTTTACAATTGCTAAAAGACCAGTTCAATGAAATAGCAAAGTTAACTTCTTAATTACAATGCCATACGTTCAACTTCTAGAGAATCTGCAGTAGGGTACAATTCTACAATATAACTCTTTCCCTTTAATTTTTTATGGATCTCTGAAATAATCCAAGAAGCGATGTATATTTTTTCATCTACAACCTCATAATATCTAGAAGGAATTTTTAATTTTTTCAAAATTTCAATATTTTCTATTGTGTTATTTTCAATAATTCCACGAAGTATTGTACTATCTTTTGTTATCAAATCATATGGTTTTTTTACCATCTTGGCACGTAGCATTAGCCTCCTCCTCAATTGCACAGAATCTTTAAAAGGGGATGAACAAAAATGCACAGAAATATTCAACTTTTCTGTCTTATTTACAACTTTTAAGGCAGTCTCCCTGCTTCCTTTAGCTTCAGCTGAATTGAGGTTTCTTAATTTTATGCCATGCTTTTCCATTTTTATCCAGTTTGTAGGTGAAAACTCAAGTTCATTCAAGTTTATGAATTTTACATTTATTTTGTCAAGGCTTTCAATCAATTTTATTATGTCATTCTCCCTATAAGGCAGTACAGGAATCTCCACGCCAATTAACCATCCCTCATCAACAAGTGCTTTTATTGTTTTATAATAAAGTGAGCCTTCAAATCTGTTCCATAAGTAATTAGGTATATGCATCCTTGCTTCATCTAGCCCTGTTTCAAACATCTTTTTCAAAAGCTTATAATTTGGTGTTATTGTATAAAGATGAATGTGATGCTTATTTCCAAAGGTACTTTTAATTAATTTAATATAATGTATTGTCCTCAAAGGGTAATACAAAGGGTCTCCCCCTGTTATGCCTGTCCCATAAGCATTAGAGATTTTTATTTCATCAATTACCCCTTGTTCATCAAACACTTCCCTTTCATTGGCAAACATATCCTTTTTGCGCCTATCCTCTGAAATAGGGCAATAAAAACACCTCATTTTGCAAGAAGGTGTTATAAACAAAACCATTTTTCTTCCATAACGGCATTGCATGCATCCTTCTGTTATATGCCCACTATAGAACGAGCCTGCTTCCAATTTTTTCATTGAAATATAAATGCAACAGAAATATAAAATAATTAAGGCATCTTCATTAGGAATATCCCCAAAAGTTAAAAAATAAAGTTTATTGAAGTGGTATAGAACCTATTATTGGTGTAACACCTGCAATTTGAATAACATTCAAATCATATCCATAAAAATTGTTCTGAGGCACTGATGATGTTCCATTTTCCCAACTTATAAGCAATGAACCACCAGCTAAAAATTGTGCGTTAGGATCAGGGGTTGTACCATAACAAGCTCCACCTCCAACAGGGCATCCTCCATATTGCCATGTCCCTTGAGGCCCTTCGCATAATCCAGAAGCTAAATTATATTGCCCCATGTATTTTCCGTTTGGCCCCCAGTAAGTTATAACAAAATATGCCCCTCCATAACAAGCTCCACTTCCTGGCTTAGGAAGTGGGAAAGGCTTTCCATAAGCGTTTGTAATTGTAAAGCCAATATAACGTATAGGCACAAACGAAGAAACACTCCTAATTGTGACATTTTCGTATATGTAATTACTTCCACTAACAGGGGTGGTTGTTGAGTAAAAAGTTACATCTATTGAATTATAATTAGGAAGCTTCATCAAATTAGAGGCAAACAGATACAATACTCCTGCCAAGACAACTGTTATTGCAACCATAAGTATAACTGCTATAACAGTTGATACCCCTTTACTACTTTTTCTTTTAATGAACCTTTTCATAAAGTACCCTACATCTTATATTAATTATCATAATATAAATATGTTTCTTGCATTATGCTTAAAAGGTTTGGATTAATCTTTCTTACCAGTTACAATTAGTTTTTTTACCATGTCTATGCTATATGTAGTGTTTATGCCTTTAGGGCAAGCTACAACACATCTATATGCATGATGGCACCTAGAAACGCCTCCTATTCCACCCAAAGCGCTAAGCCTGTCCTCATATCCTTCATCACGGCTGTCAAATAAGAACCTAAAAGCTTTGTTTATAGCGGCAGGCCCCAAATAGCCATTATCCTCCCAGAAAACAGGGCATGAAGTAGTGCAACATCCACATAAAATGCAATCTGCGCTTTCTGATATAATTTCCCTTTCCTCTGGAGTTTGGAGGCGTTCTTTTGCTGGATCTGGTGATTTTGTAATTAAGTAAGGCTTTACCTTTTTCAGGTTGTCAAAAAATGGCTCTAAATCAACTACAAGGTCTTTTATAACAGGCATTCCTGGCAAAGGTTCTATTTTTATAACCTTCCCTTTCAAGCTTGATACTGGTGTTTTACAGGCCAATCTAGGAGAGTCATTTATAGTAACTCCACATGATCCACAAACAGCCATTCTGCATGAAAACCTAAGAGAAAGCGATGCATCCTGTTTTTCTATTATTTTTATTAAAGCTTCTAAAACAGTCATCCCTTCCTCAACATCTACAGCATATTCCTTGTAATACGGGTTTTTATCCTTATCTGGATCAAATCTATATATAGAAAACACCTTTTTTTCTGCCATATTGCATCGCCTCAATAAACCCTCTTCTGTGGTTGGTATTTTGTTATTCTCACAGGGGCATAAGATATCTTAATGGCTTGCTTAGTATACTCAATAACTGTATGTTTCATCCAATTCGCGTCATCCCTTTCAGGATAATCATCCCTGAAATGAGCCCCCCTTGATTCTTTCCTTGCCAAAGCAGATTTGGTAACAACTTCAGCCAAATCTAGCATTGCCTCAAGATCCAGATACCTGAGTAGTTCTATATTATACTTAAAGCTTCTTTTAGAAATGCCCACATTTTTAAACCTCTCTTTAAGATTCGCTATTATTTCTACGTTGTGCTGCATATCTTTTTCAACCCTGTAGATCCCTACATTTTTGTCCATGTTCAATTGCATTTCTTCCATGATATTGCTCACTTCTAATGAAGTTTTGTTTTTGCTAAACAACGATTCTATTTTGTTCATTTCCTCTTCAAAAGCCTTTTCTACCACACTTTGCCTTGGATTGTTAGGGGAATCCCTAATGTACGCAAGTGATGCTATACCCGCCCTTCTTCCAAACACAAGAACATCAAGAAGGGAATTCGCACCTAACCTGTTAGACCCATGCACGCTTACGCAAGCAGCTTCTCCAGCAGCATACAGCCCAGGTATATTAGTTTCACCATAATTGCCTGTTTTTATTCCCCCCATTACATAATGCACTACTGGTTTTACAGGTATAGGTTGTTTTATAGGGTCTACGCCCATGTATGTCATAGAAAGCTCCCTTATCTGGCCAAGCCTATCCATAATCAATTTAGGATCTAAATGTGTAATATCTAAATGAAGGTAGCCACCGTATCCATCAAAACCCCTCCCTTCCCTCATTTCCTTAACCATATATCGTGAGATTATATCCCTAGGTGCAAGCTCAGGGGGTTTCATTTTGACGTATTTCTCCATAAAGCGTTCCCCTAATTTGTTCCTTAATATGCCCCCTTCTCCCCTTACCCCTTCAGTGATCAATATCCCTGTACGAGGCAAACCAGTTGGATGGAACTGTATAAACTCCATATCTTGCAATTGAGCTCCTGCCCAAAAGGCAACTGCCATGCCATGGCCAGTATTTATATGGGCATTTGTTGTAAAAGCAAAAATTTTTCCAAACCCTCCAGTTGCGACAATAACTGCCTTAGCCATAATAGGCACAAACTGCCCTGTTTGTAAGGAAAGGGCGATTACACCATGGACATACCCATTTTCCACTACTATTCTCGTCACAACGTATTCATTTAAAACTACGACATTTTCCTTAATGCTCTTTTCGTATAAGGTTGTAAGCATTGCATGCCCTGTTTTGTCAGCAGCGTAGCAAGCACGGGCATAAGTCCCTCCTCCAAAAGGCCTTTGGGCAATTTTCCCTTCAGGCGTCCTGCTAAATGGCACACCCCAATGCTCCATTTCGTAAACACGGTCAATTCCTTCCCTGCATAATATCTCTGCAGAATCCTGGTCTGCTAAATAATCACTACCTTTTATTGTATCATAAGTATGAATATCTACTGTATCATCCTTGTTATCAGGCCGATTACAAAGGGCTGCATTAACTCCACCCTCTGCAGAAACGGAATGGGACCTCATGGGGTATACCCTGGACAAGACAGCCACTTTACATTTTCCAGTCAATTCAATAGCTGCCCTTAACCCTGCAAGCCCTCCTCCTATAACAATTACATCATATTTCTCCATTTTAACCACTGTCCCTTAACTATGTACTATTACTTTCGTAAACAAAACAACAAAGTACCCGGATCCTATCATGGCTAATATTGCAACGATCATGAAAACCCAAAATATCTGATTATAATATTTATTGAGAGAAGGGAACATATCATGCAATATAATCCTCAACCCATTCAATCCATGGAAAACAACTACCGCTACAAATATAATATTTAATATAACTGTTGTAATCCCATCTGCACTTGTAAAATTTCCAAAATATGGCTGAAGTGTAGCAATAGATATGCTAGACTTGAAAGCCAACGTAATAAGGTCAAGGACATGCCAAGCAAAAAAAAGAATAATTGCAACACCTGTAATTCTATGCATAATCCATGCAAACATGTTAGGCTCTTTCAAAGCTGACTTAAAATACCTTTTTGGACTTTTTTGGCTAACCATATACATTTTCACCTGTTCATTCAATAAACGTCATTATACATTTATTTGGTATATATCTTTTCCTTCAAAATTTACAATATATATACCTACTAATCCAACCTTAGGGGAAGTTCCAAAACTAAAAAAGGTTAAATTTTATGCATTTTTTCTAATTCTTTCTGTATTTCAAGCAAGGCAATAATTCGCTTGTATGTAGGAGGATGGGTTGCAAATACGTGATGGACTTTTGTAAAGAAGTTGCCATGGGCTTCCTCCTCCATCCTTTTCCTAAGTTCTCTATCCCCAACCACCCTGGTTTTTTTATCTAAGTTCTGGTCCATTTCTTTTAGGTCTTCTTTTGCATTGTATGGATCTACAGCATAAAAGGCTCTTACCGCTTTTTTATTTTTTTCATCTGGCATGTATGCAAGATTATATGTAATCTTACTTAACGAAGATATAAGATTTTCTGGCTTATTGGTTGTTACAGCGGAAAATGCATCTGCATAAAATTCCCGTGTCCTAGATAGCCATAGCATTGTTAATTGCGTAATTAAATAAACAATGAATGATAAAAACCCAACAACAATCAAAACTATTGTTATTGAACCTATATCCTTTTTTCCCCCTGAAATTCCACCAAATAAAAACATATCGAATACAATGCGCGCAATAATATACGTCAGCATAGGAATCCCTGAAAGCAAGGTAAGCGTAATAAAATCCTTGTGCTTTATATGGCCTATCTCATGCCCTATAACCGCCTTAATCTCTTCAGGGTTTAGCAAGTCAAGCAATCCCGAATGAATGACAAGATAAACATCGTTCCTTGTTCTACCAAAAACAAAGGCATTAGGCTCTTTTTGCCGGATAATGTAAACCTTAGGCATTTTTACATCTGCCTTTTTTACAAGTTCAGATACGATAGAATAAACCATAGGATTAGTTTTATTGGTTACTTCCATTCCAGCTTTAAGATGAACTGCCCATTTCACAATATACGGTGCAATAAGCCATTGGATAAATATGAAAAAAAATGCTAATGAAACCATTGCTATTGTACTTGCTATAAAATCCGTAACAGGTATAAACAAAGAAAATAACACGAGCAGCATAAAGAAAAAAGCGGAAATTATCGCAAACAAAAAAATTATGCTAATATAACTAGTAACCTTTAGCTTCTGTAGGGATGCCATAAAGAGATATATCCCATTTTGCCTTATAAATATAACGTTTACAATGCCCTCTGATTGATGCCCTCTTTAATCTTTTCTATTAAATCTGTCAATGGCATATCTTCTGTGTTTGAGCCACAAATATCCTCTAATTTTGAATATATTTTAATATTAGCAGATGACAATTGCCTCTTAGTATGTGAAATCAACACATATCGGAATGAAGCAAGGAATTCTATAGAAATAATATACTCAGTATTGTCCAGCAATTCCATTAGTTTTTTTCCACTGTTGGCTCCCATGCTAACGAAATCTTCCTGCCCTAATGAAGTAGGTATAGAATCTGAACTGGAGGGATGTGCTAAAATTTTGCTATATGATTGAAGAGCAGCAGCTGTATATTGTGCTATCATCAGCCCTGAAGATAAACCAGGCGTATTGGACAAAAAGGGGCTTATTCCGTTTCCCCCAGAAATGATCTTTTCTATCCTCCTTTCTGCAAACCCTCCTATGTAATTGAGGCCCAAAGCCAAAAGGTCCAAAGCCATCGCTGGATATTGCCCATGAAAATTAGCACCAGAGATGGCACGGTCTTCTAATATAAGGGGGTTATCTACAAAAGAATTGGCTTCTATTTCAAATATGCCCTTGCAGAAGTTATATAAATCCCTAGTAGCGCCTATAACTTGAGGTATAGCCCTCAATGTATAAGGGTCCTGGGTAGAAACTCTCTTCTTTACATTTTTAGAGTCGTTTAAAAATTGGTTGATTATTCTGTTAGTCTCTATTTGCCCTTTATGAGGCTTAAGCATGTGAAGCATTGGATCAAAAGCATCACTATTGCCATGCAACGCATCAAAAGTAAAGGCCGCAGCTTTTTCAGCATGGTTTATTATGTTTTCAAACCTTTTCAAACCTATCCCAAGGTAGGAAGAAAGCAAGCTAGTGGCATTAATTATAGCCAAACCCTCTTTCTCTTCCAACTCAATCGGGGTTATATTTTTTTTTCTCAATACTTCAAGAGATGGCTTTTTATGGTTGTTGTCAATGGCATACCCTTCTCCAATCATTACATTTGCAAAAGCGGCAAGTGGTGCCAAATCACCGCTTGCCCCTACAGACCCAAAAGTAGGGATATAGGGATATATGCCATTATTTAAAAGGCTAGCTATAAGCTCAACAACTTCCTTTCTTACGCCTGAATATCCTTTAAGGAGTGTGTTTAACCTAATTAGCATCATTCCCCTAACTATAGGTTCTGGTAAAGGTGCACCAACGCCAGATGAATGGCTACGCACAATATTTTTCTGCAGAATCTTTATTTTATCTTTATCTATGATATGGTCCTGGAGTTTTCCCACTCCCGTATTTACCCCATATATCGGTGTGTTTTTTTCAACAAGTTTTTCTAGCATCTTTCTGTTGATATCAACCTTTTCTAAACTTGCTGGATCTATTTTTATTTTAACATTGTTATAACACACATCCCAAAGATCATCCAATTTAAGGGAGTTTCCATTTACTATAATCTCTTCCATAATAGTAAATGCCATAATTTACACATTAATTTTTCCAAAAATTATGTTAAAACCAAAGGTATATTATGCATTAACATAATATTCAATTATGCGAATTGTAACAGTTTCACACAGGTTTTACCCCTCTATAGGTGGAACAGAGCATCACACTTACTTATTTTCAAAATATATGGCTAAACTTGGTAATGAGGTTCATATTGTAACCTCACAAGAGAAAAACACAAGAAATGAAGAAGAAATGGAGGGGTTTAATATTACACGGATTCCAATAAAATACATTGGAAAATTTAGGATCCCTATAGGATATGCACGCCTATTAAAAAAACTAAGATATGATATCCTTTATGTAAATGGGCAAAGAGTATGGGCAGGAGATTGGATATATCCATTTATCCCAATGCTGCCACATTACAAAATATTTATGGCACATGGATTCTACCAATACCATATGAACCCTTCTTTTGTTAATAAAGTATATTATAAAAAATATTTTGTTAATATGATGAAATTTTTTGATGCATATATTGCATTGACTGAAAATGAAAAAAATACCATGCTTTCATGGGGATACAGCAATAAAAAAATAAAAGTATTGCCTTCGTTTGCACTAGATAGGGAAGAAGATTATAATTACAACAATTTTTTTGAAAGGAATGGCATTGAAAGGGAAAATCTCATTCTAAACATAGGTGGATTTTATGAAAATAAACGTGTAGACATAGTTATTGAAAGCGCCTACCAAAGCAACGCCAATCCCACTGTAGTTGCAATAGGAAAAGACGTGCCTACTTCCAAGTTCAATAAAGCCTATTGTATAAACCTTGCCAAGAAAAGGGGGGTAAAATTCTTCGTATTTGATTCACTAAGCAGGGAAGATATAATCTCCGCATACAAGGGGGCAACCATTATGGTGCACCCTGCCCAATTTGAGGGGTTAGGTATAATCTTTTTAGAAGCCATGAAATACGGCATTCCCTTTGTATCTTTTGATGTTGGAATAGCAAAAGAAGTTGCTTCAAAATCTGGAAATATAATTGTAAAAACAATGCCTGAAATGGCTAGGGCTATACAAACCTTATTACAAAACAAAGACTTAAGGGAAAGAATAAAAAACAGTTCTAAAAAAGTAATAGAAGATTATTATGCAGACAACCTTGCTAAGCAATACAATGAACTGTTTAAGTCCTTCTATGGTTAGCTAAACTCCTAAAGGTGTTATGAATCTCCTCGATAGGGGCGGTGGTTTTAAAGCCAGTATATGAAAAAATTGTCCTAGTTGTTTTAAAGCCATGGGATTGAAGAGTGGCAATAACCTCGTTTATATTAGGTATGTCTATATTAAGATCATGCGCTACTTGTATTGTATCGTAGTAAAAAGGTTCCATAGTGGATTCATCGTACATAATCTTTAACAGAGAAGCTATTTCATCATTCAATTTATTTTTCATAATGCCTTCAATAAATCCTTTATCATGCAAAGTACCCAACCATAAAGGCCCAATTTGTTTTTTAGATATTTTTGCATTGTTAACATATCCTATAAATTTTTCTTTTGCATGCTTTGTTACCTGCACAAATACACGGATGTAATAAGGCTGTACCAGCGTAAGCAGTGGTTTTATGTATTTGTCAAAGGGCATAGCCCGCAAAGCAATATTGGCAATCAATATCCTTGCCCCTATCTCTTTGCTTAAATAATTCCTATCGTTGTAAGCCCAATATTTCCTATACAATGCTTTTTTGGCTGTTCCAAAAAGTGCTGCTAAATCTGTTGCAGTTATTCCTATCATTCCATTAATATGCACAGATTGCAAAGCGCTATCCAAAAATGGCACTGGAGAACCAAAGGGATCTATATCAACATACGAAAAAGGTTCTTTGTCCAATATCTCATTCAGGTTACGGTTTAATGCTAGTGAAATCGGCAATTGGTTATGAATTAAATTTTTTTTAATAATGCTAAAAGAAGCCTGATCCCTATCGTTAATGAAAGCATCAATCCCTAATTCCTTCATTATTCTTATTCCCCTAACACCACAACCAGCTAAGCCATCAATTATTTTTGGGTCTTTAACACTGCTTTTCCAAGAGGAAATAGCCAAAACTGTAAAATCCCTCCCCATTTTCATGGCAGGATTGTAAAATGGCATTGCGCTTTTTTTACCTGGTGAATTGGTATATGTATTAACATAAGGTACATATATCTCTGCAGAACCTTCTGTAACAAGATAATAGTTATCCATCATGCCAAACCCCTATCATTATATATAATCTATTCATAACATTATTGATTTATTTGCAAACAAAGGAATTCCATTTTAGTTTGTAAATTTATTGGAATAATTATGTAAAAAGAATAATTTACTATAAAAAATGCAATAAAGATTGCTATATTTCCAATTTTTATGTAGTTCTGTCAATTATAGGCAAGATTCAAAAAATCTTATAAGCGAGTAAATCAACCTTAAGGTTTATTAAGCAATTAAGCAATAAAGTAATGCTAGGCTTGACCGGGGGGTTAGGCGTCCCCTTTTACACCAAAATCGTCTTTAGTGGGGGTGACATGTAAAGAAGGGCTCTTGATAGGGAAGCATTCTTTGTTGAACATAATGAAATCTTGTTCTATGGGACTGCTGGTGATATGTAATCTCTCTGGAGGGAGGGATTGCATAGCTTTGTGTCGGTTAAAGGATTAGGTCCGGAAGGAAGCACTCCACCTGATAACAGTCAGTGCTCATAGAAGCGCAGGATGGATTGTTTAGCAAAGGCAAAATGCTTCTCTACCAGGTGCCCAACTTTACAGGCCTAGCAAAAAGAAAGAAGGTTGACCAAAATGGAATCCGGACCAGAAGAAGTATTTAAGGCTATGAAGAACATATTGAACACAGAACAAATTATAAGTGAAGTTATCAGAGACATGATCAAAGAAGAATTAAAGGACATTATAAAACAGAAATTGAATGAAAACCCTGAAACCAAAAAGATGATCAAAAAAGCAATCAGCGAATTATTAGAAGCTAAATTAAATGAATATGTAGCCATGGTTAAGCTAGTGAAATATAGCGCAGATATCGGGCTTACCACATTGCCTGATAAAATAAAAAAAGATTTATCGAATGATTTAGAAACCTTTATACAAAAAAGCATAGAAAACATATTAGTAGAAAAATAGGTGGTAAAAATGGTTAAAATAAAGAAAGATTCAAATTTTATAATTAACAAAGGAAAAAATATTGATGTATCCAATTCCCTGCTTATGCTAGGATTCCCAACTTATGGGCTTGTAGGTGGGATATGCTCTTATTTTTTGATTAACAATTTTGATATGGAAGAAATTGCCTCTATTGACATAAATCCCTCTTCTATGGTTCCCACAATTGTAGTGGAAAAGGCCATTCCTAAATCCCCTATAAGAATTTACAGCGGTGACATGATCTGTGGGCCAGATGGAAAATGCGACCGGTTAACCATATGCGTTTCTGACATTCCTGTGCCACCTAACCTTTTATACGAAATATCTGAATTAATAATAGAATGGGCAAAAGCCAACAAAATAAAAATGATATTAAACTTAGAAGGAATCCCTCAACAAAGTGAAGATAAAGAAATCCATTTTTATGGGGTTAGCACAGAAAGTACAGTTGAAATATTGAAAAAACTTGATATTAAACTTTTAGACGGGGTAATAACAGGCTTTTCTGCCTCCTTGATGTACAATGCCAAAATAAATCAAATAGATGCATTATCGATATTCTCCAATGTACATCCAGATGTAGCGGATGCTGAAGCAGCATCAAAAATGATTTCAAAAATATTGCCATTACTGCCTAAAGTATCTTTTGACTTAACACCCCTACTAGAAAAGGCCAAAATTATAGAATCAGATATGAAAGAAAAAGTAGAAACACACAAAGATAACATAAACAAACTACAAAGAAACCCTACAATGTACCAATAATCAAATTTCTATTATTTTTGCCATATTTTTTTATTGAACTTTTTAGATATCTCTGCAATCAATTTTTCGTAATATTTTCGTTGTTCTTCCGCTACTTTAAGCTTATCTCTTATTGCATCCTCTTCTACCTTTAAGTTTTCAAGTTTTTTTTCCAAATTGCTAATTTGTTCTTTTATATTGTAATTATCTTGCATGGTATATGTTCACCTTACGCTATTGGCATTAAATACCTTTGGTACATTAAGTTCTTGCATATTAGCAGTGGAAAGAATATACTTAAGGCGGGCAATTTCTTTTTGCACATGTTCTTTTTCCTCTAAAATTTTGTTAAGTTGATTGGATAAATAAATGACTCTTTCCCTCCATTTATCCCGCTCATCTACAATGCTAAGTATTGTATCTACATTAAAATCGCTACCATAACTCATAACAAAATATTATCGCTTTTTAAATATCTAAACCTTACGATTCAATAATCATGTGGTAAACTATTATTATATATCTCGTATGTCTAATTAAGAATGGTGTGAATAATTGTTAGACATACTTGTAGTGGGCTCAGGGCCATCTGGGAGCACAATAGCAAAAAAACTATCCGTATATGGATACAAGGTTGCGATTGTAGAAGAGCATGTATCCGTAGGGCTTCCTGTTCAGTGTACTGGCCTTATATCACCCGAGACAATATCGTTATCACAATACAAAGGGCATATATTAAACACCATATACGGGGCAAATATCTATTCACCCACCCTAAAAAAATATGAATTTTCTTCCTCTATTGCCAAAGCAGTGGTCATTGATAGAAGGGATTATGATAGATACCTTATAAACGAAGCATCTAAAAAAGGAGTGGACATATTACTGCAACATAAATTCCTTTCTTACCAAATAGATGGAAAAAACATAGTATCAAAAATAAAAACAAATAATGGGTTAATAGAAATAAAATCAAAAATATTAGTAGGGGCAGATGGATTTGGCTCTACTGTAAGAAAAAGGGCAAAAATTCCTGGCCCAAAAGAAATGTTGTCTGCATATGAAATGGAAGTATCGACAAAAGAATTGGATAGCAAAAAAGTAGAAGTATATTTCGGGAATAACATTGCACCTTCTTTTTTTGGATGGGTTGTGCCAGCAGAAAATTTTTATAGAATTGGCATAGCAGCTTTAACGAGCAATTACAATGCATTGCATTATTTTGAAAAATTTAAAAAAGCCTTTATGCATGCCCATAACCTCCAAGAAAATGATATTAAAGAACTTTCAATAATAACAGGTGGAATACCTATCGGAATAATGAAATCTTTTACATACAAAAACATCGTGCTAGTAGGTGACGCAGCTTCAACGATAAAACCCATATCAGGAGGTGGAATATATTACGGGATTTTGTCTTCTGAAGTTGCATCAAAATATATAAGCGAAGCAATAGATTCAAATGATTTAACCAGGCTAAAGATGTACGAAAAGATATGGTATTCAAGTTATGGAAAAGAACTCAAAAAAGGGCATACCTTAAGAAAAATATTCAAATCATTGAATGACAAAGACCTAGAAAAGCTTCTCAAATTATTAAATGATGAAAACTTAATAAAAATTGTAACAGAAGGCAATATTGATAAGCCCTCTGAATTAGCTAAAATACTAATAAAAAAGTTTCCAACAATTGCAAAAATGCTACTCCCTAAAATAAAATCTATTTACTTTTCTTGAGGCTTTTCACGTAAAAATAAATCGCCAAAAAGAAAAATGCACCTGAAATACCTAATATAATATAAATTGCATAGTAATTGTAATCGTTGGCAACTTCTATGGCAAACTCTGGTAAAATGCCGTTAACGTTAAGCAAAGTATAATTCACACCATTTTTTGTTGCGTTGTTCCATAACAAAGGATTGAAAAATCCTTTGGATTTAAATGTTAAATAAGTGCCGTTGTAAAAAGCATGGAGCATTAACCTAACAAGGTAATCCCCTGCATTAACTCCATTTGCGGAAACATTAAAGGTAATGGTATAATTGCTCATCGCTGGTATGGATGAAATGTTTTCAAAAAAGGTTTTATGCCCATTAAAAAGGGGAGTTATAACAGAAGATGAATTTTCAGAAATATTGCTTGTCAATTTTACGTATGCATAAATCCCTGCAGCAAAAGTAACATTTTCAATTCTGTGAATAAAAAAATTGTATATATGCAATGAAACAACCCCACTTGAATAGGGAGTAAGTATAGGTGCATTCACATTATCAACACCAACTTTGTATTGATATGGCACATTGTTAAAAACATGGGGAGCCATGAACAAGGATACAACAAAAGCAATGTAAAGCATTTTCAACATATTTTTATTCCCTATAAGAACAAAATTAATATAAAACATTATTGATGCTTATGAAAAGAGGAATTAAAAATGGGCGATCCAAATACCTTTTCAAAGAACATAGGCATTATAATAACCGAAAAGCACGATGGGTATGCAAGAACTGAACTGGCAATTGAAAAATTTCACCTTAATCCTGATGGAATTGTTCATGGGGGTGTCTATGCTACTATTGCAGATACGGCCATAGGCAACGCAGTACATTCAACCCTCAATAAAGGAGAAATTGCACATACAATCGAACTAAACGTCCATTTTTTGAAAGCATGCAAAGAAGGGAAAATTATTGCAGAAGGGAAAGTGGAAAGAAGGGGTAGAAAAATTATCTATGCCAAAGGCATAATGTACTCTGAAAGCAAGGACATATACGCAGAAGCCGATGGGCTATGGTACGTGGTTTTTACAAATTCGGAATAAAAATAAACCTTTTAAAAGAGAAAAAGTGCCTAAATTTATATTGACAAGATCAATACAAAAAAAGCAAATTATATATTGCACTAAAATGATTTATATGTTATGATAGAAGTAAAGTATATTACACATGCTTGTTTTGAGATATCTGGCAACAAAACAATATTGATAGATCCGTTTTTCAATGGGAATGAAACCAACCCCCATTACAATGGAAACCCTGATATCGTACTTGTTACCCATGAGCATTTTGATCATGCAGATGCAGGCAATATGAAAGGAAAAATAGTGGCACCACACACAGTAAATATCCCTAATAAAATAGAAATGAAAATAGGGGATGAAAAAGTTATAGATGGAATAAAAATAAAAATGATAAGGGCAAGCCATTACCAAAGCAAATATCCTACAGGTTACATAATAACAATGGAGGGAAAGAACATAGCCCATTTAGGCGATACCTATTTAGATGGAGTAGACCCATTAGGCAATATAGACTTGCTTTTGGTTCCAATAGGTGGGCATTATACGATGAACATTGAAGAAGCACTAAAAGCTGTAGAAATAATCAAACCCAAAATGGTCATTCCTATGCATTACAATACCTTCAAAGAAATCAAGGCTGATCCAAATGTTTTCAAATCCAAAGCAACTGCTATGGGATACAAAGCAATAGTTTTAAATTACAATGAAAGCATTAAAATACAATGAAAAAAACCAATGGCAACATAATAAAAAATCATTTTTTCTTGTTTACGTTGGCACTATCCTCTCTTGGTATAGCTTCAATGGTACTGTCAATACTTGTCTATGCCTCAATAGCCAACGTAAGCAACATATGCACCCTAAATTCTTATATATCCTGTAAAAAAGTGGATTCTAGTTCATATGGCAGCTTGTTTGTGCATATGCCTAACGGGCTTTTTGCCACAATATTATTCGCCATGGTATCCTTATTAAGTTGCCTATACCTCCGTTTTAAAAAATGGATATTCTTAATAATAAACATGGTCCTACTTTCAGTGGCTGGCATAATTGGAATATACTTATTAAATGTAGAATTAAACATAATACACGGCATATGCCTATTGTGCATGATATCTTTCATATCGATCCTTTTACTGATATTTATTAACTATAGGGAAATTGACAAAGCAATAAGTTAATGCCATTATCTAAGCCATAGAGATTTCTACTAAAAATAAAGAATAAAATGTAGTGAAAAAATAACTTCATTTAAAAATTTATATCCACGTCATATAGTTTTTTGCTGCAGTAAGCAATAAATTGATCATTGGGGATGGATATACACCTATCAAAATTACCATAGAAACCAGTATAACAATGGCAAATACTGTGAAATACGGATACTTTTTTACGTTTTTAGGTTTTTCATTTGTATAAGCAAACATAAGTTTTATTACACGTGCATAGTAGTAAAGGGACATAGCACTGTTAATTACCCCCAATACAGCCAACAATATATACCATCCCCCTTCTTGAATGGCAGAAGAAAACAACACAAATTTGCTATCAAACCCCATCAAGGGTGGTACACCTGCTAATGATAGCAGCAAGATAGTAAGAGAAACTGCTATAAGTGGATCCACCTTTACAAGCCCTCTATAATCTTCAATGGATTCACCTATTCCATAAGTGGCAACTGCTGCAACCACCAAAAAGGCGCCTGCTTTCATAACAGCATGGGAAAAAATCTGGAACATGCCACCTGCCAAGCCTAGGGGAGTATCAATAGAAAAAGCAAGTAGAATATATCCTGCATTAGCTATGCTTGAATATGCTAGCATCCTTTTGATATTGCGTTGCTTTAAAGCCATCAAGTTTCCAACGGTCATTGTTATTACTGCTAATATGCCAAATAAAAAGGATAATTTGGCACCTAAAAAGAAAATAGAGGCAAAAAATATTATTATCATAGCCATGAAACCCATGCTTTTAGAACCTGATGCCAACAGTGCAGAGACTTGAGATGGTGCACCTTGATATACATCTGGTGCCCACATATGGAAAGGCACCATCGCTATTTTGAACCCTAATCCAACTATTATAAAAGAAAATCCCAAGAGAAGCAAAGGATTTGAAATCAAGCTGTTATTGCTCCCATATTCAAAATTTAGAATCCATAAGGAAGTGGTATTGGATATTCCATAAACAATTGACAGCCCAAATATGGTTAAGGCTGAAGACAATGAACCTATGATGTAATATTTCATTGCAGCTTCCAAAGACATGCTAGACCTTCTAGCATAGCCAGCCAAAACATATGTGGATATGCTCGCCAACTCCAACGATATGATCAAAGTTACCATTTCACCAGATATAGCGACCATCAACATGCCTACTAATGCCAAATCTACAAGGGCATAGAATATCCCCCCAAAATCGAAATCCAATGAAGATAGTTCAACCACAATAGAAACAATTAAGAAAATTACCTGGAAAACCATTCCTAAAGTAGTAAAAAGGAAAATCCCATTGCCACCTAAAGAAGGCAAAGCAAACAATGAAGGAACAATTTTCAGCCATCCAAGGACAACAACAAGGGAAAAGGAAAGCAATATGATGCTAGTCCATCCAGCCAGCAACCTTTCCTTTAAGGCATCAAAAAGCAATGATAAAATGGCTGCTATTATCGTTAAAATTTCTGGGATATAATAGATATATTCAAACATTACAACACCCCTATAAAAGATGAAGTTATTACATTCACTAGCAAAAACGGCAAAATCCCATAAAGAACTATCAATGAAACCAGCATGCCCATGCTTACAAATTCATTCAAAGGCAAATCATGTGGAGCTTTTACTTTACATTTATATGGGCCAAAAACTGCCCGTTGAAGAGCCCATATATAATATCCCGCAGTAACAGCAAGTATTGCAATAGGTATAATGGCATAATAAAACCCAGAAGATGAATACAATGCATACAAAATACTGAACTCAGCAGGGAAACTGATCAATGAAGGCAAACCAAGGGAAGCTAAACTAGCAAAAACAAGTATAGTGCCTATAATAGGGGTTTTTTTAGCCAACCCGCCAAGCTTAGGTATGTCCCTTGTCCCATATGAATGATGGACTGACCCAGCACTCATGAAAAGAAGTGGTGAAACAAGCCCATGTGCAAACATCAAAAAGACTGCACCCATTACACCTATCTGGCTCCAAACAGCGATTCCAATTAAAACCATTCCCATATGGCTTATGCTTGAATATGCAATCATTTTCTTAAGGTCTTTCTGGGATAAGGCCGCAAAAGTACCCCATGCTATGCTCAATATGCCTAAAAATAACATCAATGGTTCAGCTGCAGATCTTCCAGAAGGAAGCATAAATGCCCCTAACCTTATTAACCCATATGCACCCATTTTCAATAACAAACCAGCTAATATAGCTGAAGCTGCAGTAGGCGCTTCTACATGGGCATCAGGCAACCATGTATGCATAGGAACAATAGGCATTTTTGTACCAAATCCAAACAAAAGCCCCAAAAATATAACAAATTGCGTAAAGGGGGAAATAAATGCAGATTTTGCCGACATTGCCGAGAAATCCAATGAAGAAGCAGAAGAATAGAAATAAATGGAAAGCACAGAAACAAGCATGATTACCCCTGCTACGTGTGTATAAATGAAAAACTTATAGGCAGCATAATTCCTATTTTTTCCTCCCCAGTAAGCAATAAGGAAAAACATAGGCACCAGGCTAAGTTCCCAGAATATGAAAAACAATAAGAAATCTAACGACAAAAATACGCCCAATACCCCCATTTCTTCAAGCATAATTAATCCAAAGAACGATGGTGCATTATGGTTTTCATTCCATGAATATATAATAACCACTAAAAACAAAAAGGCGGTCAACAAAAGCATTAAAAGCGATATCCCATCAATTCCCAGAACATAGTTGGCAGTAAGGTAGGGTGTATTAATCCAAGAATAGCTTTCCATGTATTGGTAACCAATGTATCCATATTTGAAATACAAAACGATGTACAATGTAAAAACAAATATCAAGCCACTAAAAATCAATGCAATGCTTTTGCTATATTTGCCGCTAACAAATGATATTATTGCACCAGCTAAAGCAAAAATAATCAAGAAAGACAATATAGGCATCATCAGTACGCACCTCCCCATACAAATGGGAATATGTACACCAGAAGTATCAAAATGCCAATAAGCCCACTAATTATATACAGTACATAATTTTTGACAAGGGAATCCCCTGCGTTAGCCCAATATTTGCTCATCATAGAAGCCCCAGTTGCAATACCGTTTATTACACCGTCTATAATGTACCTGTCGAACAAATCAATTAATTTAGCAAACCCATAAACCACATAAAGGGAAAAAGCACCATATGCTTCATCAAACCAGTATTTTTTGTATAACATCTTATGTATCCCTTTGACAAAGGATGAACTTGGCAATGTGGGTATGCCTTTAGAATACATTACATATGCAGTGCCAATTCCAGCCAAGCCAAGCAAAACTCCACCAGACATAAGATACATGTTAAATGATAAAGATACTGTTATCATCTGCGTAAAGGGATGGTACAACATAAAAGCCCATGAAAACGTAGCGAAGGCAGCCAATACAATCAAAGGTATAGCCATCACTAAAGGGGACTCATGTGCATGCATTTCAGGCCTTCCCTTTCCATAGAACGTCATAAACCATAATCTAAACATATAGAAAGCAGTCAAATATACTGTTATAAAAGCTAAAATGAATACTATCGTATAAACCAAACTACCTGGTGATTTAGAATATACAACATCTAAAATAAGGTCTTTACTAAAGAACCCACTAAAGGGAGGTATCCCTGATAAAGATAATGCACCAATAAGCATGGTCAATGAAGTTATTTTCATTTTTGAATACAATCCTCCCATTTTGAACAAATCTTGTGTTTTTACTGCATGTATAACACTGCCTGCTGCCAAAAATAGCAAAGCCTTGAAAAAAGCATGGCTCATTAAATGGAACATTGCTGCTCCAGCACTTCCGGCTCCTATTGCAACGAACATATATCCAAGTTGGCTTATTGTGGAATATGCCAAAACCCTTTTTATGTCTGGAGAAACAAGTGCCATAGTAGCAGCAAAAAAGGCTGTAAAGCCCCCTACAGCAGCGATTACAAACTCAGTAAACTGCGTGTATCCAAGCAAAGGCATAGTCCTAACCATAAGGAAAACACCCGCCTTTACCATCGTAGCAGCATGTATCAAAGCGCTAACTGTTGTAGGGCCTTCCATTGCATCCGGCAACCATACATGCAATGGGAATTGGGCACTTTTGCCCACAGCCCCTCCAAAAATAAGAAAAGTAACAATTGTTAACGTATTTAAAGCAGCGGCATTAAAGGAGGAACTTGCTGCCCATGCATAAAGCTGGGTAAAATTAAGTGCCAATGGGGTATGAGACATGTCCAACAATATAATCATTCCGAAAAGGAGCATTACATCCCCTACTTTTGTAACTAAAAACGCTTTTTTTGCTGCAGCTGCAGCTGATGGCTTTTCATACCAAAAACCAATAAGCAGATAAGAGCATAGCCCTACCAACTCCCAAAATATAAACATCTCAAGGTAATTGTCAGAAAGCACAAGGCCACTCATAACACCAAGGAAAAGTGAAATCTCGGCGTAGTACCTTCTCAATGAAGGGTCATCATGCATATACCCTATTGAAAACATTATTACTAGAAAACTCACAGTTTGCACTACAAATATCATAATGGCCGAAAAATTATCAATGAGCATGCCTATTTCAAAGGTGGGTCCAGAAGGCAAAGAAAACCATGTTATATACACATCACTACTGTACGACGGTTGTGTCAACACAGCAACAAACATGTAAATTGATATAACTAACGATATAAGCGCAAAAAACAGGGCAATGTAAGCCCCTCCTTCTTTTAAGTAATTGCCATAAAATGCGATAATTAAAAAGGCAATAACTGGAAATAAAGGTATCAAATAGAATATATCCAACATTTTTACCACCTCAAAAGGTTGAGGATATCTATATTAACACTTTTTCTCTTCCTGAAAATTGAAAGGGCTAAAGCCAAACCTACTGCAACTTCTGAAGCCGCTAAAGCTATGAAAAACAAAGCTGCTAAATCTCCAGAGGGATTATTGTTATAAGAGGAAAAAATAACAAAATTAAGAATCGCACTGTTAATCATAATCTCTATCGAAGCTATAACTACAATCAGATTCTTTTTTGTCAATACCCCATATAAACCCATCCCCAATAAAATGCCAGAAAGTGACAACATTACAATTTCGTTCATAATTGATCCTCCTCCTTAACAATATATACCCCTCCAATAACAGCAGCCATAATAACAATCCCTAGCAATACAAAAGTGCCTATATATGTACCAAACATGTTATTGGACAAAGAATAATACCCTATGTAATACAACTCTGTTGGGTAGTTTGTATAGCTGAATAAAGCCCCTACGTAAAGTGAAACAAGCAAAGCTACAATAACAGCATAATCAAATTGAGTAACAATCTTTTCCTTCTTCTCTTTAATTGTCCTTTTAGTTAGCATAACTCCAAACATTAACAATACTGTTACTGCGCCTCCATATACGAATATTTGGACTGCTCCAACATATGGAGATGACAATACAATGTACAACCCACCAAGGTCAATAAACAGGCCTGCTATGTATATGACAACATGGACAACTTCTCTTGAATACAATACCCCCACTGCAAAAAATATAGCAAAAAAGGAAAGCAATAGCAACAACAAATCTGTTATCATGCCCATACCCCCACCGATACAACAGCAATGGCAATAAGCAAATTTATAACTGCAAGGGGCAGCAATTTTTTCCATCCTATTGACAATAATTGATCTATCCTTACCCTCGGAAGTGAAGCCCTAACCCATACAAAAATTATAAAAACTATATACACTTTTATCAAAAACCAGATGAGCCCGGCTAACGGGAAAGCCGTCAAATAGGCAGGAAAATAGGTAGGCATGGTCCACCCACCTAAAAACAGCAATACTGCTAATGCAGAACCTACATAGCCCCTTAAATAATCCGTAAGCATTAAAAAAGCAAAATAAACACCACCATATTCTGTTCCCCATCCTTCTACTAATTCTGCTTCTGCCTCTGGCAAGTCAAAAGGTATCCTTTCAACTTCTGCCAATATTGAAACACAAAATACGATGAACCCAATAAACAAGGGAAGGATATACCATCCTGTCTTGTATTGTGCTGTTACTATTTGTGTTAAATTCAAACTTCCAGCGAGTATTATAACTGATATAATCGTCAAAATCATGGGAATTTCATATGCAATCATCTGTGCAGCAGACCTCATACCCCCAATAAGTGTATATTTATTGTTACTAGCCCATCCCCCTATGAATATAGACAAAGGCGCAAGTGAAAAAAAGGCAGTAACTAAAATCAGGCTAAAAGAAATATTATTTAAATAAAAACCCCAGCTAAGTGGCAAAAATGCAATGGCTAGCAAAGTTGTTGATATATATAAAAGCGGTGAAAGAAGGAATGCTGGTTTGTCAGAGGAGGATGGTATTATAAACTCTTTCCTCATCAACTTAATTCCATCTGCAAAATTTTGCAACAAGCCAGCATAACCTACATGCATCGCAGCCCTTCGATCCATAAATCTCCCTAAAAATTTCCGTTCAACCCATATAACCATTACTGTGTTAAGGACTGTAAACAAAAAAGCTATAATTATTACCACGATAGAGGTCAAAGTAGGTACAACATACCAAGGCAAAGTAGAGGCAGTAATATGAAGCAAGTTAAGGATATACAAAACAATATCTTTTGATTCACTATACACCGTTATCATTTTAGACCACCTATATGCCTATATCCACCTTTCCGCGGAGGGAATAATAAATTCCAACCAAAACAAAAGATAACAAAGATAAAATTGCACCTACAGCAATATATTTATCAGCAAGGTTCCTAAATGTTAAGGCCCATAAAATAAGGAATATGCTCATAACATCAGCTGCAACGAATATTATAGCGTAAATGTAATGGGAAAATGGAAAATCTATGCGAGCATCACCAATAAGCTCTTCACCACATTCATATGTAGATTCTTTCTGTTCCTCCTTAATCTCTGGCCTTAACATATAATTAAGAAACATAGATGCTAGAGGAAATATAAAAGCAAGAGCACCAAAGAATATAACTGGCAAATATATGATCCAATTCATACCAACATCCCTTTCCTCAATTGGTAGGTAATTAATAGAGTTATTTAAAATTGTTTTATGTTTTTTTAATTTGTAGATGTATATTTAGTTCATTTAGTAAGGAACTGTTTTATATAATCAAGCAATATACCACCATGGTAAACAATGGGCAATTGGTCTTTAAAAAAAAGGCATGATTTTTACTGGAAAATGGCAAAAAAAGAGCATTATAGAAGCAGGGCATCCTATAAGCTTAAAATGATAATAGAAAGATATAAGTTATTAGGTGACAGCAATTCAATCCTTGACTTAGGGTGCTCACCTGGTGGATGGCTGCAAATACTTACAGAATATTCTCATGGCAACTATTTTATTGTGGGGATAGACCTAAAGCCAATACAGCCCATAGAAGGGGTATTTTTTATACGTGGAGATATCACCAAAATCGAAACCCAACAAAAACTTGAAGCTTTAATGGAAGAAAAGAAAGTTACCGGATTCAATTTAATTACGTCAGACATGTCACCAAATATAAGTGGTGTATGGAGTTATGACCATGCAAGGTCTGTGGAATTAGTTGAAGTTGCAATCAAAATGGCTGACAAATATTTAATGGAAAGGGGGAATTTTGTTGCTAAATTGTTTAAAGGGGATATAGAAAACAAAATACTTTCTATATTAAGAAAAAAATTTTTTAGAGTTTATGAATATAAGCCAATATCCTCAAGGAAAGAATCAGCAGAAACTTATTTAGTGTGCATAGGCAAAAAAATTGGCAAACCAAATAGTTTACAATCCAAGCCAGAATCATTGAATTCCACTAATTGATGAAATAATTTTTTCAACCATCTCCAAAGAAGATAAATAATCATTCAATGTATTGGATAACTTATTTATATCATTGTGTTCTAAATAAAATTCAATGCAATTTTGTTTAAGGTATGCCCTTATATACCCCGCGTTTTCTAAGTTAGTAGAATTATACATAACATATGCTGTATGCCTATCATTAAAGGAAATAGAACCTTTTATTTTATACACAGAACCTTTTATCCATTTATAATATAAAAAATTTTCATAATGGGCTATTATTATAGATTCATCACACTCTTTTATATTTGCCCGTAAACAAACTATATATGTAAGCTAATATATTATTTCAATAGGGGTTCTTAAAATGCATCCTTCATTTAAATCATGGCTTAAGATTATGCCACAATTAATATCAATATTTTTAATCCTAGCTATGCTAATAACAATCCTGCCATTATATGGAAATATCAATACAAAAAGTTCATCTCATAATGCCTCTCCATTGTTTACCACAAACCACCCTAATCCAGGAAATAATGATTGGAGCCAGTGGTTGAATGGTCCTTACAAAAATGCGGTTATCAACAACACCTCTCCAATGGTGGAAAATTTGTCATGGAATATTACATTGCCAACTGGCAATGCAACAAACTTTCATGAAACTGGACTCCTTAACATGCCTGAAATGATCGATTATAATCATTCGATTATTGTTGGAGGTTATAACACCTCTTATTTATATTCCATAAACGATACTACAGGAAATGTAAACTGGATTTTTGAAGCAGGTCCAGGATATACATTCAATGTATCTAGTGTAGTGGCAGAAAACACAATAATGGCTGTTGCTAACAACATTCAAACAAGAAATGCTGTTGTTTATGGCATCAATGCAACAACAGGTAAAAATATGTCATTTACAAGTGTATACGCAGAAGTAGGAAATCCTAATTTTGTAGCAGGCTCCCCTATTTTAGCAAAATCAACCGATGGATATTATGGGTTTATCAATGCATGGATATATTCAACAGGGGAAAGTGCTCTATCGTTCAACATTACGTCTTCAGGTGTATCTAATGTTGCCACATCAAATGCTTACTCTTATCCTGTATATGGTGGGATGTCCAACGATGGTACTACATTTAATCTGTATGAAACAAGAACCACTGCAAGTGCCAACAAAAAATATGAAGTACAATACGTATTCAAATCCAATGGAGCATCTCCTACTAGATATCTTGCAAAGAATACAGGTACTGTTTATTCATGGAGCTCTCCTGTAATCATCAACTATAGTGGAAAAGAGCAAGGATTTTTTACTTATGCTGGATATGGCGGTGGAGGTAATACACCTGCAAACTGGTTTATTGATTATTTCTCTCCAGTAACAAATGTTAATGGTGGTACTTACACAAAACAAACTAACTTATTTCAAGATAATCCTGCTGGAGCTAGTGGTTACCCTACCCAAAACTTGATATATACAACGCCTCTGTATTACAATGGTGAGTTTTTTATTGCTGTAAATAAAGCCAACCTTGGTGCTGGCACTACCAACGGCAATACATATATTTTAAACTACAGCTATAGCCAAATAACAAGCGGCGGTCCAGCAGCAGGTGCTCCGCAAAACTCTTTGAGTTTTGGTCCAACAGGTACCAACAATTATATTTATGCAAATCCCATTATTTCCAACGGAATTATTTACGTAGGGGCAGGTGATTCCATATACGCTATAAATGCTACAAATTTTAAAAAATTATGGTCTTACAACACAGGTGCACCAATATATGCCAGCCCTATTATATCGCATGGGAATTTATATGTATACAACAGCGCAGGGAATTTGCTGTGCTTCAACACTCCAAGGCTGAATGGGAATATAACCTATAAAATAAATGGCCAATCTACACCTTCACATACAGTTCCTAGTGGTGGGAATTTAACACTATTTGTTAACACATCATGGTACAATTCCGCCTCTTTACAAAATGTACCAACATATCAAACAGAAGTGGTTTTCGATTCACTAGGGTTTGGAAGCTTTTCTAATTCTAACACAATAACAACATCCTATACAACATCATTAAATCCAGCCACTGCTACGTGGCATGCACCAATAGTATACCAAAACACCTCGTTCCTTATAAAGATTGAAATATCAACAGGGAACAACCTATCCTATTTCTACCCGCATGTATACTACGAACTATTTTATGTAAGCCCTGCAAAAAGTTTAAGTGTAACAGCCATTGCAAGGCCATCAACGATAAATTTAGGCACATCCAATACAAGCCAGATTGAAATAACAATAAATCCAAAGCCAACGAGCTGGTCGCTAAACATGAGCATAATTTATGGAAACAAGGAAGGGCATTTAAATAAAACGATTTTTAACAGTTTAACATCAAGTTCATGGAATGTTACGTATTTCGAAACAGCAAGATTAAGCAGTGCACAAACTGTACAAATAAGGGCCATAGTAAGCTCAAGTGGTTATTTGCCCTCTTATTCCAATATCACACTTAATATAATGCCAGGGAACATGGCATTGAATTTAAGTGCAACGCCTGGCATTTTATACACAGGATGGAACGCTACCTTGGCAATGAAAGTAACAAACCAAAGTGCACCATTACCAGGCATGAACGTAACAATGTATTCCAATAAATATGGGAGGTTTAACAACAGCAAGGAAATAATATCTGGATATACCAACAGCAATGGCATATTCAAGGCATATTTGTTGGCTAATCCTGTAACCTCGACACAAAACGATACAATATATTGCGTAGTGCAAGGATACAATTACACCAATGCTACAATAGAGAAGACAATACTCATACAACCAGATGAATTGAATGTGAGTGTGGAATATAACAGCACATATGTAAGGCCTGGAGAAACGATAAGCGGATACGTAAAAACAATGTATGAGAATGCACCAACAAGTGCAACGCTTAATCCGGCCTATTCTGATGGGAAATTAACAATAACAAAAACAACCAATAGCAATGGGATAGCGTACTTTACATTTAAGGCTAACAGCAACATATACAATGCCACTGCGGTTAGCTTTACAATAAATGCCAGTTACAATGGCATTATAGGATACAACTACTCAACCATCATGATAATCCCCAACAATACATATCCAAGCCAAGCGTTGATGGGCAATATAAAAATCCAATACCCTGTGTTAAATTACAGCACAGAAACCAGCACAACCATAAATGTTACTTTCTACAATGCGAGTGGAAAGGTAAGCGATGTGAATGCAAGGATATACCTTTCAAACAAAAGCCTAGGTGAATTCAGGTATAATAACAAAGAATGGACAAATGGCAGTGCCATAAAGGTTCTTAATAGCTATATCAACTTTACCTTTACAGGCAATGGGAGCCAAAACATAGGCATGGAATATTTCATGCTAGTATTAAATAAAAGTGGGTATATTAACAACACAATAAGTGGGAATATAACAATACTGCCAGCAATGGTAAATGTAGAGATAAATACATTAACGTTAAATGAATCATACGGGGAGAATTTCAGCCTTAAAGGGATCGTGCACAACTATTATGCCAAGGGCAATTATGCAAGGTTTACGTATATAAACATAACAAGTGCCCAAGGATTGAAATGGAGGAATGCAACAACCTCAAACGGTACATTTTATATTCCTGTTACAATTATAACCCCTAGAAACATAACATACCTAGTGCACGCCAATTTAACTGTGAAATCCAATTATTCCTATGCCTATAAACTTTCGGTCATCATAAATATATTGCCAGCAATATACAAGCTAAACCTATATGGAATGCCAGATGTAATGCCTTTACATTCAAGCGTTACATTTAATGCAATAATATACAGTCCAGTGAACAATTTCCAGCCTTATGCAAACTATACAATAACACCCAAACCCAATTTAGGAAGCATATCTGAAACTGTCAATAAAAATAATTTAAGCGTTACTTTTATAGCCAATCTACCAGGTATAGAAACCATAGGGATAGCTGCGCATACATCCAATGGAACAACCCTTTATAGGAATTCTACAATAACGATATACAATGCGAGCGCAACATATTTCACTGTTAATGTAACAGCAACGCCAAATGTAATATCCACCAAGGCATTGGCTAATTCAACAATAATAACCAAAGTGGAATATTACAATGGAACCCCAGCACAAGCCTTTGTGCAGTTGAAGATATCCAATTCAACCGTAGGCCATTTTACAAACCAAAATGGATACACAGCCAATGGCATATTTAAGAGCACCCTGGTTATAACCCAGCCATCAACAAAGGTTCAAGTTTATGCTATTGCCAACATATCAAAAACGGCTGTAAGCAATGCAACAACAATCTTTTTTACAAATGGAAGCTCAAAGGCATTGTCAGTTTCAATATCCCCATTGAACTTAACATTAATGGGTGGGCATGAAGGAAAAATAACGATCAACGTAAGCAGCAACAATGAGCCCGTAAGAAACGCAACAATAAAGGTAGAGAACATGAACAATAGCATTGGGTACGTGGTTTATAACAATGAGACTAGCATGAATGGGAGTGCATTGCTAATATATTATTCAAATATAACCACAGAAACAAGCATAGATGCATTGATGATAACAGTAAGCAAAGGGGGATATTACAATTATACAGGCATATGCAGCATAGCGGTCATGCCTGCAACCAAAGGTATAAACTACCTTTCCTTGTCTTATACGTACATAAATAAGGAAACCTCTTCAGGAGGGGAAATAAATTTAACAATAGAAGTCAAAGATGCAGTAACCAATGTGCCTATGGCTAATGCAAACATAACAATAATATTGGAATATCCCAATGGAACGAAGGCAGAGCTCAAAAATGGCACAAGCAATGCGTATGGATATTATAACCAGACAATAAACGTGCCGAAAGTCAAAAGCAATCAAACGATGTACGCAATAATAAAGGCAAGCAAAGCAGGCTATGCCAACCAGGTATATAAGGAATATACAATAAATGTAGTAATTCCAGGGAATGTTAAGGCGAGCGTGCCCAGCACAAGCAATACGATAACCGAAGGCAGCATGTGGTGGATAGTAATAGTATTGGCAGTGATATTAGGGATACTAAGCATGATGTATGCAAACGCAAGGATAGGGAAAGTGCCTAAAGCAGAGGTAAGTGAGCCTATAATAAGGAGTGAAATAAAAGAAGTGCATAATAAGCCAAGGATCATAAGTGAAACAACAGCGCCGTTGCCGAAAGTGATACAAGAGATCAAGGCACCAGAAATAAGGGCAGAGAAAGAGAAGGATGAAGAGTTTGACGAATGGGTATACCAACAGCCAACGATGATGGAGCTAGAGGGAGAAATAGCAGTGGTTAGTTCAACAAGGGAAGGGATAGAGGGCGAAGAGATCAATGAAGATGCCTATGCAAAAATGATGGTATCATGGGAAAAAGTAGAAGAGGAACCAAGCGTGTATGAACAGCCTGGTGAAAGCAGCGGATATATAGAATCGAAGCCCATATGGGCAAGCGAGAGTGGAATGGGGATATCAATAGAGGCACAAATAGAGGAGCCCAAAGAGAATGCGATAGAATTGCCTGAAAAGGAAATGGGCATAGAAGTTAGAAAAGAAGAGCCCAAAGAAATAGCAACGATTGAAAGCGGTGAAGGGAAAGCGATAAAAGAAGTTGAGAAACCAGAAGCATTAAAGGAAGTTTCCAAAGAAGAAACAAAGGAACCAAAAGCAGAGAAAACAGAGGGAGAAGAGAAGCCCAAAGAGAGAAAGGGCAAAGGCACTTCACAAAGCAAACAAAAAACCCATAAAAATAAACAAAAAAGAAAAAAATAAATTTTTTAATTAAATAAATTTTTGAATTTTATAGAGTTGCACAAGGATTAAAAAGTTTATTTTATATCGAATTTAACACCTTGCGAAAGTGGTATGTCTTTACCCCAGTTGATGGTAACAGTTTGCCTTCTTGCATAACTTTTCCACGCATCGCTACCGCTTTCCCTTCCACCACCGGTATCCTTTTCTCCGCCGAATGCCCCGCCGATTTCAGCCCCTGCTGTTGCTGTATTGACGTTAGCTAATCCGCAATCGCTCCCCCATGGGGATAAGAACAATTCTTCTTCCCTTAGGTCTGTGGTGAATATGCTTGAGGATAGCCCTTGTGGAACCGCATTATGGATTTTTATTGCATCTTCAATAGATTTATACTTAAATACATACAAAATTGGGGCAAAGGTTTCTTGGCAGGATATTGGTGAAACTTCAGGCATAGCAATAATTGCTGGCTTTACATAAAAGCCTTTTTCATAACCCTTTATTGCCAATTTCTCACCGCCGAACAATACTTTGCCACCTTCTTTTTTGGCTTGCTCAATTGCCTTCATAAAATTTTCTACTGCATTTTTATCTATTAGTGGACCAACCAAAACACCTTCTTCTAGTGGATTGCCTATCTTTACTTTTTCATATACCTTTATGAGCTTATTTACGAATTCATCGTAAATGGATTCCTGTACTATTATTCTCCTGGTTGTAGTGCACCTTTGGCCAGCTGTTGCTAGGGCACCGAATGCAACGCCTTTTAGGGCAACATTGATATCCGCTTTTGCAGAAATTATAGAAGCGTTGTTACCACCTAGCTCTAGAATGACTTTTCCAAACCTTTTAGATACTTCCTCTGATACCTTCCTTCCACCTTCTACTGAGCCAGTAAATGAGATCAGCTTTACCCTTGGATCCGAGGTTAAGCTGTTTCCAATTTCATTTCCTCCACCTACCATAAGTGAGAATATTTCAGGATAATTGTTATCTTTTATTACTTTGGTTATTATTTTCATTACTGATATTGCCGTCAAAGGTGCTTTTGAAGAAGGCTTCCAAATTACTACATCACCTACAACAGCCGCAATGAAAGAGTTCCATGACCATACTGAGGAAGGGAAATTGAAAGAGGTAATAACTCCAATAATGCCCAATGGAAGCCATTGCTCGTACATTCTATGGTTGTACCTTTCGCTTGCTATTTCATATCCATACAACTGCCTTGACAACCCTACGGCAAAATCTGCAATATCAATCATTTCTTGGATTTCACCTTCACCTTCTACAACGGTTTTTCCAGTCTCTAAAGATACGATCCTGCCAAGTTTTTCCTTATTTTTTCTCAATTCGTTGCCAATCAACCTTATCAATTCACCTCTTTGGGGAGGGGTTAATTTAACCCATTTTTCATAGTTATCCTTCATTGCTTTTATCATTGCTTCGTAATCCTCTTTGTTGCCACCAATTACACTTGCAATGTATTCTCCATCGATTGGGCTATATAGGTCTATTTTCTTTCCTTTTGGAGATTCTACCCAATTATTGAAATAAACCCCAGTATTAACTTCAGATATTCCAAGTTCATTTTTTATTCTTGAACGCATTTCCTTTAATTCCATATAAATCATCCTCTCTAAATGTGCATTTATTTGTATAATAAAAGAGTTTCTTAAAAAAAATGCTAAGTTTTAAACCATAAAATCATCTAAAATATTGAGTTAGCATATCAATATGTGATTTAAAACTTTATATACTCTTGTTTTTTGGTTATTATGGTGTTATAAAATGCCCGGTTGCAGAAAGAATACATCAAGCAAAGAAGAAAGCAAGGTTTCCAAATCTAAAAAAGCAAATGAAGATGGAGATTCTTGCTGAATTGAACCTTTCAATGTTTAGAACCAAGCTATTTTGTGTTGGTTCTTCATAGTTTTAAGGCTCTTTATAAAATTTTTTAATTCGCTATTCCTTTTTTGTTGTATTTTATAAAAAACAGATAAAACATTGCTGTAGAAATACTGTACAACGTTCCTGTTATGAAGAATGGCCCTGAAAGGTCACCTATATTGAGCAAATATCCTCCAATTGCAGGCCCAAAAGCCCTTGGCACACTATGAAAAGCATTGAATATTGCAGATGCCGATGCCCTTTCTTCAGGGTTGACTACACTCATCATAAACGAGGCTTCTATTGGGGAACTCACATTCATTAAAAAGTTTCTACTAACAAATAGAGAAGCCACTAAATAATATGAATAAACCAATGGGATCAATACTAACAATATTACAGACAATGCTTGTGTTCCAACTATTAAGGTAATATTGCCTACCTTTTCTGCAAGATATGGCCCTGCCAAAAATCCTAATGCAAGTGCAATAGAGGATACAGAGAACAATGGCCCAAGGATGCTGCCTGCTATATGAAACCTCAAATAAAACCATAAAGGAAATATTTCTATGATTACTCCAGCACCCAATCCAATTAAAGATAAAACAGAAAATTTCCATATAACATTGCCTGATTTTTTAGGCCAAAAAGTAGTTTTTTCCTTCTTTGAGGTTACTTTGCTTTCACTAACCAAAGATATTATGTATATGCTAGCTAGCAGTATTACTGCAGATAAAACAAAAGTTATTTTATAAGAGGATTGCATATCCCAGCCTTTGGATATTAATATTGAAGGTATCATTGCAAATAAAAAACCTATTGAAGAAAAAATTGCGTTCCCAAAACTAGATAAGGAAAAGGCATAGTTCCTTGATTCCTCTTTTGTTTTTTCAGTCAATAATGCTTGGAACACATTAAGGAATGATCCTGTTATTCCAAATGCGATAGCTGCAACAAAAATTATATAATAATTGGTGGTGAAAACAAATATTAAAGATAATGGTATAGCTGCAAAACCACCACCTAAAATCATTAACCTTTTTCCGTATTTGTCAGCCCAATGCCCAATTGGGATTCCTACAAGCCCTCCTACGATCATTTGAACAGAAAATAGAATGCCTATCATAAAGGCACTGAATCCTATCAAGTAAAGGTATATTGGAAGGATTATCATCATGAATCCACCTAAGGACATGATCATGGAAGATAATATTACATAGAAGGTTTCTTTATCTTGCCTAAACCTTTTCACATATATCCAGTCCATTTATGCACCTTTACATTTATATATTTGGTTTGATCCATAATTATACTAGTTAAGGAACTTTCGCAATAGTAGTCGATGCTTTAAGCTAACACCTTAACCATGTAGTAATAAGTGGATAACTATAGGTATATTTCTCTTTAATGCTTTGTAGAATGGCTAAAATGTAAAAAATTTTAAAATATTTCCCTAAGAACGTAGTTGATGTATTCAAAACTTAATGGATGGGGATTGCATGTCCATGCCAACTGCTTAGCGGTCATGTTGCCTTCCATTGCTAAAGTAAATTCAGCTATGAGCTCAGCTGCGTTGTGGGAGTATATTTCTGCACCAATCAAGGTGTAAGACCTTGGGTCATACAATATTTTTATAAATCCCCTGCGTTCCCCAACTATTTGCGCTTGTGCATCTTTTGAAAATGCTTTTTTTACCATTTTGTAGGCAATGCCTTTCTCCATGCATTCTTTTTCAGACAATCCTATTTTAGCTATTTCAGGCATGGTAAATACAGTAAATGGAATTGCATTGTAATTGATTGTATACACTGGCTTTTCGTGAAGGATATTTTGGGCTGCAATCATGCTCTGCTTTACTGCAGAATGGAACAACATGGCTTTCCCTGTTACATCACCAGTTGCATAAATCCCTGGTATGTTGGTTTGCAGATATTCATTGACTGCAATGGCATTGCCTTCTACTTTAACACCTGTTTTTTCTAGGCCATACCCTTTAAGCCTTGGCTTCCTGCCTATAGCGAGAAGTATTTGGCTTGATTCCATTTGATATTCTTTGCTATTCTTAACATATGTAATGAGATATTTTTCATTGATTTTTTTAATTGATTTCAAAGGTGCTTCGAATATTATATCTACACCAAGCTTTTTCATGTCTTCTACAATTTCGTTAGATAGATCATTATCTATGCCGAGATTGGATAATACTGGATTGTTGCTCTTTTTAATTATAGTTACTTTTACACCCAAAGGTGCAAGCATTCCAGCTACTTCTAGCCCAATATAGCCAGACCCTATGATTATGAGAGAATCAGGAAGTGTTTTTATGCTTTTGTTAAAACTAAAAAGTTCGTTGCTTGTTAAAACAGTATTGGCATTTTCTATGGGAGGAATGATGGTTTCAGAACCTGTTGCTATAACTATATATTTTCCTTTAGCTACGAACTCTTCGCTTTCTGTTTTTACTAGTATTTCCTTAGCACTTAAAAATTCTCCTTTCGCTTTGTAAAAATCTACGTTAGGGTAATGTTCTTTGATTTCCTCTTCATGCTGTTTATACCTAATATCTTGGACTTCTTCTTTTCTTTCTATTGCTTTGTTCCATATTAACTGCTTGTCAAGGTTTTTTTCTAGTTCTTTGCAATACAAAGCCCTCATTATTTCAGATCTTACTGCTTTGCTTGGTATGCACCCTGCGTAAAGGCAATCTCCACCTAAATTGCCTTTTTCGTCAAACATTAAAACTTTTTTTCCCCTTTCACCTAAATAAAAAGCTCCTGGATATGCTGCACCACCTGCACCTATGAAAATTACATCATACTCTTTTGTATTCATGCCATTAGATATGGATTTTTTAGTATTTAAACATTCAAAATTTAAAGTTATGTGGATAAATTTTTAGGATAGTTTTAAAATAGATTATTCCAATACTATCCATATGGATTTCGTCTATGTAATTATAATTTTTTTGATCTCATCTATAGCAATTGGCATCATTGGAAACATTGCTGGTATAGGGGGAGGGGTTTTTTTGATGATAATATTCTTGTACATTTTTAATATAAATCCTGTTATCTCAGGAGGGCTCAGCTTGATAACCATTGTTGCAAGCACTTTAGCAGGATCCAACATGAACATGAAGCAAGGGGCTATTGACCGCTCTCTTTTTTACGTTGTTGCTATAGCTGCTGGGGTTGGTGCAATATTAGGGGCAATAATATGCTACTTTGTAGCAATAAATGTTTTTCACCTATTTTTCGGCATAATCGTGTTTTGCATAGGCTTATTTTCTTTTTTGGCAACAAAATCAGAAATAAAGAAAAATAAGGGAGCTGCTTACCTTAAACAAAGCTTTAAGGAATATGTTGCAAATAATAAGCCATTAAATTACTCTAAAAATAATTCTATATTTGGTGTTTCTTTCATTGCAGGCATTCTTTCAGGCTTGTTTGGGCTTGGAATTGGAGCGGTTGTTGGCACGTATTTAACTGCTATAAAGCATATTCATCCAAAAATAGCTTTTTCTACCATTGTAGCCGTTATGGTACTAACTTCTACCCTTGGTGCAGTTGTGCATTTCATGAAATATGGCATGCAATACCAGTATTTTCTTTTAGCAATGCCATTGGTTATAGGTGCTGCACTTGGTGGTTTTACAGGGGCAAAACTTTCAAGCAATATGAACTTTTCTAAATTGCGTTCTTTTCAGAGTTATGTAGTGATGTTTTTTGGGGCATTATCAATATTGATGGGCTATATAGGTTTGTTGATAAAGTAGGAAATGTGTGATAAGTAGTAGAGAAACCTTTATATACAATAAATATATTGGAGATTTTACATAGGTGATGGCATCCACCACCAATTGCCCTTAACAAATGGGATGATGATGCCTACTAATTTAATAAAGGGTGGTTGTGGTGGATAACGTTGCTTTGTTGTACTTGGATATAATAGATTTTGTGCAAGCATTGACAGTTTTATCATTGTCCCCTTTGCTTGTAGGGATAATCAACAGAATCAAAGCGGTTTTGGAATCCAGGCATGGTCCACCTTTGCTTCAACCCTATTTTGATCTTTATAAGTTATTTTCCAAAAAAGTGGTTGTACCTTCTAAGAGGACTTTGGTATACACTGTATACCCATTTATAGCAATTTCTTGCTATACACTTATATCAATGGTTGTCCCTATTATAACACCTTATCCTCTTGGATTCGCGCCTACCGTTGATTTTTTGGGTGGGGCCTTTCTTTTTACTTTAGCAGGTTCAATGAGCATATTTGCAGCCCTAGATTCTGGAGATTCTGCCATATCTACAATGGGCGCTTCACGGTCAGCGATATTTACGGCTTTCTCAGAACCTATATTGATTATGATTTTTGTAGCTGTTGCTTTGATAAGTGGAACTAACAATCCTTATATAACTCAACAAGATATCATGAAAAATCCTGTATTATATTTATATTTGGTCCATGTATTTGCAATTGTATCTTTTTTTATGTTGTTGTTGGTAGAAACCGGAAAAATTCCTATTGAAAGCTCTGGTTTAATGGAACTGGGCATGATTGATGAAGCAAAAAATTTTGAATATTCTAGTAAAAATTTAGCCCTCATTAAGTGGGGGGCATACATGAAGCAATTTATACTTTTCAGTGTATTCATTAATGTATTTATTTTGCCCTGGGGGCTATCATCTCAGATAGGTTATACATTGATAGAATCTATTGTAGTTCAATTTGCCAAGCTTGTTGCTATATCTCTTATATTTATCACTGTAGAAGTAAGCATGGCCAAAATAAGGTTGTTCAAAATATTGGACTTCCTGGCAATTTCACTTGCCCTCGCGGTACTTTCAGTTATAATGGTGATATACACTGTGGTGGTGTAATATGGTTGGAATTATGAGTTCTATTATACTTCTATTGGCAGTTTTATCTCTTTTAACAGCCATTTATTTGAATATAGAGTCCTACCATAAATTATTGATTAAAGGATTGTCAATACAATCATTTATAATTGCAATACTTTTTTTTCTATATGGATATATTAATTCAGATGGTTCTTTTTATATATTGGCATTATCAACATTATTTTTCAGGGCAATTATAGTTCCGCAAATGCTAACAACGTATGTTAAATCACCATTCCAGAGAAGTAAAACTAACCCTTCTATTTTTTCGATAACTTCCTTGTTTATTATTTTGCTATCTTACTACCTTTATTCCAATGTATTTTCAGGTTTTTCATTGATCGGTGCAATTCCATTAGCATTAGTATTTCTAGGATTTTTCATATTAGCTTCAAGAAGATCTACATTAGGAAAAATTATTGGGTATGTAGTAGAAGAAAATGGCATCCTTGTGCTAACAGCATTTCTTGTACCCACACTTCCCTTTATACTTGAGGCAGGGGTAACATTAGACCTTTTTGGTGTGCTTATTGTGTTGGTTATAATGAAGGACATAAAAATGGATATAAATTATCCTGAATTAAGGGGGTGAAAATAAATGTTGGATGTAATTTTCTACGGCATATTATTGATTTTGCTGTATCCTATTGCGGCAGCCATTGTTTCATTGTATACAGACAACGTACGCACTGTTGTTATTTTTTCTTCCTTATCTTACAGCATAAACTTAATTATATCTGGGTTGATATTGTTTGTGCCCTTTTATACCGGCATATTCTACGTAGATTTCATTACCAAAATATACCTATTGCTTATAAATAGCATTTTTTTGGCAATGAGCCAATATTCTGGTGGGTATATACTGCATTTGCATGATACCTATTTTCACCCCAGGTATTTTTTTATGCTTTCAAACCTATTTGCATTTACCTTGCTTTTTTCGGTTGTTGTAAACAATTTAGGCCTAGTATGGGTAGGCATAGCTGCTAGTACAGCTGCGAGTGCTTTGCTTGTAGCCCTTGAAAAAAAAGATACAGCTTTTGAAGCTACATGGAGGTATATAATAGTAGTATCCGTTGGTTTAGCACTTTCTCTTATAGCTATATCACTTCTTTTCTATATAACTGGTTCATATTACCTGAACCTTGTGAATATCATTAATGCAAATCACATCTTGGTTCAAGTTACCCTTATTTTGGCCCTTACTGGATTTGGCTCTAAATTCGGCCTTTTTCCATTATCTACATGGTTGCCTGATGTACACGGTGAGGCACCTGCGCCTGTTAGTGCCATATTTTCTGCAGTCTTATTGCCTGTAGCGCTTTATGGATTTATAAGGGTGTACAATATTTTATATTCAATTCCTGACAAATATAGTGCAAGCATAGTAATCTATGCGGGGATAATATCTGCATTGTTATCTTCCATAATGTTTTTGGCTCAAATAAGATACAAGCGGTTAATAGCATATTCTAGCATGGAAAATATGTCTATTGCATTGATTGGAGTTGGCCTTGGATATTACGGCTTGATCGGTGCAATGATCATTATATTATCACATGGATTTGCCAAGTCTTCAGCTTTTTTTTCTGCTGGAAATATAAAGATAGAAACAAACGAAACGCGGATTGATAAAGCTAGTGCTATAGGAATACCCTCTAATGTATCCTACTCTTTTATTTTGGCAACAATGGCTGTTACGGGAGCACCACCTTTTGGTGTTTTCATAGGTGAATTTTTGATTCTTTACCTTCTAATTAAAAGCGCATACTTCATTCCTGCTATATTGCTTGCTATTATTATGCTTATAAGTTTCCTTTCTATGCTTTATCATTCAGTAAGCATGGTGCATAATGGCAAAAAAACATCTAAAATTACACCTTTCATGGAATTCCTTCCATTAGGTTTGGTTATTGTATCAATCATTCCAGCTGTCTTGTGGGTGATGATATGAATATAAAAAACAACTACTTATTATTTAGCGGAAAATCGTATTATTTGGGCAATTCAATAACATCGTTTAAACCAGAAAAATATATAGAAAAGGTAGAAAAAAAGGTTATGGAAGTTAATGGCATATTTAGATTCAGGTATGGGCCTTTAACAGGAGGTTTGATGGAAAGCCATGCCTGGGATATTTATACCAATGGTGAACGAATTATTGACCTTGTTCCTGCTATAGGGTATAAGCGCAGGAATATGCCATTTAAAGAATACCAGCATGCTGTTATGTTATCTGAAAGGATACAAGGAAATTTTGCCATATCTCATGCTATTGCCCTTGCCAATGGAATTGAATTCCTTGAAGGCATTGAAGCTACAGAAGAAGCAATAAAAATAAGGATGATTGCCTCGGAGTTAGAGAGAATATACAACCATCTTTTTCTTATTGTTAGAGAATTAGAAGCAGGTTCACTTACTATTGCACAATACAAGTTTCTCACCCTTTATGAAAAAATGCTTAGGTTGAACGGCATGATATTCGGGCATCGTTTTATGTTTGGAGTAGTTGGAGTTAACAAATTAGTGCCTATGAAATTAGACAAAAAAAGTTTTTTAATGAAATTGGAGCCAATATTGAAAGAATTCAAGGACTTAGCTAATGCCTTGTATAACTCAAATATCATGATGGACCGTCTGCAAATAGGCTACCTTACTAAAGAGGAAGCCCAATATTTAACAACAGGGCCATCAGCAAGAGGTTCTTTTTTGGAGGTGGATGATCGATGTTCATATATAGAGAATTTCGTTCCTGCCCATGGCAATCCGGAATTTTTAGGCTCTGCCTTATCAAGAGTAAATGTAAGAATTGAAGAGGTTGAACAATCGATAAGATTAATTAATGGCATTCTCAATGGTGAAGTTTCTTGCAATTGTAATAATATGGTAAAAAAAATTAATGATGACACTGCAATATCAAGAATAGAATCGCCTTCTGGTGACTTGGTATATGTTGTAAAAATAGACCTTGAGAAACATGAAATAAAAAAGGTGTTGGTTAGGGGATCAAGTTCTTTGAATATTCTTGGTTTTATAAAATCCATTACTAAAAATTCAGTATTCACAGACTTTCATTTTGATTTTGAAAGTTTTGGCATTATGATAGGGGAACTTGATGTGGGTGAGAATAATGTCTAATTTATGGATTGTAAAAGGATTAAAAAAAGGGATTGTAACAGAAGATTTAGATAATATTGCACCATACAACCAGAAACATATTTCATATGCAGAATCTTCTTATTGCCCAGTGAATTGCATAAATGAAGGGAATGTTAACATGGAAAAATGCATTCAGTGTGGTATATGCACTAATTCAGATAAAACACGCGTTGATAATTCTAATCTTTTCAAAATTACTAATAAATTTAATGGCAGATTGAAAAAATCCCTTTTTATTTTTGTTGTAGATGGTGGAAGCTGCAATGCATGCAATATGGAGGTACATAACATTATTAATCCACTTTATGATTTCACTAGGTTTGGATTATCCTTTACCAACAATCCAAAACACGCTGACCTTTTGATTATAACAGGAACAATAACTGACAAACTTAAAGAATCAATAAAAATTGCATATGAATCAATGCCTGAACCTAAAAGGGTTATTAGAGTAGGTGTATGCTCTATATCTGGAGGTATATTTGAAAAAAATGTTGATGGAATAAAGGAAGACGGAATAATAGCAGGATGTCCACCAGATCCATCTATGATATTGAAAGCTATATTGTCCATGAAAGAGGGGAAGTAAAATGATTGCATTTCTAATTTTGGTGGTTTTTAGTTTAATGGCATTGGCATCTATGAAGTATGGATATTATACGGGAATTGCAACTTCTTTAATATCCATATTATTGGGGGTAATAGAACTTGTTTATCCCATAGAAAGCAGTTATTTTTTTGAATCTTCTCATTTGTCGGCTATATTTATCCTTGCAGTATCGGTTACATTTCTTATAACAGATTTGTATGTTATAAATAGAAAAGATAATTATTTGCTGTTTTTCATTTCATTTATATCTATTATATGGGCAATATCATCTAGCAATTCCATAGAATTTTTGGTGTTCTGGGAATTGATGGCTTTATCAGGCTTTTTTATGATTATAGAGGGAAACAATGCCAAAAAAGGGTATATTTACCTTTCGTTTTCAGAATTGTCTACTGTTTTGTTGATGATAGGTTTTGCACTAAACTATGTTAATACCAGATCTTTGTTGTTGAATAATTTTACACCTTACGCATTATTTTTTATATTTACAGGATTAATGATAAAGTTGGGGATTTTTCCATATATTGTTTCTGAATGGGCGCCTATTTCATATAGTTCAGTTACAGCAGAAAAAGCTTCAATAATAGCTGCTTCAATGTCAGCACTACCAGTATATTTTATGCTTTATTCTTCTATGAATATTCACGGCACCAATATTGTGTTGATTTTATACCTTATAACAGGCTCTGCAGTAACTTCAGTTATATCTGCTATATACAGCGCAGTTTCTAAAAACGTTAAGAAGGCCCTTGCCTTTAGCTCTATTGAAAACAATAGCTTAATTGTTATTGCCATATCCCTTTTTATGCTGTTTTATGCCTATGGGCTTGTGTATATATCTTTTATCTCCTTTACCTCCGCTATTTTTTTGTTTATTTCCAGCATATTCTCAAAATCGTCAATGTTTTTATCAAGTGGAAATATCAATAATAAGCAATCCCTTTTGTTTCCTTCTATGAATTTAATGTCTTTGCCACTTTTTGCAGGATATATTGGGGAATATATGCTGTTTGAAGCTATATTCGAAGCCATATTTATAAAAAATCAAATTATTTTTATTATAATATCTATAATAGGAGCGCTTGTTGCTATATGTGCAGGTATTTCTATTGTGACATACTCTAAATTGTATAGATTTATGAATACTATGGAGGGGTATGAAAATAGCCAGAAAAGCATAGTTGATTTTGGGGTTATATACGGGGCTTTTTTATTGTTGATTGGGATATTTTCACCTTTCATATCTGAATACATTGAATATTCAGTTTTCCCGTATGGCAGTAATCTCCCCAATGTTGTCACTACATTGCTTTCAACATTGTTTGTTATACTTACTGGAACTCCCTTTGGAGGGATTTCACCTATATTTGAAATGTTATTCATTAGCGTTTTCTTGCTGATGTTTGGAATTGCATTTAATTTGTTTAAAGGGGATAAGAGAGAAACGCCTACATGGAATTTCGGCAGTGAAAATTGCGCTTACAAATCAGAAGGGTATACCAACGCAATGGCCGTAAACTTAAATTTTTTGTTGACCACTAACGAAAGTTACGATAAAAGGAAAAGCGAAATTGTTTATAGCCGGAGATTATCAAATCCTTTTTGGAAAATTTTTGTCAATATTGGCAATGCTTACATTGATTTTTCTAAGTGGATGTCAAGGAACTTGATGAATGGAGACATCAATAAATACATGTTTTATATAATGGGGATATTTATATTGGGATTGGTGGTAAGTTATTTACTGTAATTTAAAGATTTTCTATATATAATATTCTTGAACCAAAAGGCTCGAAATTAAAGGGCTCCTCTTTCAATTCAGGCAATGCTTTTCTTATTTCATCGTGCTTTGAAGGATCGGCAAAAAACAACATGAATCCACCTCCGCCTGCGCCGATTAATTTTCCCCCTATGGCACCAGCTTTTTTAGCCCTTTCGTACCAGTTGTCAATATAGTCATTTGAGATTTTATTGCTAAGTTGCTTTTTCAAATTCCAGTTCAAATCTAATAATTCACCCAACTCTTTCCAATTGCCGGTGGATAATTTTTTATATGTTTCATATGCCAATTCACTCATTTGCTTGTATTGGTCAACATAGTTATCAATTGATTTGGATTGTTCATTATGAATATTAGCAGAACTTCTTTCTCTACCTGTGTAAAAAAGCAATAAATGTTCTTTTAAGGCATTTCTATCTTCCCTTTTTAAAATTGCTTGTTTTAATGATACATTCCCATCCGGAAAAAATTCCATGAATTGAATTCCACCATATGCAGCCATATACTGGTCTTGCATTCCACCAGGTTCCTTTAATATTTCCCTTTCTATTTTGATAGCTTCTTCTGCTAACTGCCTAGGAGTTGCTGCTTCCCCCAACCAACCATGCAATGCATTTAATAGCCCAACCAAAAAGGTACTGCTTGATCCTAGCCCAGTTCCACTTGATGGGATTTCCGTTATGCTGACTACTTGTATTCCCTGCCTTATGCCCAATAGCTTCATTGCTTCCCTTACCGTTGGATGTTGGATATCATCAACATTTTTAAGAGCGTTTTCTGTTTTTGAGTAGCTTACCCTTATTTCATCGTTGTAAAAATTCTTTGCAATTGTTACATAAATGTATTTGTTTATTGTTGCGGATACCACTGCACCAGTTCCATATTTTTTGTAATAATCAGGAAGGTCAGTCCCACCGCCTGTGAAAGTTATTCTCAATGGAGTTTTGGTAATAACAATTCTTGTATTGCTATTATAGTAATTTTCTTCAACCATATTAATGCCTCATTTTAAAAACCATGTTAACATTTACCTTTACATATCATCATTTCAAAACTTAATAGTTAGAATTATCTTCATAACTAACTTCAAATGGATTGTTACATTTATTTGTGTGGGGATTCATTGAGTAATAAGGATGGATTGGCACTATATTTCCAGTTGATGGGTATACATGCAAGGTTTTTATGATAATATGCAATGGATTTAGAACTTCATTTTCTTTCATTGTTAATAATATAGTATATTACCAATATATAGGTTATTGAGCCTACAGTTTTATAAAAGTTATAAATAGAGTTTTCAAATATTTATTTGTATTTAGTTTATATTTTTATATAACTATCCCTGTTTTCACTAGCTAGAATATGAATTTAAACGATTTTAAACCAGATTATTTTTGCCTTTATTGCCTTTGGGATGCAATCAATATTTATATTTTGTAAGTAAATAACATTTAGAATGTTTGGAGACTTATGTTTAAAATGCAAGGGTAGCAGAAACTTATGCAATCTTGGGTATTGCCCTTTGTTAAAAAAGGTATCAGATATATTGCCAAAGGTATCTTTAGACAACAATATTTTGGCAGGCTTTGCTCCCCCTTCGGTTTTTGTTGGGCATTATGGATATCCCAAAGTTTTTGTTGGCCCTATGGTTTCCCAAAGCCAGAACATTGAAGAACCTGAAAAATGGTTTGGCTTGGATATGAATATTATAGCTGCTAAAGGTGCTTCTCTGTTTAGGCCCTCTATCGTTGCCAACATACGTGAATCCAACAGGATTATAGAAGCAATACAGGAAATCGCTTTAAGTTCCAAGGAAGTCACTACAGAGGTTTATTTGGAAAGGTCATACCACATCAAAGAACAACCTGTAATAGATTTCCTTAACCACCCTCTTGGACCAAGGTTATACATGAAGAGATTTTCTTTATCTGGAAATACCCATATTGAAAATAAAGTGGAATACATCGTTTCTGATAAGGACCTTAACGCGGAGGAAGCAGTGTACCTTCTTTATTTAAACAATTTTTCTGTTTCGCATATTGTGAGAATACTTTCGGCTGGTTTGTTGGGAAAAAGCAACAACAAAAAGCTTGTTCCAACGAGATGGACTATAACAGCTGTTGACGATATGATAAGCAAAAGGCTTATCAAAGAGGTCAAAATGAACAACACAATTGACCAGGTAGAATATTTTTATAGTAGTTATTTGGGCAATTCTTTTCATATATTTTTGATTCCAGATATATGGAGTTTTGAAATGCTTGAAACATGGGTTAAAGGGGCATTTTATGCTAGTGCCAATGTCGTTTCTGAAGACTATGAAGGATATGAAGGTAGGAAAGATTATGCAAGCAATATAACTGGTGCATATTATTCTGCAAGGCTAGCTGTTTTAGAGCATTTGAAAAAAATTGGCAAGCAAGCAAGTGTATTGATATATAGGGAAGTAAGCCCAGAATATTCTATACCACTAGGTGTGTGGCTTATAAGGGAAACCATCCGCAATGCCATGCGTTCAAAGCCAATATTATTTGAAAATATGAAAATGGCTGTTCAATATGCAATGAACAATACTTTAATGAAAAATTGGGATGAAAAAAGCCAAATATTAAAGCTATTAAATATCCAAAAGAAGTTAACTGATTTTTGATTTGGCATGCTTTTGGTTTATAATTTATTTTATATGGTCGAGGTAAAAAGAACCTATTTTTATGTTGTCTTTGGTAAATGTGAAATTAACAGGGGAGCGCGTTTGGACTTCCGTAATTCCCTTTATAGAAAAATAGGTGTTTATGTTATCACCTTTGATGCTTATTTCACCATCCATGACATGATTTAGAATTTCCATGTCAGATTCTGTATGTATGCCTGCATCAACAATGTACATACATACCGCATTGTCCATTTTTCTTTTCCCTACAAAAGGTTGCAAAAATCCAAACGTTTGGTTTGCACTGGTATATGCTATGATTGTGGATAAAGATTCAAACCCTAAGCAATATTGTTTGTATCCATTCTTTTTAAGTTTTGTTGCAAAAGAGTCTACTGCTGTAGATATCCCTTCAAAATCGTCTTTTTCTGTTAGATGTATAACCATACTATCATTTTTAGCTTTTTTATTCTTGCCCATGATTGCGTTGTAAAGATCAATATACTTTACCATTCCAGATTCAGCATATTGATGGAATGAATTGAGTAAATACTCCATTTCTTCTTCAAAACTTGCCACACTTTTATCTGTTAACACCACTATCGCAGGAGTGCCATTTTTTATCTGGTTGGCTATAAACATTTTGACAAACATTTCTTTGCCCGAATGTACTGGCCCACTTACCAAAATATTAGAGCCAATGGGATAGCCACCATACAATAGGTCATCTAGCCTTGGAATTCCTGTTTTGACCTTTTCTACTTTTTTATCATATACTGGATTTCTATTTGCATTGCCATCAGCCAAAAAGGGGCCTTCTTTTGAGTTTAATTCTTCTAGTTTTGCGTTAAGGTACAACTCTTTATCTGCTAGTTCTTTTTCTTTTTTGTTAAGCTCATTTTGGAGATCTTCAAGATTTCTTGCCATTGCAATTTTTTCAACATATCCACTTTCTATAATTTTTTCATGCTCTGCTAATCGAACGTTGTTGATAAAGGCATATTCGTTGATTCCATACCAAGCATAGGATATTCCTATGGCACCGAATAGGTAAGCTAAAAAGCTTAGCGTTACTGGGGCAATCATAATTTTTATAAAAGGGAATACGTATGGAATATATTGAATAGAGATATTTTTATAGTAAATATAGGCATTGAATGCAAGGAATGCCCCTATTACGAAAAACCCTCCCACAATTAGAAAATAAAAGCTTATATTTAGTGAAGGGGCATCAAGGTCATCGCCTAGCATTTTCATGGAGTAGGATACCGCAAAATAGGCAATGATTGATAAAATAAAAGTGCTGAAAAAAATCAATTTTATAGCAGAAAATGGCTGGGAAAATAGGTTAAAGGCATACAAACCATTGTAAAGTAAATATATTGTATAACCGAACATTATATGCATTGGGCTAACAACATTAAAAGGGGTGGTGATAAAAATCTTTATTGCAGTGTAAGCTTCATCTCTAAAGCCATATATGTTTAGGTATAGAAACAAAACAAGATCGAAAATAATCATTAGAAGAGTTACGAACAAAAGATATGCGATATTTTTATAATTTTTTGAATATGATAAGGTTGTATCCCCTGTTTTTATGTATCCCCATAGTAAATAAATGGCCCCAATTAATATGGTGATAAAGCCCACTATACCAATAAAGGGGATTAATAGTATAATTACTCCTATAAATATATATAATAATCCTTTTTTGAATGTTTTCAACTTATTTGCCAACTCTATAAATCGGATTTTATCCTCATCGTTGTACACAAAACTTCTTGTATAGTATAGATTTGAACATATATAGATTTATCTTAAGATTAAAATTATAATAGGCAATGGTTTAATGGCATACATGGTTAGGATTTCTGTCAAACATGTTGGCCTCATTTTAATTATTGCCATTCCATAACAGGGGATTTGTAGTTACAAGGATCATCCATTTAACATGCATTAGAAGAGTTAGAAGGAAAATAATTATAGAAAATATTATTAAAAGGTTTTTATTGTGCCTTCTTTTTCCACCAACTATCAACTTGGGATTGTATTTTATCTATCGCTTCTTTGTTGTTGATCAAATGCCTAAACCTACCCTGAGTCTTTAAGTACTCTGTTACAGGAACCATTGTCTCTGGTTTATAGGTTATTTTCATATTTCCGTTTTCAACTTCATACAAAGGGAAAATTCCTGTTGTAGTTGCTAGCCTCATGATTTCTATTGTTTTTCCAGGGTCGTGTTTCCACCCGGTTGTGCAACTTGATAATGCATGGATGAATTTTGGCCCTTTTATAGACAAAGCTTTTTCTATTTTCGCCTTGAAGTCATTGAAATAAGCTATATTGACTGTTGCTACGTAAGGTATGTTATGTGCAGCCATAATCTCTGCCATTGGCTTTTTCATTTCCATTTTTCCAATTGTGTTTTTGCTGCCCACTTCGCTGGTAGTAGTCCAACTTCCCCATGGAGTAGCTGATGACCTCTGTATGCCTGTATTCATATAAGCTTCGTTATCGTACATTATGTACATTATATTATGCCCACGTTCTGCCATTCCACTTAAGGCTTGAAAGCCTATATCACTTGTGGCACCATCTCCTGCAAATACAATAACATTGGTTTTGTCATCGCCTTTTTTCCTTAATACGGTTTCTACACCACTTGCTGTTGATGCAGAATTCTCAAATGCTGTGTGCAACCATGGAACTTTCCATGAAGTATTGGGATATTGAGTGCTGAATACTTCCAGGCATCCGGTTGAATTAACTACTATGGTATTTTTTCCAGCAAATTTTAAAACCCATCTTACAAGGATAGGAACTGCACATCCTGCGCAAGCTTTATGGCCTGGTGCAAAATATTCCTCTTTTATTACCATTATGGCATCACCTCTACAAGTTCCTTTTTAAGTTGAAGCCAAATAACAGGCTCTTTGTTCTTTTCATATGAATAATATATATCTTTGATATTGTCTATTGTTACATCCCTTCCTCCTAGGCCTATAATAACATCTTTAACCTCAGCTTTTTCTTTTTCACAGTATAACATAGCTTTGAGTTCAGTAGATAAAGCAGAATTTTCAGCACCTGGAACTACATTCCTATCGATAACCGCCACTTTGACGTTTTTTGCCAAATATTTTTTCAATATATCGCTTGGGAACGGCCTGAAAGTAATGATCCTCAATAGTCCTGCCTTTACACCATTTTCTCTTAATATATCCACTGCCTCCTTGATTGTACCACTTATGCTTCCCATGGAAATGTACAAAAATTCTGCATCTTCAGCTTTATATGCCTCTACCCTCGAGTAATGCCTTTTGAATTTTTTGCTGAATTCTGCAAAGGCATGGTCAATAACCGATACAGAACCTTCCATGGCTTTTGACACTTGGTACCTGAATTCGGTATAATAATCTGGACCTGCAAACGATCCTAACGTTGCGGGTTTATTTACATCTACTATAGGGTAGTTTATTTCCTTTTTTCCTACAAAATCCATAACTGATTGCTTCTCAGGAACTTCTACTGGTTCCATAACATGGGTCAATAAGAAGGCATCCATGCATACCATGCTTGGCAACAATACGTTTTTGTTTTCAGATATTTTGAATGCTAATAATATCAAATCCAAAACTTCTTGGTTGTTTTCAGCATAAAATTGAAGCCATCCTGAATCCCTTTCTGAAATTGAATCTTGCTGGTCATTCCATATATTCAAAGGTGCGCTCAATGCCCTGTTGCCTATAGCCATTACAATAGGCATTCTCATACCACTAGCGATTGGCAACATTTCATGCATATAAGCTAAGCCTTGGCTAGAGGTTGCAGTCATTACACGTGCTCCTGTGGCAGAAGCACCTATAGCAGCAGACATTGCACTATGTTCGCTTTCTACTGGAATAAAAGCTGCATCCATTTCATTATTTGCCAAAAATTGCGATATCTTTTCTGGAAAAAGAGTGGAGGGGGTTATAGGATAGGCAGGTATAACATCAACCGATGCTAGCATAGCGGCGTATGCGCTTGCTTCATTGCCTTTGAGCATTTTGTACATATTACTTCACCATCCTTTCAAAATCAATTGCCTTTACTGGGCATTCATTAACACATATTCCACAACCTTTGCAGTATGAATAATTAATCTGTGGAATCTCCTTCTTTGCCAATTGCTTATACGGTACTGGTTTGTTGGAACCATCTACCTTTTCTATTGCTGGTTCTGGACAGTATGTCCAGCAAACATCGCACCTTATGCATTTTTCATAATTTATTTTTGGGGTTAAGGTTCTCCACGAACCAGTTTCCTCCTTTGAGGTACTTCCCGCATCTAATACAGATGCACCTTTTTCTAGAACCATTTAAATCACCTGAACATTGTCATATGCTTCTTCACATGCTTTTAAGTTATCCTCTGTTTTTAATCCTACATTTTCTTTTATAGCTTCTTTTATTGATTCAAGCTTTACATTAGGGATTATTTTTGCATAGGCACCAAGCATTGTTGTATTAACAATGGGTGCTGCAGATGACCCTAATCCGTGTTTGATTGCAATGCCTACAGCATCTACAATAGCAATCTTTAAACCTTTAACTTCCTGTACACTACTTCTGTCAAAGCTCTTTATATTGATTATGGCAACGCCGTTTTCCTTTATCCCGCTGAATGGATTGATGGAACCTAATAGGGAAGAATCTAGGACCATAACAGCATCTGGATTGTATACATTCATTTTCAATCTTATTCTTTTTTTGTCTATTCTAGTGTAAGCTTCTACTGGTGCACCTCTTCTTTCCACTCCAAAAAAAGGGAAAGATTGCACATCATAACCTTCCTTAAAGGCAGCTATTGATAGTAGGTTAGCAGCAGTTACTGCTCCTTGCCCACCTCTGCCATGAAACCTAATTTCGTACATACACTTGTGTATTCATTGCAAAAATATATACCTATTCATTAGATTTGGTTTATGATAAATATTAGTAGATATCGTTGAGTGTATTGGAAAGAATCACAAAACATGTAGAATTTGGGTCTTGTGTACAAAATTTTAAGCAAAACGAGATACGTTTTATTGGTGGAAAAGAAAAGTTCATTTTAATCTAAAACTGCCTAGGAATGTTTTTATAAATAAGTATGTTATATACTTATCAATGGAAATAACTACAAATAACCTATCCAAGAAATATGATCAAAAAAAATATGCACTCAAAGAGGTTTCTTTTAAAGTTTCATTGAATGGGATATTATCAATCATAGGCAAAAACGGAGCGGGTAAAACAACGTTGTTTAGAATACTTTCTACTGAACTTATGCCTACCTCTGGAAAAGCATACATCAATGGGTATGATGTTGTTAACGAACCCTCAAAAGTCAGGGAACTTATAGCTGTAGTACCACAAGAAGCAAGGGCTGTCCCTTGGCTTACACCTTTGCAAACGGTCTCATCTTATCTTATGTGGAGAGGGTACACTTACAAAGAATCGCGGTCAATTGGAAGAGACATTCTACGCACCCTCGGATTAGAAAAAGTAGAAAATGAAAAAAACAGGAAATTATCTGGTGGAATGAAAAGAAAAGTTCTTGTAGCTACAGTAATATCAAGTGAAGCCCCAATTATTTTCTTGGATGAACCTACTACAGGGCTTGATTACCTTTCAAGAAAAGAACTATGGAATTTATTGATCAAGTTAAAAAAAGATAGGTTAATTGTGTTAACAACTCATTATTTAGAAGAAGCTGAAAATTTAGGGGATATAATAGGTATACTAGATAAAGGTTCAATGTTAGCGTTTGATAACATGCAAGGGCTCAGAAAATTGATTAAGTACCCCTTCAGTTTGAAGGTTTATTCAGATAAATTTACAGTGGATCAAGAGGTTCATGTTAAAAAGTTGTCTAACAACGAAATACAAATCTTTTCAACAGAAGAAAAAATTTTTGATATTGCTAAATCCTTGCTTGCTAACAAAGTGAAATTTACTGTACAAGAAGTATCCTTAAATAACATCTTTGAATACCTTGTTGAGGAGGGTGTTGAAGATTAAGAGATCTGTGTCTAGCCAATTACTAGCTTCAGTGCTTGTAAATGCTATTTACGCAATGATAAATTATCCAGTGGTTATGATCAATACTTTGCTAGCACCTTTGTCAATACTTGCGGTTGTAACTTTTGCTAGCCATGGTACGTTACTGCCTATAGCAGCTGAAGGCGCATTGATCATGAACATGGTTGGCAATGGCACATCTGTTCAAGGTGATTTATCTCATTTAAAAAACGATATGAAATTGCAAGATATGGTTGTTAGTTCACCTACCAGTGCTGCAATTTACATTTCTGGTATGGCAATATCTGAAATTGTATATTCGATACCTACACTTTCCTTGCTTATTATATTAAATTTGTTGTATGTCCATGCCTCTTTATTAGGATGGGTAGAGATATTTTTAGATATGATGTTGATATTTGCATTTTCAACTTCACTAGGTTTTCTATTATCCACTTTTTCTTCAGATATTGTACAAAGCTGGGCATTTTCAGGGATATTATCCCCTATACTGTCAACGATACCTCCGGTTTATTACCCTATAACATACATTCCATATCCTTACAGGTATTTAGCCTATCTTTCGCCAACCACCTATGCTGCAGAAATTGCACAATATGCCGCTGGCAAAATATATATGAGTTCATCTGACTTGTTATTAACATGGCTTGTTCTCATTACCTTTACTATTGTAATGTTATTTTTAGCGATTAAAAAGTCAAGGTGGAGGGAATATTAGCAACGTTTCATCCTAAAATAAAAAAGGAATTGAAAACCTCTGTATAGAAAAGTATTTTACCTATTCTCCAACTAAAAGAGGAGCACTATGCTATTACATATACATTTTTATTGTAAACATTAGACATAAAACCATTTGCGTTATTCAATGCTATTTTTGTTTCTCTTAAGGTGCCATTCATTACTATACAATACATTTAATAGCTTTGTACTGTTCATTCTTTAAGTTCAATCAAATTTTCAGTATAAAAATCTGTTGAAATTGGGTTGATTTGTATGTTCTACAAATAATGGATTTATAGTTATTTACTTGCATTGTTGTACATATTAATCTACATTTACAATAGTGGATAGAACAGGGTTACATGAGGTTGCCATGTAGAAGAACTTTTGCTAAAATGTGGAACATGATATCATTAACTAAAGTATAATTACGTAAATAATCAATTGTATTTATCCTAACTTCATTTTTTAGCCTAGGGATGTATAACTATTAAAAAATGCTTGAATTGCCTAATAAAAAGTAAGTTCAGGCCATTATTAATATTATTGAATTAGATTAATGTAAATCTAAAGTATTTATATAAACTTTATATATTTTGTAGCATTTATTTTTTATAAATAGGTAATTAATATGTCGGTAGTATTTGATAGGTTCTTATTTGCATTTACAATTGCTTCGCACATTGTGCTTGTAACGATGAGCATAGCACTTATACTTCTGATATTTTTTTTGGAATATAGGTATTTAACAAAAAAAGAGGAGATTATAAAAGACCTTATCAAAAGGCTTAAGAAGGTGTTTATTGTTTCTTTTGGAATAGGTACTGCTTCTGGAGTTGTTGTTGCAGTAGAGCTTATAAACCTTTTTCCTGGTTTTATGACACTTGTTTCTGAAACAGGCGTTATCGCTATTTTCTATGCAGAAGTTTTTGCCTTCTTTTTAGAAACTATTTTACTGATGATTTATGTATATTTTGATGGAGTATTTAAGTGGAAATATACCAACATAGTCCTTTCCTTTTTTGTTTCTGTTGGAACAATAACTTCTGGAATACTTATAACCATGGTCAATGCATGGATGAATTCCCCCAATGGATTTGACATAACATCATACAAGGATAATGGCATTGTAACAGGGGTAAATCCCTGGGCGCCTTTTTTAACTTCCACTACAATACCGGAAGAATTGCATGTGATAATAACCACTATATTTACTGGCATGATGATTATTGCTTCATACTTTGTTTATAAATACTTGCAATCAAATAATGAAAAGGAGAAAAGTGCATACAAATACGTTATCAAAATTTCAAGTTGGATAAACATAATAACGATTCTTCTAGCTGGCATTACTGGATCCAATGAAATAAGCACTACCTTGCAGCAACAGCCTCTAAAATATGCTGCCTTTGAACTGAACACCAATCCTGGTAAAGCACTACCAGAAATTCTTTTTGGGACGTATTCTAATGGCAAAGTGGTTAATGGAATACCAATTCCTGGCCTTCAAGGATTTTTAGCACAGATGAGCACAGGAGATACATATTTACCAGGGTTATCCCAATATCCATCAAGTGAGTGGCCACCTTTGTATGTACATTTGACTTTTGATTCTATGGTTGTTGGAGGTGTGCTTTTGGGGTTGCTCTTGTTTATGATTTTCATTTATAATTTAATGAAAAAAGATTTTTTGAAAAATAAATTCATAGCATATCTACAGATCATAGCTGGACCTATAGCGTTGATTGTCTATGAACTTGGTTGGGTAACTGATGAAGTAGGCAGGGTGCCATGGATTGTATATAATGTATTGACGATCCAACAAGCAGCTAATAATTCTTCAGGCGTTTATTTGCCAGGTTATTTCATTATAGCTTTTTATATTGTATTGATTCCTTCTACTTTCTATATTTTCTCCAGAATTTTCAATGCGAAACCTATAAAAGAGGTGAATAAACCATGAATTATGTTTTTTATATAGATTTTGCTATTTTTTCAATTTTTGCTACTTTGATACTAACTGAGATTATGGGAAGTATATTATTGCTACTTTTATGGAATGATTCGAAAAAGGTTGTTTTAGAGTATGTTGTGCCTATATGGGAGATAACAGGGACTTTTGCTGTTTTTTGGGTAGTATTGTCAGATTTTGCATTTCCTTCTATACTTATTCCTCTAGCTTCCATATTTTCTGCTGGCCTTCTTATTTTCCTTATTTTGTTTGTAGCAAGGAATGCAAGCATATCTTTTGCAGAGTTTTTTGAAAAAAAAGGTTGGCTTGATGAGAAAAAATTGTATTACGGTTATGCGTTATCTTCCATATTACTGGGGTTGGTTGTGCTTGTAATTGTTAGCACTATCATAGGTGGGTATGGATTGAACTTAAGTAATTATACCTTCAACTTCTTTTCTTTTGCTTCAAATATTTCCCCTTGGCTTTTCATACTAGGATCACTTGTTACTGCAATTGGCTTTGCACCAATTTTCTATAATATAGATAAAATGAAAAAAATGTCAATGATTTTTGTTTTTATTGGTGTATTGATTTCGATGGCATTCATTTTTATTCAGGAAAAGGGAATACCTAGAGAGGTTTTAATACCACTTGTTTTGACTATAGCACTGCCTATTTTGTACAATATTCCTCAAACGAGGAATGTAGCTTCTAATAAAGCTTTCTTCATTGCCTATTTATCTATAACATTGTTTTCACTTAATTTTCTAGTTTATCCTACAGCTTTCGGAAAATTATCAGTGGATTCATTAACTACCAATGGAACTATGGCCAATGCATATATAATAATGACTTTGACTGGACTGGTATTGCTAGCTATTCTGTTGGCTTTGTATACATCAGCAGTTAAAAAAAGTGCCTCCGTATTAAATAAAATTCAGGAATAATTTATGGATGAGATCCTAGTTAAAGTCCATGTTAAAACCGGATGCATGAGCAATGCATTGCACTACAACAAATGGAATAATTCTTTAGAGGTTTCACTGAAGGCCAAGCCTATCAAAGGAAAAGCCAATGCTGAACTTATTTCTTTTTTGTCAGAACATTTTCATATAGACATAAACGGAATAAAAATAATATCTGGGTTAACAGGGCATTTTAAATATATTCAAATGCCAAAAACAATAGAGATAGAAAAAATGTTAAAATAAATTTACAATGTCACAAATAATTACAATATATATAATTTTATTGTAATGTTTATAATTAGTACAAATGCCTTGATGGTATCATTCTACTAACAAAATATATAAATAAATATTTGTTTTTGCCTGTTTGAGGTATAAATATGATCGATTTGTTGAATAATTTGTGGATATTAATTGCTGCCTTTTTGGTATTTATAATGACCATTTCTGTAGGGCTCCTTGAGGCAGGGGAACTTGGTGAAGGTTTTTCAGATAGATTAATACTGAAATCTATGATGATTGCAGGTGTATCTGGTATATTTTTCTTGCTTATTGGATTTAATCTAGCTTTTGGCAATAATCCGAATGGATTTATAGGCAACCCATTCTATGCAAACATACTTTCTAATCCATCTATTGATGCTGGTACTTGGTGGTCTACTAACCAAGGATTTGGGGCAGAAGGTTTGTATGGCTCTGTTTATTTCATGCTTGAGTGGGCATTTCTTTCAGTTACCCTTGCCCTCGTGAGTGTTGTTGTATTGGATAGAGTGAAATTGACCGCTTTTGTAATATTTTCAGCTGTATACTCTGCATTTATTTACCCAATACCTGCAAGTTGGGTATGGAACCCTTCAGGATTCCTTGCAAAGAGTGGCATGGTGGATTTTGGTGGTGGTGCGATTGTTCATATGGCAGCTGCTTGTGCTGGCCTTGCGATATTAGCAGAAATATATCTAGAAACAAAGGACCAAAAAAAGAAGGGATACCAAATTAAGAAAAACACATATAAAAGCGATTATAAAATCATTGGTATAGCTGGTTTATTGTTGTGGTTTGGATGGTATGGTTTTAACTCTGGTTCCGTTTTGCAGTTCAATGCGGGAACCATTGTAGTTGCTGTTACTACAACCATGAGTGCTGTTTCCGCAATGATGACGTATATTTTCATAAAGAAGGTAAAGGCACTTGAATCTGTCAATACATTGGATGCTGTCAACGGCAGTTTGGCAGGATTGATTATTATAACACCTATTGCAGGTTTTGTAAGCCCTGCTGTGGCAATTATTATAGGCATTATAGGAGGTGTAGTCTTTTACTATTCACAAAGTTGGTTTGCTAAAAAGAATTATTTTGAAGACCCCATAGGCTTAGTATCTGCGCATGGTGTATTAGGGTTTACAGGGATAATTCTTATTGGATTCTTTGCTCAAAAGGGATTTTCCAATTTAACAGGTTTTGAACCTTCATACCTGCCTAATGGGGAATATTATCTGCCTAATGGGTTGTTTTTCAATGGAGGATTTGCAGCGGTCCATTTAGTGCTTATTGAATTATTAGGTGCTGTACTGGTAGGAGTATTTGCTTTTGTAGCTTCGTTTGTAACAATCAAAATCATAGCATATAGCATGAACGGCATACTTAGGGAGGAGGTAATCGAACCCATTGCAAAAAAAGATAAAAAAGTTTCATATACAGAGAGTGTTGCTTAAATTAATACCTTTTAATATTTTTTTAATTAAAAATTCTATAAATAATAGATTATCATGGTTCTATTACGATCCTTCCTGTAGAGCGGTTTTCAAAGGCTTTTAAAGCTTCATTAATGTTTTCTAATTTATATCTCTCCTGCACAGGGATCTGTATTTCATGTGCTTTTGTTATGGATATAAGGTTTTTAAATTCTTTTTTTGAACCACCGGTTGTGCTTATTATAGAAAGTTCTTTGGGATAAAGCCTTGATAGATCAATTTCTATGTTTTTCCCCGTGTAAATTCCAAAAGTGACGATTTTTCCGCCATTATCTAAATGGTTCAATGAATCTTCAAATATTTTTCCTCCTAAAGAATTGAACACAATATCCACTTTGAGGCTTTGGGGAATCTCATTTATATTGTACACTTCCTTTGCATATTGCTTTACCCATGGTTTGCTCGATACCGCATAAACTTTAAGATTGATCATGTTAGACAAAATTGTAGCCCATAAACCAGTGTTTCCTGAAGCCCCGTAGATGAGAATGGAATTGCCAATTTGTGGCTGTGCCTTCATCAAAGCATGGTAGGCTGTCAATCCACCTACTGGAAGTGAGGCATAAGCATCTTTGTTATTGCCCTCTACTTTGTAAAGGTATTTTTCCTCTACAAAAGTGTACTCTGCGTAACCACCATTTGTAGATATTCCAAATAGTTTACCATTTCTACATATTTCTTCTTCCCCTATTTGGCATTTATCGCAAGTTTCATCATATAATCTTGGAAAAATTATTACTTTATCCCCTTTTTTTACTTCTTTTCCATCAGTTTCTACTTCACCGTATACTTCAGTGCCTGGAATATGAGGATAGGGCTCTACATTGTACATAAGCTTTCCATTGATAAGGTTGTAATCAACGGGGTTTATTCCTGCTTGTATAACACGAACTTTGATTTTTCCTTTTTCTTCTTGAGATATATTTTCCACAGATATGCTATTAACACCATTAGACTTTTTTATTATTACTGCTTTCATGTTAATCGTTATATTTAGTTTTACAAAGCATAAAAAGATTTCTAAAAACATATTTTATGATTTATTCTACAAGAAAGATGATATCCTAGATTTCTACCATTAATATCCCAAACTATGGTAGAGTTGTTCATACTCTTTTTTGGCCCTACCTTCGCTATAGTAATCGTATAAAGATAAGGCGTTTTTGGATATGGCAGATAAATTGCCTATATTTTTGTTTATTGCTTCTACCCATTCATTATAATTTAAAGGATCTGCTAAGATCCCTTTTCCTTGCAATACCTCTTTTGCGTATTCTCGATTAGAGGCAATAACAGGCAAGCCTGACTTTATTGCTTCTATTATAGGAAATCCAAACCCTTCATCTAAGCTAGGGAACAATAGAAAATCAGAGGCATTGAAATAAAGGGGGTAAAGCTCTTTTGGTACGTTGGATACTACCTTTATTTGTGGCTTTCTTTTAAAGTTGTTTATTATTCTATTGGTATTGCCTATTCTCACTAAGATATAATTTTCATCGAGATTGTTCATTATTTGGGGAAGAATATCGATGTTTTTCCTTGGTATGTCAATACTTACGTTAAGCAATATAATTTTGTTTAAATCTAGCCCTAGCTTTTTTCTTGATTCAATTTTGTCCCTTAACATGAAATCATTTTCAGTCCAATAATGTATTCTAACAATATTTATATGGCTGTACATTGCCAACACTTTTTTTTTGATACTGTCCGTGGGCACAACAACAGCCTTTAATTTTTCAATATATTGGAGATTTTTTAAATTCCAATTATAATATTTGTTCTTTTCTTCTATTCCAAAAAGGTCTTGCACAGTTCCAATGGAATTATTGTTGTATTTTGATAGGTAAAATATGGATTGGTCACCAAGATGGGCTAAATGGTATTTCTCAATGTCTTTTTTATATACTGAACCAAAATAATAACTTAATTTTTTATTAAAAAACCACCTATTCAAAATTTTATATTTTCGTTGTACTACATATTTAGAATCATAATCAGTGTTGTGGGGATCTATTTCATAATACCTTAGATGCTCTAATAGGTGCATATTGTATACCCTCCATGCATAGATCCCCAATCCAGTTTTAATCGAGGAGGTTGTTATTATGGCGCTGTTTTTTATCATGTTCATTATTTAAGGAAAACTAATACTTCCTTTTTGTAGACATCTCAATAACCTTTTTTAGCAACTCTTTTTGCTCTTTGCTAAACGATTCAATGCTTTTTAAAGCCATGTTATTGTAGTTGGTTATCAAACTCTCCATTTCATTCTGTATATCGTATTTATCAAAAATATTTTTGATTTTTTTTGCAGTTTCCATATCCCTTGTTGGCAAAGAATAAGCCTTTTTTAGGAATTCATGATCATCATTGTCGCTTTTGCTTAACGCCCTCAATGCCAAAAGAGTTTTTTTACCCTCTATAAGATCGTTAGCGAATTTGTCAGTTTGTTCATTTGTGTAATATCCAGCTCCAAACAGGTCATCTAGTATTTGGAAAGCGATGCCTACATTTATCCCAAAGGATTCCAATGCCTGGGTATTAGCCTCATCCATACCACCAAGTATTGCACCCATTTTAAGGGGTATTGCAATCGTGTAATAGGAGGTTTTGTATTGTATGATTTTTATAACATCATCCTCAGAAACTTCACTTAAAGGTTTAGCTGATAATAATATATCGAGTATTTGCCCCATTGCGGTGTACTCTTCCATCCTACCGTATTCTTTCAAAAATTTTATTTTTGTGTTGTTATCTGCCCCACTTTTGGTTAATAAATCAATAATGTAAGATTCTATAACATCACCTACCACAATTGCAATATTTGCTGCTAAATTAGGGAATTTTTCTGCGTATTCTTTGAACCTTTTGGCAAGTGCAATATGCAGCGTATCCCCATTTCTCCTTACAAGGCCATTGTCAATTATATCATCATGGATAAGCATCCAATTTTGAAAATGCTCAATTGTACTTGCTATTGAGATTATATCACTATTAACCTCTTTGTTGCCAAGCATATACCCTACAATAATAAATATTGCCCTTAGCCTTTTTCCACCACGTATTGCAAAATTGCGCAATTCATCAAAAATAATTCCTACATCTGAATAAAATCCATGCGCTTCTTTTGCTTTATTTTCAAGGTATTCATTTATTGATTTATTCACATCATTTTTATAATTAAGAAGGTTATTTTCATTCATTTTCTCACCTATTCAACCAGCATTATTGGTATTCCATCCTCTATTTTATATTCTGTTTTGCATGACTTGCAAACCAATTTTCCAGATAAGATTTCACCATTTGATATTGTTTCCTCTTTTAGCTCTAGTTCACCTTTGCACTTTGGGCAACATAGAATATCCAATATTTCTTTATACATAACAATCCCTACAATGCAATGAATATTATTATGTTTTCCTTTTATTTATTGTTGCATAATGATGAAAAACTATATATACAACTTAATGTAATAAACTATTAGTAAACAACTAAATGTTTAATGAGGTGGAATAATGAAAATGGATAAATTTTCATATAAAATTCAGGAATCCATAGAGGAAGCATCTGAAAATGCATTGAACAGCAAAAGGGAACTTGTGGAGGCAGAAGACCTTGTTTTATCATTGTTATCCCATGATGACAATGGAATGTACGCTTTGCTTTCGCATATTAAAGCCCCTATAGAGAATATAAAAAATGATGTTGCAAGGATTGTAGAATCATTCCCAAGGGTTGCATATGTTAAAACCCCTTATGGAGGTGAATCCTTGTCTAATTTACTTAGGCAAAGTGAAAAGATAGCAAAAAGCAGAGGTGATGAGTATATCAATGCGGAGCATGTATTGCTTGCCTTATTTGAATACAACAATAAAATAAGGGATATATTTTACAGTTATGGAATTAAAAAAGAAGATATTCTTAAAGCCCTTTCGGAAATACAGAAAAATGCCAAGGTTACTTCACCTTCACAGGATGGACATAGCAATGCCATTCAAAAATACACCCAAGACCTTACAGAAAAAGCAAAGCAAGGTAAACTTGACCCAGTTATTGGTAGAGACAGTGAAATAAGGCGTATAATGGAAGTGCTTTCCAGAAGGACTAAGAATAACCCTGTTTTGATAGGAGACCCCGGTGTAGGAAAAACTGCTATAGTAGAAGGCCTTGCCCAAAGAATAGTGGCAGGAGATGTTCCAGAGATTCTCAAAAACAAGCAGGTGCTTTCCTTGGATATGGGTAGTATTTTAGCAGGGACAAAATTCAGGGGAGAATTTGAGGAAAGATTCAAAGAGCTGATAAATGAAATAACTACCAATAAGGACAAGTATATTTTGTTTATAGATGAACTTCACACAATAGTAGGAGCAGGCAAAGCTGAAGGCGCTGTTGATGCTTCTAATATGCTCAAGCCAGCATTAGCAAGGGGGGAACTGCATTGCATAGGAGCAACTACAACGGTAGAGTACATGAAATACATTGAGAAAGACAAAGCATTAGAGAGAAGATTCCAGCCTATTCTCATTAATGAACCAACAATTGAGGAATCTATTTCTATTTTGAGGGGCCTAAAAGAAAAATATGAACTCCATCATGGTGTAAAAATTCATGATTCCGCTTTAGTTGCTGCTGTAAATTTAACCTCTAGATACATTACTGAAAGGTTTCTTCCAGACAAAGCTATTGATGCTGTTGATGAAGCCGCTGCAAAAGTGCGTGTGGAGTTAGACAGCATGCCTAGCAATATTTATGATGTTGAAAGAAGAATCATGCAACTTGAAATAGAAAAAGAAGGATTGAAAAAAGAAACTGATGAAATTTCCAAAGCGAGGCTTCAGGGAATTGATTCTGAACTGAAAGAACTGAAAGAAAAGGAAACAGTCCTTAAAAGCAGGTGGTTGCAAGAAAAAGAGATCATTATGGATATCAGAAAAATGAAGGAAGAGATTGATTCCCTTCACAACGAAGAAGCCAAAGCTGAAAGGGAAGGGGATTTGGAAAAAGTTGCTAGGATAAGATATGGTACCATAAGGGAACTTACAGAAAAAATTAAAGCGCAGGAAACAAGGCTTAAAGAGATACAGAAAGATGCTCCAATACTTAGAGAGGAAGTAGGAGAAGAAGAGGTAGCTGAAGTAGTATCTTTATGGTCAGGTGTGCCTGTTTCCAAATTGCTTGAGACAGAAACAGATAAGCTCATCCATCTAGAAGATCGCCTTCACCAGCGTGTTGCAGGGCAGGATCATGCAGTGAAACTTGTCTCCCAGGCTGTTAGAAGGGTTAGGGCAGGGTTATCAGACCCTAAAAGGCCCATTGCTAGTTTCATATTCTTGGGCCCTACGGGTGTTGGTAAGACAGAGTTGGCAAAAGCTCTAGCTGATACTCTTTTTGGGGATGAGAAAATGATTGTAAGGATTGATATGTCTGAATATATGGAGAAGTACTCTGTATCTCGATTGGTAGGTGCCCCTCCAGGTTATGTAGGTTATGAAGAGGGAGGAACATTAACAGAAGCTGTTAGGCATAAACCATATTCTGTTGTGTTATTTGACGAAATAGAAAAGGCCCATCCAGAAGTGTTCAATATTCTTCTGCAAGTGCTTGATGATGGAAGGCTTACTGATGGCCAGGGAAGAACTGTTAACTTTAGGAATACCATTATAATAATGACTTCTAACCTAGGCACAGAATATGCAAATGTAGAGGGTGTAATTAATTATGATGATGCAATGAAAGCCTTGCACAATACTTTCAGGCCTGAATTTCTCAACAGATTGGATGAAATTGTGATTTTCAATCCATTAACCCAGAAAGATATGCTTGCTATTGTAGACATTCAACTAAAGGCAGTCCAGAAAGTGCTAGATGCTAAACAAATAACCATTGAGCTTAGCAAAGATGCCAAAGAATATTTTGCCGAGACAGGGTATGAACCACAGTACGGGGCAAGGCCTATTAAGAGGCTTATTCAAAAAGAACTCATCGATAGGATATCTATGATGATCCTTGAAGGGAAGGTAAAGGAAGGGGACAAAATCTTTGTGTCATATAGCTCTAACGGCCTTGAATTTAATGTTTCTCCTAAATCTTCAAAAAGCATTGTATCAGTAAATAAAAATCAGTGATTTTTAAATTTTATATTTTTTTTAATTTCTTATTTAATTTCTAACTGAAAAGCTTTAATAAAAATAAAGTATGTTTTTTTCATGGATGAACAATATATCAAATTGAAAGAGATTATTGAACTAGACCCATATGTGAAATATATGGGTATAAAAGTTATTGACATTAAACAGGGTTATGCCTTGGTTGAAATGGATTTTAGAAAAGAATTGACAAGGATAGGTAATTTTATAAATGGTGGGGCAATAGCTACTTTGGCAGATGTTGCTGGGGGTACTGCTGTAATTAGTTACAGCGACGTTGTAAATGATGTAACAGTAAACTTGAATATAGATTATTTAAATACAATAAGAAATGGGCCTGTTACAGCGGAAGGGAAAGTGATAAAAAAAGGCCGAAATATCTTTTTTTGCGACATTAATGTATATGATGGGAATAAAAATCTATGCACTCATGCTACTGGTGTTTGGTACGTGATCAATGCGGACAAAAATTTTAAGTGAATTTTAAATTTCCTCTAAAATATTTAAATGTTGTAAAACATTTAAAATGCTATGGCTGTTTGAATACGTAATTTTTTAGTTTAATTGCATTCCTATATAAGTTCATGAATAACACCTTGGAATTTTTTATTCTTGTTTTGTTCGACCATACTAGTTCATTTTTATCGTATATTATAGGGCCAATATAATTTCTAGTCAAAGCATCTGAACCATTTTGAGAAAGCTCATGGATCATATGCTCTATAAATTCAAAGCTTATTTCATCTTCCGATAGATTTTTTTCTTTTCTAATTTTTGCAATTTTATAACCTGATTCCAAACTCATTTTAGCTATGTCTTCTTTGGATAGCCATATGGTATCATAATTCAATGATTCTACCCATGAATTAGATTTGTCTAAAAGATTGTAATGGTCTTCCAATGTATGGGCATATATATTGTAGCCGTATTTATCATGCATTTCAAAAGCAATGCTTCCTGGGTCAATGAAAGGTGCAATTGGGGAAGTGAATAAATGTATCCATGACAGGAATTTATCATAAAATTTGCTAATGTATTCTATGTCCTCGGATATATGCTCTTTTTTCTGGTAGGGAAGCCCTATCGAGAAAAACACATCCATTTTTTTACATGAATGGTTATACGCAAATTCTATGGTTTTTTCTAAAGAAGCATTGCTATAATGCTTTCCAGAATGGTACCTTACCTCTTCGTTTGAAGTTTCAGGGGATATTTCAATGCTATATTCTTCCACATATTTTTCTATATTTTTATAATAGGATTCTGGGGCTGGGTCAAAAATTTCAAACATAATGGGTATGTCAATCCCATGCTCTTTTATTCCTTTGAGAAGGGATTCTTCATATTTTGTTCCTGCTTCATGGATATCCCCTGCAATAAAAGCAGGAGAACCAAGGTTTTCTTGTATAGATATAAGGTCACTTATTACATTTTCTATTTTTCTGTATGTGGCATACTCCCTGTTGTAAAATTTTTTGTATGAATACATTGAACCACCACAGATAACACAATTTTTTTTGCAACCTTTTTCTATAAAAGTCATTCCAGATGGAGATTCTAGCCAATTGTAATAAGGCAATGCACTAGTAACGTTTAAACTTTTAAGGCATTGCTTGACGATATAGCTATAATCAAGGTGCACAGAATCTATGTAATTTTCTGGCTTCTCAATATTGTTAATTGTGGTTTTGCCTTTGTTTCTCCATGCGAGATTGGGAATGCTAGACATATCTTCAGTTTTTCCATATTTTTCAACTAAATTAACAATGAAGGGTTCAGTAGTATCACCTAACATTACATAATCTATAAAAGGGTAATTTTTCATGATTTCTTCATGGTAATATGTTGCTGAAAGGCCCCCTAACATTATAGGGGAATTAGGATGATATTTTTTTATGATTTTAGCAATGTTTAAAGCACCATGCACATGGGGAAGCCAATGTAAATCTATTGCATATATTTTAGAATACATCTTGGAGATCTTTTCTTCTACATCAAATTTTTCACTCAATAACATTTCAATTGCAATATTTTCTATCTTTACCTTGAATCCACGGTCAGCCAATTGTTTGTATATGCTTACATATCCTATAGGATACATTTCAAAAATAGGAGAGGAGGGTATAACATCGCTGATAGGTCCATATAAGCGCTTCCTTTTTCTAAAATCGTATATGCTGGGGGCATGGATCAATATTATATCATACACAACTAGTGTAATGCATACTTGATTAATAAATAATTTGCATATTTAATTATGCATATATTAAATGTACATTTTATATTAATGTGTTATGTTTGAGAGAGGTAGTAAAAAACATATTATCCAGTAATGAGGGGCATGGGCTTCGTGCAACAGATAGATTTACGAACTACTTTTAAATAATGCTTATAACCATTAAAGAGATTAAGCCTAAAACTCATTAAAACGGCAAAATGTTTAGGAAAGCCACCTTAATCTAGGTTATAAATTATATACACAGCTGTTTGATATTGCCAATATACCTTAATTTAAATTTCTTACCTCTTTACCTATGTTAGGGATATTGGATATTACGGAAAGATTGGTTTATGATTCGTGATATATAAGAAATACGATATAGTTGGAAAATATGAATTTAAATGAGGGATATTTTAGCATTTTAAATATCTATGCTAAACGTAGTGCCACAATATTCGCATTTAGCGTAGCCGTTTTTTATGTTATTTGGGGATATTGGTGCACCACACTTAATGCATTTTATATCTTTTAGGTCTACTTTTCTTACCACTACCTCTTCTCTTTTTTTGATAAATTCCTCAGGTATTGGCATGATATTCACCTCTATATTTTATAGTAATCAATACTCTGGAGCAATACTTTTCCTTCCCCACTTAATTTCAAAACTTCGAATGATTCCACATGCCCCATTATTCCATGGCCTAAAGGGTGATTAAATGGTGTTTCAATTACACTAGAATGTTTCATAAGTAAGCTGCCATAATCTACAATCATTTCTTCTCCTTTCACTACATCAAATGAAATAATATTGCCATATCCATGGATGACCATTTTTCCGGGGCCTGTTAAACTATCCATCCAACGCCCTATCATTCTTCCTGGCCTTAATGTCCCACCCATATAGCGCATGTCATAAGATATCGATGGTTCAAAACATAACAAAGACCCTTCTGCTATATCCACTCTTTCACCGGCTTTTAATTCAATATCCCGTATTTCACCCTTTCCATCCCTTGAAAAAGCAACGCTTCCTGGTCCAGTAAATTCAGTTAGAAAAAAAGGCATGCCCCCAAGTGTTTTTCTTTCAAACTTTTCTAGTATATTACCTTGCAGTAATCTTCTGCCCACTTTAACAGAATCATCTTTGTAGAGCATTACACCATTTTCACTAATCACGGATTCTCCTGCATCAAGTGTTACTAGCAAGGCAGGCACCATTCCAGGTAAAATTTCATAATTTACCATTTGAATTCCTCATAGGTAATAGTACATTACCATTATTTTATTTTTTCTTTGTAAGCATTTTTAATATTTCATCATTTTAATAATTTTACCCTGCCACTAGAAAGGTTATTGTAAGGTTAAAATAATGTTACAGATTCTTTAGGTTTTCTTTTCGAGTTATATATATCAATTTCCCTTCTTCAATTTTATAATCGTATGGTGGGCTTATTTTTATTCCTTCCTTGCTTTTTACACCTATTAGGGTTATGTTTTTGTTGATCAATTCTTTGGCAACTTCACCATATTTTTTTCCTATAGCCCATTTCGGAACAGGCCATTCAAGGATCTCTTCACCTGTTTTTGCAGTAACAACATGGTCTATAACCTCAATTGTACCAGGGTACAAAGAACCTTTCAAGATCAGTTTACTAGATATTCTTCCTTTGACTACTACTTCATCTACACCTGCAGTTATAGCATTTTCAGTACTATCATTTTTCAACAATTCTGCAATAATGTATGTGCTTTGGCTGAGCTTTCTTATGTTCATTACTCCTAATATTACTTTGGCGTCATAGGCACTTGCCAATTCCCCGTCAACTACAGCTTCAGATAATATAATGGCTGTTTTAGCCTTTCTTATATTTACTTTTTCCAAATCTTCAATATGCAAACATGTCCCTTTGACAAAATCAAGTTCTTTCATAGGGTTTTCTTCTAGAGGTGCTAGTAATACAATATAGGGATATTCACGATAAAGTTCTTTGACTATATCTTCTGCTAACGGGTTCCAGTTGCATATAACGATATGATCTTTTCTCATTATTTTATGGTTGCCTGCTATTTTGCTTAAGCTATATTCCATCAGCAAGCTCGCTAAACTTGCTGTAAACAAGCCTAGTATGCTTATGCCTATTAGCATTAGAACCATTGCATTAACCCTTCCCCAAAAACCTACTACAGGGGTATCACCATATCCAACTGTTGTAATTGTCTGTACAACAAACCATAGGGAATTAAACAAATTCGTTATGCCTGTTCCAGGAATGCCTTTTTCAATGTAATATTCAGAAAATGTACCATACATAATAACAATAGCTAAGGAAATTAATACTTTTATGAAATTCCTTTTCAACATTTTTCTAAATTTTTCGAAAAAGAATAATATCGGTATCATTGTACTGGAATTGCATAACTATGCTATAAAAATATCTATAAAATTTGCATTAAGAAACATATTATATTTATAGAATGTAAGCATTATATTATTAGGTTGAAATGGGTAAGTGGGTTGTATATATTGCCTTGCTTTTAGTTTTAGCATCAGTTTTGTATATTCCTCATGTTTCTAAGGGGAAGGATATTACTTTAGTTGCTTTGCCAGGAAACGTTACCAACATTTCAAATGCACATTATGTAAAAGCATATGTTTCCAATGTAATGAATTTGACAATTGTATTAAAGCCTAAAAGCCCACTGGAACCCTGGATTGCCAATTTGACTGGGATAAATGGTACACACAAATGGTTATCGTTGAAGGAAATTTCTAGATTATTTGGAAGTGAAGTAGAGTACCAAAGCGTAGCCAATTATTTTTCTTCATATGGATTGAAAGTACATCCTTTGGGAATTCCCCTTTTTTTGAAAGTTGAGGGCACGAGTATAAACATAGCACGGGCTTTGCATGTGGAATTCAACGTTTACATGCATTTAAATACACTTTATTACAATTCAACACCACCTGTTTTGCCATACAATATAGCTAGTTGCATAGAATCGATATACGGCTTGTCCAATTATTCATTAATTGTGCCTTTAGTTAAATCTATCCCTAAACCCTTAAATTCACCTCCCTACAATGTTTCCCAAATAGAAAATGCTTATAATATAACACCAGTAAAAAATAAAGGAGATTATGGGAATGGTAAAAACATTGTAATAATAAGCTCTGGTGAGCCTAGCATGGTGGATATTGATGCTTTTTTCAAAATGATGAATGAAACACCCCCACATTACAATTTTATATATGTAGATGGAAGTTCTTCACCACCTAACTCTTTAAATGATAATAGCCTTGAAACTACACTAGATACTGAATGGGCAGGTGCAATAGCTAATGGTTCTACAATCAACGTATTGCTTTCACCTGGTATAAATTCCCAATTTTTTACAGATATGTTTATTTATGCAGTAACGCATTTTCCTGGAGGCATTGTTAGCGTTAGCTGGGGATCATCTGAAAACAATACCGGTAGTGCCTTGTTGTCTGGAAACAATGAAATAATTTCCATTGGAATTTTAGAAGGCATGTCTTTTTTTGCTTCATCAGGGGATTATGGGGCATACGACATGATGCCTTATCCCTCTGTTAATTTTTGGGCTTCCTCTCCTTATGTCACTGCTGTTGGTGGAACCTCATTGATTGCTTCCTTGAACGGTTCTTGGATCAAGGAAATAGGTTGGGATGGGTCTGGAGGGGGAATAAGTTATTATTTTCCACAACCATTTTACCAGTACGGATTAGGGATTCCACTTAATGGCCATAGGAACGTTCCTGATGTTGCTTACGATGCATCCCCTTCAACGAGTTTCGACCTTATATGGGATTCACAATTAATTGGAGTTGGAGGAACTTCTGCAGGATCTCCTCAATGGGCAGCTATATGGGCACTTGCTGAAAGTCATTTTTCGTATACACTAGGATTTCCAAACCCGTATATATATCAAATTGCACGGAGTAGTATGTACAATTCTACCTTTCACGACATTACGGTAGGTTATAACTATTATTATGACAACCATATAGGGTGGAATTTTGTGGATGGCTGGGGGACACCTAAAGTAGAGGGGCTTATCAATGCCTTGGCCTCTTTGCCTACTTTTAATGCTAGGGCGCATATTACCTTATCTTCTACAATTGTGCCTTCTATTGTTAATTTGACAGCAGTATCTTACAACCAAACAGGGGCTGTTTCGTATTCATGGAATATAACCAATTTAGGAGTGTTCCATGGAAGTACGCTAAGCATCACTATAAATGTTGCTGGAACGTATATAGTTGTGCTAAATGCAACAGAAGGTAGGGGAGAGGTATATACCTATGTATCTCAATTCACTTTAAGTGCACCTAGTTATATGCATTTCAATATCTCTCCCCTTTACGGTGAATTGTACATTGATAATTCCACTTATCCCGCCAATCAAAATAATTTTTCAATAAAAATTCCATCTGGATTGCACTTGGTATCTTATTATGAAGTGGGTTTTACACCATACATTAACTATGTGCTTACCCAAACAAATGAAACTGTTTTAATAAACATTTCATTAAAAAAAGGCAACAATATTGACATAGCCCCTTATGGGAATTATACATATTTTTCACCTTTGAATTCGTTTAATGAACTTAATCAATGGAGTGCAACATACAATGGAGGGGAGAATAGTACATATTATTCATCTGCTATGGGATATTCTACTTTGTTTTATGGAAACAACGTTTATTTGGGGGGAAATTCTTACACAACTTCATTGATAAATGTTGGCAAATACTATACCAATTTAACTAATTCACCAGTATTAGTCACTGTTAATAATTTATACCATAGCCAGATACCATCAAATGGCTTGCTTCAGATGGGGATAGGAATACAGGATATTTATAACTTTAACTACTTGGAGATTGGATTTAACCTCACCAATGGTTCTTCCACTATGTACGTAGAAGAAGGGTTATATTCCGCTTCTTCCAATTCTTGGAAAAATTATTATATATACACTAGCCAGATTTTTTTGCCTTCTCTTTCATTTGCTTATTTTGCAAATGGAACCCTTGAAATATGGAATGGGAGCCATATACAGCGTTTTGCACTATTTAATGAACAGCTCACTGCTAACATAATGCAAAATATATCATTGGTATTGTATACCTCCTATAAAGGTTATGGAAATGTAATCTCTTCTTTTGATGGAATTGGCATGTATAATATGACTGGCTCAGTGAGAGGGGTAGTATTATCCCAGCAAAATAACCTGCCAGTCCAAAATGCAAAAATATCTATAGGCAATGCAAATATCCAAGCAAACTCAAATGGAATTTTTTATTTGCCTTCTTTGCCTTATGGATACAATGCATTGAAATCAAGTGCATTTGGGTATTATACATATATATCAAAAATATTTGTAGGGTTCCAAAATGTGACAAATGTTACAATATATATGGTGCAGTTAAACACAGTATATCTATCTGGAAATGTGTTATCTTCACAAACCCATGAACCCATTGTAGGGGCTATTTTGGTTGTCAATAATGTGGTTTTAGGTGTTTCGGGCATTAATGGATTTTTTATGATTTATATTCCAATAGGTACTTTTGTTATAACCATTAGTGCTTCTTCATATAAAAGTTTACAAGAGACACTGACAGTTAACAACAACAAGACAGGGGTGATTTTTTATTTAACCCCAATTATAGTTTATTCCATGCCTTTAGTTGGCACAAAGTGGGTTGAAGTTGGAAGTGTAATAATATGGGTATCAATACTTGGCAGTGTAGTATACATTCTAGCTGCTGATTGGGAAAACAAAAAACATAAAGAGTTGCAGGAATGGTTTAAAAAATTATAATTTGGCATTAACAGCACCTTTTCTAAGGCCTTCTAGGTCCAATGTAACATATGAAAACCCCATGTTTTTTAGATGGTTAGATACCAACTCATATTTATTATCTTCAAACAACCTTGGCATTTCATTTTTAGGAAGCTCAATTCTTGCTACACCTTCTTTTAACCTTACCCTTACATTAGAAAACCCAAGGGATAACAAAAAACTTTCTGCTTCCTCGATTAGGCTTAATTTTTTTGATGTAACTTGTTCACCGTATAATAGCCTGCTCGCTAAGCAAGAATCTGCAGGCAGATTGCTATTTGATAACTTCAAATACTTGGCTATGTTCCTAACATCGTTTTTAGTAAGGTTGTATATAACAAAAGGATGCAAAAGGTTTTCTTCAGTGGCAGCTTTTAACCCAGGCCTATAATCCCCTAGGTCATCAACGTTTATGCCATCGCATATATATTGTATGTTATTGTTGGCTGCATAATCTTTTAAAATTTTAGAATCTATTTTTTTGCAATAGTAACATCTTAACAAAGTATTTTTTGAATATTGTTCATTCCTTGTTTTGTCAGTTTTAAAAATAATATGCTTTATCCCTATTTCGTAACTTATTTTGATGGCGTTTATAAAGGATTTTCTAGAAAAACTTTCAGATGCGATTGTTATTGCTATAGCATTCTCTTTTAGGGCATCATATGCAATTTTGGATATTACACTGCTATCTACCCCACCAGAAAAAGCTATTACAACTTTTCCTAATTTTTTAATATATTCGTATAAATTTTGGTATTGGCTAGATTCCATGATTATGCACCATTCATTTTATTTGCATATTTGTGTGAAAAATGTATAGCATATTACATATATGTAGGTTAAGATTTTTATTAATTATTAAATTCAAATTTTAATTCAATGTATATGTTGGATAATAACGTAAACCCCCACATACCTTTGATAGCATGCTATGTCAGTTAACCATCTTAACCTTTATATTTAAGATTTAGCATTCTTGTGGTTTCATGAACGCTTAATTACCTTGGTTATAACTCTTTATATTCTATCCTGTACGCAGCAAACTCATCGGGGATTGCTTTTCTTATTTGTATGATGCATTACTGAATGTGCCTATTCTGTTATCATTTTGTTTATTTTATCAATAAAGTAACATTTGTGAGTCTATGAGAGCATAATGAGTATTGTGCTAACAACCTCAATAAACTCTGAAATTGATCTAAAGACCATAACAAAAGAAGGTCTCATGAGGATATTAAACATCAAAACGTTTGCTAATAGTTGGAAGTTCCTAAATAAAAGTATAATTATGTAAGCAATTAACTATAGTAATTAACTGTAGAAAAAAAGGACTTTATTTTATTGTTGTGGAGGTTGTTGCTTTGGAGACTCCTTCTTTTGTTTCTGCTCATCTTTTTTCTTGATTCTTCTTATTGCCATTCCAACACCTACCACTATAATTATCACTGCTATTACAACCAATACATAGACCATCACAATATATGCTAGATAATTTGGTAATATTGAAGGTGGTGTGGGAGGTACTGATGTGGAAGGTGGTGTAAATAGGATTGATAGACTCACATTCGCACCTTTTACTGTTATGTTTCCTGATAATGGTGTTGCTGTGTATCCTGATGTGGAACCTATAGAGTATGTGTATGTCCCGTTAACAATTGTGAAATTTAGTATGTTAGTAGTTGAGGATTCCGTTGTTCCGTTTAATGTAACTGACCATGATGCCCCTGGTTGAAGGCCTAATTCTTTGAAGGTTACTGTATAATATTTTACGGATGGAGCAGTAGATGTAGAGATTATACTAACACTACCTGGACCATAATTGGTAACATAAACGTACCTGTTGTATGTGCCAATAGCTATTCCAATTGGTCCAAAACTATTACTTGTATTAATGAAATTTCCATTGATAAGTGTGTTGTTTATAAGATACGAAGTGTATTTCACATATCCTTCTGAATCTTTTTGGCTACTGTTCAGATTGTATGAAGCAATATTTGTGTTGGTTCTAGTTACAGATGTTATGTGGTTATAACCATATGGACATGCTATGAATAATGTTGTCCATATTAACATTGATATTACTAACAAAATTGTTGTTGTAAGAATTAATTGTTTCATATAATGCTTAGATGGTTTTTTATATAATTAATTTTTTGTTAAGGGCAATCAAGCCTTAATTCAACATTTTTACAAATAAATAAGCAAGAAAGCTCTGGCCTTCAGGGATGAGAGGAATTGCTAAATGTTTATATTTCTGGAAGCATTTAAAATTGTGTACGAAACTCCTCTCTGAGAAAGCCGTACAATCAAATCCTTGGTCGCTAGTTGTTCCATCAAGGTTCCGGTAATAAGGTTGAGAATGTCCCTGTTCCACTGCCCATACAGAGGAACAGGATAAAGAGATATCTCGATTGTATGCAGACATGGATGTATGCAAAGGGAGCACTGATGCTCTAGAGGGGCAACTTCAAGGGCAGTGAAGACCTCAAAACTCCGTAATGAGTTATCGCAAAACTGCTTGTCGTGAAAAATGATGCGAAAATAAGTGCAAAAGTGAGAACCTCCGAAGCTTTAGCGAGGAGAGTATGTCAGCTAACATATAAAGATCGATTTTAAGATCTGTCACAATGCCTTTTTATTTTTTTGGCATTTCACTTGGGTCTGTAGTCATTAATTTTTATATTTTATATAGGATTTATTGAAAACTTCAGTATAAGTATGGTTTTATTATTGTTGTTCAATTTCAGGGATATTAATGCCTTGTTTAATGAATTACGCAAATAATTTATTATAACAACCACATGAATTTTAAATATAAATCGTAAAAATTAAAAGTGAACGTTTAAGGATATATTTGGTTATAATTATAAGAGGACATTTAGTTATTTTTCCCTATCACCAGGGGATATTATTCCAGGTGCCACTTTTAAGATGACAGGGTTCTTTTTCTTTCTTTTCGAACTTTTAGATTGGTCTGTTCCAGGAGGTACATTCCTTACCACAGGCAACCCGCATTTTGGACAATTCCCATTGTATAAAGATATACAGTTATCACATAAAGGAGTACCACAATCATGTATAACAGTTGCAGGGCCACCGCATACAGCACACCTTAAAGACGCTTGCTCTTGTTCAGTCGTTGGATTATTTGCGCCACCTTCTAAAAGTGTGGGTGGAGGCCTTGGTACACCTGGTTGAGGTTCAGGTACTTCTTCAGGGCTGTTATTTTGTACAGCAACCGCAACACCCATTTGAGGTTCCTTAATATCTGGATTGTCAGCTTCAAATACCTTTAGGCCTTTGTCAATAGCCCTTGCCTTTAATATGCCCATATCAAGAAAAACAGCTAATGAAACGAGATCACTATGTCTCCTATTCATAGCCAGGGCTTTTCTTAAATATTCATCTAGGCCTTCCAAAAAGGGGATTTGGGAATCTTCAAGGTTCATAACACCTTTTATGTATGCCAATAATTTTTTGGCTTCCTCTGTAGAAAGCCTCGGCATATACCCTGTAATTTCAGAAAGCTTGATGTTTCTTGGGTCTACAACAACACCTTTTTTCTGTACATAAAATTTGAACAGTTCTAGGGATAAACCATCGTAGGTTTCTATTTCTTTGTCACTTAAGGATAATACATCAATTTTATCAATGCCAGTTATATACGAGACTACCTTATCCAATACATTGAAAGGAACACCACATTTTAAAAATATTTCTTGCTTTGTCAATGGCCTTCCTGTTTGGAATTCAATGTCTAGAACCTTCCTTGAATAATCCTTTACAACTTCTTCTACCGATTTTTCCTCAGCTACTTTCTTTCCTTCAATTGCGCTTTGAAGTTTAGAGTCTATTGAAAGGGCGTTATCGAAGCAAATAAGGGCCTCTTTATATTTTCCTAACCTTAAAAGGATCATCCCTTTGTTGTTCCACAAAAATTTGTCTTGTTTATTGATTTCAAGCAATTTATCATACACTTCTATTGCTTCTTCATCCTTTTTCATCTTTTCCAAACATTCAACCTTTCCTGTTAATAAGTCTACCTTCGAGGGTGTACTTTTAAGTGCCAAGTCATAATATTTTAACGCTTCTTCGTACTTGCCAGAATTTTTTAGCAACTCAGCTAACCTTTCAGAAATTTCCGAATTGTCTTCTTCCTTTTCCAACACTTTTTTATAAGAATCTATGGCTTCTGTAATTATACCTAATTGCTCATTGATTTCACCTAGCATTGATAACAAAGCCACATTATTTTTGTCAATATTTAAGGAATTTAATACTATTTCCTTTGCACCTTTCAAATTGTTCGCTGCTAGTTTTAGCTTAGCTAAACCAGTAAAGGCTTCTATATTTTTGGGATCAATATCCAATGCTCTATGGTAATAGATTTCTGCTTCATTCCTATAAGATTTGTTGGATAGCAGATTTCCACCTATTATTAGCAACGATACGTTTTTAGAATTTTTTGATAATTCATTATTTATGAAGGCCATTGCTTCATCAAATTTTCCAGTTTCAGATAAAACAATAGCTTTTGTTTCTAACGCTTCTATGCTATCTGGTTCCTGCACTAAAATTTGGTTAGCTACATTGAATGCACTGTCCCATTTTTTGTTTATTTTGTATATATATAACAATTTTTTAAGCCCAAACATATTGTTGGGTTTTAAGGTTAAAAATTTTTTAATGACCTCTTCAGCTTCATCATATTTTTTATTTTTTAGAAGAAACTGTACTTTGTTGGAAATAACATTTTCGTCCTCTGGATTTAGGTTGATAAGTATATCTATCGTTTTTTGATATTCATTTTCATCTCCTATGGTTTTGAGAATATTCAATTTTAATGTAATTGCCTCTATATTTTTGCTATCAATTCCTAACAACGAATCTATTGCATTTAGGGATTCTTTGTATTGCCCCTCTTCAGCAAGGGCTTTGGCATATACATTTAAAATCTTGACATTTTTAGGGTCTGCTTTAAGGATCTCATTGCAGACAGGGATAAGATCCTTATACTTTTTATTCATATATAGGCATTCTGCCACCTTTATTTTTGCTTCAGTATAATCAGGCTTTGCTGCTATGCACTCATTGAATACATTGATCGCTTCATCATATTTTGATAGTTGCATCAACAAATCGCCTTTTAGCATTAAATTTTCGGGAGTCTTGTTTAATTCTACCAATTTGTTGATTGAGTCTATTGCTTCGTCTTTTTTGTTTATTTTTATTTGCAGTGTAAATACCTTTTTTATTAAGTTAAAGTCATTCCCTTTCTGGAAAATTGCTTCTTTATATGAATTTAAGGCATCTTCATATCTACCAAGTTCAGTTAATGAATCGCCCCTCATTATCCACAGTTCTGCATTATCAGAGGATATCTGCAATGCATGGTCAATCGTTTCAACTACTTTGTTGTAATTCTTTAAGCCATAATAACATTTTGCCATACCTTCAATTGCAACTATATTGTTTGTGGAGGTAGAGGATATCAACTCATAGACAGATAGTGCATCATAATATTTACCTTCTGTAAGGTATAAGTTAGCCTTTTCTTCTAATAATTTAGGAACGGATGGCCCATACAATCTCAATCCATTGTCAAATGCCTGCTCTGCCTCTTTGAACAACCTCTCCCTGTTTGCAGGGCTAGCCTCGGCATAATTAACAAGGGTTTGCCCCTTGAGTAGCCACAGCTCACTAGACTCCTTTTTGCTAATTATTGCATTAAGGGCATTTATAGCTTCCTCATATTGCCCAGTTGAGGATAAAATTGTAATTCTTTCTATTGCAATTTTTTCATCATCTGGATAATATGAAATGTATTTATCAAAATAGGTCAACCCAGTTTTTATGTCACCTTTTAATATATAACTTCTCCCTAATTCAATTAAAGCTGTTTTGTTGTTGGGGGCATTGGATAGAATATTTTTAGCAATCTTGATAACTTCTTCTTGGTTTCTTTGGCTTTTCATTTGTGCAAGTTCCTCTTCCATTTTAGGGATATCTGCATTTGAAGGGGGGGCATATTTTATTGCTTCTGTAACATTTATATCTTCCTTAGAAACATTTCCTTCGGAAAAGTTTGATGATTTTCTAAGGTTGTCAAGTTCTTTTATGGCATCGGAATCTGTTGGATTTAGCCTTAAAATAGCCTCTGCACACAACTTTACTTCTTCCATAATATTTAGAGATTTTGCAACAAACAATCTTTGCTTCCAGTTATTTATATTAGAGGGATCTATTGCTGATATTCTTCTCCTTATGTTTAAAACTTCAGTATTGTTTTTGAGCATACTCATGCATATAGCTTTGCCTTCCAACGCTTCAATTATATTGGGATTTTTAGCTAATGCAATATTATAATTGTTAGATGCTTCTTCCCATTTTTTTCTTTTTACATACAAATTTGCTTTTTTAACAAAAAAAGAAGGGTTGTCAGGAGATATTGATATTGCTTTATCAATCGAAGCAATGGCAACATCTGTGTATCCTCTCATGTCATCAATATCACTTTTAAGTAGCCATAGTTCAGCGTTGTTGAGATACTTGTTTATTATGGTATTAAGCACAAATGAGGCATCATCAATTTTTCCAGCTTTCATCAACATTTTGATCTTGTATTCTGCTACATTTATATTGTTGGGGTCTGTTGCATATGCCTTGTCAACGTAAACACTTCCAACCGTATCCATATCCTGTGCTTTTAAATAAGAATTGATAGCTTCCTCTTTTTTCCCCATTTTAAGCAATATGTCCCCATTTATATCTAACGCTTCTTTTGAGACGCTTATTGACAATACTTTGTTTATTGCTTGTAAAGCTTGCTCTAGTTTATCTGGATAATTTGACAATGCAATCGCATAATGAAGCCATACTACTGGTTCATTTGTTTGTAGATTTATAGCCAATTCCAATGTAGGTATTGCTATATCGAATCTTTGCGTATGGTAAATTAGTTTAGAGGCTAATAGGTCAATAGCTGGCACTAGTTTATCTTTATATTGGGATAACTCTTGGTAATTGTTTCTTATATACATATATGCATCATAAAGGGATTTAGTTTCACCTTGCAAGTCTCTCTGGGCATATAATTTGTCAGCTTCTTCTAACATTTTATATACCTTAGAGAGAGCTTTATTGTCCTTGGTAAACAGAGAATCGAACACACCCATAGAATATATCACCAACGCACTTTTTTACGTATAGTTAAGGTCATTGTTACTTAATATATCTTTTATAGATTTTATATTTTGTTATTTTTATTGTTTTTTTTATTGTTTTTGAAATAACGCTCAAAATTTTTATATACGTATGATGAGATTTCATACTTCACGGTGGTTAAGATAATGTTTTGTCCAAAATGTGGATCTATAATGAAGCCTGTTGGTAACCAATGGGTATGTGCTAATAATAAATGTAAATATAGCCAGCAAATGGAACATAAAGAAGAAGTTCATGCAAAAAAAGATAAAATTGCTAAACCAACAGATAAAAAAACTGCAGTGGTTGAAGAAGACATATCTATTCTTCCTATTACAAATGATGTAGAATGCCCTAAATGTGGAAATAATAGCGCTTACTGGATATTAAGGCAAACAAGGGCAGCCGATGAACCTGAAACAAAGATATTTGAATGTACCAAATGCCATCACAAATGGAGGGAATATTAACTATTTTCCAAATATTTTTTTATATATTTAGTTTACAGTGGATATAAAAAATCTTCTGAACCTAGGTTGTTCATGTTGTACATTATTTCTTCTGAATGTAAAGAATAATTTCTGATTATTTTCAATATTTCTGTACTGTGTAGGCTATTGCTTATTAATATCTGGTTTAGGTCCCTTATGTATAAATCACCTAAAACAAAATACCTATTTATTGCTGTAAGTATGCCATAGCTATGGTTCCATGGCTTATCTTTTGATGATTGATATTCCTTCCATAAAAAATTAATTTTTTGGGTGATTGCTTCGATTTTTTTAGACAAGGATAGTGCACTGTTGGAACCGAATACAGTTCTTTTATATGTGTTTGAGATATCATCAGAAAATTTATTTTCAATATCCTCCAATACTTTTTTCAATGGCTTTACATAATAAAAATTTTGTATAGATAATAAAAGTTGCGGTAAAGGTGAGGCGATTTTTCTCTTTTCCATTATCAAAGATAATGCTGATTCGTAGGATAAGTATTTGTTTTCATCTATATCTTTGCTCATTAAGGCAATGCATGCAGAACTTGGAGACCTGTTTATACCCCCATAGCAAGTGAATATTATTTTCATGCCTTTGTTGTATTTTACTTTAGCTGTATATATGATTTTATTGATGTTTTCTAATTTTATGTATTTGCCATTTTCCAAAGGAATGTGTGTATAATCAAACCCGTATTTCAAAACTTCAGGTGTTAAGTCAAGTTCTTCTGCCATGTTTATAATTGATATATTTTCATGCTTAGTTTCTAGATAGCTCAATAACTCATAATAAGAAGATATAGCAAAATTATTGGTAATCCATGTGAGCCCATAATATTTTTTTTCTGTTACTTGGTTTAATATATCTACTATGTCATCCATATAACCACCATTTTATATAATTAGATACATAAATAAAATAAACAAAAACGTTGAAGATATTGCTAGTATATAAGGGGTTAGTCCAAAGCTTATCGCTAACCCATCCTCTAATTTTGAAGAACCTTTATCACCGAAAACTAAAATATCTTCTACCATGATATTATTTGTGTTTACCTCTACATATTCTAAATCGTTTATTGCCTTTTTTATCATATCTTCTATTTGGCTGAGGTAGTATATGCCATTATTTCCAAAGGGATTGAAGCCCATGGAAGCATTGACATAATGATTATCAGTTGTCAAAATTTCGAAATCTTCAAAATAGGGTTTCATAACTTTGGCAATTTTTTCATATGCGGTGTTAAGTATATTGTTTGAATCCAACAACAACAGGGCATATTTTTTATTGTTTACTTCAAAAACAGCTAATTGCATGCCCATTGGGCCGAGTGTATCTTCGCCATCTATTTTAATAGAGGCATACCCAAGCTTGAAAGGGTATTTTTCTATGCTTTTCAACTGTTCTATTGCTTGTTCAACTTCGTTAAGCAGGGCATCGCCTTCTTTTGTTCCATAATGGATCCTTCCCTCGCTTACATGGAAGGAATTGTGTGCATCTATGTATATTCCCAAGCTATTTTCTTTATTGGGCATTTGGTTGATTATTTCACCTAAAGGGCGATCTACGTCATCTGTTGGATCGGGATATCTTGACCCAATAAAGACATACAAATTTCCTATTTTGGCAGCCCTCATATTGGATCCTTTAATTTTTATAAAGGGAGTCATCGTGCCTTGGTATTCTTTTTCATGCATTATTTTTTCTTTGATTTTTATGGCTATCTTTTTGGCATCATCTGATTTGGTCATATTGTCTGCATGTGTACTTGCGCTATGGAATACCATTGCCGATTGTGCTACACCTTTTAGTTCAGAATATAACTTATATGGGAGATTACTTCCACCAAGATTATAAAATGGTCCAGGGTGGATAGAGGGAATAACAAACAACAATTTAATTCCTTCTTTGTTTTTAAAAGATACATTGCATACATTCACATTTTTTTTAATAGAGAATTTGGTGAAAAAATTTTCAAGGTATATCCTTGAATCGAGGCTATCATCTGTAATATGGTCTATTGTGTATTTGAGCAATATTGGGCTTCCAAACCCGATCAATCGTTTATATGGGATTGTAACTATTTCTAATACAATATATGCCATTAAAATTGCAGCTATAAACATGAAAATAATATACTGGTACAAAAATAGGGTTGAAAAAAACAAATATAAAATTGATATAAAGTTAAATATATAGAAAGTTAAAGACACAATTACAGATTTATTAAAGGATTCTGTTGCAGTAGAAGCATTGGATACAACCTCAAACCATAATGCTAAGCTTAATCCTACAATATACAATTTTTTGAAGGAAATAACCATGCCAAATTCTAAAGAGGCTCTGTATATGACTGCCATTAGCCCGATAAATAGCAATGCTAAGAATGTCAGTAATCCAGTTCTCCTTAAATAGGTATTGCCCTTCATCATTTTTATTTCAAAATATTGTGTTAAAGGTGTCAGAACATTTGCTATGATAATGGCAATAAATGTTATGATAAAATGGTTATTGAATTTGAAATATATCAAATAACTAATAACTAAAGAGGCAAATAATATTAGCATTAAAGATAATCCTGGTGGTGGGGATGTAAAAATAAATCTGCTAATTTTTTGAAATTGCTTTTTATGTTTCATTTTTTAGGTTCTCCGTTAACTTTATTATATCACTTAACATGCCATAATTTTTGCTTTTTTCTAGTAATGTTCCTGTTACAATTACATCTGCTCCAGCCCTTAATATTTTTTCAGCTATAACAGGATTTGTAATTCCTCCACCTACAATTACAGGGATTTTTATATTCTTTTTTACTCCTGTAATAATCTCTTCGGGCACATGTGCATACGCCCCAGATCCTGCTTCAAGGTATACCATTTTCATTCCGTAATATTCAGCCGTTATTGCATATGCTATAGCTTTCTCTACTTCGTTGCTTTTTATAAGCTCTGCCTTACCTACTTCACCTACCTTCATTCCTGGCTCTATTACAATATATCCTAATGGAATAGGTTCCAAATTGAGTTTTTTTATGATCGGTGCCCCACGCATTTGTTGCCTTACAAGAAATTCAATGCTTGTGGAATTCAACAACATCATAAAATATATTGCGTCTGCATATCTAGATATGCCATTTGCATTGCCAGGGAATAATATTACTGGTTTATTGGTATATTTTTTTATGGTTTGTATTATTTCATCAAGATGGCTTTGGGAAAAATCAGTAGAACCTCCTACCATATATGCATATGTGCCCAGTTCATCGGAAGCTTTAACTTTTTCAGTTACACTTTCTATTGTTTCTTTTTCTGGATCTATGAGAGTCATATGTAATTTTTTTTTATTAAGCCCATTTTGTATGTAATCAAAAACGTTCATAAAATACTCACTCATTTTTAATTGTTATTATATGATCAATTTTAGCAGATTCTTTCATAGCAATTGATACAGAACAATATTTGTCTTTGGATAAATCAACTGCTTTTTTTACTTTATCATAGGATAAATTTTTCCCGCTTACGATATATTCGATCACAATATGTTTATAAATTTTAGGATATTCTTCAGCCCTTTCACCTGTAACTTTTACATTTAAACCCGTTACTTCTTGGTGTTCTTTTTTTAAAATGGATATTATGTCCATTCCTGTACAGCCTCCAATGGACATTAGCAATAGTTCCATTGGCCCTGTAACAGATTTGTCGTTATCATCAACAGGTGTACCTAGTAATACCTTGTTACCACGCTTTCCTATCGCTTCGAAATTCATATCGCCTTTCCAAAGGACATTTACTTCTGCCATAATGTATCCTTTTTATAATATTGTTTTCTATATTTAAGGGTTATAGATAAGTTAAGGATACCAAGTGCAAATACATAAGCTAAATGTTTAGAAAGATTAATAAAACCCCTTTGAAATATGATTATTATGTCAAAAAAGAAAAATGATAGAGAAACCCCTAAAGCTAACAAAGAACCTCTCGGCAAGAAATCATCAACTAAAAAAAATGTACCTAAACCCCAGAAGAATGATTTTATAGAGATAGAATTCCCCAACACCTATGGTGGAATGGTGAAAATGAAAGTAGAATATAAAGACGATGTGCTAAGATTTTATGATTATATGGTGCCAGAAGGCTTAACAGAAGATGAAAAATTTGAATATTTGCTTGGAATGAAAGAAATGGAAACTGATGATGGCAAAATGCAGCATTTTATGGACTTACCATACAAAATTGATGACAAAAAATTGATATTAGATGAAAAGTCCCTTGTTAAAAAATATGTAACCGAGGATTCTGGCCAAACAGAAGAGGAATGCTTAGAACATGCCTATAATATGCTTAACAAATACCTTGATTACCATGAGCAATTTGATGATTTGGTTGATACCCTAGATGAGAACGAAATAGATGACAATGAAGATGCACAATATCTCCTTGAGCATATGGCACAACTCATGTTTCTTGGCCAAGATTCTGAACTTTCAGAGGATGAGCCTGTAGAAATGGATGCAAAACATATAATGGCGTCTGTTTTTTGTACACTTGTTGGAGAACTCCAAGACGGTGAATTATCAGATTTTGTAGAAAAAAAAGGCATTGAAGAAATAGATATACAATAAACCTATTAGTTGTGGATAATTCATGGATATCATATCTTTAGCTATTGTAGACATAGTAGGGATTCTAGCTAAGTATGGATATGTCATGATTTTTATTTTTATGTTTATGGAAAGTGCGTACATACCGATTCCAAGTGAGGTAATAATGCCCTTTTCAGGATACCTTGCATATATTGGCTCTTTGGACTTTTTCTACGCTTTGGCCATGGGGGTAATGGGAAACTTGTTTGGATCGATTTTCGGTTACTATGTTGCGTATACTATCGGAGAAGATAAATTGATATCGTTGGGAAGGTATATTTTTATAAACAAAAAAGAGATTGAAAAAGCAAAAAAATATTTTCAAAGGTATGGCAACACTACAATATTTTTCAGCAGGGTTTTGCCAGCTATAAGGACATACATTGCGTTGCCTGCAGGGATATACAAAATCAATATCTATTATTATGCTTCACTTACCTTTGCTGGTTCTTTAATATGGTGCACTATTTTGGAATATCTCGGTTATAAACTCGGTAATTCCTGGAATTTGATTTTATATTCACCTTTACATACACTTTTGCTTATTGTAGCTTTGGCATTTGTTATCGCCATTGTATACAAAATATACAACGAAAATTAATGCATTACCATGCCTTTGCCGTAAATTCTAGGCACTCTATCTAGATAGATGATTGCAATAGGCATGCTGTTTATTATTGGAATTTCTTTGGGCAATTCTAATGTCAATTGCCCCTCTTTTAACTCAATTACCTCTGCATTAAGGTCGTTCATTAAGAAATTAATATGTATTTTTTGGCCTTTCTGTATTTCATAAGGCACCGGGTATTTTTTAAATTCAATTGTTATTGATTTTTTTGTAGGATAGGAATTATTGGACAATATTGCCCCCTTTTCTAGGTCATCTACATTTGCGTTTTTTAAAGCGAGCCCTACTCTTGTTCCATTTTCAGCTGTGTTGATTTCTACATCATGGGATTGTATGGATCTAATTTCAGCTTCCTTTTCAGTAGGGTATATGCGTATTGTATCATGTTTATTTATCTTCCCTTCTTTTACAAACCCAAGTGCAACTGTGCCAGTTCCTTTAACCACAAAATATTGGTCAACAACTACGTATCCATTTTTCTCGATGTTATCATATGGCAAAGATTCAATAAAAGATACCAAAGAAGCTACGTCATCGTTTATATACTGGTAATTTTCAAGGACTGTGCCCTGTGAGATTTTGGCAATTGTACTTTTTTTGTAGCTATCGCATATTATAGCGCCATGTTTTATTCCAAACGCATCTAAAGCAAGGATTACTTCTCCTAACTCTTTGCTAAGCTCATCAACCTTTACTATGGCCGCTTGGGATATTGATGCAGATAAAGACAATGGAAAAATCTTTTCTGGAAATCTAAAAGGGACTAAAAAAGTCCATATGTTTTCCCCCACTTTTCGGCTATAATACTTTATATCCGTTTCAGAATCTTTTTTGGCAATGTTTTTCACGTTATTTTCCATATTATATGTAAATACGGTCAAATGCATGTTTCCATGTATGTAGAAATAAGATTTAAATGTATCAATGCCAAAGTTTTTTTTAATAGATTGCATTAATAGGTTAATGATTTTAGCTTCTTTATTATCAGGTGGAAAAGATTCTGTTTATAGTGCATATTACATGTCTTCAATTGGCAATATTGTAAAATACGCTATAACAGTGTATCCTAAAAATCCCGATTCCATTATGTTTCATACCCCCAATTTGTCGATAGCGCCATGGATTGCAAAGGCACTAGGGTGCGAACCTATTTCCATTAAAAGTGAATCAAATGATATGGATATAGCTGTTTTAGAATATGCTTTGAAAGAATTAAAGATTCAAGGCATTGTTGCTGGAGCAATAAGGTCTAATTTTCAGTGGAGCCAATTGAACGGCATGGCAGAAAGGCTTAACCTACCGTTGTTTGCACCTTTGTGGAGGAAAGAGGAGGAAATTGCACTCAATCACGAAATAGATTCTGGAATGGAAATTTATTTTTCATCTGTTAGTGCTGAAGGGTTATCCCTAGATTTAGTTGGGCATAAATTAGATAAAAACATGTTGAATCATTTAATTAAGTTAAGGGAAAGGTATAAAATTAATATTTCTGGAGAGGGTGGGGAATACGAAACTGTTGTACTAGATGCCCCTTTTTTCAAATATAGCATAAATGTTATTAAAGCCAATATAATAAAAGAGAATAACAGGGCTTTTTGGAATATTGAAAAGTTTGAGGTTATAAACAAGGAGAGGTAAATATGCCATACATAAAAAGTTCATACTCGATGCCATTTGGGAAAATTGCTATGCCTTTAATAGACATGGCTGTTGAAGTAGGTAGAAAAGTAATTATGGATTCAAATAGAAAGCCAGATGCAGTCATAATTGGATCTATGCTAGCAGAAGAGCTTTATGGAATCCAGAACATTGCTTCCAAAGTGGTAGACAATCTTGGGCTTTATGGGATTCCTGCATTTAAGATAGATACAGCCTCTTCAACTGGAGCGTTGCTGGTTCATGAAGCAATATATAGATTGTATTCTAAAGATTTTTCCAATATACTTGTAATAGGGGCAGAAAAAATGAATATTGCAGATACAAAAAAGGTTACTACTGTTTTAAGCCATGTTTTAAGCGATAATGAACAAAAGCACGGTGCTACCATGCCTTCTATGGCGGCACTTATTGCAAAGAATTACATGAAGTTGTATAATGCACCCTACGAAGCTTTTGCACATGTGGCAATCAAAAACCATCATAATGCCACTTTAAACCCTATAAGCCATTTGAAAAAAGAGATAACACTCCAAGAGGTATTGTCAAGCAAGTTTATTGCTGAACCTTTGCGCTTATATGATTGCGCCCCTATTTCAGATGGTGCAACTGCTATGATGATTTCAAAAGAAAAAGGAGAGATTGAGATCATTGGTATTGGGCAAGCTACTGACAATGTTAATCTTTTGGATAGAAACTTTATCGATGGCTTTTACTCTACACAGATGGCAAGCAGAAGGGCCTTTGAAATGGCAGGGATAAAGGTTGAGGATATAGGCGTTGCAGAAATTCATGATGCCTTTACACCTTTTGAGATTATCGGAATGGAGGATATAGGCATATCCAAAAAAGGTGAGGGTTGGAAAGAAGTTATGGATGGAAAAACTTCTTTGATAGGTAAAATCCCTGTAAATCCATCTGGAGGGCTTAAAGCAAGGGGGCATCCTGTTTCTGTATCTGGTTTAGCTCAAATAGAAGAGATATTCTTGCAATTATCTAATAAAGCAGGAAAAAGGCAAGTGGATTCTAAAATTGGGATTGCACAGAGCATCGGTGGTTTGGCAACGAACAATTTCGTTACAATTTTAAGGAGGGCATGAATATGGAAGGGATAGAATGCGTAAGTTGCCATTTTAAAAGCTATATCCAATACAACAAATGCATTAAATGTGGGTCTGAAACAAAAAAGGTTCTATTGCCTGATGAAGGGATATTAATGTATTTGACTATAAACATGTCCCCGCCTGAAAATTTTGGGGAAAGCGTAAGAATTGGAGTTGGTAAATTCGAGGATTTGTTGGCCCTTGGAAATGTAAGAGAAGGGATATCAGAAGGGGATAAGATTAAAATTGTTAATAAAGAGGGGCGATTTTTCTTTGAATAGTTTATTTATGGTAAGTCATTGAGTAAATGCCTAGTGACATAAATACAACAACCCCGCCAAATATCCACATAACATTTCCTTTGGCACCATAAATGGCATATACTATCATTAACAAAGGCGCCAAAATAGTTAAAATATAAACGATCGCTTTGGTCCATTCCATGATAATCCCGTATCACATCAGATATACATGTTATTATATTTATCTTTAATGGATTTAATTTTTGATATTTTAGCAATTGCTTTAGAAAAATCAGTATTGCCTTCTTTGGTGATTTCTACATATCCTTTTTTTTCTAGCTTTTTCAGTAACCGCATTACTTCTATTCTAGAGGTTTTTAACTCTTTGGCAATTGCTTCAACTTTCATCATGTAATTTTTTTCTAGCAAAGATATAACTTTATGTTCCTTTTCATTAACCTTTTTATCTTTCATTTGAATTCCCTAAAAAAGATTTGAAGAAGTTGAATTTATTCACAAAAAGATATGTTTGGTGCCTGGGGTATCAATTTATGGTTATGTGCTATTTCCATCATGCCGATAATGGATTTTTTTCCTAATTCCCCTAGTTCAGAAGTGTATTTGTTTACGTACATATCTACAAAATCAGATAATATTTTATTGTCAATTCCCCTTCCATAACTAGAGGCAAATTTTAATGCCTCTTCCCTGTGGTTATTGCTATACTCTATCCCTTCTTTGAACAAATCTAATACCACTTTTTTATCTTCACCCATATCTTTTTTGACTACGTCTAGGCCTAGTGGGAGAAGCAAATTGGTTTCTTTTTTCCACCATTTGCCAAGGTCTTCTACCATGTAAAATCCTTGTTTAGAGTATGTCAGCTGCCCTTCATGGATCAATACACCTGCCTCAACTATTCCTTTTTTAACAGCCTCCATAATCTGGTCAAATGGCATATAAACGGGTTTGAATTCCGATGACATGTAAATGGAAAAGGTTAAGGAGGCACTTGTATACTTTCCTGGTAATGCGATCCTTTTACCCTTCAAATCCTCTTTGGTGTATTCTTTTGAAGATATTACTATAGGGCCATAATCATCTCCCATACTTGCACCATATTTTAAAATTTCATATTCGTTTTGGATATAAGGCATGGTAGCAGTGGAAACGGCTGTAACATCCAACTTGCCTTCCATTGTAAGGGAATTCAAAGATTCTATATCTTTGAGCACTTGGTGGACTTTGAAACCTTCTTTCTTAACTTTTCCAGTCATGATTCCATAAAGCATGTATGCATCATCTGGGTCGGGGCTATGTCCCCAAAAAATATTTTTAGGCATAATACTATTATGCTTTTATCTATTATATATTTTTACATTTGAAGAATTTTTTGTATAAATATGCAATTCTAAAAAAACATTTAATAGGTTAAGGAATTAGTTTTTCTTTTCATCTTCTTTTGGCTTTCCTTTGAATATCTTTTTTCTGAACTTTTCAGAGATTGCTAGCATGAGCAATATAGCCATGATCACCAATAATACAATAAATATTGCTATAAAATCGAACTCAATGGTGTTTGTAAATGGCGGGTTGATCGTTGAAAAAGAGATTTTTTCGTTCATGCTTGAGGATAATGTTATGTTGATGGTTATTTGCTGGTACTCTGAGGTAAAGTCATATGTTCCACTGTAAGTTGCAATGATTTGATATTTTCCCACTGGCAACCTAATGGTGATTGTTCCATTTGAGGGAGTTATGCCAGAAGAAAACAGTTGGCCATTCATGTAAATTTCTACAAATACATTATTTAATGTGCTTCCATCATTTTTTGTGGTAGTAATTGTCAAATAGAATATATTCAAATGCAGGGTTATATTTTCATTTGAGGAAACGTTGAATGTGCTGTTGTAAACAAGAATGCCTTTCCATACTGAACTTACAGTGTATACACCTACTGGCAGGATTACATGGGTTTCCCCTAGATTGTTAGTGGTAGTGTTTATAACGAAATTGGTTGTGTTTGAATATCTCAATTGCATGTGAGCATTGCCTACAGGGCTGCTTTTTACATCTACGCTTGTTAAGTTCACCATATACATTTTTAAATGCAGTGTTATTACACTACTTGAGGATACATTTACATAGATCGTGCTTACAGGGATATTAAAGTAGAATGTTTTAACCAAATAAGAACCACCTGCTAATAGGTAAGAAGATTGCCCAGTTCCATTGGTAACAAGGCTTGTTATTAGAGTATTGCTTTGGTATATGGATATTTCTGCATTGCTTACCGGATTGCCCATTGAGTCAACAGCTTTGAAATACACAGTATATAAAGAAGCAGTGATAATATAGGGATTGGCTGCACTTGGAATTGATATTGAAATATCAGCAACCATAGAGGTTTTCCATAACACTTCAACTTCGAAATTACCAGAAGGGACTTTTACAGTTGAACTGCCATTTATATCTGTATAATTGAAGGCAAGAATTATTCCTGTTGTTTTGTTTAACACTAAAATATCAGCTAAATTCAAAGGTATTCCAGTTGGTTCTTTGACTATGAACGTTTGATAATAAACTGAAGTTATTACAGGAATATTAATATTGGAATTAACATTAACACTTCCATTGAAAACTATGCTATCATGCCAAATTATAGTAAAAGAGTAACTACCTATCGGAACCTGAGATAATGATATTGTTCCACTATTGTTTGTTACCATAAGCGGGTAATGGTATCCATTGGGAGATACAATATAAACCAGTGCACTGCCTAATGGATTATTTTTTTGATCCTCGATTACAAAAGCAGGGTAATAAACATATGTTTTAAAGGTAAAGTTGGTGTTATTTTGAGTTACATTCATAACAAAATTACCAACATTTATGCTTTCATAATAAACAGATACGTTGTAAGTAGTATTTCCCACTAAATAAAATCCTGCATTGCCTGTTGAGTTGGTAGTGTTGCTGGTTATAAATGAATTTCCTGAATACACTTTAACTGTTGAGTTTACAAGCGCTTTGCCTTTGCTATCTAATATTTTTGTTTCAACATTAATGGGTTTTGCACCTATCCAGAAATATGTGTGCCCATACGCATTCCTTCCATAGTAACCATTCCCTGTATTCTGGCCGAACAAGTTATGGTAGGTGTTATCTGTAGAATTGATCAAAATTTCATATTCACCTGGTAATAAGCCAGAATAATTGAATTCTATATAATAGGATTGGTTGAAATTATCATACGAAAGCTTTCCGATTGTATTCATTTTCCCATTAAAAAATATATTTGTGCTATTTTTTATTTCATAATTTACAGACCAATTAACAAAATCATAAGTCCCCAAGGGATCGGTTATATTGGCAATAATTTTAACAGTTTTGTTGGCGTATGTTCCTGTAAAAGTGTTTGTTGGCTTGCCTGCATAATTGTACAATGTAATATTTTGTATGTTGAGGTAAGTGCTTGTTGGCAAATTAAGTTGGCTATAGTAATAGGTATTGCTAACAAGTCCCCACCATATACCATAGTAATTGCTTGATGAACCTGATAAAGAAATTGTTACTTCAAGGCTATCATTGGTTGGGATTGTTGCATTGATTTTGGAACCAAAAGGGATAGCATTATAATTAGGGATTGTCCCTGATTTTACATTGGACAAAGAATAGGCTGCAGAAGTTCCAATCAATGTTGTTCCACCAGAAGGTGAGAGTACATACAATGAGTAGGTTATCGACCCACCACTTGTTGTGCTGCCTGTTTGGTTTACATACAAGCCCAACATGGGTGTACCGTTTATTGCTAGTGGCCCTTTTAGCTGGGGAGATACAATGAATGATACTGTTATGTAATGCAATGCTTGGTCCACTTCCCCAGTTTTCGCATATGAGGCATTGGTGTCGTTTATTGTGTTAAGGACTTCTAACGTGGGAGTTGTCCCTACGTATATTGGCTTGGATGTATTATGCAAATATAAAGTTAGGTTGGTTGGTGTTGGTTCGGGGCCTATATAGGGTGTTGCACTTACATTTTGTGTTGAATATATAAATAACCCGGTAGATATTAGCAATATTGTTGTTATAAATATAACTTTAAATGCCTTTTTAATCATATTTTCATTTTTAACCATGTTTTTAATATTTTGCGCATAATATTTATAATTTGTGGAAATAATTTTCATTGATTTTTTCAAGTATGTTTATAAAGGCTTATTAATATAAAAGATATAAATAGTGTAACCTTCATTTATATATATAGTATGGCACATAACAGGTTTAATGGTAATGGATGGCATATTTTTCTTTTTATTATTGCCTTCCTTCTTTTTTCTTTGACACCAGCTTCCTCTGATGTTGTAGTAATTTATATGTCAAATGGATCTGTTTATAGCCAATTGCCTGTCGTTCTAAATAATGGCACTATAGGTACTGCCCAATTCAACAGTTTCCATACCTCTGCCAATGTCTCAATATATCCTTCTACATACTGGACTTTAACATGTGATTCTAAAGGGGGTATTGAAGCTGCAATGTGGAATGGTTCTACCTTTTACCTACCTCCAAATGGTACTTACTGGAAATCGCTTTCCAATAGCCTGGTATCCACAAATTCTCAAGGATATGTCGTAGGCATTGCTGCTTCTTATTCTACCAATACGATTGTTGAATTGCTTTCCAATGGTATTGTGCTCTATAACCATTATGCCAATGTATGGCAAATCGCGGTTAAGCTTCCTTATGGGAATTATACTTCGCTTTCATATACTCTAGGGGCATCCAAAAATGCTTCTTCCATTTCCTCTTTTTTTGCTATGGAATCTAATGGTACAGTATATTATGCTAAAGCTTCCTTGCTATCAACATGGTCGATTTACTTGAATGGCATTTCTGGCATGGCCAACATGATTTCGTTGAGTTCCAATTCAGGGGGAAATTTATATGCCCTTTCTACTAACGGCAATGTTTATTCCTCTACTGGGAATGCCAAATGGATCTACAAAGGCACCACAGGCAGGGGCAATGAAAGAAGCATTGTATATACTCCAACAACAAAAGGGTTGGAAGTGGCAATTTTAAATGAATATGGTGAACCTGTGCTTTTGTCTTTGAATGGAGGGAGGTCTTTTACACCTGTGACAGGGAATCTCCCCAAAGGTGTATGGGTTGGTATGGTGGATAACTATTACCTTGATGGGACAAACTATTACATTGCTATGAATTCCCAGGGAATGCTATATGTTATTTCCTTTACTAGGTATGTTGCTTTAACCTCGGATTCCGATGGAAATATTTTTGCACTTTCCAATACAGGCAATGTTTATGAACTTACTTCTGGTTCCACCAAATGGAACTTTTTGGGAAATGCAATAACTTCTTCAGGGTATAGCCTCGCCACTACGGGGTTCGCTGTTGGAATAGCAGCAAGTTATAGTTATTATAACGATATTGTTGTTTTAACAACCAACGGTTACACCTTTGCATATCCTTATGCCTCGCCTTGGTCTTTGGCAATATCGCTCAATGGCGTGAATTTTACTTCTTTAGCATATCCTGTAGGTTCGAATAATAACGGTAGTTCTTACCCCTATTTTTTTGCAATGGAAAGCAATGGAACGGTATATGCCATTTACAATTTCTTTGGCTGGGGAGCATATCTATTATTAACTTCTACCAATGCTACCGACATGGTTTCTGTTATTTCTAACTCAGGTGGGGACTTATTGGCCCTCAACTACTCTGGTGGGTTGTTTAGATACTATGAATCCTCCACCTCAACAACGTTGCAGTATGTGGGTGCTGTAGGGGAATATGGAATGGTGGGGATATCCTATCTTTATGGAAGCGGAGATAGGGTATACAATATCCTTCCTGCTAATGGAGGGCAAAGGGCGTTTGTAACCTACAACGGAGGCATTACTTCATCCTTTTTTGGCACCCCATTACCTTCTGGTTCTTATACTGCCATTGTTAATTCTACTTCAATCTATGCACCATATGGAACATTTCACCATCTTGCAGCTTTGGAACCAAATGGGACAATATATGTGTACACCCATTACCAGTGGAGTTTTCTCACTGGTGGGAATGTTGTTTCCTCCCCAACGGTTTGGAATAACATTTTATATATTGGGTCCAATGATGGTAATTTGTATGCCCTTTATTCCAACAACGGCACTTTGTTATGGTCTTACCCTACAGGGACTGCCATTGTGGATAAGCCTTTGGTTTACAATGGGAATGTTTATTTTGGGTCTAATACACTGTATGCACTCAATGCCTCTACGGGATCTTTGGTTTGGTCCTTCGCATTTCCAGCCGGGCAACCTGCAGGAAATGTGGTGTCTTCACCTGCAGAATATAATGGCAATATATATTTTGGGGACAATAACAATTATGTTTATGCAGTGAATTATAGCACTGGAAATGTGGTATGGTATGCCCAAACCAAGGGTTCCGTGCAATCTTCCCCTACTGTAGGCATTGTTAACAATAACCCAATGGTTTTCATCGGTTCTAACGACAATAATATGTATGCATACCCTGCCCTTTTAACTGCACCTTTACCACCAGGGCCAGCAGGCCTTGCGCCTTTATGGGCTTTCAATAGTGGTAACCAAATTCATACAAAACCCTTGCTGTACAACGGCTATGTTTACTTTGGAAACAACAAGGGCAATATTTATGATTTGGTTGCATCAACTGGTACTCAAGCATTGAACCCTTATGGGTTAGGTGGGAACGTATACTCTTCACCTGTTGAATATAATGGCAATATTTTCATAGGGTCTAATGCACCTTATTATTATTCGTTGGTTGTTGGTGCAGCGGGTTATACACAAAACTGGAAATTTAAGCCAGGAAATAGCATATATTCTACTGGCTACATTACACCATACAACGTATATTTTGGTTCAGATGATAATAACCTGTACAATTTGAATATTAATACGGGATTAGTGAACTGGACTTTTACTACCTATGGAGCTATAAGGTCCTCTCCTTTGTATTATAACAACATGGTGTATTTTGGTTCAAATGATTATAATGTTTACGCTTTAAATGTAACTTCTAAATGGGAAAAGCGCATTACTGTTCCCTCTTTGCCCCTTATGCCAAGCTCACCTACGCCTTCCTTAAAATGGGTGTACAATACAGGAAACGCTGTGGGTTCTTCTCCCTCTGTTGCATATGGGGATGTTTATGTTGGTTCCAATAGTGGGTATCTTTACAGCCTTAATGCAACTTCTGGCTCTTTAGTATGGAGTTACAATGCTGGTTCTGCCATTCAATCTTCTCCTGATGTATATAATGGAATTGTTTACGTTGGTTCCAATAACAATAATTTATACGCCTTCAATGCAACATTAGGCACATTGCTTTGGACTTACAATACAGGTGGGCAAGTATTTTCATCTCCTGCTGCAGGATATGGGCTGGTTTTTGTTGGGTCGTTAAGTAATAGCATATATGCCCTTTATGCAACAAGCGGTGCATTAGCATGGCAGTACAATACAGGTGGAAGGGTATATTCTTCCCCTATTGTAGTGAATGGAGTTGTATACATTGGCTCCAACAGTGGTTACATTTACGCCTTTAACGCAACCAACACCGCAGCCCCAGCCCCACCACCAGCCCCTAAGAATCCCATTTGGAAATACAACTTTGGAGGTGCAATTTACACAAAGCCATGCTATTACGGCAATTCTATATACGTTTCTGTTAACAAGAATGGGGGAGAAATTTTAGCACTCAACGCCTCTACAGGAAGCTTGGAATGGAGCGTATCTATTAATCCTTCAGGAGTTGCAGGGACAGAGTATTCTTCACCAGTTGTATATAATGGCAACCTATACGTGGGCTCAACGGATGGGAATCTATATGTAATAAACACCTCTACCCATTCCATTTTATGGACATTTGGGACAGGCAATTCTGTTTATTCTACGCCCTTAATATATGGAGGCAATGTATATTTTGGTTCTACAGATGATACCTTTTATGCTGTTAACATATCGAGGGAATCCCTTGTCTGGTCGTACACAATTAGCAATACAATCGTAGATTCACCTGCAGAATATATAAACCTCATATATTTTGGATCCACCAACGATAATGTTTACGCAATAAACAGCGGGTATTTGCCTAATGCGCCCCCTATAAATGATAGTTCTGCAGGCATTTTTTTAAATGTTACCAATTTAGTGGGTTCCCCTTTCAGCATAAATTTACTGCTTTTAAATGTAAAAAATATATCTTTAATACAATACCTGAGCATAAGCATTAATCAAACTTCAACCCAAATAACAATAATTAATGGTAACATTATCAGTTCTTCTGGGTCAAGCTATCCACTTCCTGGGCATGTAAGTGATTATTTATTTTTGAATGTATATCAATCTCCAGGGATTTCCAATATTGTTTTTGTAGTAATGATAAGGTCAGGAGGGGTTATAATAGAAGAACTTGTAACGCTGAATATATATTGATTACAATTTGCGTTGGGCATTATTGCTTTATCTAAAGGTTTGGAAATGCTGAATAAAATAGCCAATTTACAGGAGCCTTCAATTATTTTTAAAGGGTTAAGATTTATTGCATCATTTGATCTAAGTTGTGCTTTATTGCATCAATAAATTCTTCAGTATTGACTATGGATTTTATCGGGGGTTCTGCAATTTTGGCTACGTCTTGTGTTACTATACGGTCATTTTCGATGGTTTTTATCAGCGCTTTTTCAAGGTTTTCTGAGAATACCACAAGCTCATGCAAATTGTCAATTTCACCCCTTCTTTTTAAAGCACGTGTCCATGCAAATATTAATGCAGTAGGATTGGAAGACACCTTTTCTCCTTTCATATATTTGTAGTAATGCTTTTGCACTGTTCCATGGGCTGCCTCTGATAAATAATAACCTTCTGGGGACAATAGTTCAGAGGTCATAAGGGCTAGTGTGCCTACATATGCAGTTGAAACGAAATCAGAGAATACATCCCCATCATAATTCTTGCATGCCCATACAAAGCCACCTTCAGATCTTACTACCCTTGCAACTGCATCATCTATCAAATAATAATAGTAATTTATATTGGCTTTTTTGAATTCCTCCTTGAATTCCTTTTCATATATCTCATTGAAAATTTCTTTAAACCGTGCATCATATACCTTGGAAATTGTATCCTTCGTTGCAAACCAAAGGTCTAATTTGTTCATTATTGCATACCTGAATGTTGCCCTTGCAAACCCTTTGATGGATTGATCTATATTGTATATGCCCTGGAGCATTCCTGGCCCATTGAATTTAGGATAAGATATCCTCTTTTCTTTGCCTGTATTGGATTTATAAATGACCTCAGCTGTGCCCGGTTCATCAAATCTCAATCCTACGCCATCATAGATGTCACCAAAGGCATGCCTTGCAACAATAATAGGTTTTTTCCAAAATCTAACAGCTGGTTGTATATTGCTTATTGTTATTGGAGCTCTGAATACTGTTCCATCTAATATTTTTCTTATTGTAGCATTAGGGCTAGACCATTCCTTTTTTAGGTTATATTCTTTAACACGTTCAGCATTGGGAGTTATGGTGGCGCATTTTACCCCTACACCCCATTTTTTTACCGCTTCTGCGGATTTTACAGTAACTTCATCATTGGTTTTGTCCCTGTTTAAAACATGCAAGTCGTAGTATTCTGTTTTAAGGTTAATATAGGGCATTAGCAATTTTTCTTTCACCCATGCCCACATAACCCTTGTCATTTCGTCTCCGTCCATCTCGACTATTGGCTTAACCATTTCAATTTTTTCTTTCATTACATCCACCTATTAGTAAATATAAAGCATTTATTCTTTAAAGCAATATATATTTTCTTGCTTTTTTTGTGCCTTTTTATGGATATGTTAGTAGAGCAGATAACGTAAAAATCTTTAGGAGATGGTTATGTTTGTTATCCTTTTTTTGATGAATAAACATTGATGTTTCTAGAATTGCATCCCATTAAAAATTGAAAGAGGATATTCAAACCAACTATTTTATAAAATATCTTTTTGATATTACTCTGTCTTGTATTTCATTTGTACCTTCTACTATCGATAACACTTTTGTATCCCTAAACATTCTTCCAGGATAACTAAAATATCCACAATCATAGGGAGATAAATTTAAAAGCAAAGACGAGGCTTCAAACGCTTTTTCAGAAGAGTAGGATTTAGCTATAGAAGCTTCCACTGCAATGTTCTTACCTTCATCCTTTTTTTTGGCTAGTGCAATGACGTATTCGTATGAGGTTTCATACCATCTAACAATATCAGATAATATTTTTTCATATCCTGGAGTAGAGGGATCAACATTGTTCTTAATATAATCTAATATGCCTTTAATTGCACCAGTTGATATTGATGCGATACCCATCCTACCTCCATTTAACGCTTCCATGGCAATTTTGAAACCTTCATTTTCTATTCCAAGAATGTTATTGCTTGGCACACTGCATTCATCGAGTATTATTTCCATGCTTTCTGAACCATTTAATCCCATTTTATTTTCTTTGTTTCCTATCTTAAATCCTTTGTAGGATTTCTCTACAATAAAAGAGGTAATATTTTTGTAACTAGATCCATCTTTTTTCTTGGCAAAGATCAAAAATATTGTGGAAGCGGAACTGTTGGTTATCCATATTTTCCTTCCATTTATTATATAGTAATCGCCCTCCTTCCAATATTCAGTTGAGATGTTGGTTGCATCACTTCCAGATGTAGGTTCTGTTAATGCAAACGATCCAATCCATTCTCCAGATGACATTTTGCTTAAATATTTTTCTTTTTGTTCTTTGGTACCGTATACATAGATAGGATAAGCGGATACAGAATTATGGACTGATAATATTACACCTAAGGTTACAGAATATGAGGCAATTTCCATCAAGGTTTGCACATATTCTACGTTAGAGAATCCAGCCCCGTTGTATTCTTTGGGAATTAACATTCCTAATATCCCATGGCTTGATAATGATTTTATAGAATTAAATGGGAAAAAATCTTTTTTATCCATTTCTTTTATTTCGTTAAGTATGTTTTCATCAATCAAATTTTCTTTTATCATTGCTTCAAATAAAGTAAAAGGTTAATAATAATTTTATTGTGAATTTATTGTTGCTTGTTTTTGTCATCTTTGACTTCGTAGTTAGCGTCTACAAATCCACCTTGGTCGTTTGGCTTACCCTGGCTTTCTTGATTTTGGGCATTTGTTTGTTGCTCATTGGGTTTTGTTTCCTGGTATATTCTGTTGGTTACTGCGTATAAAGCATCTGTTAATGCCTCTTTGGATTTTTTTATTTTGGTAATATCTCCACTGTTCAAACTTTCCTTTGCTTCTTTAAGGGCAGCCTCGATTTTATCTTTCTCTTCTGGTTTTATTTTATCTCCGAATTCTTTTATGGTTTTTTCTGTACTGTATATAAAGCTTTCTAGATCATTTTTAGCAGCGACTTCTTCCATCCTTTTTTTGTCCTCATTTTCGAAACGTTTAGCTTCGTTTACCATTCTGTCAATATCTTCTTTGGACAGCTTTGTAGAGGCTGTTATGGTTATTGCCTGTTTTATTCCCGTTGCCATATCCTTTGCCGTTACATTCAATATACCGTTTTGATCAATGTCAAATGAAACTTCTATTTTTGGAACACCCCTCGGTGCAGGAGGAATACCAGTAAGTTGGAATTTACCTAATGAAACGTTATCTTTTGCAAATTGCCTTTCACCTTGCAATACATGAATTTCAACAGTAGTTTGGTTGTCTGCAGCAGTAGTAAACACCTCACTTTTTCTGGTTGGAATCGTTGTATTCCTTTCTATAAGTTTAGTCATTACACCCCCTAGGGTTTCAACCCCTAAAGAAAGGGGAGTAACATCTAATAGCAAGATATCTTTTACTTCACCACTTAATACTGCACCTTGTATTGCTGCACCTATTGCAACACACTCCATAGGATCTACTCCGTGCTCAATTTTCACATTTACAAGGTCTTCTACAAATTTTTGTATGATTGGCATCCTTGTTGGCCCGCCTACCAATATTATTTTGGTTATATCTTCTTTTTTTAACTTTGCATCTTGTAAAGCTTGCATTACAGGTTGCCTGCACCTTTCTACTATGGGGCGTATAAGCTCTTCAAGCTTTGCTCTTGTTAAAGTTAAGGATAAATGCTTTGGGCCTTCTTGGGTTAATGTTAGATAAGGCAGGTTAATGTCTGTTTGTAATGTAGTTGATAATTCAATTTTAGCTTTTTCAGCAGCCTCTCTTACTCTTTGGTATGCCATCTTATCTTTACTTATATCTACCCCCGACTCTTTTTTAAATTCTTCAATGATGTAATTTACAATTTTCTCATCCATGTCAGTACCGCCAAGTTGGGTATCTCCACTCGTTGCTTTAACTTCAAAAACCCCTTCTGCGAACTCCATTATTGTTACATCTAAGGTACCACCACCTAAATCAAAAACCATTATTTTTTCTTCTTTGTTAGTTTTATCTATTCCATATGCAAGGCATGCAGCAGTAGGTTCGTTTATAATTCTCACTACTTCTAAACCAGCTATTGTACCTGCATCTTTAGTTGCTTGCCTCTGATTATCATTAAAATATGCAGGAACAGTTATAACTGCTTTATCAACTTTTTGCCCTAGGAAAGCTTCCGCATCTTTCTTTATTTTTTGTAATATAAAAGCAGATATTTGTTGTGGAGTGTATTCTTTGCCCATGATATTATATTTGTAATCAGTACCCATTTTCCTTTTAGCTGCATAAATTGTACCATCTGGATTTGTTACAACTTGCCTTCTAGCTGGTTCACCTACTAATAATTGCCCATCCTTTGTAAATGCTACATAAGAAGGAAAGGCTTTTCCCCCCAATGTATTTCCTTCCGCACTTGGAATAATGACTGGTTTTCCACCTTCCATTACAGCTGCAGCTGAATTGCTTGTCCCTAAATCAATACCTATTATTTTACTCATTTTTTCACCTCTTTAATTATTATTTTATACTACTATAAATAGTTTTCGCATCTAAAGGTTTACAATGACAAGTTTATATTATTTTTTTTATGTATAGAAGTATTGCATTTTGGACTTTAAACTTTTTCCATCTTTGGAATACACAAAGATTAGATCGATGCAATGGTAAATGCAATTAAAATTTCTATAAATCAACGGCAGAAATATTGAAAAGTTTAGAGATATTTACATTTTCATTAGATAAGATTAATGTGGTAAGATTAACGCAAAACTCTAGTCCTTTATGTAGTTATATGAAAAATTAACCGTAAAACTTAATGGTTACATACTTTGGTTGTTTATTATTTAAATAGTAGAAATTGAATATAGAATAGCATGAAAGAATTGGCTAATATATTAGCGGATTTTGTTGAAAAAGCGGATTATGAAGATTTATCAAAGGAAGTAATAGAAGAAGCGAAGAGGAGGATAATAGATTCTTTGGGTGTAGCTACATACGCACTTAAATCCCCACCTGCCCTTGTAAATAAAAAATTAGTTCAATATTATCCTGGAAAAAGCAAATTGATAGGTGGAGGCACTGCTTCACCAGACTTTGCATCGTTTTATAATGGCCTTTTGATAAGGTATTTGGATTTTAACGATACCTATTTGTCAAAGGAACCTTTGCATCCGAGCGATATGATAGCGTCGTTGCTTTCTGTGGGCTCTATGTTTGAGGTTAGCGGAAAAGATTTAATCTTGTCTATAGCAGTAGGTTATGAAGTTGGGATAAGGCTTTGCGATAGTACCTCTTTGAGAAAAAAAGGATATGACCATGTAAATTTCCTTGAAGTTGCCATTGCTTGTGCATTATCTAAAATGCTACATTTGAACAAAGAACAGATCGTTAATGCAATTTCAATTTCCCTTGTCCCCCATATAGCACTTAGGGAAACAAGGTCAGGGGACTTATCAATGTGGAAAGCTGGTGCAGCCGCAAATTCTAATAGGAATGCTACTTTTGCTGTTTTAGCCGCTTTAAATGGATTTACAGGACCACCTAAACCGTTTAGTGGAGCTATGGGATTTATAAATCAAATTGCAAATGATTTAGATATGAAATTATTTGAGAAAATGGATAGAGTTGATTCTATATTGAAGACATATGTAAAAGAATTTCCAGTTGAGTACCATGCCGAAGCTGCTATAGAAGCTTCACTTAAAATAAAAGCTGCTAACATAAAAAAAGTAACAATAGAAACATATGAAGCTGCAAAAACAATATTGGCGGATAAAGAAAAATGGAGGCCTAAGAACAGGGAAACCGCAGATCATAGCTTGCCATATGTTGTTGCTACAACATTGCTTAAAAATGACTTTTGGCTTTATTCATATGATTATGTTAATTCACCAGAAATTATAGATCTAATGGATAAAACAGTTGTAGTGGAAGTACCAGAGTATACTTCATTATATCCATCCCAATTGCCTACTAAAATTATTGTTGAACTTGCAGATGGCAAAAAAATTGAGGAAGAAGTCATGGTACCTTTAGGGCATGTTAATAGAAAGATGAACAACCAACAGATAGAAGAAAAATATATCAAGCTAGGAGGAAATAAATCCATATTGGATTTAGTTTGGAACTTGGAAAATAAGAAGGTGAATGATATTGTATAATATTATTGATGAAGATTTCCTTGTTATTCCAGGTGTTTTTAATCCTTTTTCTGCTTTACTTGCGTCTAGAGCTGGGTTTAAATGTGTGTATTTATCCGGAGCCGCATTGACTTCATCATATGGGTTACCGGATATTGGCATTATAACCCTGGATGATGTAGCTGATATGGTATCTAAAATAAGAGAGGTTTCAGACCTCCCTATTATAGTTGATGCAGATACTGGATTTGGGGAATCTATTAATGTATATAGAACCGTAAAGATTCTTGAAAAAGCTGGTGCAACTGCTATACAAATTGAGGATCAACGAATGCCTAAAAAATGTGGGCATTTGAATGGAAAGGAAGTAGTGCCAATTCAAGAAATGATATCCAAAATAAAGGCTGCCCAAAAAGCTAGGAAAGATATGCTCATAATAGGTAGGACAGATGCACGGGCGGTGGAAGGAATAGAAAGTGCAGTTGAAAGGGCTAACCTTTACCATGAAGAAGGTGCAGATATTATTTTTCCAGAAGCACTCGAATCAAGGGAAGAATTTAAATATGCAGCTAAAAATATTAGGGCGCCTTTACTAGCCAATATGACGGAATTTGGAAAATCACCTTATATAACTTCTTCTGAATTTAAGGAAATGGGATATAAGTATGTTATATTTCCAGTCACTTTATTTAGGTATGCAGCCAAGGCAATGGAAAGGGCATTGGAAATTATAAAAAAAGAGGGCACTCAAATAAATTTGCTTGATGATATGATGACTAGAAAGGAGCAGTATGAGGTCATTAAATATGATTTCTATGATAACCTAGATAAGGAACTTTCTTTAATAATAGAAAAGAAAAAATAGTTTCTGTATTTTTATTTTTAGTAATATATCCATTTTAAAAAATTTTATGCTTTTTATTTAATTAAAATATTAGCTAGTATAGTAGATTATAAAAAATATATACATAAATTTAATATAGTTACAAAGTAAATACGTATGTAACAAAAATATATATTGGGGTGTTAATGATGGAAGAAGCAGCTACTGTTAGTAAAGGTTTAGAAGATGTATATATAAAGACAACTAAGTTAACTACTATAGACGGTAACAAAGGGATTCTTAGGTATAGAGGATATGACATAAATGACATATCTGAGCATGGCACTTTTGAAGAAGTAATACACTTGATGGTTTATGGGGAATTGCCAAACAAAGAACAATTAAAAGCCCTTAGGGATTCATTGAAAAGCCATTATGCACTTGATAAAGGAATAATGGAGGTAATTTCTAAATTGCCTAAAGATGGTGAACCTTTGGGGATGTTGGAAGTAGCTTTCTCTATGCTCGCTATGAAAGAGAAAAACTATAAATGGGAACCTAAGGCAGATAGAGAGAAAGCAATAGACATTATAGCAAAAGCTGTTACGATCATAGCAAATATATACAGGGTAAAGGAAGGATTGCCTGTTAAAGAACCTGTTATAAAAGAGGGCTATGCTGAAACCTTTATGGCTACATGTTTTGACAAACCAGTAAGCAAGGAAGTTATAAGTTCTATGGATAAAGCCTTGATTTTATATACTGATCACGAAGTTCCAGCTTCTACTACAGCTTCTCTCGTAGTTGCGTCTACATTGTCGGATATGGCATCTTCTGTAGTTGCTGGAATAGCTGCATTGAAAGGGCCACTTCACGGTGGTGCTGCAGAAACAGCATTTAAGCAATTTGAAGATATAGGAAGTGTAGAAAATGTTGAGCAATGGTTTAAACACAATGTAATTGAAAACAATGCTAAACTTATGGGATTTGGCCACAGGGTATATAAAACAATGGACCCACGTGCTAAAATTTTCAAAAGATATGCAGAAATGTTTGCTAAAGATAACCCAAAAGTAGATAAATATTTCCAGATAGCCAAGAAATTGGAAGAATTGGGTGTGCAAAAGTTTGGAAATAAAGGGATTTATCCCAACACAGATTTCTATTCTGGAATAGTGTATTACGCAATGGGATTCCCAACGTATATGCCAACCCCATTGTTTGCCCTTTCCCGTACAACTGGATGGCTTTCTCATATAATGGAATATGTAGAGGAGCAACAGAGGATAATACGGCCTAGAGCGATCTATGTTGGCATTCAAGAAAGGAAATATGTTCCAATAGACCAAAGGCATTAAATAATAAACCTTTTTTAATTATTTTATGGTAAATTTATCTTCTGTTTTAAAATTTGAAGGAAGCATAGTAACTAGGCCTTTGAGAGAGCAACATAGAACAACCGTTAAGATTGTTGAAGAGTATTTAGATTCCAACAAATTGGATGAACTTATAAAACATTTTGGTTTTCTTATTGATGTACATTTTAAGATAGAAGAAGAGATTTTGTTTCCTGTTTTTACCCCTATTTTAAAGCAATATCTACCTAACACAGAACCAATTAGGCTTTTGTTGGGGGATCATAGAGCTATAAAGCATATAATTGCGTATGTCTTGGATAAGCAGGATATTGAAGCGAATTCTAAAGAACTTTCAATGTTATTGTTGAACCATATTTTTAGAGAGGAAAACGGAATTTTCAATTTAATAGATTTGTATATGCCAGAAGATATCAAAAAACAAACTTATGAAAAAATTCATATTTTAGCTAAAGATTGAGTTTTTGATTAAGATAATAAATTGTTTTTAATTTGTTCATGATAATATAATAAAGAATTGTAAACTTGAAAAGGTTTGTGTTGTTGGTTAATTACCATCCCAAGTTCATTTTTTTAGCCATGTAATATTTTATGTAATCATTTATTATCAAAGAAAAAACAAAAGACATGCCTAGTACAGCTAGAGTATCTATTATGGGTATTTTGGTTAATTCAAAGAAGCCAACGGTACTTAGCGCTATTACAAGTAAGATATCTGCAATTATTGCAATCAATAAAGTAGAGCTTGGTGTAGATTTCCAGAAATGCCCTCTTTCCCTTACTACAAATATGGTAAATAACCCTGCAAAGAATATTATTTCAAAGCCGTATGTTTGGAGCATATCCAACTGTTTTATGCCTAACTGGTACATTCCTATGTATAAGAACAGAAGGGATTCTAAAACAACTGCTATACCCATCATAACAGATATTTTGGTTAATTTATAAACCTCCCACTTATCAGGCTTTTTAGACCATCTAACATTGTCTGTTGATAGGGAAATAGTTACGAAATCCACCAAAAACAGCAGTAAAACTACATCAAATGCCGATACTATAAATTTTCCTAACAATAAAAATGCAATTGAAACAAACAGTACAATTTGGAAAGTTTTTATTATTTTATTGAGAATCCATGTAACAATTCTTTGGTAAATCCGCCTTCCAGTTTTTACAAAATCTACAATTTTAGCCAATCCTTCAGTGGTTAAAACGACACTTGCAGCACCTTTAGCAACATCTGTTGCATTATGCACTGCAATTCCTACTTCGGCTTGTTTAAGGGCAGGTGCATCATTAACACCATCTCCAGTCATTCCGACCATATGGCCATTTTTTTGCAACGTCTTAACAAGAAAATATTTATCTTCAGGGTAAATTTCGGCAAATATTTCGGATTCGTTTACTTTTTTAATAGCCACTTCATCCAAATTTTTTAATTGATCCTTAATTTGGGAGATTTTTACTACTTTGCTTCCTATGCCCACTTCAGAAGCTATTTCCTTTGCTACAGGTTCTGCATCACCTGTTAACATTTTTACAGAAACACCTAGTTCATTGAGCTCTTTTACCATTTGTGCAGAATCTTTCCTAGGGGCATCGTATAAAGAGACCAACCCAACTATTTTTTCTTTCCCGCCGTATTCTTTAGAAACTGCTAATGTCCTAAACCCTTTAGTTGCAAATTCATCTACGATTTTATATATCTTTGATTTTAAATTTTCATCTACATTAGTCCTTTTTATAAGTTCATTAACTGCACCTTTGGAGACTTTAAATGTAGTATTATTGTACTCAACGATTGCTTCCGTGGATCTTTTAGAGGGAGAAAAGGGGATATACTGATTCTGTTTATATGGCTCAATATTTAACTTCCTCTCTTTGGCGTAATTTATAAAAGCTAAATCTATTGAATCCAATGTTGATTCTTTAGAAGCCAATGCACCGTAAATAGCAACGTTTTCTATGCTTTCCTCACTTATTGTAACAACCTCTTTTACTTGTAGTTTGTTGGTTGTTATTGTGCCTGTCTTATCAGTGCACAACGTATCCATTGAAGCTGCATCTTCAGTGGAACTTAATCGTGTTATTAAAATGCCTTTTTTAGCAAGCTCTAAAGAACCTAGTGCCATTGTTACTGTAAACATAGCAGGCAAAGCAACTGGTATAGCAGATACTAAAAGAATCAATAATAAAGGCAATATGGATATAAGGTTAACACTCCTTAAATAAGAGACTACTATTGTTATTGTTAAAGTAATGGATACTATTACCAACAACCATTTAACTACAGAGGATATTACATCTTCCATATGCAATTTGGGAGCAGCAGTTTGTACCAATTCAGTAGTTTTTCCAAAATATGTATCAACACCAGTAAATATTACTATTCCTAGGGATTCACCATGCTTTATTATTGATCCAGAATAAAGGATGTTGTTTACTTCCTTAAATACTGTCTGAGATTCACCAGTCAATGCAGATTGGTCTACTTCCACCTTGCCTTCAAATATTTTAACATCTGCCGGTACAAAGTCACCTTCCCTTACACTTATTATATCACCAGGAACAAGTTCTTTGGCTTCTATATGTGCCCATTTGCCGTTTCTTAAAACTCGGGTAAATACCTGAAGTTGTTTTTTAAGGAGTTCTAAAGCGTTTTGGGCTTTTTGTTCTTGTACAAAGCTTATAATGGCATTTAATAAAAGCAATGAAAAAATGATATACATATCAATATATTTACCCAAAAAATAAGATACAATTATTGTAAGTTCAAGTAACCATGCAGTTGTCCCCCAGAATTTTTTCAAAAATTTTAAAATTGGGTTAACTTTCTTTTCTGGAACTTCGTTATGCCCGTATATAGATAACCTTTTGGATATTTCCTCGTTTTCTAAACCTTTTGAAATATTTGTATTGAGTTCCTTGGCAACGTTTTCCCATGAATCTTTTTCATAATTTTTTAACGATTTTTTATTATCACTTTTCTGATTTGGGATTGATTTTTGTACCATTTGTAACAGTAGGGCATTTAACGTAATTTAAATTTTCGTTGATTTTTTGATTGATTAGCAACTCTTTCATTTCTAACATAATGGCCAAAGGACAAACATTTTAAATAGGCAATTCAAATAACATTTTGCATGAGATATGACGAATTCTTGAAATGGCTATATACTAGTTCCCACAGAAAAATAAAGGTGGGGTTAGAAAGAATTACTTATTTACTAGATTTGCTTGGTAATCCTCAAAAAGGATTCAAAACCATACATATAACGGGTTCAAAAGGAAAGGGATCTGTAGCTTCTATAATATATACCATACTCTACACCAATGGATACAAGACAGGTTTGTATACCTCGCCTCATTTGGAAAGATATACAGAAAGGTTTGTTATTAACGGTAAAGAGATCGATAAAAAAGTTTTATGTGATATAGGGGAAGAGATTATCAATATAGTAGAATCTAGAGATTGGAAAAAATATGGAGGCATACCAACTTTTTTTGAAATTACTACAGCTATAGCCTTTAAATACTTTTTTTTAGAAAAGGTTGATGTTGCTGTTATAGAAGTAGGAATGGGAGGGAGGCTAGATTCTACTAATGTAATTATTCCACTTTCTTCAATAATAACCAATATAGATTTGGAACACACTGAAATATTGGGAGATACATTATCAAAGATCGCTTTTGAAAAAGGAGGAATAATAAAAGAAGGTGTACCTGTATTTGTTGGGGAAATTAAAAAAGAACCATTAAATGTTTTGGAAAATATCGCAAAGGAAAAAAATGCACCATTATACAAATTGAATGAACATATTTTAATAACAAATGTAAGAACCTCTTTAGAAGGTACTTTTTTCGATCTAAAAACACCTTTTGCCATGGAACAACTAAACCTGTTTGTACCTCTATTAGGGGATTTTCAGGCCAACAATGCAGGCATTGCCGTATCCACTGTACAATATTTATCCAATAAGGGAGATTTTCATATAAAAGAAAATAATATTAGGGTTGGGCTACAAAAGGTGAAATGGAATGGGAGGTTTGAAATCATTAAAAAGAATCCATATATCATAATTGATGGTGCACATACCATTGAAAGCAGCAATGTCCTTGCCAATAATATTAATCACTTGTTCAATAACTCAAATTTTACAATTATTTTTGGAATTATGAAGGATAAAAAAGTCGAGGAAATTATTTCTAACATATCTAAAATACCATCTAGGTTGATAATAACAAAAATAAACTATCACCGCTCAATGGACCCTGTTGACATTAAAAAAATAGCAATAAAATATTATGATGATAGTAAATTAATCTTAGCTGAAAGTGTGGAAAAAAGCTTAGAAATTGCACTAAAATATAACAACTCAATATTGATTACAGGTTCCATATATTTGATTGGAGAGGCACGTTCAATAGTATTAAATTCAGAGACCGACCCTATTAAAATGATCGAAGGTAATTATTCAATAAATTGGGAGAATTTACTAGAAAAATTGTATAAATTTTATAATTATGAAGGATACCAGGAACCATATTTGGTTACACATAATGAAGATCCTATTAAAGTTTTGATTTGCACGATGGTTTCCCAGAGGACTAAAGATGAGACTACCGATCAGGTATGTAAAAAGTTATTTGATAAGTACAAAAACATAGATGAGATTTCTAAGGCAACGGTAAAAGATCTTGAGGAATTATTAAAACCAGCCGGATTTTACAGGCAGAAAGCTAAAAAAATAAAGGAGGTTGCTTTGATTATCAAGAACCGTTATAATGGCATTGTCCCTAATTCAATGGAGGATTTATTACTTTTGCCTGGTGTAGGCAGAAAAACTGCTGGTTGTGTGATTACATATGCCTATAACGGGGATGAATTGCCAGTAGATATACACGTACATCGCATTTCTAATAGATTGGGAGTAGTAAATTCTAAAACACCAGAAGAAACAGAGCATCAATTAAAGAAGATCATACCAAAAAATTTATGGAAATATATAAACCATATTTTTGTTAAGCATGGGCAGAATATATGTAGGCCAATATCACCCAAGTGCAACTTATGCCCAATATCAATGGATTGCTTATATTTTTCTTCTTTTAAACAGCAGAAAGTAAATAAGCAATAAAAACTATGGCCATTCCATATTTCATAAAAATTTGTGCTTTGTGGAAGTTATTTTTATTTAATACGAACAAAGAGTAGGCAAAGGCAATGTCAGCTAACACGATGAATAATATGTAAAAGATTGTTTGGTATAATGAAAAAACTTTTAATAAAATAGGGATATACCCTAACACAATTGATGCAACCATTACGTACGTTGCCAATGCCTTTGCTTTTTTGATTCCATATTTTTTGGGGTAGGTTATTCTGTATATATCACCTTTAATATCCTCAATGTCTTTTGAGATTTCCCTACATAAAGTAGCAAAAAAAGCAGGTATTGATAATATTAAAGGCATTATAATAACATGTATGGATACACCACCATAAATAAATAATAATGCAGTTAATAGAGAGATTAGAATGTTGCCTACAATCCCTTCGTTTTTATATTTGAACTCATAAAGGATTATCATTATAAATGCAAGTAAATATATGAAGTATAAATATATATTCATTGTTAATAATATTGCTAAACCCCCTAATATGAAAAATGAAACAAACAGATATTTTGCTGCTTTTAATGAAATTTCTTTAGATGGCAATGGCCTATCTGGATGATTTAATGAATCTGTTTCTATATCTAAATAATCATTTAACACATTTGCAGCTGATGAAAAAAGGAAGGTAGATAAAATAGCTAATATAATATATAAATAATTTGGGTAATGTAATAAATTACCTCTGCCTGAGAATGCGCCTATGAACGTTGCAAATGCGATCATTAATGCATTTGCAACCCGTATGAGCTTTAGGTAGGAATAGATCTTTGCCATTTACTACCTTTTTATCATTGCTTCTTTTTTGTTAAAGACATTTTGGCATTTTGTTGCTGTGGAGGGTACTGTTGTGGTGGGTATTGTGGTGGAAAAGGACTTTTTGGCTGAAAATTTGGAGGATTTTGATACGGTGCTTGATATTGCTTATATTGCTGTTGTGGAGGGGGCATGTTTCTATTTGCATTAAAATAGGGATTATACTGAGAACTTTGTTGTGGAGGGGGTACATTATAGTTGGGTGGTGCATTGTTGTTGCCCTGTAATTCATCCCAGTTCATTTGCTTATTTTTTTTCTTGAATTTTGATAAAATAGAACTTAAGGGGGAAGTTTTTTTGGGGGGATTTTCTGGATTGTAAAAACCTGCTGGTGGTGCGAAGGGATTATTGTCACTTTGAAGGAATGACTTGAATTGCCTTCCTTTCTTTTTCTTTCTATAGAACATAAAGAACCACAGCAAGAATCCTACTGCTGCTAGTATTATTAATATTATGCCTGCTCCTTCTGCGGGAGTTATGGCATTACTTGGAGGTGGTGGGGGTGGAAGTATAGTAACAGTTGTCGTGTTAATTACTGTACCTCCTTTTGAGTCAGTTACTGTCAGTGTTACTACAAATGTACCAGGATTTGGATAAGTATGACTTACTGGATTTCCTATCTGTGTTGGTGTTCCGTCACCAAAATTCCATGTATATATCCTATAGGGAGGATTTCCACCACTTGCTATTGCACTTGCATTAACTGTTAAAGGTGCAAATCCACTAGGGGGATTTAGAATTATCACTGCACTTAAAGTAGCATTTTTCACTGTAATTGTACCACTTATGTTTTTGTAAACAATTCCATCATATACAGATATCGAGAAAGAGTATTGGGAAGGCATGGTAGGGAGAGTGAAAAACCCTGTTTGGTAATTGTATTTAGTACCTGCAAAATACCACGTATAGGTGTATTGGCTAACATAATTACCTCCAGAAGCAACAGCTCCAAAATAAACTGTTAATGGAGTTGGCCCTGAAAGGGGAGTTACGTAATAAGACACGTTTAATGAATATTTTAATGCCTTTAACTGTATTGTGGGAGTGAAATTTTCAAACCCATCCCACACTTTTAAAGATACATTGTATACGTAGTTTGGTGTTTTGTATGAGTTAGACGCAACAAATACACTACTAGTGATTTGGTTTGTCATAAGGAAGCCATTCCCATAGGAGATGTTTATTGTAAATGAGGATATCGTTTCCCCTGAAATGCATCCTATGTAGTATACTGTTTGAGGTGGATTTATTGTGTATTCTGATGCTAAAAAGGCCACACTCATTATGTCACTTTTTACAGATATTGTAGGCAGATTTATAGTTTTAGTAAATGTGGTTTTGCCTATTGTTCTTGATAATATTGCATATGTATGGTAATTAAGAGGAAAGTTTCCAACACTAGGGTTAAAAATTTGTGTGACAAATATGTATCCTTCTGGATTTAACGTTCCAGAATATGTGAATTGACTTCCTGATGTTGCAAAAAAGAATTCTACATGGATACTAGATATATTTTGGTTATATGTGCCATTAGAGGCCATTAAGTAAAATGTTACTGGAAGGGGACCGTTGCCTACATCTATAGTTGCATTGCCAGTTCCATTTAATTGATTTAAAGCTGCAACCTCACTAGGGGTTGCGGAACTGTTGGAGATAACCTGTATTGCCGTATTATTATCTACTACTACCCCCATAGCGTCTCTCACTTCCACTTTTACATTTTCTATGCCAGGGGATGGAAATTCATCTGTGACTACTTGTGAAGAACCGTGGGTTTGGCCATTGAGATACCATGTGTACGCAAAAGGGCCTACGCCACCTACTGGAATAGCCATAAAATGTACGGGTGTATTGTTAAGTACAGTAGTAGGCCATGCTATTAGCATAACATAAAGATTATATGAACCTGATATACTTATACGGGTGCTATTGGTAGCAGTTTCTGGAAATACTGCTGAGTCGGTAACTGTTACGCTTACGGTGGTAGATTTGTTATACACTTGTAGATTAGGTATCTGAGAATGGCTTATTTGCCCGTTCCCTAGATTCCATGTGTATGAGTATGGTCCAATGCCACCGCTAACTATTGCCCCAAATTGCACAAACAAAGGAGGTGGTCCAGAAGTTACATTTGCAACTATGGTTACGCTAAATGTAGATTTGTATAAAGTTATATTCACTGATTGTGTAACATAATATCCACTTTGGTTTACAGTTATATTGGCTTGGCGTACCTGGGGAATCATAGGATATGCATTGCTTTTAATGTATTGATGGGATATTGTACCGATATTAGAGGATAAAACATTATTTTCAAAGGTAACATTTCCGTCACCAAACATTACAGAAACGTTGTAAGTTGAACTTGCATTTATTATAACGATTGTAAAGTTGACTAAGAGAGGAGAGGTGCCAGATGTAGGAGTAGCTAACACATGAATTTGGAAAGGTGCAGCTTGCATTGCGTGGGGAGTAAAATCATTTTTTTGGTAGGATTTATGGATAGAATTTGAAGGTTGGATTAAAGATATAGCAGGCAACAACATAAGGATTAATATTACCCATGCACCTAATGCCTTAAAAGACCTCATCTTTTTTCACCGTTATTAGTATACAATATAATATCAATATATATATTTACATTTTGCATTGTTATAACAATTTGATAATATTTTTAAAAAATACGTGATAAACCCTATTAATAACATTGGATTAAGAACTTTGATTAATTATAAATAATAACAATAAATATTCATCTAATATGATGCAGACTCATTTAAATAGGCCAATAAGGGTATTGATTGCAAAACCAGGATTGGATGGCCATGATCGTGGTGCTAAAGTAGTGGCACGGGCTTTGAGAGACTTTGGAATGGAAGTTATATATACTGGACTGCGCCAAACCCCACAGCAAATTGTTAATGCTGCAATGGAAGAGGATGTGGATGTTATTGGATTGAGCATTTTATCAGGAGCGCATATGGCTCTGGTCCCTAAAATACTTTCTTTGTTGAAGGAGAACCATTTAGAACATATAGGGGTATATGTAGGGGGAATAATCCCTGAAAATGATGCAAAGGAACTTATGAAGATGGGGGTAATTTCAATTTTTGGACCTGGCACCCCATTGAAAGAAATAAAAGAAGCCATAGAAAGTTTTGTAAACCGGAGGGTAGAAAGTGAGTCTCATTGAGGACCTTCTATCTGGAAAAAAGGTAGCTTTATCAAGGGCTATTTCTATAGTGGAAAATAGGGAAGAAGGTTATGTTAGTATTCTAAAACAAATTTATCCCCATCTAGGCCATTCCCATGTTATTGGATTCACTGGCCCACCAGGTGTAGGTAAAAGTAGTTTAATTGCTAGTATTGCTGAAAAATATTTATTACAGGGTTTGAAAGTAGGTATAATAGCGATTGATCCTACTAGCCCATTCAGTGGGGGTGCTGTTTTAGGAGATAGAATAAGAATGGAATCCTTGAAAGATTCTTCTAATCTTTTTATAAGAAGCATGGCATCTAGGGGAGGCAAAGGAGGATTATCTAAAAGGACTTTGGATGTCATAAGGCTTATGGATGCTTTCAAGATGGATAAAATACTTGTAGAAACTGTTGGTGTTGGCCAAGGTGATGTTGAAATTATCAATATTGTAGATACTTCCATTGTTGTTTTGTCTCCTAATTTAGGGGATGATATTCAAACAATGAAAGCAGGCATACTTGAAATAGGGGATATATTTGTTGTCAATAAAATAGACCTTCCTGGAGGTGATGAAGCCGTAGTTTACCTTTTAAATATGATAAAGATCGGGGATTACAAAGAGAAAAAGTGGGTTCCTTTGGTAATAGGCACTTCTACATTTAATAAGGTAGGCATAGAAGATCTTATAAGTGGTATTGAAACCCATAAAAAAAATATGAAAGAAAACAAAAATGAGGATAAAAATAAAAAAATATTACTTCAAGATGTATCTAATATTATGGATGAATATCTTTTAGATAAAATACAGAATATTTTGAAAAATGATCCTAGTGCTAAAATATTAATGGATAAAGTTTATAATAAAGAAATAGACCCATATACAGCTTCTGAACAATTGCTAAATAAATTTTATAAAATTTTTGAATGAGGATGGAACCATGTTATATGATGAAGTTATTAAAACCTCTACATATGTTGAAACTAAAGAGTACACAAAAGAAATGTTGTTAAATTGTGAAGTATCAAAGTATCTTTATGAACATAAAAATATGGTGTTATTTAGAGGAAGCTCTATAGACATTATAGGCAATATATGGAACAGCCGTGAAAAGATCGCTAAAGCGTTAAATACCTCTGTAAATGATTTGCCTTCTTTCTTTTCAAAAGCAATTGATTTACAACCAACACCTCTTAAATTTGTGAATAATGAATACAAAAAGGCAAACATAAATTTTGAGGATTTGCCCATACCAAAATATTATCCAGGAGATGGTAGCAGGTACGTAACCTCTGCGATTGTATCAGCTACACTGCATGGTAAAGACAACCTTTCATACCATAGGCTCATGGTTTTGGATCATAACAAGGTTGCTATAAGGCTTGTAGAAAGGCACCTATACAAAATGTATATGGATTCACTTAAAGAAGGGAACGAACTAGAAGTGGCTATTGTCATAGGTTCTCCGTTGCCATTTATGATTGCAGCTGCTATAAGTTTTGAATATGAAAAAAGTGAAATAGATGTTGCTAATGCAATAAATAAATTAGCATACAATAAAGATATGGAGTTTGTTAAAATCCGTGGAATAACAGTACCGGCTGATGCTGCAATTGTTGCAATTGCTAAAATAAAAAAGGATCTTGTCCCAGAAGGCCCTTTTTGTGATATTGTAAACCTTTATGACCCTGTTAGGAATCAACCTGTAGTAGAAATTGAAGAGATTTATTTGTCTAATAAACCATTTTTCCATGCTATTGTGCCGGGTTGTGAAGAACATGCCCTATTAATGGGATTGCCTAGGGAAATAGGTATCTGGAAGTCAATTAAAAGCGTATTGCCAAATGTTAAAGGGGTTAGATTAACAGAATCTTCTGGTGGATGGCTTCATGGTGTTGTATCCATTAAAAAAACAAAAGAGGGTGATGGGAAAAATGCAATATTGGCTGCTTTTGCAGGCCATCCCTCGATGAAAAGGGTGATTGTCCTAGACCATGACATAAATATTTTTGATGACCACGAAATAGAATGGGCATTGTCAACGAGGTTTCAAGCAGACAAAGGGCTTGTGCTTATAAACAACGCGAGTGGGAGCTCTCTTGACCCTAGTGCACATTTAAACGATGGTTTAACTACAAAAATGGGATTTGATGCAACCTTGCCAATTAAAGAAAGTTTGATCCTAGAGGATACTTCAAAATTTAGTATGTTTAGAAAGGTTACATTTTAATCTTTGCGTATATTTTTTAAATTTCTTCTTTTCCTTTTAGGTATATGGGAGTAGCACCAGTAATTTTTGTATTGATTGTATAACCTATAGGGAAGATTTTATCGATCACTATAGGGCGATAATTGATATCTCTTGCAATAGAAGTGTTTTTTTGATGTTCTAAAACAACCGCTTCGATTGTTTTTCCAATATAACTTTCCATTATTTTTCTGCTGTATTCGAACCTTATACTGGTAAGTTTTCTTGACCTTTCTTTAATAACCCTTTCAGGAAGTTCTTTTAAGTTTTGGGCAGGTGTACCCACTCTTTTTGAAAATCTAGTAACATTGATAATATCAGCGTTTATTTTTTTGGTTATTTCCATTGTTTGGTCAAAATCTTCTTCTTCTTCAGTAGGATACCCTACAATTATGTCTGTTGATAGCACACCATCTGGATAAGTATTTTTATATTGGTCTACTAAATCAAAATATTCTTCAATTGTATAACCTCTGTTCATGTCCTTTAATATTTTGTTAGAGCCTGATTGAATTGGCAAATGCAAAAATTTGAATACGTGCTTGCTTTTATATGCCTCTAAAAGTTCTCTAAAAATTTTTTTAGCTGTTTTGGGAGACATCATGCCAACACGGATATAATAATTACCCTCTATTTTGGTGATTTGATTTATAATATCATAAAGCCTTTCATTTTTGGTTTCCATGCCATAACTTGCGGTATCTTGTGAACTTAACCTTAATTCAATTGTACCTTTAGAGATATATCGCTTTGCTAAGTCAACAATTTCATCTATTTTCTTGCTCTGCAACTTGCCTCTAGCTATTTTTGTAATGCAATATGTGCAATTAGACGTGCATCCCTGGTTAATTGAGATCGTTTCAATTGGCGATGCATTGACTGAAAAATCACATTCTTTTAGTCCTAACAATGCTGGGATTTTTTTTTGGTCTCTTATGGATACTACTTCAATATTGCTTTTTATTTGTTCTAGTTGTGTTTTTTTAACTTCTGCTAAACAACCAGTAACAATTACTTTGTTGGATTTGTGAGAAAGTTCATTGATTTTGCTTAACATCATTCTTTCAGTATGTTCTATAACATCGCATGTTACAATTATGGATACATCTACGTTATCAGGATTGTTTGATAATTCACAACCATTGCTGATCAAAGCTTTCGCTATTTCTTGCCCTTCACCTAGGTTTTGGTTGCATCCATAGGATTCTATATGAACTTTCATAGGGTTCCTCTCAACCATGTTAACTTCCACCTTACTAGGGTTTCAACGGATTTATTTATTCTTTTAGATGCATATTTTATTTTAAGTAGTGAAGCCCCAATTGATAGTTTTAGATTTTCTGGATTAATCTTAACCTTAGACATAGTGTTAGTATTGCATATATCACTATTTATTTTTTCCTTTATGAACATCCTAGCTATTAGGAGTTTCAAAGAATAGGTGAAATACCTTGCGTTATAAATGATCCTCCTTATCTATGCATTTTTTAAATCGAACTTCTATTTAGCCAATTATTTATGGATATTAGGAATAAAACATTTTACGTCATCTAGTGGCAATAATATGATGTAAATTTGGAATGCCACTGCAAAAATCTTTTGAATTTGCAGAAAAATACACTTTCAAAAAGTAACAATATTTAACTTGCCAATCTAAAAATAAATATTTATAAAAATTTAATTAAAAGGTTACTGTTTTTTCTTGATGTCCTTATCCGTTTTGTTGTCTTTGATCTTTGGTTCTGGTTTCCATTCCTTTAAATTGGATTTTTTAGTTGGAACTTTGCTTCCACCCATTTTTCTGCGGTATAAGAAGTAGATAACTACGATAACTACGATTATTACAATCCCAACAGCAATGTAAACGATATTTTGGTATAACCATGATTGGGATACCGTTACGGTTATAAGCATTGTGTTCTTGGTGGATTGATAATCTGTTGGCCATTCATTGCTTGCTGTAACATTTACCCCTAAATTGAAAGTCCCTGCTTTAGAAGGAGTCCATGTAACTTCAGCCTTTACTGTTTCATTGTATTTTAGGTTTATTTTTCCTTGCCCTAGGAAAGAACCAGAAGTTGTATAGAATTTTACCTGTGAAGGTGTGTTAATTATTGAGTTTGAAATATTGAAAATTACGCTTACATTGTCAGCCGTTGAATTTACACCACCTACATTTGTTATTATAACAGATAAGGTAGCTGGATTGCCGACCTGCAAGCTTGGTGCTGTTAAATTGGATATTTGAATAATTGGCCTTATTGTTGTATTGATCGTTACAACGAATGTTACAGTTGTATTTGCAGATTTACCTGCTAATGTGGTTACATTTAAGGTTACCTTGTAAGGTTGGACAGCAGCTGGTAGTACTTTGGAAAACTTCACGCTTGTGGTTTTGTAAAAAACAGTCTTGTTAGAATATGTGATATTCCATAGGTATTTTGTTATTATTCCCCCATTTGCTTCGTAGGAATGGGAGGCGTTGAAATATTCAGTTGAACCTTCTACAGCAGAAGTAATGCCTATGCCTTTGCTGTTGGTTATGTTTATTACTGGAACTGGTTTTTGTGTATCGTTGACAACTACAGTAAAGTTGGTAATATTTAGGTTCCCAGCTACATCATATACACGTAATGAGGCGTTGTATAGCCATCCGTGGAAGTTGTATATTTTTCCAGATATATTAGTATAATTTTTATAAGAACCATAGGGAATAAAAGTAAAGGAAATATTTCCAGGCGTAGTTGAGGATATAGTTTTGTTGCCAAACGCCCACGTATAATTAAGAATAATGCCCTTTGTCTTGTTGGTTATCATAGAATATGTTCCTGTTGCATTAAATGTGACGCTTTGGAAGGATTTTACAAACAGGATTTTTGGATTGGATTCTTTAGTTACATTGGCATGATATGTTATAAAAGGCTTTGTCCCGGCAACCCATACTTTGAAGGAAGTTGTATTTGTTTCATTTCCACTTCCAACTATTGTTAAACTTCCATTGTAAATACCAGCTATGCTATATGTATAATTGGTCTTGTATGTGGTAACAACACTCGTTTTGTTGTTTCCAAAATTCCATATGTATTTGGTGATGTTTCCTACAGGAACCAAAGAATTTTGTGCACTAAAGGTAACATTCTCATCTGTTTTAACGATAACCGTATAATTCTTGGCTGTAGAATTTATAATGTTTTGTATGCCGAAGAAAGGTGCGGTTATATTTACAATAGCTGTTATATTTTTTATTTGTTTAACAGTAAAAACTGCAAACCCTGTTGGTTGAGATTCCTTTTTTGGAACCATTGAAAAGTTAACCCATGTGCCGTTTATAGGAGAAACTGTTGCATCGGGTGTGTTGTATTGTGTTAATACAAATCCAGGTGTTGTGTAGAAATTGTACTGGTATAGAGAGGTAGAGTGAGGATACCTGAAGGAAGTTGATATGTTGTATATCCTACTCTTTGGAATTGAGGAAGTTGAAATAAATACGGTAGAAGGCATTGAAACAGATATTCCATTCTTGCTCATAGTTATCGTTAAGTTTACGTTTTTGGTAGCATTTGCAAAATAGGATTGGTTAATGTTTAACATATTTTGAGGGGGATAATATATTGGGCCATTGGATTTTATCCAGTTTTCAAATGAGCTGTTGGTTTTATTGTTTAATACTATAGATTTGCCCCCTGAAAATGCGAGTGCTATCTGTGCAGGTAAGTAGTGTATAAAGGAATAGTTTAACGAAGTAAAGGAATATGCGTTGGTATAATAACTGTACTCAGATATGCTTACGTTGTTTCTAGATGAGTTCTTGAAATTGCCAAAGGTGGTATTTACTATAAATTGCGCTTCATGCGTTAGTGGCACCAACTCAATGTTTTGTGTTGTACCTTTGTTAGATACAACAACATTGCTTACATTGGTCATGTAACCATTGGCGCTTAGAAACATTGTAAAGTTTCCTGGAAATGCACTTATGGTATAATATGGAGATGGTCCTGCAATAAAAGAATGATATACAAACCCATAGGTGCTGTTGTATATGGTAACGTTAATGTCATTGACGTTTATTGTACCATCGGCTGTATTTTTAATATATCCTTGTATAAAAGTGGGGAGAATTGTTGCATTGTAATATACACCTTTGTTAGCTGGAACATTTATAACTATATTTGTGGAATTAAACTGGGAATAACCCGGATAATTCACTTCCAAAACAAACTGCCCGTTGTATGCAGATATGTTGTATAACCATGCATTTTTTGTTCCGTTGTATATTGCATTGCCATTTAGAACATAGTTATTTGCTTTATCGTACAGCATTATAGGTATTGTAGATATTGCTGGTGCATTTGGAATGTATATTGTGCCGTGTACATAACTATTTACTGGTGTACCATTAACTACAAAATTCAGTGTAACATTGGAATTCATTCCAACATAAACAGCAGCAGGACTAGCGTTTTGCTCAGCATAAAATACGTTGCCTGTAGGTTGCATTACAATCTGGGGAGGAACCATTACCTGGTAGTAACCAGGTTGTACATTAAATGAGAAATAACCACCTAACGAGGTGATGTTTGATGCAATAATGGATGATGAACTCGCGCTGTACAATTGGACTGAAACCCCTTTAAAGGTAGATTGGTCTGGAACTGGTACATTGTTCTGATTAACTACAAACCCTGAAATCGATTGGGTCCCTACCGCTTTTGCTGTCACTGGAACATACTGAACAACGCCTAGCACTAAAATGGCTACCCACAAAAGGGTAATTATACCATACTTTTTTAACATTTGTTTTATCACCTAAGTTATTTTTTGAATTATGTAGAGGTAAATAATACTTGCTAATATATTTTTAGTTAAAATGTTTGTTATTTGTTGACATTGTTGTTTTCCTATCATTTTAGGTTTTTTGGTGGTTCTTTATTATATATAAATGCCTCCCTAATTTGCCTCGTTTACACTAGAAATAGATTTTTGGTTTAATTTTTCCATGAAAAATTGTTCTGCTTTATCACTTTGAATCGTAATTTGCTCTTTTGTTTCCATGTTTTTTATTACAATTTTGCCTTCTTCTATTTCTTTACCGAATATAAGGCAATATTTGTACATGCCTTTGCTTGCTATTTCTAACCCTTTTTGTATTGGCTTTGCACTATAATCAAAAGTCACTTTAATACGGGCATTCCTTATTTTTGTAATTACTTTTATTGCTTCATTTAAATGCTTTTCATATATTAATATTGCGTATACCCCTTTGTTTTCTTTGTAAATAGGCCATTTATTTTCTTTTTTTAGCAATAATTCAAGGGTTACATCCCCTATAGCAAATCCAATTGCTGGAATAGGTGTTTTATTGAATAACCCTATTAAATTATCGTACCTTCCACCGCCAAAAATAGCCCTTAATTCCTCTTTCTTATCCCAACATTCAAAAACTATGCCGGTGTAATACAATAACCCTCTTACTATGGAAGGATCTAATATTATTTTATCTTCTATGCCATACATTTTTAATGCTTCTTCAAGTTGGTTTAACTCATTTACTATGTCTCCCTCTATGAAACTCTTTAGTTCTTCAATGGCTATATTTATTGGATTTTTGATATCTAATACTTTTTTTATTTTACTGTAAAGTTCGTTGTTATCGCATATTTCTTTAAGGGAAAAATCAAACTCATTGTTTGGGATTTTATGCTTTTTGTCTATTAGTTTGTATAGTTTGTTATTGTCACACAATCCCTTTGTTATAGAGGATATTAAATTCCTATGGCTGACTCTTATCTGCACATTGTTATCTAAACCAAGGTTTTTCATAATCATATATGCAATGTATAATACCTCTGCATCTACAACAGAATTTTTTGTTCCAAATATATCCACATTGAATTGGTAAAATTCCCTCATCCTTCCTTTTTGTGGCTCTTCGTACCTCCATACTTTGGAATAAGAATACCATCTTATGGGGAAAGTTGAAATTTTGGATATTTCAGAAACCATTCTGGAAACAGCAGGAGTTGTCTCTGGAATAAGAACAACTTCTCTATTGCCTTTGTCTTTAAATGAATAGGTTTCTTCAACAATTTCCTCTCCGCTTTTCATTTTGAAGAGATCTATGCTCTCAACGCTAGGCGTAGATATTTCCTCAAACCCAAACAGTTTGACTATTCCTTCTATTTTTTCTAAGATTACCCTTTTCCCCCATTGTTGTTCTGGGTAGAACTCCCTAAACCCTTTTAATGGTTCATAGTTCATTAAATCATTCACCTTTAACAAGATAGGTATGCCTTCCATTCCATTCTTCTTTTGTTTCTGGATAATCTGTACGATAATGGCTTCCCCTACTTTCGGTTCTTAAATAAGCAGATATCGCCATTAGATAAGACACATTGAGCATGTGATATAGTTCAGTATAAATTTTATCATCTAATTTATCATTAGATAACTTCCATGAATAAATTTTTTTAATCGCCTCTTTTAGCATGTTTCCATCTCTTATAATGCCTACATTTTTCCACATAGTCTTTTGTAGATCCTCAACAGAATATTCATTGCTTTCATTTACATTTTTTTCTATTTCTTTTATTTTTGTAATATCCTCGTAATCATATTTTTGTTTGCTCCAGCTATATCCTAGCATTGTTCTTTCTGCTATCCTTTTTCCGAATACAATGCCTTCAAGGAGAGAATTGCTAGCTAGCCTGTTTGCACCGTGCACGCCTGTTGAAGCTACTTCACCACATGCATATAGGTTTTCTAATGTCGTTTCACCCCATGTATTCGTTTTTACTCCTCCTATCATGAAATGGGCAGCTGGTGCAACGGGTATGAGATCCTTTGATATATCAATGCCAATGCTTTTGCATGTTCTGTATATAGTTGGAAACCTGGATATAACCCTTTCAGGGGGTATATGTGTAAGGTCTAAATAAACATGGTCTTCATTAGATTTGGATATTTCTGTAACAATTGCCCTTGATACAATATCCCTTGGTGCGAGCTCTGCCATTGGATGGTAATTCTTCATAAAAGCTTCCATTTTTGAATTTCTCAATATAGCACCTTCTCCCCTTACAGCTTCTGATATCAAAAATGGGGGAACCTTGGGATGTTTCAGTGCTGTAGGGTGGAACTGAAAGAACTCCATGTCTGCAATTACTGCCCCTGCGTTCCATGCTAATGATACACCATCGCCTGTTGCAACTTCGGGTGTTGTATTATAATAGAATAATTCACCTGCACCACCAGTAGCAAGTACAATGGCAGAACCATAAAATTCTTCTTTTTTTCCATTTATTTTATTATACGCTTTTATGCCAATTGCTTTTTTGTTTTCTACAATAATTTCACCTACATACGTATTTTCTGACACATCTATATCATAATCTTTTATTTTTTTACTGAGTGTTTGCTCTATTATTGCACCAGTAGAATCACCACCTGCATGCAATACCCTAGAAAAGCTATGGGCACCTTCCCTCCCTAATGAGATAACACCATTGACAGTGTCAAACATGACACCATAGTTTATTAAATCAACGATTCTATCGACAGCATTGGTTATCAATATATCTACTGCCTCTTTATCACAAAGCCCTGCACCTGCTTTTAGGGTATCTTCTACATGGTTTTCAAAGTTATCCATGGGGTCTATTGCAGCAGCTATGCCTCCTTGCGCATACTTGGTATTGCACTCCTGTAAAGAGGTTTTTGTGATTATTTTAACCTTTTTTTTAAATTCTGAGCCTTTCAAGGCAGTATACAGCCCAGCAATACCGCTGCCGATTATTATCATATCGTAATCTTTCATTAAGTTCACACTCTTTATTACTAAAGACATTTTATCTATTTTAGGATTACATTAAACTACACTCCCTTTATGAAGTGCTTTCAAACAATTGATCTCCTTTGGTTTTTTTGTGCACTATTTATTGAATAACATATATAAAACTAACCTGGCCTGTTATTTTTTCCATTGATTTTTAGCATTTCAATTAATTTTGATTGCCATATTTCTTTTTTGATTGATTCTATTATATCTTTATCAACTTCTTTAGAAAATTGTATGAATATTGCCTCTTTTTTAATGTTTAATTTATTGTTTATATTATTAAAAAATAGGCGATAAGATAGGTTGATAAATATTTCTATAAATGCCTTATTTGGCTTAACAAACAGGCATAAACAGTTGATATTATTGATATTCTCCCTTTCGATTTCTATTTTGTTGTAATCTTCTTTGTAGGATAGTACGTTAGTATGCCCAAAATACATCATGATAACTTTGGCATTGTCATCTATTCTTAGTATTTCTTCACCATATGGGGATAATATTTTAATGTTGCTGTCATTTATCAAATAAAAAGTCAATGGATAAAATAATTTTCCTGTATAATATGAAAAAATTTTTATTTGCCATAATGGAAGGTGTTGTATATAGGATTGAATGCCTAGCAAAGGATCCATGGAATATATTTGGGATACACTTTTATAAAAATATAGGATTGATGGGACATATTTATGCAATAGAGCTGCTGTAAAATCGCTTCCACCTCTTCCTAGTATAATAGGATTTGTACTGTTTTCCTCCGCTAAATAAAAACCAGGGATAATATATACGGCATCGGTTACGTTTAAGCCCAAAATTTTTTCTTTCATTGATTCTAAATTTTTTTTGCTTATAACGATGCTTTTGCCCATAACCTTTGCGTACAAATTTATAGATTCAGGGTATAATATATAACAATTAATGCCGTTGTTTTTCAAATATTCTTTGATAATATTGGCTATGATCCTTTCTCCTTCTGATAAAATTTTTTCAGCATTTAATTTGTCTTTCCCTATTTCTTCAATAAGGTTAGCCATATGTTTAGAAACCTTTATGCCCTCTCTTTCATAATTTGTATGCGTTTTTATAATACGTTCAATAAGCTCTTCTTTTTTAACCTTGGATTCTAAAAAACCAATAAGCAAATCTGTGACACCATTAGCTGCACTTACAACTGCTATTGTTTCATTGGATTCTTTGAGTATATTAAAAACAAGAGTGGGTTCAGTTGTAACTTCATGCCCTAATTTTTTTATTTTTAACATGGATTCTTATTCTATATAAGTTAGGTTTACATTAAGTTTTTTCATGGCTTTATCAAAATCAGGGTAGGATTTCTTAGTATCCCCTTGTATTGTAGAGGGATTTTTGCCTTTTAAAGAGGATATAAAAGCAGCCATTACCATCCTATGGTCGTTAGAGGAATATTCAATTGAACTAAATTTGGGTTTGCCATACAATATAAGTTCGTTTTGGTTCAATTTGAAATGTGCATTGGTCAATTTTAATAATTGGGTTGTTTCACTTACCCTATTACTTTCTTTGTATTTCAATCTCTCAATATCCCTAAATATGGAAATTCCTGAAGAGTAGGAAAACAATACAGATAAAGTTGGAAAAGAATCGGGGATATTTTTAAATGAGGCTTCGATTCCATATATTGTTGGGGCCCAATATGTTTTTATAGAATTGGGATAAACCTTTATATTTAATCCTGCCTTTTGAAGGTATTCGATAGCGATACGTTCAGGTTGATATTCATTTATTGATATGTTGTTTATTTCTACTTCTCCACCTGTTAGTTGTGCACCTACAATGAATGGCAGAATATTGGATATATCTCCAGGGGTAATATATTCATTTTTACTCATGCTAAATCCACTTATCCTATATTCATTGCTGTTTGCTTCAACACTTGCACCAGACTCTTTTAGCATTGCAATTGTCATATCAATGTAAGGTTGTGAAACATTATTTTGAACCGATATTTTTTCCTCTTTTTTTAGAAGGGATGCAATTAATAATCCACTTACAAATTGAGAACTTATTGTTGAATCGATCTTTATTTCAGTGGTTTTAAATGGTTTTTCTATTGTTATTTCATTGTTTTTTAGGCTTGCTTTGGCACCGTTTTTGTTTAGAATATTCACTATTTCTTCTATGTTTCTGTTGTATAAATTATCTGAAATTTTAATTGTTGTTTTGCCGTTTCTCATTGAAGCTAAAGCTAAAGCGAATCGGGCTGTTGTGCCAGATTCATTGCACATTACCGTTTTATCAGAATTTAAGTCTATGGACCCTTTTACTTTAATGTTATCTTCATTTACTTGTATCTCTGCCCCGAGTGCGGATAGCAATTTAATGGATTCATCTATATCATTTCCTTTATTATAATTTTTAATGTATGTTGTTTGATTGGATAAAGAAGCAATAAACAGCGCACGGTGTGTATAGGATTTGGATGGAGGTGCATCTATTTTGCCCTCTAGCCTTGATGGATAGATTACATATTTCATTTATTGTTGTAAATGCTTAAAAAATATATAATTATTCCGATTTTAGCGAAGATACAACGGAATATTTGTAAGCTAAATACGCGGGGTAAATGCACCCAATAAGGGCAGTTATAAACAGGATAATGGCATAGGTTAAGGTTATGCTTCCCATAGAGGATATGTCAACAAACCTGAAATAAGCTAATGAAAAAGTAGGGTAAAAGGGAATGGGTGTATTTTTGCTTATATAAACAAGGGAGTATAACAATACGTATGAAGAGATTATTCCAACTACAATTCCGATTACCGCAACGATTAGTTCTTCACCTACTACAAGCATCAACACAGATAAATTTGTAGCACCTACAGCTTTCAGAATGCCTAACAATTTTCTTCTTTCCATAACTGCTATCATGGTCAATACAAAAATTACAAGCCCACCTATAACAAAACTAAGGATATTTAAAACGAAGGAAAAAACACTCGATGCTTCTACTTCTTGAGAGATCGTATCTATGGCTTGTTGTTGGGTTAATAAAGTGTATGGAATATGAGGATGCAATATTTCCAATTCTTGAATTATTCCATTCCCAACATTGTTGGACTCGGATAAAACTGTAGAGGAAGCTATAATACCATAAGCTTTCCAGTTTGTAGAAAGCATCTCCATTGCAGAAGTAATAGGCATATATATCATTGAGTTTAAGTCAAAGCCAAGATCTTCAATTGCCATGGGTATGTTTATTTCGTTGTATATGCCTATTACCTTTAACTGCATCATTAAAATGCCGTTTAGTGGCCTTGGTGCAAAGGTATATGCATCTATTATGCTTCCCACTGAAGAATTGGTTATTTGCATAATTTTGTAGCCTATATCTACAGGAATAATATTGGTAGAATAAATTGTTTCATTGTTTCCAAACATTGGAATATTTGCATTTCCAATTCTTGTTAAGTTGCCATCGGCGCTATAATTGTATGTAGGATTCCATAATGAACCCTGATAAAGGGTATTGTTTACAATTCCGTTGTACTCCCCTGTAACAGATAGTATAAGTGCATCAACGTTTGAGGAGGGCAAGTAAGAAGCGATCTGTATATAGGGTGTGATATACTTTATTCCTTTTACATGCGATTGTATGGAGGGGATATCAGACATTGTCACGCCGTAGGTTTGGTTAATGCTCAAAAAATTTTCTGTTTGCCCTGTGTAAACAAGGATCGTATTGGTACCTAAACTTTTTACACCGTTTACGTAATAATTTTCTATTCCATTGAACAGTGCATTTGGGACTATGCCTAAAATCATTATTCCTGTAAATATAACAATTACACTGATTGTCCTTATCTTATAAGCCATTATATTGTGCTTGATTATCAATGATACCCTTTTGTAATTCATTGGTATTCCCCTGGGGAAACCTTTTCAATAATGCCATCCCTTAAAGATATCACTTTGTTGCAATATTTTACCATACTGGTGTTGTGGGTTGCTATAATAATTGTTTTTTTTCTTTCTTTGTTTAGGTAGTGGAATAATTCTAATATTTCCATAGAGGTATTGGAATCTAGGTTGCCAGTAGGCTCGTCGGCTATGATAACCGCAGGATCATTTACCAGAGCTCGTGCTATTGCAACTCTCTGCTTTTCACCTCCCGATAATTCCATAGGTGTATGTGTAGCCCTATGATCTATTTTAGCAGTTTTAAGCACATTCATAAGGTTTTCTTTGGGGATGTTTTTGTTTGAAAATATTGTGGGTATAGCTACGTTGTCTAGTGCATTAAGCCTTGGATACAAATAAAAGTCTTGAAACACAAACCCAAACATGCTATTGCGGTAATATGCCCTTTCCCTATCATCTAAACTAGATACGTTTTTTTCACCTATAAAATATTTACCAGAAGTAGGATAGTCAAGCAACCCTAACACGTGTAGCAAGGTAGATTTTCCAGAGCCACTTGGTCCAATTATAGCAACAAAGTCTTGCCTTTCTATTTTTAAGGATATTTCCTTTAAGGCATTTATTTTTTCGTTCTTGCTTTCATAAATTTTAGAAACTTTTTCAAGGTTTAACATTTTTACCACTATTTATTGCCTCAACTATTACATCGTAAAAATCACTTGGCTTTGCACCTATTATAGTATAAGGCTCGAGATATCTTATAATTTCATTTTTTAGTTGTTCATTTAAATATTTTCCATTGATTTTGTTGTTTAGGTTATTTAGCATTTCTTCTGGATAAAGAAAAAAGTCACCACTAAAGAAAATATTTTTTATTATATTATCTTCATAATCCATACATACCCTGATGGTTTTTCCACCTTCAATACGTTTTACATATTCAATATACATTTTTCACCTTCTTTAATGAAGATTCAAATAATTCTGTGAATTGTTGGTACAATTCCTTTCTTACTTTGTATTCCTCACCCATGTTCCAGTCTATTGTAGAATACCTGTCTCTATAAAGTATATCGCTCATGTTTTTTTCTTCTTTAGATAAAGAATCTATCGTTGCATCGCATTTAAAATATTCTGAAAATCCATTTATTAATATTTTGATTATTTCATTGTAGCTAAGATCACTGTTTAATTCTTCTTTGAGTGTTGTAACCCTTTTCCTTACACTTTGAACAGCTTTTGCATCGAGTTTAACTTTTGGGACATTCAAAACTTCGGATAAAATACTTAGATCTGAGGAAATCATTAACGTTCCATGGACAAAATAGCCATTTTTTAATTTTGAGGCTGCCATGCCAGATATTTTTTTATGATCTATTTCAATATCATTAATAGGTGCAAATTGTGCTTTAATGCCTAATTTTTCAAGTGAGTGTATAATTCCCCCTCCCACATATTCATATGCCTCTTTTATGTCTTTGTGTTGGCTAAAATCACTTGTGAAGGATAAGGCAAAATTAAGATTGCCTAGGTCATGATATACTGCCCCACCACCAGTAAATCTTCTAACAAAATAGGTGTTATACTTCTGGGAGGAATTTATATTGATTTCTAGCCTTGGGTATTGAAACCTGCCTATAACAATAGTATTGCTATTTCTCCATAACCTTAAAATAGCTATATTAGAACCCTTTTCGGAATTTTCTAGAACTCTAGGTATGGCTTCTTCTACAGCCATGTTATAATAAGGATTGTTTAGTTCTTCGTATTGCACAACCCTGAGTTTATTCATGCTATTATCATCTCACATACATTTTAATAATAAAAGGTTTAGGTCATTGCGGGTCCGCCGGGATTTCCATTTTTTTGAACCCGGGATTGAGGTTGCCTCCTAGAGTTCCGGAGACCTCTGTGATATCCATTCTAGTATATTATTGCTACACTACGGACCCTTTATAGATTAGTTATTATTTCTTTTTGAATATTGTATATCCACATTTTCCACAGGATAACCTATCCTTATGTGTTGCTAGATATATTCCATCTCCACATTTTGGGCATCGTTCCTTTGTTTTTTTAACTTTGTCTTTTTCAGCTTTATAAAGCAACTTGGCACTTATTGTCAACGAGGATCACCCTTCTTTTTTGGATTCTTCCTTCTTTTCTGATTTTTTTTCAATCAATCCATTTCTTATCAATATGTGTTTCCTTTCAATTGATAGTATGTGGTTCTTGTCTTTGTATACATGTGCTGTACCGGATATTTCATATTTGCCGAATGTTGTTTTAATGGATTCTAATATTATTAGATCCTTGGATATTTTCAAATTGTCCGCTAATAGTTTCTTTACATCGTCTCTTTTGGGTGTTGGGCTGTCTTTGTGGAATACCTTAAAGTTTACCACATTTCTATTCAAAAATTTATCTTCTACGTTGCTTTTAATAACTACTTCCATTGTTCATCACCATTTCTTCCATAATTTCTTTTACTTTTTTTTTGATTTTGGGTTCAACATTAACAATCACAATACCTTTATTAGGTTGGCCATAAAGAACTTTGCTGTTGTTTGGTAAAAAATATATTAAAGGCAAGGTTGCCAAATCTTCTTCCCCTTGAACTCTAATAAGGGTTCTTTCTTTACATTCAACCGCATGCTCTATTGCATTGTACAATTCACTTGATATATAGCCAGGATCAGATTTAACACTGATATGTGTGTATTCTGGCATTATAATATTCTCTATTTTTTCATTTCTTTTTGTTTTTTGGTCTATTACTGCTATTTTCATTTTAAACCCTTTTTGGTAAACATTTTTTGTTGTAATATCTCCACATGTTGCAATTAAGTCATTTTGGGATATATACCTATCTAACATGTCAGGAGATATTACTATGCCTAATGGTTCTTTTAATTTTTCTCTTAATTGGTCATTTAATTTCATTTAAGTCACTTTACTTTAACCGCGTATTTCCCTTCTTTTTCGATTTTAAGGGCTTTTGCTATTTCGGAGTTCTTAGGATCCACAATTATTATATATCCACTCCAATCTTTGGATAATGAATCACTTCCACAATTAGGGCATTTTTGCTCATTTGTTATATACCTGCAATTTTTACATGCTCTAGGTTTTGAAACAATTTTTGCCATTCTATCACTCAACCTTTACTTTTTTTCATTATTTTCCTGTATCCATTCTTTTTTACCTAACCCAGGTTGCCTCATTGTTAATCCAATACGGCTATCTTTTACATTCTGGACGTTCATTGACATCATAACAACCCTTGTAGATAACTTGGTACCTACTTTTATATCTTTTCTGCTTGTTTTTCCGATAATACGCTTATTGCCTAAATCAATTTCTAATTGGTCATCCATAATTTGGCTTATGTGCAATAAGGCCGTCAAAGGGCCAATACTTAAAAAAGCCCCAAATTTTTCTACGCCAATTACTATGCCCTCTAATATTTCATTGACTTCTATATGAAAGTTTAAAGATTCAAATTTTATAGGTTGATGTACAGAGGGATCACCTAGGACAATATCTCCATCTCCAATGGGTGTTACATTTAGTAATTGCACAATAATATCCCCACTTTTATTAAGTGTGCCTTCATATTGCTGTTTGGCCAATGAAATTACACTGGCTGAATAATCTTCACCTAATCTGTTTGGGGGTATTTTAACAACACCCTCCTCAACACCTTTTGAAAACATTTTTATTCACTTCACTTCTTTATATATGTGATAAATTTAAATTTTATGTTTTGATATGCAATGTATTTTATCCTATTTTACACTTGTGTTTCCAATACTTAGGCTTTGATATAATGAGAAATTCCCCTTTAAGGTGTTTAGAATGCTCCCGACGGGATTTGAACCCGTGTCGTTGGGTCGAAGGCCCAGCATGATTGGCCACTACACTACGGGAGCTGATGATTAACCTATATAACACAAATAGATGCATTTAAACTTTTTTCTTAAATTATGAAATAATTTGATTGTTTCATGCATTTTTTTGTTTGTTGAATTGGGTTTTATATTTAGAGATCTTTGAAATTTGTAGAATGGTTTAGGCACTAAAACATTTTACTAATAATGTAAATAAAACCTTTTATAGCGCTCTCATATATGGATATTAAGATTGAATATGGCTAAAGTATTGTTTTTGATTGTAAGTGGAAAAGGTTGTGAAGAAAAAGTTAATTACGCAATAATATCAGCAGCTAGAATAACAAAAGGCAAAAGGTTCGATGAATTCAAGATTCTGCTTTATGGACCTGCAGAAGAATATATTGTGCATTTAGAAGGAGAGGTAGCAGAATCGTTTAGTTTTTTGGTTAAGGAAAAGGTAATAGATTCTGCATGCTCAGCCATTGCACAAAAAAAAGGAATAGATAAAACTTTATCTAATGTAGGTGTATCCCTTGCCCCTTTTGGTGAAAGGTTGGCATATTTCATTAATCAGGGATATTCAGTAATTACATTTTAATTTTTTAATTTTTTGATATATATGAATGAAAATAAAAAGATTTTTCTAAATAATACACTTTTTTCCATTATTGTTATAGCAGGAATAACCATTTCAATGCGTGCTAGTAATAATATGCTTATTACTACAGTGCCTTTGATAGCTCGATATTCTTTGCATTTTAACAATGAAGTTGTTGGATTTTTGAGCGCTTTTTTCACCTTGTTTTCTTTTATATCCAGTTATTTTATAAATATTAAGATAACTCCAGTGAAAAGAAGGTATCTTTTTATTATTTCTTCTTTTTTGTATGGGATAACGTTGCCTTTATTCTATTTTTTAAACCGTGTAATTATTTGGATTTTAATACCAGTTGGAGGGTTTATACTAGGCTTAATCATGCCAAATATAATTACTTCAGCAAACCTTTTTGACGATACTAAAACAAGAGAACGCATAATAGGGATATACACGATATCATTGAGCGTTAGCTTGATTATTCAACCCCTTATTGAATCAGCAATATTAAGCGTATATACTTTACAAGAGGTTTTTCTTTGGTTTACACCTTTTGGAATTGCCGCAGCTGTATTTTCACCCTTTTTGCAGTTTCCATCAATTGAAACCAACCCTTTGAATATAGAGATTGCAAAAAATAAAGGATTTCTAGTTGCTTTTTTTAATGTTTTGACTTATAATGTCCCCTTTGCAATCATTACTACTTTTGGAGCCATATATGCAAAAGAAAAATTTGGGACAGTATTTTCAATAGACATTGGTATTTTTGGAATCTTTTTTTTATTGTCTTTGATATCTAGAATCGTGCTTACATATGTCCAACCTGCTAAGTTGTGGGGGTATATGTTAACCTCTATGCTTTTAACACTTTTGGGTTTGTTTACCCTTGTGGTTTCTCCCAATATAATTGTTTATTTTTTAGCTTTTGCTATTCTGGGAATACCACATGGCTTGACGTATCCTTTATCTTTAACAACGTTAAGCCGCACCTATGATAAAAAATCCATTAACAAGGCGAATAGCACATTTTATTCTATATTCAGTATTATAGGGATTGTTACACCGCTTTTAGGAGGTATTGCATCTGCATATATTGGTTTGAATTATACCTTTTTTAGCCTTATTCCATTCGTTTTATTGATTATGATTCTGGCAAGAATATCGTATAAAAATTTTGAAAAAGATATTATTTGATTATTTTATGAGGATGTCATCCCATTCTTTGGGTGCACTTGTCAAAACCTTTGCACCAGCCTCAGTTACCAAAATATCGTCTTCTATCCTTACACCACCATAACCTGGAACATATATACCAGGTTCCATTGTTATAACCATGCCTTCTTCTAAAACAATTTCAGAGGAAGTGTTAATACCAAAACCATCATGCACTTCTAGCCCAACAGAATGGCCTAATCCATGTATGAATTTGCCTTTATATTCAGTTTCATCAATTATTTTGGCAGCTATGGCATGAACTTCTTTCCCTTTCATTCCTGGTTTGATTTTTTTGATTGCTTCCAGTTGCGCTTCAAGAACGATATCATATATTTCTTTCATGCGTTTATCTTTTGGATTGAAGGCAAAGGTCCTTGTTATATCAGAGCAATATCTCGAATATTTCGCACCATAATCACACAACAAAAATTCACCTTTTTTAAGTTTTACCTCTTTAGGCAAATAATGTGGAAGTGCACTGTTTTTTCCCGCTGCAACTATTGTAGTAAAGGATGCCCCTGTTGCCCCATTGCTCAACATGCTATATTCTATAATAGCGGATATTTCATTTTCAGAAACACCGCTTTTTATATGTTTTTTAATTTCGTTAAATGCATTACTTGCAATTAACGCTGCTTTTTTGATATATTCAATTTCTTTTTTGTCTTTTATCCTTTTACTTTTTTCAATTTCCTTTGAAACATCGATTATTTTCGCTTTTTTAGCCATATTTTTGATCCATTCATAATTCTCAGCAGTTAAAGCACTTCCATTTATACCTACCTTCTTTGAACCTTTAAGCATTTTTGAAATTAACTCTTCGTATTCCTTTCTGCTTTTAACTACATTTACTTTTAATCCCGATTCGTTTGCAGCTTCTGCCTCTAAAGGATAAGTAATAATTTGAACCTCGCCCTCTTTCAATATTAATGAAGATTCTTCAAATATCCCACTTGTAATACCAGAAAGATAGAAAAATATTGAATCTATAAAAGGCTCACTAGCAGTTTTTATTATAAGGGTATCTATTTCATTTTTTTCTAATGATTTTACTACTTTTTCAATTCTATTTTTTAAATATTGTTCCATATCTTAGGAATTCCTTATGACTATAAAACATTTTTTAAGGCATTTCCTTTGTTGAACTATTATTTAAATGCCCAGATCGATTCTTTTAATTTTCATTCTGCTTTTTCAATCATAACCTAATTGTACCAATCATTCATAATATTTAAATTTAAATTCTGTGTATGGTGTATGAGGTAGATAAGTGGAGAAGAAAGCATATGTGGTAGGGTTAGATGGGGTTCTACATAGTGCATTTGTTAGGTGGATTGAAAGGGGTTTTTTCCCTAAAACTTCAAGAATTATGAAGGGTGGGCGGGATTATACTCTGTATTCTACAATACCACCTCTAACTTTGCCTTCATGGTATTCAATGTTTACTGGCAAAGACCCAAGTGAACTTGATATATATGGATTTGTAGAACAGAAAGAACATTCTGGAAAGTTTAGTTACGTAAAAGGTTATGAACCACATAAAGCCATATGGGACATCATTGGAAGATATGGATACAAGAGTGTCGTTATTAATTTTCCTATAATGAAACCTGTGGAATTGTATAAAGGTTCAATGGTTGCTGGTATGCTCCCTCCACCAGATAAGCCATATACTACACCTTCTTCCTTGACTAACTATATAAAAGAGAACATACCAGAATACCTCGTTGACCTGAAAAGTGTGGAGTTCAATACCAACAACAACAGGTTTCCAGAAGCAATATCAAGTGTGCAAGCCAAAGTTAAACTCGCTAAATATTTGATAAATAAAATCAATCCAGACCTTCTAGTAGTTGTTTTTACAGAAACGGATAGGCTTCAACATGTATTGTGGAAAGCTATAGAATCTGAAGGTAGATCTATATTTTATAGAAAGGATTTCTTGAATTATGTAAAATTTTTGAAAACCTTGGACACTGCCATTTTTGAAATATACCGTGAATTTGCGGGGGATAAAGTTATACCCTCTTTTATAGTTTCTGATCATGGCTTTGGGTTATTAAGTGAATCCTTTTTTGTTAATAGATGGCTTATGAAAAAAGGGTATCTTGTATACAATGATACTACAAAAATGAACAAGGCAAACAAATTAAGTGAAACCTTTCTTGTTGCTGACAAAATATTGAAACTAATAAAAATGGATAAACCGGTTTATTTTTCTGCCAATTCTTTGAATATTATAGGCAAAGTTGAAAAAATTAAAAAAGAGGTAATAGGCAACGCTGATTTTGTTGGCCTTGGCAACGACGTTAACTGGGACAAAACTACTGTGTTTCATTATTCCTTGAATGGTGGGTTATATTTTAATTACGATAATCCTAACCTGAATGATAACACAATGAGGGATATTATAAAAAATATACAAAAGGATTTAATGGCAATGGATAAACCTAAAAGCCAACTTATTATAAGCAATGAGATATACAAAAAAAAGGTAGATTCTAAAGCACCCTTTGGTTTTGTTGTATCCAATAATTATCAATGTGAAATAAGGAGTGATATGAATTATAGGTTGAATTACCTAGAACGCCCTGGTTACTTTTTAGGAACAGGTACCCATCGCAAAGAAGGCATATTGTATGCAAACCAGAAAGTAAGTCCAAAAGAGGGTGATAATTTTAATGTCACTGACATTTTTTACATTTTATATGGTTTGTTCCTTCAATAATAAGCGATTGGTTTATAAATATAAATTCATATAGATTAAATGGGTTATTTATGTTCATAATAGGCAATATAAGATTCAGGGCAATAGAAAAATCAGATTTGAAACTTTTGCATGAATGGCAGAACGATTACAAAATATCCCTTTTAAACAGGGCTGAACCTTTATCTTTCGTTACCATGGAAGAACTTGAACAGGATTACGATGCCATGGTTAAAAGCAAGAAAACAACTAGATTCATACTTGAAGATATAGGCATTTCAACTGCAGAGGAACTCGAACCCGAGGTAGAAAACGACCAGACAGTAGAAGATATGGGTGTAAATGAACCCATAGGGCTAGCAAGGATAACTGTTGAGGAAGGAGACGTAAGGGCTGCTAACATTGGTTTGTATATTGCATATCCTGTAAAATGGAATAAAGGCATAGGAAAAATCGTTACCCTTGGAATGTTGGAAATGCTTTTTTATCATCGTGTATTTGAAAAGGTTAATGCTGGAAGTGCTGAATTTAATGTCAGGGCACATAAGGTTTTGGAATATTGTGGTTTTAAAAGGGAAGGTGTCCATAGAAAAGGGATCAAATTATATGGAAAATATTATTCATGGTACCAATATGGCATTCTCTACGAAGAATACATGCCCATTAGAGAAGATTTGCTCCAGAAGACATTGAAAAAAGATTACAACACTTATATCCAAAACACCACTTTGAATATAGATTAAATATCTAGGTTGGTTACCTCGTGCGAATGTTCTTCAATATATTTTCTTCTTTCGTCAACCTTGCTGCCCATTAGTATGGAAAATAGCCTATCTGCCTCAATGGCGTCTTCAATTTTAATTTGAATCATTTTCCTTCTTTTAATATCCATTGTAGTTTCCCATAACTGCTGTGGATTCATTTCACCTAAACCTTTGTACCTCTGGACATTGGCATTCCCTTGCAAATCAGAAACAATTTTATTTTTTTCTTCATCTGAATATGCATAGTAAACTTCTTTTCCTTTGGCTATTCTGTACAGTGGAGGTTGTGCAATATAAATATTTCCATTTTCTATTAATGGCCTCATATACCTAAAGAAAAAGGTAAGCAACAGCGTTCTAATATGAGAACCATCAACATCTGCATCTGCCATAATGATAATTTTGTTATACCTTAGTTTCTGAATATTGAATTGGTCTTGAGTTCCAGCACCTATTGCAGCTATAAGGGCTTTGATTTGCTCTGAATTGAATATTTGTTCATCCATTGCCTTTTCTATGTTCAATATTTTGCCTCTAAGGGGAAGTACAGCTTGGTAACTTCTTACTCTTCCCTGTTTTGCAGAACCACCTGCTGAATCACCTTCTACTATAAACAGTTCTGTGTTTTTAGGGTCTCTTTCTGAACAATCTGCTAACTTGGAAGGCAGTAAGGAATTGTCCATTAAGGATTTCCTTTTGGCTAATTCTTGTTCTTTGGCTTTTCTGATAGCTTCCCTTATTTCAAAATTGTTTTTTATTTTGGTCAGGATTTTAGGTGTTTCGTTTGGATGCTCTTCTAAATAGGTAAACATCAATTCTTGGACTAAACTTTCCACCTGCCCCCTTATCTCAGAATTTCCAAGCTTGTTTTTGGTTTGGCCTTCAAACTGTGGATTTACTACCCTGAGAGAGATTACAGCTGCCAATCCAGATCTAATATCATCTCCGGTTATTCCATCTGTTTCTTTAAAATATTTTGATTTTATGCCATAATTGACAAGCACTTTTGTTAAACCAGAATGTAAACCTGTAACATGGGTTCCACCGTCAGGAGTAGATATGCTGTTGACAAAAGACATCAAAAGTTCTTGCTCTCTATCTTGCAGGTATTTCAATGCTATCTCTATTTCTGTTGTGTCCCTTGACCCTTTCATGTGTATTGTTGGAATTATTGCAGTATTGCCTGTTGTCATGTAATCAAGCAATTCCTCTATTCCACCTTCATGGTGAAAGATTTCATTTTTGCCAGAAATTTCATCAGTCAATGTTATTGTTATATAGGGATGAAGAAAAGAAAGTTCCCTTAAACGTTTTGCTATTGTTTCATAGGAAAAAGTTGTAGTCTCAAAGATGGTTTTATCAGGCTTGAACCTTACTTTTGTTCCTGTGCCTTCGGCCTTTCCAATGACAGTAAGGGGTGTAACAGGAATGCCTTTTTCATACCTTTGCACATAAACAGATTCATTCCTTTTTATTGTAACTTCCAACCATTCGGAAAGTGCATTAACAACATGAACCCCTACGCCATGCAATCCACCTGACACTTTGTATATGTTTTTTTCAAATTTCCCACCAGAATGCAATACTGTCATGACCACTTCTACTGCAGGCTTGTTGTATTTCTCATGAATGTCAACAGGGATGCCTCTTCCATTATCAGAAACTGAGACAGAACCATCAGTATGCATTATAACCTCTATCTTAGTGCAGAAGCCTGCCATCGCTTCATCAATGCTGTTGTCCACTACTTCATATATTAGGTGATGCAACCCTGCAGAGTCAGTGCTCCCGATGTACATGCTAGGGCGTTTTCTAACGGGCTCGAGCCCTTCTAATACTTTTATATCTTTTGCAGAATAATTAGATTCCATATAAACCACATTTTTAAATAGATATTTATATATTGCTTTTTCCTTCTGTTTCTTTTGCAACTTCTTTTTCTTTGTTTCTCATGCATATTGAGTATGAATCTCCATCAAAAAATATTTCTTTATCTGGATTTTGTTTTTTATAATAATTAATTAAATCGATAAGTTCACTTATTGTAATATCGTCTGTTACAGTTTTAAGTATAACATAACCTTCCTGCCTGTAACTTCCCTTTTTTCCTGCCATATAAACATACCTCATACTAAAAATAATATTTATAACACTCTTTACATATGTAATATTTTATTCAAACATTTAAAGTTTCTGACATTTATTTAACCATTTTTCTTTAATTTGGAAAAGCTATCAATTATTTTTATAACAGTCTCTACAAATTTTTTGGCTTCTTCTTTTGTATTGTAGAATTGCAATGAAGCTCTTGCACTTCCGCTTATTCCCTTCTTGTTGAACCATGAATGGTCACAATGCCTTCCTGACCTTATATATATATTTTCAAATTCATCGAGAATCATCGCTACATCATGAGGTGACATGCCTTTTATATTGAATGGAAATATTCCTGACCTTAGGTCACTATCCACTGGCCCTATTATGCTTATTTCTGGTATATCCTTAAGGCCATTTGTTATGGTTTTATTCAGTTCTTTTACCCTTTCATTGATAAAATCCATTCCAATATTGCTTAGGTAATCAAAGCTCTTGGCACTTGCAATGACATTGGCATAATTCTGCAATCCAGCTTCAAACCTTTCTGGTGGGTCTAAAAATACAGTTTTATCAATGAAGGTATTAGCTACTGTGCTTCCACCTACAATAAAAGGTTTTAAATTTTTTAACAAATCATATTTTCCATATAAAATTCCGGTTCCGGTTGGGCCACACATTTTATGAAGTGATATTGAATAAAAATCAACATCCATTTTTTTTAAATCGATTTTCATATGTGGTGCTGCCTGTGCCCCATCTAACATTACTGGAATGTTTTTTGAATGTGCAATATCTATGATGTCTTTTACAGGAATTTCTACACCATCTAGGTTAGACACATGTGCCATGCTGATCATTTTTACTTTGCTGTCTATCATCCCTTTAAAGGCTTCTAAATCAAATAAATTATCCTCTTTAGATGGCACTGCTTTATGTATAATGCCTTTTTCCTCTTTCAGTACATGCCATATAGATAAATTAGAATTGTGTTCCCTGTCTGTAGTAAGTATAACATCCCCTTTTTCAAAAGGGTAACTCCTAGCTACGAGGTTTATTCCTTCTGTAGTGTTCCTTACAAATACAATTTCATTGGATTTCGTGTTGAAAAATTTAGCTGCTCTATCTCTCGAAGCTTCAAATTTTAGAGATACTTGTGTAGAAAGATAGTGTATGCTTCTACCCGCACAAGATGAATAATTATTATAATAATCCACAATTTCATCAATTACTTGCTTAGGAACCAAGCTTTGGCATGCGTTATCGAAATATATGATAGGTTTGCCTTTTACTAACCTATTTATAACGGGAAAATCTTTCCTTATTTTTTCTATGCTTATATTATCCATGCCCCTATATTGAATTTTAAGTATTCATATTTTGGTATTATTGCCCATGGTTAAGGCAGTTTTTGTTTATATGGAGTTCAAACATCTCTACTTTGGCCGTATTCCCATCGTAATAGAAAAGGTCTTTCATTATCAAATCTTTTTTATCAGAAATTATTTTCATACCTTCCCTTACCATAACAGCAGATATTACCGCTGTTGTAGTTATTTCTGCTGGCTCTTTGGGTTCAAATACCGTGGTATCTTCCCTACCAGAACATGTGAATAATTCCTCTATATGCTTGAAGTGGGAAACATTTAAGTTGCATTCTATGCATGGAGAGGAGGGTGGGATCATAACCTGTACTTTGCCTAGCATGCCGTGGGTTCCACCGTCAATATATGGTATGTTGTAGTGGTAAGCGATGCCATTTATTTTCATTCTTGCCATTATGTTGTCTACACATCCAAATATAATGTCGAATTTTTTGTAGAACTTTTCTGGCAATTCTTCTAATTTTTTAGGAACTGCTTCGATTTTTACCTTTTTGCTGAATTCAGAAACTCTTTTCTTTACTGCCTCTACCTTGTAGATTTTATTTTTAACATCCTCTTCCCTGAAAAAAAGGCATCTGCTTAAGTTTGATTTAACTACGTGATCCATATCCACAATGGTTATTTTTTGAAACCCAGACAAAGCAAGGTCTTTTATTACTTCATTGCCAATAGCACCTGCACCTATAACCAATACGTTGGCTTTGTTTATTTTGGGTATGTTTATCCATCCTATTCTTTTTATTCTATCAAATTGATCCTCATCTTGGAACCCTACTTTTATTTTTCCTTCTTTCTTTTCTATTGGCTTAGATTCCTTTTTCTCTTTTGCATTTCCACTTACTATTTTTATTTTGCCGCTTTTTTCCATACTGTCTTTACCCTCTTTTGATTTTTTATGTTTTGGTTTACAGATTCAATCATTGGCTTGACTTTATTGAAATTTTTTAATATTTTTTCTATGTTGTTCATCATCATTATTTTCTTTTCTAACTGGTCATTTAATTTGTTGTCTATTTCTTCATAAATCCATTTATGCAGGTCCTCTTTGCTTTCTACTTTTATGCTTCCACTGCTTATTAAAGACTCCTCTATTTTGGTTATAATTACATTAATTATTTTTGATTGTTCTTTTAATTTTTTGTCTAAATTCTCAAGCATAGCTCTCTCTTTGGTAATGTTGGATTTTTCTTTCATTAATTCTTTTTCTTTATTGCTATACTCAGTCCTTAAGTTTTTCATTTCTTCTATTTCTTTGTTTAGATTGTTTCTCAGTTCGTTCAATGTAGACTCTTTTAATTCGACCGCATGCTCCCTTCTTTCAATTTCATCTTTGAGAGACTCCAATTTCAGTTCTTTTGATGCCAATTCGGTTTCTTTGCTCTTGAGAGACATTTCCATGATTTGAAGTTCTTTTTCTTTCTGCCTAATAATATTGTTTTGTTGGTTTAGATGGTCTTCAATTTCTTTTATATCTCTTTCCCTTTTCATTATTTGATCTTTCTCTTTATTGAGCATTTCTTCTTTTTCTAGTAAATCTTTCTCTTTTTCAGAAATTTGTTGCTTTGTTTTCTCTAGCTCCTCTTTTATGGAGGGTATCATGCCTAACTCTGCTAATTCTTTTTCTTTGGTTTGCAATGCAATTTCTTTCATGTGCAACTCATCATCTTTTTTCAGTACTGTCTTAGATAGCATCTCTAGGTTAGCTCTCTGTATGTTGAGGTCATCAATCTCCTTTTTGATTTTTTCATCTAGTTGTTGCTGGTTAGATAACATGGCCATTCTTTTGTTTATTTCGTTTTCTTTATTCGCTAATTCCTGATAATGCCTATTTACTTCCATTTCCCTTTTCATTAATATTTGTTTTTCGTTTTCAAGGTTAGCCCTTTCTTGGTTAATTTGATTGGATAATTCTTTCCATTTAGAGATATTAAGAGCACTTTCATTGTACATCCTTTCTTTTTCAGCTACTTCATTTAATTTGGTTTGAAGTTCGGTATATCTTAAATTTAAAAGGTATTCTTTTCTTTTTTGCTCTTCCTCTTTCCTACGTATTTCTTCCATGAGTTGATAAGCCTGTTGTTGGCTATATTGCGCAGGATACTGCGCTGGATATTGTTGTGGGACATTCTCCTCAGGAGAATAAGGTTCTTCAAATTCATCCCAGTATATAGCATGGGGCCTTCTTACATACCCACCTTCATCGTTTAATGCAAATACTTCAAATTGTTTGGTTAATGGGTCTATAACTATTGCAGATTGGTAAGGTTCAGGAAACATTGTTTTATGTGTGTTAATATCCGTTTCAGATAAGAAACATGTATGCCCAGGGTGGGAATGGTACCATCCTACCAATAGATAATTTCCACCTACGGCATCTAATTGTTCAAATAACTTTTGATAAGATTTTTCATCTTTGCTTATTTGTACATGAATTGCAGTTGCATCTAAATCAGTTGTAGTAATATCTTTCAAAACGGTATAGGTTTTACCTTTATATTGATACAGATCACCTACCATTAATCCCATAACCTCTAACCTAGTGGGAACACCGGATAGCGCATGGTTCATCATCCTGTTTTCTGCTTTTTTAGATATGTATATGTCAAAAATCCCATTGGACTGTAAAATGTTATTGTAGTACATTTTAGATTCATCGCTATCCCATTTATGATAGGATATCCTATTTGGAGGTGGTGGAGGGATTTCCTTTATTTCCCTTTTATATTCTTTTACTATTTTTATTTTGGCCATAGCAAATCACTGTTCTTCTTCTTTGGGTATTATGGATGGTGGCTTATAGGGATGCTTTGCGAAATACTGTGCAGACATTAAGCATGCATCATTGCCTAGAGGATCATAAGGATTGGGATTTGCTAGCAACGTTATTATAGCCTGTACAAAGGTAGTTAGTGTTGAGTTGGGAGTCCATACCTTTAGTATTTTTGTGCATATGTATCCCCCTTCATGGGGAGGCATTATGTTGGGATGAAAAATAGGTGTTAACCAATGTACAGTTGGTTTTTTGTAGGGATAATCCGCTTCTAATATTAGTTTTAGCCTATGGGTATACCTTGTAGAGATTTTTCCATCTTTTAAGTAAGGGCCTGGAGTTTTTAGCAATGTAATGGTTATCTCTATCGGGAAATGGGATAAACTTGGATCTGATACCTCTACAGGCACATTTAATATTTTTTTAAGCTGGTCTATTTCTGCCTGTATCCTTCTTCTTACAAAAGATAAAGGTTCTGCCAACCTAAACCACCTTCAGGATCAGGAATAAGCTCTATAACATCACCATCTCTCAAATCAGATTCACCTATTTTCATTCCGCCTCTTAATATGCGGTTACCCTTGCGTATAACGTATACACCTGTAGTTTTCTCCCAGTAAGATCCAGAACTTTCTATTATCTCATCTATTGTATTTTCCGGATCTAATTCCATTTCTAAAACAGCGCCTGTTTCAGAATCTCTAAGCTTAATCCTCATAGGGCCTGCCGGGGGAGGCATGTTTTCTTCATCCATTTTATTTTCCACCTCATGGTTAACATTGACATTTTCATTAGATTGATTTTCAACTTTGCTTTTAGTTAAATTACTAACTGGGGGTTCTTTTTCAGGAGATTTATTTACTGTATCTTTTTTAGGGCTCTTCGCATCTTCGTGATGCTTTGTTGTTATTTTTAATTTTCCAGCTTCATTGTTTACTGCTACTTCATTTTGTATTTCTAAATAATCAATTATTTCGCTATATTCCTTTACTTGGGATATAAACTTAGGATCTAAAGAAGCGATGTCTATTACAGGTATTATAACTATAGATTCCTGGGTAGATATCAAATCAGAGACATACTTTATAAAATCAATAACTTTATTAACACCGTTGCTGCTTATAAGCAAGGTTATACCATCTATTATAATTACAGATCTTTTGTTGTTTTTTATAAATTCAGATATTGTATACATCAACTCAAAATCTAAACGCTGTGGATCAATTGCTTTTTCTTTTTCCTGCGTACTTGTAAGCCAGTATATTTCAGCACCTGTCAAGGAATGCTTTTTCTCGATTTTTTGTGGATTGACTTTGGACAAACACAATCCCTTGTACCCTAGTTTTGATATGGTATTAAATAGCCTATAACTGAAGCTTTCATCTGTTATGATATATAAATTGCCATATTCTATGGAATACTTTGAAGGATTTTTAGATATCCTAACACCGCACAAAGGGCATATTGTATCATTTTCATGTAATTTTTCTGTACAACGGGGGCAAATTAAAATTTCATCCAGGAGTTTACCTCCGCATATGGGGCACTCCGTCAATGTATCATCCACTTCTTCTCCACAAAACGGGCATATAATCTTATTATTATCTTTAGTACTCATGACACAAAACACCTTTTAACATTATATATTCTTTTTTTATATACTTAACTTCTTCTTTTAATATAATTCTAAAATGGTTATTAAATGTTTTCTTTATTATGATAAGTTTTTGAATAAAAATCGGAGATGTTAACATTAAAAAAAGTGCTATCTTTGATGTATATACCGTCGAAATTAGCTGCTTCTTCTACGTAGTCGAACCAATAAACTACAATTCCGTTTCCAAACATTTTTTTGTAAGGCAATAATTGCTTTATATAATTTCTTTTTATTTCTACTGGATCTCCGAAATTGGCTTTGGATTCAATCCATCTAACAGATAAGCCATTGATTATTTCGTCTTTTTTAAACAAAACATCTGGAGTTTTTTTATGTTTGGATTTCAATTCTTTTTCTATTTCGTATTCAAAATTGTGTTGGTCTAACCATGAAAATAATAGTGCTTCCCCTTGCTTGCCTCTTTTCCTTTGCAATTCCATTCCTATTGGAGAATATACCATATCTTTTGTTGATACTTCTTTTAATTCATTAGCTAACCTTTTATTTGGAATATCCTCTGGGGTTCTCAACCATTTCCAGAATTCCTTTCTTGGCACGTTATCATTGAGCAATATTAAATAGGAAGTTAAAACAGGGGGAAAATGGATTTCCAAAGAGATTTTCAATAAGGATTTTCCATTCTTCCATTCCCTTAGTAAATAAGGGACTTGTGCCTTTATTTTGTAATACCTTCTCGTTGCCTCCCTTGTAACCCTTTGTGTATATATTATAAACAAAAGTTCTTCATTTATATGGTATTCATAAGATAAGGTTTTGATATCTTCATATGTAGTTAGCTTTTTGTATAATTCTGTGTACTCTTTGATGTTCATCTTTTTGCACCTTGTTGTTTCAAACGTATGTCAATGGTATCATAACATAGCCATTATTTAACAATATTTAATAATAATAATTGGTTAAGAATTCAAGATTGCCCTTACCATTCAGCTAAGTTCTGAGCTTTGTTACCTTGAACTTCAACGTTATTAAGGAATTTGCTTGGCATTCAACTTGAATATCCAATTATTTAAATGATGTACCATTTTTGCATATTTTGTCTGTGCGTTCTCATTCATAATTATTCTACAATACATATTTTGTATATTGTTTACCATTGTTGATATACATATCTATAGGTTGACAGTACCTGTAACCTTATATTGTTATTCCAAAAATTTCTGAGAATGCCTGAAATTTTTTGAATTCATAAATATAATTTTTCCCTTTATTAGTAATAACATAAAATTGCTTGTTATCTATTGTAATGGATTTTATCAATTTATGGTTTTCAAGGTGTGAAAGGTATTTTTTTAATCTGTTGCTTGAAAGATTTGATTTGGAAAGCAACCTGGTAGGCGTTGCTTTTTCTTCTTTAAGGAGGATTTCTAGAATATCAGCTATTATTCTAGCTTGGGAACGGTACTTCTCCTCTTTGTTATGGTTGCCATCTTGAGAATATGCCATTATGCCCACCTATTGTAAAATGTTGCCTGCACTTTTTTTGATTTCGATTGTAGAGAATACGAAGGATAAAGAGGAGATTAGTTGCAATGCTAAGAAAAACAGCATATTTATTCTGGTTGGATCAAATAATAATATAATTAAAAATGATAAAAATATCAGAAAGAATGAAAACAATACCATCATGGAATAAAAAGACCTTTTTGAGAGGTTTTTTAATATTTGTATAAATAAAACAAATAATACTGCAACCATATTGATTAGTATTACTATATGCAATATAATTATTGACGCATAATAATATTTTAAAGTTGTATCGCTAATTATAGATAGTGCATATATTTTTCCATCTGTTTTTTCGTTAAACAATTCTGTTACATAAACCTTGGATAGCACCAAGGTAGATATGGCATATAAAGAAAAGAATATTATCAAATTGTATGAGTATAATGCAGTGGAATAATTATGTATATATAAATATATAATCATTATTGCAAAAACAATATAGGATATTGCATACAAAGAAAAGGATATGAAAAGGTACATCAATTGCTTATTTTTTAGAAACAAGAAGGCATCATATCCTGACTTGGCAACGTAAAAAAGTAATATGGCAATTATTAATGACAATATGAGATATATGTACATTAAAAGCATAATTCATCTCCGCTTTTATCTTGGGGCATTGCAATATGGGCATACCTTGGCAGTGCTATCTATAAGGGCACCGCAATATTCACACCTAACCTTTACCACTTCTTTAATAACGATTTGTTGTACAGCTGGTTGGGAGGGTGGAGTTAAGTTTATGGATTGCCCATAATTCGGAGGGTTAACTTGTGGAATAGATGCATTTGTTGGATTTGCCGGTGTATTTATAGGTGTATTTACTGGTGGGGATGCAGGTGGCATTGGAGGATTGGCTTGTGTAGATGGATATGATGGATTGCTATGTTTGGGTATTTTATTTTTATTACTTTTTAGATATATTATTGTGAATACAATAATTAATATGAATATTATAACAATAGCTAGTATCCAAACATAACTTGATGAACCATTTGCGTTGTTAGATTGCGCTGGAGGCGCACTTGCTGGGCTCAGTGGGTAACTGCTGTTTGTTATTGCTAATGTATCTATCCATGTAAACCCATTTCCGTTTGAACTGTCTTGTTCAGTATATACATACCCAAGTATATAGCCTGTACCTGGGTCATAATAAGACTTCCAGTTGTAAGTGGCAGTGAATATGCCATATATATCATTTCGCTGGTAACTGCCATTGCCTTCTGTGTATATAGAATACACGTATTTGTTCTCTACTTTATAAGGATAATGGGTAGATACAACAGTCATTTGCGTATTTAAAATGAAAAAACTGCTCTGGTTTGACAAAGTATTGTTTATATAAAACCATACTCTAGGGCTTGTATAACCTGTTTGGTTATCTGTACCCTTGGTATACAAGAAGCTATTGTAGGAATAATAAAAAGAACTTGTTATTCCTCCATTCATGTTAGCTCCTGTATTGTTAACATAATGCCATGCAGTATGATAATTAACGTATACACTGCCGTTTGTAAAAACCTTAGATATTGTATAAGTTCCGTTTATGTAAGTAGCTTCGGTATATCCTGTATAATTACCTGCCCCGTTGTTAAGGATTATAACTTCGTAATATGAAAAATGATCACCTTGCTTGGGGATATATCTCATTGCTGACATGTTTGCTGGGCTTGCTATTGAGGCAATCATAGAAACCATAAAAATTAGGAGGGCTAAACTAAATAGGGCCGAATACTTCATCCTAAAAAACCACCTCCCATACCCATTGTGGATATATGAGAGGGATGGAAACCCCCAAGGGAACTGTAGGATTGGTAGTATATACCATGTGCTACATATAGCGGCATAAAAATAGGAGTAGGAACGTAGGTAAATAAAACCGGTGGTGCAGAGGGATCCATTCCCTTTACTATTTCGTTTTTTACCCCTTGGATCATCCTTACAGCCAATGTAATCGTTTCAGGTTGTGAATTGGATATGTTCTTAGATGCGATATAACCGTATGCCTTTTCCAATAAATTCAATGATTCGTTTGCCTCTAACGTTGGGATTGTTGCTAATATTGATGACGCTACAAGAGGATATTCCAAATAGGTTTTCATTCCGTTGGTTATGATGTACAGTTTTGTACTGATTCCTTCTACAGGCAATTCAGATATGGTTAAATATGCTGAAGATAACTCAGTATCGTCAGAAATTGTATAACCCCATGAAAAAAACAATTCCTTGATCCTTTTAAACTTATCCATTATTTGGGTAGGAGGTAGGTTCATCAATGAAAGGATTGCAGCACTTTCATAGGAAGGAGTAAGCTCACTTTTATAAACATCAAAATATTCTAATGGGTATGAACCATCGTACCTTTTTCCAAAATATAGTATTGAGGCTATCCCTAAAGCGGATTCATGTGGAACACCATGCTTGTGTACTTCTTTGGTTAAGGATTTTAGCTCGTCTAGTGCCTTAGGCAAATCAATTTTTTGAGAGGATAATATTTCGGCAGATAGCAATATGTTTTCAGTGTTATGGCCAAGGGATTTTATCTGGTCATATGCCATAACGAAATTTTTGCCTATTGCTGCAGGATCACCCTTTATTTTGGCTAACCCAACAGATATCGACCTTAAATAGGTTGGATCTATAATTGTTTTTAACGCAGCTTTAATATTGATAAAATGGTAGTACGTTAAATTTGCTATATTTCCTAGCTCTTGATTAATTTTGGATTCTTCTTCAATGTAGTTTATTACGTCTAGATCACTTACACGGTACATTTTAATTGGCATTTCCCTTAAGCTTATTGTACCATAGTTTGTAAGGGATACATAATAATCTTTGTATTTGACAGCAGATAAAATGGAATTGGATATTTCATTTATTGCTGATAATTTCTTTTGCTCCTCTTGGATCTCTTTGTCTAAAGCATTTATTTTATTCTGCTCATCCATCAATTTTTGCATTTCTTTCTCTCTTTTTTCCATACCCTCAAAATGGAAAAATATTGAATGGATTTTTTTATTTTCATCAATTATATCATTTTTTATTGACCCTTCTAATGTTTCTTTTTGAAGAAGGTCTTTACTGAGTTCTTCGTTTTGTTGCACTTCTTTTAGCTTGGCTTGATACTCCTCTTCATTGAAAACCATGATCAAGCCATATTTTCTTAAATTTTCTAATTCTTCTGGAGGGATGTCAACATTAATGTTTTTATCTTTTATCTGGCTTAAAAATGTAAAGGTATCTTTTACGTTCATAAGTATCAATTAACTATTGGGATTCTAATATATAATTTTTCTTGATTCATATTATTTTTTATATTTATTTGGAGTTCTTCTATGCCGATGTTGCTAAATTCAATTATAGGGTCTTTGTATAAAGCTTCTTTGAAAACATACACCATATCCTGCCTTTTATTGTTGCCAAAATAACCGAACCTAGCCCTTCTTTCCTGTGAAATCCTTTCATATGCATACATAAACTCATACATGCCTCTATAAAATTGGTCTTCTATTTTTTCCCTTGCACCTTCCAAAGTTAATTTTACTGGTTCAATGCCTTCTAGGTCTACAAAATAAATGCTGCCATTTGGGGACAAAACAGCATCTTTATCCAACCATACATCATAATAATCCAACCCTTTGTAAAAAGTACCATCGTATTCTAAAGTTCTTGCGTATAGGGTTAATGAAGCCATTCCAGATTTTATAAAATTTTTTTCTATTTCTAATGCCTGCTCTTTGTTGGATATATTTAGCATATCGTAAACATAGGAAGCATTAGTGCCTATTGCATTGGTGGAATGGAAATATAACCTTATATTGGAAGGAACTAACCTTTTTTCTTGGACTATAATACCAGGGTATTTCCTATACCAATAAATGTTTTTTATTACATTTGATATATCATCTGGTAGAACGCTTACATTTATTACAGGCGCTATTAAAAATCCATTGAGATTGTCAATCTCTGCCATTTCAGAGATATTCAATGCTGTTTGGGCATGTTCAATACCCTGGCCTCCGTAAGGGGAACCTCTAAGCCATAGCTCGTTGGTGATGAGCCTGTCTGCATTGCTATCTATTTTCAAAATCTTTTCCCTTAATTCATGGTTAGTAATGGCTTCTATTATATTGGGGGGAGTTAGGACATGCTGGTTATATGGATCTATTACTGATCCTATGCCTTTTACCGATAAATGAAAATCCATTCCGTTGATTTTGGCAATAGGCTCTTCTAATATTCCGCTTCTATTATCGTCTGGTATGAAATTAATTGATTTAATTGGATTTATATTTGATAAATTTTTGAAAAAAGGAGGGAGGTACACATAATCTAAATATGAACCTACATATTCTTTGAACTGTTTATTGTAGTAATTTTCTTTGCTTTCGTATTGTAACAATTCGATTTTATAACCAGGCATTATCATAGTTCCACACTTATAGATTTGTTTTTAAATTTTTTACGATTATTGCTATATTTTCAGATATATCATTGGTTCCATCCAATACTATCCAATCTTGTTCTTTTTGAGTTATTTTATCATAAATAGATTTGACATTTTCTAGATATGATTTTTTTTCAAATGGATGTATATTCCTTCTTGTTTTGGTACGCTCTATTGATATCTTTACAGGTATGTTTATATATATTTTCAAGTCAAATTTCAATGGAAATACAATTTTTTGCAGTTCTAAATTCCATTCCATTGCTTTTTCCAAGCTTGAAAATTCCCCCTGTTTGAAAAGTGGATAGGATTGATACGCAACAGTTGAATAATAGGTCCTATCACATATTACAACAGTCCCTTCTTTTTTGTATTTTTCAATTTTCTTTGCGTGGTATATCCTATCTACACTGTATAGCAAGGATAGAAGCAATGCCTCATCTGGTTTTTTTCTCGATACTTTTTTTACCAACTTTCCAATCGATGTATTAGAAGGTTCATGTTCTACGATAAACTTACTGAATTTATTAGATAATTCATTAGATAATGAGTTGGATAACAATTTAGAATAAGTTGTTTTTCCTGCCCCATCTATCCCTTCTACGGCTATCAATAAAAAATTGGCATTATCCATCAATTCTCCACTCCATAGCCTTCAATTTTATTGGAATACGCAATTAGAGTGTTTTTCATTAAATCTGGTTCTGGAATTCCTTCTAGGTCAATGTAATGTTTCAGAATTGCCATGTTGTCGCCTTTGTCTTTTATTATCCCTAGTGTAATTTTCATATCTCCGTATTTCTCATTGCTCATTGTTGTATTGACATCGTAGATTATGCTATAAGGATATTCTTTTTTAGTTAAGGAGGTGAAATATGACAAATAAACAATTCTTTCTGTGGTTACTATAATGCGATCTTCTTTTCTTACCCATAAATAATAAAATAAAAAAACTGCAAGAAACAACGTTGTAAGCAAGAAGAGTGTGTAAAGTAAGATGTACAATTGTTCAAGTATATATTGGTTGTTAGGCAATAAATTAACGATAGCGAGTAATAACAATGCAGTAGAGGATATTGTTATCGGCAAGCGGTGAGGTTCTTTTACTACGGAGATGAACCTGTATACGATTGAACTGAATATTAGCAAAGCAATTGTAAACATAACACTTGCAAGTGGAATGGATAGATTCGCAAGGGGGTACCACCATGGGGATTGAAACGTATTTTCTATTGGCTTGTATGATATATCGTATATAACCAATGCCATGAGAACAGATAATATGCCTCCCCATATGGAAGTATAATTTATAATTGTTTTATGAATTTTCAAAGACTCAGTTAAACTCCAGTATATGGCAAAAGCCATCAAAAAAATAACTAACAAGACTAAGTAATATTCATATAGGGATAAACTTATTTCCCCAAGAAAATAGGAAGCAAGAAGTAATATTATAGTCAAAAAATAGGCATACTCCACTTTTTCCATGTATGGTATAATAGGGCCAGTATCGTAGATTATAGATTCGCCTTTGTTCAAGGTTACAGTGTATTCTTTTAATTTTTTTTTCATTAACAACACTTTAAAAATGAATATTAAGGAGTTTTATTATGTAGTAATTTATCAATTGCATCTGCAGGCATGCCATTGCATTCTTTTAATGCAGCTATTGCACTTTCTTCAGATACGTGGGCATTGTTCATAACAATTTCAATGTCTTCTTTGGTAAACAGTTCCTTTTTTCTTGGAACTTCTTTGGCTTCACCAACTACGGTATAGGTCTTTACACCCTGCGCTTCTACGAGGGTTACTTGAGGAGAGGAGATATGCAATTCCTTGTCTGCTGTTATTATAACAACTTCTTCTACATTGGGCATTTCTTCTGTGTTTATACCCATTCTTTTCATCATTAGTTTCATTGACTTCTGATTCATATTACGCGGGATCATCTGGAAAACCTCATAAGGTAATTCAATATGCCTTTTGAACTGTGCAATCTGTTTTCAGCTTCATCAAATACAATGGAATGTTTGCTATCTACAACTTCATCAGTTATTTCATAACCTCTGTGTGCAGGAAGGCAGTGCATTACCATAACCTCTTTAGGGGCCTTTTCTAAAAGCTCCATGTTTATCTGGTAGGGTTTAAAAATTTTTTCTCTTTTCTCTTTTTCTTTTTCATCTCCCATTGAAACCCATACATCGGTATATATAAAATCAGCATTTTTTACTGCCTCTTTTGGGTCTGTAAGTATTGATATTTTGGAACCAGTTTTTTCAGCAATTTTTTTTGCGTTTTTAACGTACACTTCATTGGGTGCATACTCTTTAGGTGTTGCTATTGATATGTTCATCCCTACCATTGATGCACCAATCATAAGAGAATTACACATGTTGTTTCCGTCCCCAATATAAGTAAAATTTATTCCTTTAAATCCACCTTTCTTTTCTTTGATCGTCATGAAGTCTGCAACGATTTGGCAAGGATGCTCCCTGTTGTCCAATGCATTTATAACAGGAACAGAAGAATGCTTAGCAAGCTCTTCTACATTCTTGTAATCAAATGCCCTGTAGATTATGCCGCTAACAAACCTTGATAAAACATGGGCAGTATCGTGAATGGTTTCACCTCTTGAAAGTTGCATATCGTTAGGATTTAAATAAATAGGGTGCCCACCTAACTGGAATATCGCTGTTTCAAAGGAGATTCTTGTCCTTGTACTCGGCTTTTCGAAAATCATGGCGAATGATTTATTATCCAAGGGTTTGCCTGCGTAATTGGGGTTTTCTTTGAATTTTAGGGAGTCGTCAATAATACTTTCAAAATCATTTCCAAAATCTTTTACCATTATAATATCTTTTTTGGTCATCATAATGAGATATTATATTTATTCTTAATAAATTTTCTTATATTGTTTAGTTGGAATATACCTTTAATGCTTTGCGCAATACTACCAATGGTAATAGAGCACACTTTATTCTGCTTGCACCTACGGGGACTTTAAGTAAATCTATAACCTCCTCTGGTTTAATTTCCTTTAGTTGCTCTATGCTCATTCCTTTTATGTGATCTGTTAACAAAGAGGCAGAAACCATGCTTATTGCGCATCCTTTTCCATTGTATTTTACCTCTACTACTTTGTTGTCTTTTATTTTTATATATAAGTTGATTTTATCTCCACACAACGGATTGCTATCTTCAGATATCAAGTCAGCATCCTCTAATACACCAAAATTATGGGGATTTGAGTAAATTTCCATGAAAATTTCAGTGTATAAATCATTTACTTCTTCACTCATACTTTAAACACCTTTTTTACTTTTTTAATACCTTCTTCGATCATCATAACCTCACTTACAGTATTGTAAAAATACAAACTTGCTCTAGCCATGCTTGTTACGTTAAAGCGCTCCATTAATGGCTGTGCACAATGGTGCCCTGCACGTATTGCTATACCGAGTGAATCAAATATTGTCGATACATCATGTGAATGCACTTTGCCTATATTGAAAGAAAATATTGCACCCCTTTCCTTGGTTGTACCGTATAATTTTACGTCTTCTTCTCTGTTGAAGATTTCCATTGCTACTTTAGACAACTGCTTTTCCCTTTCTTCTATGTTTTTCATTCCTATTTTCTGTAAATAGTCAATGGCTTTGGATAATCCGATCGGCCCTGCAATATTTGTTGTACCTGCTTCGAATTTGTAAGGAACATTATTCCATGTAGATTCGTGGAGGTGTACCTCTTTTATCATATCTCCTCCACCCATGTAAGGGGGCAACGATTCCAATAACTCTTTTTTGCCCCACAATACCCCTATGCCTGTTGGGGCTAACATTTTATGGCCAGAAAAAACAAGAAAATCACATTCAAGGTCTTTAACATTAACCGCTTTGTGGGGGATAAGCTGTGCACCATCTACAATTACTATTGCACCCATTTCATGTGCTTTTCTTGATATCCTTTTTATATCTGGAAAAACAGCAGTAACATTTGAGGCACCTGTTATAGAAACTATTTTTGTTTCATTGTCTATATAATCTAAAAAGGAATAATCCAAATCCCCATCTTCTTTAACATCAGCATAAATTAATTCTGCATTGGGTTGCAAGAATTGCCATGGGACAATATTAGAATGATGTTCAAGCATTGTTAACATTATTTTTCCTTTTTTGTCTTTAAACATCGTTTTGCCTAGAGATGAAGCTAACAGGTTCAACCCCTCAGTTGCACCTCTCACATAAACAATCTCTTCTGGGGAATTGGCACCTATAAAGGATGCAACATTACTTCTAGATTTTTCATATTGTTCTGTTGCAATTTCACTTAGTGAATAAACCCCTCTATGGATATTGGCGTTTTTTGTAGAATAGAAATCCATTAATGCCTCGATAACAGGTTTGGGTAATTGGGAGGTAGCTGCATTATCCAAATAAACGAGTTTTTTTCCTTTGAATTCTTGTGATAATATAGGAAAATCATTCCTCAAATTTAACCAAAAATCTTCATTCATTTTATCACCTTTTCAATGGCCAAATCCATGGTACCATTTATCTTCTATATACCGTTTTACACTATGATCTTTGAGCTTAGATAGGATATCAATGGTAAAGGCTTCTTTGAATAGTTGCTGGCTCATTGATAAATTGATGCCTCTTGACATAATATAAAATAATTTTTCTTCATCTATTTTTTCCACTGAGGCTTTGTGCTTTGCGTGTACATCATTGTTTTTTATAGTCAATGTAGGCAGGACATTTGCAAGTGCCTCATCAGAAAATAACATGGCCAATGCAGCTAAATCTGCAGAGGATTTTATCCCTGTTTTTTCTATTGTTATATTCCCTTTTAATACCACTTTATTTTTAGAAGAGGAGAGAGATTTCATTATAGTGTTGCTAGTGCTATTGTGCCCAACATGTACGTTTTTGAGGTTCATGATCGCATTTGATTGCACTTCATTGTTTATAATGCTATTGCTCGATAGATATGCACCGTTGTGTAATGTGTTGGATATATCACTGTAAAAATTACCAGAATTTTTAACTGCAATGAATAAATTCAGTGAGGAATTATCTTTTTCCTCCACTTTAACCCCTAAATAATCCAATGAATTGATGTTACCTTCGTATACTATGTTCAAATTAAGGGTAGACGAGGGTTCCATTTCCACTTCAATTAGGTTTGATAGAGCAGTATTGTTATTATTTACAATTTTGTAGGTGATTGTAGAGGAGGAAAGTTCGCCCGTAGATATATAATGCCTTATTCCACTGGTTGTATTTTCGGTTTTGCTTCCTGTTAATATTTCTATTGGATTATTATAAGAGGTTTTAGGGGAGATCTTTACAACAGATCCATCATACAAGTACAATTTGTTTATTAGGTTATGTATATTCTCTTCGTTGTTTATACGGCTTATTTTTGTTATTTCCCCCATTTTAGATTTATACGGCTCTATTGAAGATCCATTAAGGTCTTTTATTTCTTTGCCACTTCCTATGACGTAGCTGCAGAAAGTATCAACTGTTGTATATATGGACTCTTTTTTAATGCTCAATTCTCCATCTATTTCCCCTTGCTTTTCAGGGTAGGTTGGGGGTGGGATATAATGCTTAGCTGTAGGGGAATCGGCCTCTTCTTTCCAACCCTCTTTTAATCTTTTTTTTAGCATAGTATACTCTTCATTATCTATCATACCTTATCCCACCGCCCCTGCTTTTGCCATTTCTAGCCTTATAAGCCTGTTTAGCTCTATGGCAAATTCAAATGGGATCTCTTTGAGGACATCATCTAAAAATCCTAGTACTATTAGAGAACCCGCTTCTTCTTCGGATAATCCTCTAGATTGTAAATAATAGATCTCTTCTTCGTTAATTTTACCTACGCTTGCTTCATGGCTAAGTATTGCTGTAGGTTCATATATTTCATTATGTGGATATGTATCCGACCTAGATTTGTCATCCATTATAAGTGCATCACACTGCACATGGGATTTGGCGTACAAAGCCCCTTTATTTATTCTTATCAATCCTCTAAAAACAGAGGTTCCGCCTCCCATGCTTATGCTTTTGGCAATAACTTTTGAACTTGTATAAGGGGCATTATGTATTATTTTTGCTCCACCATCTTTCCATGTATTTCCATTACCGAAGGCTATGTTTAAATGTGATGCTGAAGAATATTCACCCCTTAATACACTTGAAGGGTATAGCATTGTTATATAAGAACCTAAACTACCCCCTACCCATTCCATTTTTCCATGCCTGTCTACCCATGCCCTTTTTGTATTAAGGTTATAGACATTTTTACTCCAGTTTTGGACTGTAGTGTACCTTGCCTGTGCGTTTTCTTTTACATATATTTCTACAACTGCACTGTGTAATGAATGAGTAGTATACTGGGGTGCAGTACATCCTTCTATGTAATGCACTGCAGAATCTTTTTCTGCTATTATAAGGGTATGCTCGAATTGCCCTTCTTTTTCTGCATTCATTCTGAAATAGGTTTGAAGAGGCATGTTCATCTTGACTCCTGCAGGGACATATGCAAAACTGCCACCGCTCCATACAGCACCATGCAATGCGCTAAATTTGTTGTCCGTAGGTGGCACACATTTCATAAAATATTCTTTTATTAAATCAGGATATTTCTGCAACGCTGAATCCATATCCATAAAAATTATTCCTTTATCTTCCCACTCCTTTTTAAGCTTGGTATAAACACCTTCAGATTCATATTGTGCTACACTCCCCGCCAAATATTTTCTCTCTATTTCAGGAATACCTAGCTTTTCAAATGTATCTTTGATATCTTTAGGGACTTCATCCCAATTTGTAAATTTTCTATCTTCTGGCCTTATGTAGTATGTAAGATCATCGAAATTTATTTGGCTGAGGTCTGGCCCCCATGTTGGCATAGGTTTAGACAAGAATATTTCTAAAGACTTTAACCTTAGCCTTCTCATCCAATCGGGTTCCTTTTTTATTCTTGATATTTCTTCTACTACAGAGGCATTTAACCCTTTCGGTGTTGAGTCTGTATACCTTACTTCATTCCTAAAATCAATGTCAGGAGAATTCATCTACATCACCTTTTTGTATCTTTCATAACCTTCTTGTTCTATTTTCTTAACTAAGCTATAATCTCCACTATCTACAATCCTTCCATCAGCCATAATATGGACTTTGTCTATGCTTAAATGCTCAAGTATGCGTTGGTAATGTGTTATCAACAAAACAGTGCTATTATTTTTTACAAACCAGTTAATCATGTTAGAAACATGCTTCATGGCATCTACATCCAACCCGGAATCTATTTCATCTAAAATTACAAACTTGGCTCTTAACATATAAGCCTGTAACATTTCACATCTCTTTTTTTCTCCACCTGATAAGCCTTCATTTACTGATCTTGAGGTGAAAGAATTATCAAGATCAATTATTTTTAAACCTTCAAGAAGCATATCTTGAAACTCTTTCATTGTTTTGTTTATGCCGATAGCAGATTGTGCAGACCATATTAGCTTGCTTAAAGATAACCCTGGTACTTCCACTGGATATTGAAATGCCAAAAAAACCCCCATTTTTGCTCTTTTGTCTGGTGTTAATGATAGCAAATCATTTCCATTCATTTTAATAGTGCCTTGGGAGGCTTTGTATTTTGGATGACCCATTATTGTGTTTGCTAGTGTACTTTTACCTGAACCATTAGGGCCCATAATAACATGCATGCTTCCTTCTTCTAATGATAAGTTTATTCCTTTCAGAATTTCTTTATTTTCTATGTTTACGTGGAGATCTTGTATTTCGAACATAATTTTGTCATTGTTCATTGTTTGCACCTCATAATAGATTAGTGTTATAAAATATTTAAAAACTACAAATAGGATTTAATGAAAATTGGTAATTAACGTTTAGACAAAAAAAATCATATGAATTTTTTTATTGCTTTTAGATAGATTACAATTAAATTTATATAGAGGATTCACACATATAAATTATAGTTAAGTTACTTGAGTTGCTTGATCATAGAGGTAGGAAAAAAGTATGTATAACAAAAGAAGTTTCAGGAGGAAGTATAAGAAAGGTGCTTTGGAAGGATTGCCACTTTACCTTATTATACTTGTAGTTATTGCGTTTATAGCATTAGGGATATTTTTTGAAATTTTGCAACCATTGCAAAAAACCAATCTTGATTATTTAACTGCTACCCCTAATTCAATATCTTTTCACCTAAGTGGTACTGGGAGCTCTGCAACATGTAGTGGTTCTACTAACCTAGTAATTATTGCCTATGGAACAAATGGGAAACCTTTAACGGGTGTAGCTATTACCCTTTCTGGATATGGAAACCCGCAGGGAGGAAGTACTGGTTCTAATGGCAAGATTACTTTTCAAATCAGCTGTTATTATGTTCCATATACCTATACATATCAAATTACAGTAACTGGCCAATATACAGGTACTACACCAAACACTGCACAGGTAATCGTAGAAGTTACGGATACACCTTCATGAACAAGTGATCTATAATTTTATAACTGAGGGATTTTAGCCAATGCTTTGCACCCGTGTTGTAGATTAATATTGTTTCATTGCATAAATAAATATCTTATTTAAAATTTGTTAAATATAGATTAAATATTTATATGAAATTATTTTTTATACACAAAGTAAGAGAAAATAATATATACTATTAATTTAATAAATGACTAGGTGTAATTATATGGCATCAAAACTAACAAATGAAGAAGAAGAATTTGTGAAGGCGCTTATTAAGGCTAATATACCTAAAAACGTTGGAAAAGCTTTAGCATATTTAGCTCCTCGTGGTGAAATTACCTCTGTTGAAGTTGAAGGTTCAACAGGATTGAGACAGCCAGAGGTTTCTATCGCAATGCAAGAACTAAGGAACAGGGGATGGGTCAGTAAAAGGGATATTAAAAAAGAAGGCAAGGGAAGGCCAGTACATTACTACAAATTGACTAAGCCATTGGAATCCATATTAGAAGAAATTATAAAAAGCGAAGAACAAAAGATTGAAAATATACGCCAAAACATTGAAAACATAAAAAAATATATTGACCTTTTCAAGAAACCAGCTTAAAAATTATAAACTTTTTATTATGTTGCTCTTGCTGTTAACAATTTAATTTTTTATTAAAGTGTATTTTTCTAATTTCGTGTAGATTATTGGGCATTAATAATAGAGTTAAAAATTTTTAATGAATTTTTAAATGATTCATGCTTTTTATTTCATATTATATAGATTTACGTTTTTTAATAAAATTTATGCCATGGCCATATACTAAAAGATTAAACTAACTACTTATATAGAAAGATGGCTTGTGGTTTTGGGTTTACTTCCTCAAAATTATTAAAATTGAAAGCATAATTGTATAACATAATAATAACTTTAGTTTTGCGTTAATTTAATTCAATAATGTTAATAAATTTAGAGTAAAGTTTAATAAACGTCATATTATTGTCTTATTTATAGATCTCCCTATTTTTGATTATCCAAGCCCTTTAGTTGATGCCGCAATTAAATTTAAGGAAGCTTTTCCAGATATAAGACAATTCAAACATTTTTTACGATTTATATCCGCCATAGGACATTCTGAAAAAGGAAGTTTGGCACATATAAATTCGTTGTTTTAGAGCATAAAA
>Ga0080003_1000001_pt1 | contig 205880 bp, 221 predicted proteins | sample JossMetagenome_FD_69206 | JGI IMG/M metagenome (GOLD analysis project Ga0080003, IMG submission 69206) | Hot spring microbial communities from Joseph's Coat, Yellowstone National Park, USA - JC2_E (SPADES assembly) (version 2) | ecosystem: Environmental > Aquatic > Thermal springs > Hot... | reverse complement strand
CTACGACGTGGAGCCCAGCGAGGAGGCCAAGAAGATACTGGAGGAGGCCAACGCCGTCGCCGAGCAGAGGCTGAAGGAGAGCTTCCCGGAGGCCCCGCTTTCCGCGGGAGAGGCGGGGAAGCTTTCCAACGCTTAAGCCAGGGGTATTTTCGTAGTTCACGCAATTTTTTCTAGTTGCATGGCTGAGGTGCGGGAGGTGGGGTTTGAACCCACGCAGCCAACGGCACTGGAGCTCTGACCAAGTGGTCCTCAGTCCAGCCCCTTTGACCATGCTCGGGCACTCCCGCGCGGAGAAAAACGCGGCGCCATATTAGTTTTTAGTTTTACTCTTCGCGCTTTATTTCCTGCAAAACGTCTCCTTTCCAGCTCATCAGCAGCCGTTTCCTGTCTCTCCAAAAGCCGTCTTGAATGACAGCCGTCACTATGAGCGGAAGCGAGACCATGGGATCCACATAAGCCGTAGCTCTTGTTGCCTTCTTGGAGATCTTACCCCAGCTGGTAGCTTCTTCCAGCGTGCTCCCACTTAAGCCTCCCCACTGAGGAGCATCGGTCGTCAGTTGAAAAGCATAGAGGTGACCACCTGTCTCTACCCCAAACACGTAGCCCATGACTACTGAGTCGTTTATGAAGTTCTTCGGAACGCCTCCCGCTACGTATATGGCTGCTGTATGCTTGTAGCTGATGACTATCTGCGTTAGCTCATAGTTATCCCTTATGGAATCAATGTACATTCTGGGCTTTCCTTGCTGCCTAGCCCAGTGGTATGTTGACGTCAGGCCTATGCCAATCGAACTGTCGTTTATAGCGGGTACAAATATTGGGACTCCTTTTTCATATGCCGTCCTAACTATTGAGTTCTGGTCGCTGAGCTTTTGGCCAAGTACAGACATGAACTCTCTGCTGGAGTATCCCCGGGGCTCGAGCTTCGAGGCTATCTCCCCTATCCAGCTATCAGTTTCTATGAACTTCTCCTCGTCCACGTATGTATCATAGATCCTGTCTATGTAGAGGTCTCTAAGCAGGGCGTCGTCGGCATTGGGGCTTCCCATATAGTGCTTGTATCCTCTGGCTTGATATATGTCTTGGTACATTATGGCGCCAGTGGATACTACGACATCAACCAGTCCGAGTGCGATCATGCTCCTTATGGTTTCCCTCAGCCCTCCGGCTATGAGTGGGCCTGCTAGACCGAGCATTATGAGCGGTCTTCTTTCGTCTTGGAGCATGTTTTCGTAGACCTCAAGGCACAGCCCTAGGTTTCTTGCCTGCACGGACATGTTTTTGTACGCGTGAAGCAGGTCAGAAGCGGTTCTTATCGAGTTGGGGTCTATGGGCAGTACTGGCGTACTCAATATCCTTGCCTTCTGCCTTCTTTGCTCTTCGGTTAAGTCGATCTTTTCACCTATCTCTACCATTTTGAAGCGGCTTTCCCCAGCTTAAAAAATGTTTTCCTAGGGAAGGCTTTAATCGACCAAAGCTTCAGCCAGCTTGGTGCTCGACTTGGATAGCGAAGAGAGACGGTTGGGCTACTTTCTGGTCTCCATCCTTGCTTTGGTGTGGGGGTTGGCCTTTCCGCTCACCAAAGAGGCGCTTGACTACGCCTCCCCAATGGTGATTTCGCTCTTCAGGGTCTGCTTTGCGGCTGCGATTCTTTGGCCTCTTTCTAGGGAGGCAAGCCTAGATCGGGATGCCATCGTGGGTGGGCTTCTCAACGTAGGCCTGTTTCTCGTTTTCTTGAATCTCTCGGTTATGTACTCCACAGACCCCGGCTTGTCATCGGTGCTGATATATACGGAGCCCATATTTTTGGTGATTCTCGAAAGGGTTTTCATGGAGAAGAGACTTGGAACGCTGCGGATATTTGGTCTCATTTTGGGTACTTCAGGCATGCTGTTGGCTGTCGCCGGGAGCGGACCTGTCTCGCTTGAGTTTCTCGGTGATGTATTCGGGTTGATGGGTGGGCTTTCTTGGGCTGCTGGTACCGCTTTCTACGAGGTTAGACTTTCCAGAAAGCCCTTGCTTTCGACCAATGCCTCAATGAACGCAGCATCTGTCCCTCTTCTCATGTTGTGCTCTTTGGTCGACTTCCGCCTTGTTGTAACTCCTGTCTCCTTGACTCTTCTCTTTGCGATAGCTTTGGCCGTGCAAGTGGGCGGCTTTCTTCTGTTCTTTAAATCTATCTCGTTGATAGAACCCGCAAGGGCTTCCTCAGTTCTTATGGCAACTCCTTTGGTTGCTCTGATTTCAAGTTGGGCTCTGTTTGGCATGGGATTGGGCATCGTGGGATGGGTTGGCGCGGGGCTGACGATCCTTGGCGTCTTGATCGTCATAGGAGCCTGACCTATACTTTTGCAGGGCCAAACCCGGGAATCGACCGCGATTTCCGATGAAAGGCGTCTCTGTTGAGGCTGCGCTTTGGGGGCCTTTCTTATTTTCAGAGTTAGCGAATAATGACTTCCGGAGAACTGGGTTCTGGAAGTGATAGATTTGGTGACCGCAGGGCTAACCTCGGGACTTATGGCTGGCATGTACGTCGTGGCCGGGGTCGTCCCCATAGTGATCTACATGTTTGAGCTCAAGAGGAAAAGCAAAGTCCCTACCATTGAAGTCGATGCCGAAGAAGGTCTGAAGACAGAGGCTCCTAGGCGTCTGCCCGGACGGTCCACCATATCTGTTTCGAGCTCTGGAGCTGCTGTTTATTTTGACGGAGAAGACATTCCATTGGTATCCATGGGTACTAACGTGAGCGTTGAAAGTCTTGCTGCGGTAGAGAGTGCTTCACTGAGTCCAATTACTGAGGAACAAGAGCTTCTGACCTCTGAGGACGGCAGGCCAAGCTTCATAATTAGGTCTCGCGCGCTGCGCGAGAAAGAGGCGTGAATCAATTGCATTGGTCTCATCCAACGTGGTGCGATCGAGGTTGCAGCATCTTAGCTCAGTTGGAGCTGGACTGATAGAGGGAATTTCGTGCGTGGAAGCGTCGATGGTGGGGACTTACGCATACGTTTTTTCCCATGACGGAATTACGCTTCTTTGGGCTGTCTTGCTTCCGTTTCTTTTCTGGCCATTCATAGAGGTCGGGTCTTCATACGTGGGTGCCAGATCTCACAGGAGGTTTCTGGATCTCATGCAGGCCGAGAGTGGCCCAGCGGCCGCGTCGGTTGCAGGGTTCTCATTACTTGTCAGCGGCGTGTCTGCCATGGTAGTGGAGGTAATCGCTGCGTCCATCGCTCTTAGCTATGCCGTCGGCGTCGGCTGGATTTTCCTTGTACCAGCCGTATTGTCAATCTTGTTCTTTGTCCCTACAGTCTCTGGGAAGCACTGGGAGTTACTGACTTTGCTGGGCTCCGTTCCCATGCTCGCTTTTCCTGCTGTAGCCTACTTGCGTCTTTCTTCGCAGCCGTCCTTGTTGTCTGGCGCCCTCTCTGGTCTTTTTACTCCAAAGCTAAGCAGCGCCAGGGCAGAGGACGTAGCAGCCATCTTGGGCGCAACGGTGGCTCCAGATGCGTTGTTCTTCTCAGAAGAAGCAGGCGCAGAAGGAAGGGTCGGGGAAGGCGGTATTGGGCTTGGGCACGCTCTGGCGTTGGTCATGGCAATCAGCCTGGCAGTAGCGTTTTCTTCATCAGGCGTTGCTCTGTCTCAAAACTCCTTGAGAGGCATTGGGACTTCTCTTGTCCCAATTCTGGGCAGTTATGCCTACCCCGTTTTTTCAATCGGGCTTTTTTCCTCCTGCATCAGCGCCTTTGCAGTTGCCCTCAGGCCTTGGCTTTCATCCTTGGCTTACTTGACCGACAACGCGCCAGCCAAAGAGGAAGAATTCTTGTTGCCTACCATGGTACTTGTGGGGGGTATTGTGTTCTTCGTTGGACTTTTAGGAAACTGGGTTTCCTCTGTGTTCTTTCTGGCAACCTACGATTCTGGCATCGCTAGCGCGGCTGGCCTAATATTTCCGCTTGCCTTGATTTCCAAGTACGTCGTTTCCAAAAAAGACGTCCCTTTTTCTGTGAGGCTGTTTCTTCCGATTTACGCAGGGGTGCTTCTTTTCTTCTGCGCTTATGGTTTGATCTGCGGCCTTTGATGCGAAAAATCGCTCGTTAAACCAGAAAAGAAAGGTATGTGGCTTCGTTTCAGCTGCTCTACGGCTGCCTGGCCGTCGGCAAACTCGGGAATTATCTCTATGGCACCGTTGGGGCACGCCGCTACGCATGCTGCGCAGCCGAGGCATGCAGACATGCTGTTATGTATCTTTATGGGGATTGGTCCCTGCTTGCCATCAACCATTGAGTGAAAAGCTTCTACGGCTTCTTTGTTATCGACGTAGCCGTCGATGGCTTTGCACCACTTTTTGTCTTGGCTGAGCTCGAGGATCTGCACTGGGCAGACTTGCACGCATTGTCCATTCCCGTCACACTTGCTGTAATCATAAACTACGTCTGGAGGCATGGCAATTCGCCGTGGGTTGAGGGCTATAAGCCTTGCGAAACGAGCATGGGGGTGAAGCATAAAGAGATTCCTCGGAAGCAAAGATGCCTGAGTCCCAGCGCGATAATCGTTTCTTAAAGTGCTGGTAACCATCCTCCCTTATCTTGTTGCGTCCTAGGAACACCCCCGTTCTTCCTGAAGCGACCTTCCCAATTGGCTTGAAACCGGTCCCAAGAAGGTTCGATTGAGACGAGAAGATCGCTATGATTTCATATTCCTCTCCCCCGTACAGCAGGTAATGCTCTGGGCTCAGCCCTTTGCGATTCAGGAATGCCAGAAGCGTCTTGTCGGCTGGCAGTCTGTCCAGCACGAATTCAACGGAGTTCTCTCTGGAGAGCTCGGTCAGAGTTTCGGCCAAACCGTCACTGCTGTCCATGGATGCCTTTGCCCCGAGCTCTGGTAGCTTGCTCCCAAGTTCGATCCTGGCCACTGGGTGGCTGAAGGCCCGTATGGCTTTGTTTTTAAGGGATTTTGGCTCTATCTCGACTTTGCCAAGCATTGCATCTAAACCGAGAGGGGCATATCCAAAATTTCCCGACACAGCCACCACATCTCCCTCGCTCAGCTGGGCTTTTCTTGGTACAAAAATCCTAGACTTGTGCTTTCCGACTGCAGAGACTGCCACGACGCCATCACGGGCCTCTCCGGTGTCTCCGCCTATTAGGTAGCCCCCATATGCATTCGCCGCATCCTTCATGCCACGCTCTATTTCAAGTGCAACTTTTAGGTCCGTATCGCCAGGAAGTGATAGAGAGGACAGGAAAAGATAAGGCGTAGCACCCTTGGCAGCGAGGTCGGAGGCAACCGCGGTGACGGCCTTCCATCCGACATCCCTAGGTTTCAGACCAGCCGGACGGTCGGTGCTGAACACGAAGGTGTCAATCTTGAAGGAGTACAGATCATTCCCTGCTTGGAAAGCTTGGGCGTCGTCGAAGGATGGAAACACTCCATCAGGGAGGGAAAGCATCTTCGTCAGGCGGCGGACAAGACGTCTTTCACCTAACTCATTCAGTTTCAAGCCATGCTTTTAACTCAGTAATCTTTAAGGGTCTCTGGGTGCAACCTTTGCCTCGATAGCTCAGCTCGGTCAGAGCACCTGCCTCGTAAGCAGGGGGTCGCGGGTTCAAATCCCGCTCGAGGCTCTTTCCGCAAGGTTTAAGCCCTGAGCCATGCAGGCCATGATGCGCATTGTCAGATGAAGAGGGGAGCAGGAGAAGGCCTAGGTTCTCCGCCAATCTGCCGTTCAGCGGCGAGAACGGTCAAGTATATTACTTGAAGTTTGCAGTTTGGGACGGAAAGGGAGGAAGCCACGTGTACACCACAACTCTCACAGTTCGCGAAGGCGGAAATTTCACTGACGTCGCCAAAATCAGCGTTGCAGAAAGGGACATGAATTTCAAGTTGATATCTAAGAAGCTGTACGGCGAAGAGCAGCTGACGTATCGTTCTAGAGGAGAGCCAGAGGGTCAGGAAGAGGGCTCAACTGATGCAGGAGAAGAAGGGGCTTTTTGAAGAGTATCGGCTTGGGATCCGAATCACAGCCTTTCCGATTATGCGCCCAGCTTCCATGTCCGCGTGGGCCTGCGCCGCTTCTTCGAGGTCGTACTCTCTGGTTATGAGCGGGGTTAGCTTCCTGGCTCTGACATGTTCCAGCACGCTTTGAAGTTCTGCCTTTGTGCCGCCATAGACCCCCAGTACAGTCAGCTGGCGAGAGTAAAGGTCTCTGAGGTCAACTTTGGTTTCCCTTCCAGCAGTTGCCCCAGGCAGCACTATCCTTCCAGTGGCCGATATGGACTTGATGGTTTGTTGCCAAGTCGTAGAACCGACGCTGTCAAATACCACGTCTGCTCCCTTGCCTCTTGTGGTCGTCATGACGCGACTTGGAACTTCCTCCTTTGTGTAAATTATTACCTCGTCTGCCCCGGCTTTAAACGCAGCCTCGGCCTTCTGGTCATTGGATGCGGTTGCGATCACCGTTGCACCGATGAGCTTCGCGATTTGTACTGCCGCGTTTCCCAATCCGCCTGCTGCTCCCCATATCAATGCCGTTTCACCTGGTTTAAGAGCGGCCCTAGACACCAAGCCGTGCCAGGCAGTCATGAAAGTCACTGGGACGGCCGAAGCTACCTTTGGGTCAATGCCGTCCAGCTCAATCAAGTTATATGTGGGCACCGAGATGAGCTGGGCGTAAGTACCATCTGTCTGATTTCCGAGCAGGGCTCTGTTTTCGCATTGATCTTCCCGGCCTGAAGTGCAGAAGCGGCACGTGCGATCTACCAGCAGCGGATAAAGGACAACGGGAACTCCTGGTTTGACGTCCGCTTCATCAGGAACCTCTTTTATGACCCCCGAACCGTCTGCTCCCAGTATGCGCGGAAGAGTGATCCTAAAGGCCCCCGAACGGACCCATATGTCAACGTGATTTACAGAGGCATAGCGCAGACCCACGAGTGCTTCTCCTGATTTCAGCCTTGGATTTTCTGCTTCGGTCACCTCGATCTTTTCTGGTCCTCCTTGTTCCCGAATGAGAGCAGCAATCATGGATCTTTTCTCGGGCCCGCGTAAACGGTTTTTGCATGGTCAAACTTATTTGCTTGTTCGCACTATTGTCGGGCTCGTAGCTCAGCATGGAAGAGCGCCGGACTTTTAGCTGTTTGGAAGAAATCCGTTGGCCGCGGGTTCAAATCCCGCCGAGCCCGCTCAAGCGAGGCTACCTGAGTGTGTTAGGGGAGCTTTTTGCTCAGCTGCGGCAGAGAAAGGCTAATTAGCAGCGTGTGACTTTCCTTATGAGTTATTACCAAGGGCCTGACAGAAGAAAGCCAAGCGGAGGTTTGAAGGGCAGACAGAGAAAGAAGAGATCCTACGAGCTGCAGAGACCATTTCATCCATGCGTTGCGCTGGCTGAGAAGGAGGTATTTGAAGTGGAGAGGGTTAGGGGCGGCAATCACAAGGTAAGGGCTAAGTCTGTCAGTTACGTAAATGCATATGACTCCTCCGATGGCTCCATAAAGAGATTGAAAATCTTGAGCGTGGAGAAGACGCCTTCGCATACTGAATATGCCAGGTCCAACATAATCACCAAAGGAAGTTACGTGCGGACCGAGGCTGGGCTTGTGGTTGTGACTTCAAGGGTTGGGCAGCACGGGACAGTAAACGGAAGGCTGTTGCGCGAAAACTCCGCGTGACGCGAATCCTTTTTAGCGGGGTTTGAAACACACCCAGAAGTGACCGATTTCAGGGTGTGGCCAGTCTACCTCGATGCCTCAAAAAGTCGTTCGCAGGGTAGGAAGCTGGCAGTTTCCATGTGCGTGAAGAAACCCACGGCCCAGGAGTTGCTGGAGGCGGCCGTGCACTTAGGCCTTAGGGCGAGGCTCGAGGCTGCCAAGTACCCTCGCGACTTCTATGCGGAAGGGAGGATAGCTGTTGAATGGGATGGAAAGAAGTCCCAGTTGTTGAAAAAGATAGGGGTTCAGATCAAGAAAAGGAGAGGAGGTTCTTGAGGCAAGCTAAGTTTCTTCACGTGACTCCGTCGGGTATGCTGGTCGCGGTTGCGAAGTCATTGCCAGGGACTGACCTTCTGGTGGCAGATTCCAGGGGAAACGTTATAGGGCCTGTGATTGACGTGTTCGGGCCGATCGCCGAGCCTTATCTTCTCATAAAACCGCAGAAGGGTTCCAGTGTCCCAGAGAGCGGTTCTTCGCTGTTCCTCTACAGAAGGTCTCGCGTCGGATCTCAAGATGACCTGCGGCAAACGCACGAGAGAAGCTTTGGAAGGCCAGGTGGGCGCCAAAAAGACTCCTCGCTTCGCGGCTTAGGTCCGGGAAGAGGCAGGAGGTGATGCTTTTGCCCTGGCAAAGAGGTCAAAACGACAAGTATTACAAACAGGCCAAGAGAATGGGTTACAGGTCGAGATCGGCATTAAAGTTGAAAGAAATAATGGAACGCATGGACGTCCGGACAGGCTCAAGGGTGCTGGATCTTGGATGCGCGCCCGGTGGGTGGTCGCAGGTGCTCATGGATGCCGTTGGTGAGAATGGAAAGGTCATCGGTCTTGACCTGGTGGATCCTAGGTTGTCTGGAGATAACTTCCAATTCGTGAAGGGGGACATGAGACAACTGCAGGACATCGGGAAGTTCTCTTCGATCTTCTGCGACGCCTCGCCGAAGATGACGGGTGTTTCCTCAACAGATATGGCTAGGGCGGAGGAGCTTTGGGAAGCAGCTCTCAGTTGGTGCCGCTCAAGCCTAGAATCTGGTGGTACCTTGGTGATCAAGCTGTTTCAGTCCAAGGAGATGGAGGGTTTTTTGCCCTTACTTCGCTCATCTTTCGTCAAAGTCACGTTGATCAAGCCAAGGTCTTCCAGAAAAGAAAGTAGAGAAATATATGCGGTTGCGTCGGGCTACTCCCTGCGATGTCCTCTTGGCAAGCGCGTCTTTGAGAAAGATCTTGGGATCCTTGTCGCCAGGGTTGAATCTGATCCCTTGACCGTCGAAGTGAGTGCCTGAAGCCTGGATGCCAGACTCCTTGAGTTTGCTTATCACCTCTGCCGTCTTGGGTATGTTACCTCCCAGAATTGAAGATAGTGTGTAGAAGAAGGGCAAACCATCAAGTTCCTTGCTGATGGCACTCATCAAGCGCACCGACCTTTCTGGACGACTGAAGGAGCTTGGTCTCTTCACGACGGCATCCAGAACCCTTCCAACAAACTCTCTCTCCCACATCTTACCTAACCAAAGGGGCCCTGCGACTTCTTCGCCAGCTGAGAGCGGTACCATGGGCTCTACCCCCCAGCGCCTCCGTCTGCTTTCCCTCGAATAAGTCAAGAAGCCCATGGCCAGACCCTCTTCTGGAATCGCATGAGCCTCCACCCTTACGAACGTCCTGATGTAGTGGTCTGCGTAAAACGAAAGCATCGGTCTGATGTGCATTCCTTGCAATCTTGCCCTGCGATAGATGTAAGAGATCAGCAGCCTAAGCGCCGTTTCGTGCGAGAATTCAGACCTAAGAGGAAGTGCACCGTACTTTTCAAGCGCAGCGGTTGGATAGTGACCGCAGAGCGTGGCCAAGTCTGTGGCAGTGACGGCGAGAATCCCCCCAGCTTTGGTTGCCGCTAGACCGGCGTCGACGTAGGGAGCCGGACTTCCAAACGGATCTATGTCTACCAAGTCAAACCTGGAGTTTGGATTGCTGCTGGCATAGAGGAATTCCCTGGCGTCTGCTGATTGGAACAAGATGCGATCGGAGATACCGTTTCTTCTGGAGGACTCTAAAGCCAGATCAAGAGATGATGGCGCCAGATCGTTTGCCACCACATCTGCGCCTGCCATGGCATATCTTATGGCCCTGATCCCGACGCCAGTCATGGCATCCGCTACTCTGAGGCCCCTGGCGCCGAGGCTAATCAGCACGGCCAACGAGATGTCCCGTGCAAGGTCCGAGTTCGCGTTGTAGAATGGAATACTGGATTTCTTGTTCGCATTGGTAGCTGGAGCTAGTAGCCAGGCTTCTCCCTCCTTTACCCATTTTGTTAGGGCTTCCAAAGGACTGGCCCCTCACCGAACTTGTGCCTTCCTCCAACCCTCCAGCTTTTCCTGACAAAGGCGGGTGTGTGTCCTACAGCTTTCAAGAAACAAACTGTGTTAGGATCTGAGGGATAGCCCGATCCTGCTCCTGGTATGGTTCCCACGAGTTCATCCCGCATGTGTTTAGCGACTACAGATGCCGCAGACGTAAGCGGACAATCTCTATCAGCCGAATGCCTCGCGTAGATGTTCGCAATACCTGAAAGAGATCTTATCTTTTCTGCGAACTTCATCTCGTCTGCGAGTGCGTCAACGCAGGCCTCATCGGCGCCTGCCATGGCTAGAAGCTCTGCCATGGCCTCGGCTTCAAGCTCATTCAGGCCTAGTCCCGTGGGCCTTACCCAGCGGTCAATCACAAAAGGAGGGATGACAATTGCGGTGACGAGCGCCACCTTTGGTATCGCTTTAGCGAGGCGTGATCTGGATTTGCGCGATAGAAGCTTTGAGTCCTTGACGCCAAGTTTTGTCAAGATTGTTTCCGTTTCTTGGCTTCCAGCTACGAGTGCTATGACCATGGGTCCTATCACGGGCCCTCTGCCTGCCTCATCAACGCCTGCCCTCAACCCAACCATCTGGCGTAGAACATCATGTGATCCCTTTCGAAAGGATCTAGTTCCTTTTCCAGCAGCACCTTGAATCCTTTTTTTTCGATGACTTCTCTTTCACCTTTGTAGATCAGCCTTGGGTCGGCGGTGACGTCAATGCTCCGTGCCTTGATCGCTATCATTCCCAAGCCATCTCTCTTGAGGTAGTAGCGCGCGTTTTCGACGAAGAGCTCGGCCTGGTTAGGCTGGGCCACGTCGCAGTACAGGTAGTCTGAGGCGTAGACTTTGCCAGCATAGGTAAAAGGTGCCCTGGCGTCTGCGAGTATTGGAGCCACGTTTTTTCTGTTCCTCGCCAGCTCGAGCAGGTCTACCATGGCCCTTGGAGATATCTCGATCGCGTAGACCATCCCGTTTTCTCCTACCATATCTGAAACATGACTGACCGTTGTTCCTTGGGCTGCGCCCAAGTAAAGGACCTTCGACGATGGGCGTGCAAAATCGCCCCGGAAACCCTTTGTTATGAAGGCGGAAAGCTTGCTGCGGTATGGAGACCAGAGTCTGTACTCCTTTCCGTCGAAGTGAATCAAGGGTTCTCCGTACACACTCTTTCCTTTTGCCAAATTGAGCGTTGCCAGTTCAGAGCGCGTCTTGGGTCCCTCCCTCAGCCTCACCCTGTAAACGTTCTCCATATCCTCCAATGGAGATACTGAAAGTACCTGAAAGGAGGGGACGGCCCCCTTCAAACCCCTCACCTGCGCCCCTTCTTTCTCCATGTGGGCCTTTGCTGGGGCTTCCTTGGGGGTGGTGAAGATGAGGAGATCTTTTTGATCTTCTCGTCCAGATCCCGCTTGATGCTGGGCTCAAGCCGGCCCGCGCCAAAAGCGTCGATGCGGGCAGCTAGGGCTATCTTCGCTGCCACTGCTCTTGCCAGCTTCCCCCTTTGCCAGCGAGGAGCGGAGTGAATGGCTGGATGCTGAAATATGACTCCATGCTTTGGGGGCTTGGCACCCGTTTTCATGGCTCTGAAGAGGGCTTTTTCAGCTCCAAGCACCTGTATCGTGCTTGATGGCATTCTGGCGAGGCGGTCCAAGCCTCCGGCAAGAGATATGAGCCGAGCACCAAGGGGAGCTCCCACGAGTTCGGTTAGGTTTGGAGCGGCATCTTTCATAGCCTTTTCCACGTAGCTATCGAGTTCCTCCCTGACCTCGTACATCTGAAGGAGGGCATCTGAAAGTTGCTTGAGAGGCAGCCATGATTCCCTGTTCCAGTGAGCTCCCATGGAGCTGACTGCAGCTTTGGCAACGCTCTTGCCTCCCTTGAGGCCCTTGACGGCGTCCTCTGTCAAATCTTGCCTGAGCCCCGCGCTTGCTATCTTGAGATAGCTCTTCACGTCTGGTACGAGTTCTTGAAGCTCCGGAAAATGCACTCCATACCATTCCTTTGCTCTTGTGGAAAGTAGGTTGAGTGCTTGATCTAGGTCATCTATGGCTCTGATACCTTCTGCTGCCAACAAGTCCTTCCTCTCGGAGCTGGCCGATATGCCAGCCATGCTTTCCTGCGCGGAGAATTCAGCTGTCCTTTTTCTGTATTCTTCCGAGGGAATGCCTAGGGCGGCTGCCAGTAGTTCCTCCCTGAGTACTGTCCTGTATTCTTCAGGACTGGCCAGCTTTGCAGGGATCCTGCCGCTCAGAGCTTTTAGTACTTCTTCTGAGAAAACCGTCACGTCCCCTCTTCCAGTCAGGGCTGCCAGCACGTCCTCTGTCTGTTGGGGCAGCATGCCTCCTGACAGATCAGATAGCACCTGTTTCGCCTCTTCTTTGCTCAGAGTTCTCGAGTAAAGGGTTGATAAGCTGTCGTCTAGCGCGACTAGGCCGGCTGGCGTGATCAAAAGGTAGGGCATAATCCGCTAGCTGGGTATCTTAAAAGGATCTCTAGAGACCTCTGGCTTTTTGGGACTTGTCTCTCTCAAGAGATGGGTAGAAGCGCGCTTTACCTAGAGTCTTCTTTAGGTCGTCCCAGGCCCTTAGTTTCCGAATCGCCTCATTGGCTACGTCTATGGCAGCGTCGATGCCGGCATCCGGGTCGAACTGCTTGCTCTCTCTCTGCGCTATGACGGCTGTGATGGCTCCTGCCCGTCCTCCGTAGAGCCTCGCGACGGTGAAGAGGGTGGCTGCTTCCATCTCGAAATTCAGCACGCCTGCAGCACGCAGATCCGGGATTAGGTTTCTCATCCAGCTTTGGGCGTAGCCACCAAAGCCAGGCCTGCCTTGCCCGGTGTAAAAGGAATCGGTGCTTGCTGTGACGCCCACATGATAGGGAACTCCCAACTCTTCGGCCGCTTCTATGAGGGCAAGCGTTATCTCATAGCTGGCTGCGGCTGGGTACTCACTCATGACGTATTGCTTGCTGGCCCCGTCAAGCCGTACCGCAGCTTCGGTTATTATGAGGTCTCCTATTGATACATCATCCTGTATGGTGCCCGTGGTCCCTACCCTTATGAAGGTATTCGCGCCAATTCTGAAGAGCTCCTCGAGGGCTATGCCTAGACTTGGTCCTCCGATGCCAGTAGAGGTAGAGGTGAGCTCCACGCCTTTGTAAGTTCCTGTGTGCGTGGTGTACTCGCGATGAGATGCCTTGAACCTGACAGAGTCCCATTTAGAAGAAATCCTGCTGGTCCGCTCGGGATCTCCAGGGAGCAGTACATACTGAGAGACATCCCCTGGGCCGCAAGCTATGTGATATTCTTTTCCTCCTACCTTTGGCTCTTCTGACATGGTCTACTTGAGGCTCTTCGTTTTAACGCTATCGCGGGGCACGCCCATCCTGAAGCGAGAATGCATGAGGTAGCAGCTCGCTCAGGGAGTGCTCTTGACCTTCCGTCAGAACTCTGATGTTTGGCGAGAATTCGAACAAGACCTGCCTGCAGGCACCACATGGGGTAACCGGGCCTGAATCTGATATCACGGCTATGGCCAAGAACTCCCTCTTTCCTTCAGACACGGCCTTGAACAGTGCCACCCTCTCTGCGCACATGCTTAACCCATAGGAGGAGTTCTCCACGTTGCATCCGGTGTAAATGCTGCCATCGCTTGCCATGAGTGCTGCTCCAACCTTGAACTTGGAGTAGGGCGCATAGGCTTTCATTGCAGCTTTTTTAGCGGTCTCCAAAAGAATTTCGTCTTCTTCGTCCATTGCCGGAACTGGCGTGATCAGAAAAGCCCTTCGGTAGTTGACCACGTTCAACTTCTTGGACCTGTATAAGTCGAAAGCCCTTCTCATGGACATGGAGAACTCGTGCCCATCTTTGTCTTTCATGACGAGGTCTCTTCCCTCCGCTCCCTCGACGTTTGCAACGATGCCGCTCATGGAGATCGAGCTGCCCAGCCTTAGTCTGAATAGTCTCATGGAGTATATCCTCTGATAGATCTTCTTGCCGTCTCTCTCAGTCCTGAGGAGCCTCTGGCTTTCTAGCGTTTGTACCATGAACCTCTTTTCTACTTCCCGCTTCAAGATCAGCGCCAAGGAAGGAGAGTAGCACTCGACGTTCAGTCCTCCCTCTTTTTCCTCGACCTTGGAGGGCGAATCTGAAAACCTCCTGACCAGGGAGTCTACCATGACTTCAACGTCTCTAAGCTCGCCGTCAAGCAGCTTTCTGCCCTCCCCTCTTATCTGGATGAGATACGGGTACTCCTTTTGGCTGGCCATCCTGCAAATTGGACAAAGGGAGCTTGAGAATTCCAGCGCGACGATGCCGCTGAGCTTTTTCTTCAAACCAAATCCAACATCTAGCGCTGCGGTGTAGTTTATTCTTTCGGAGTTGGAAGACGCGTCGTCCCCCTCTATGGTAACTTGGATTCCGTCAGAGTCGCGCACAAGGTGGCCAAGCGAATCAAGCACCACATCAGAAGCGTACGGTTGCTGAATCCATCTGCCCCTCCATCTGATGGATCCACATGATCTGCACCTTGGTACCTCTAGCTTGATCAGGGGCGGCGCGTCGTCGAGCAGGGAGAGAGCACAGTTCGCACACAGGTTTCCGTTTCCAAGATGATGTGAGCTCAGCCTAGAGTATCCCTGTCCTTCCGGGATTGGGTTTCCGCATCTGGGACAAATCCTCACGTTTCTCATGAGATAATGCACTTGGCTTTTTAGCATAACGGAGCTGAGTTTTTATATATGCAAATGGTATCTGCAAATGCAGGGGCCAAAGTGGATAGTGACTGCGGCTTGGCCATACGTCAACTATGAACCTCATTTGGGAACGCTGATTCACTTGCTCTCAGCTGATGCTTTTTCCAGATACCTCAAGATGAATGGAGAAGAGGTTGTAAGCGTGAGCGGTTCGGATGAGCATGGAACACCCATTGAGGTCGAGGCCATGAGGAGAGGAATCTCTCCAAGGGAACTCACCGATGCCAATCACGGGAGAGTACTTCAGATACTAAAGGATTGGGAGATACAGCTTGATAACTACACGCGCACAGAAAGCGAGGTCCATAAGAAGTTCGTGCAGGACTTCTACTCAAAGGTCTATGATCGCGGCTTCATATTCAAGCGGGATGTGGAGATGCCATACTGCGAAGAGAAGAAGATGTTCTTGCCAGACAGGTTTGTGGTAGGTATATGTCCTTACTGCGGTTACCCTGAGGCTCATGGCGACCAGTGCGATAACTGCGGCCGGTTGCTCGAGCCGAAGCTCCTGATAAATCCGAGGGGAGTGTTCTGTAACGGGCCACTGACATGGAAGACAACCAACGAGTGGGACTTCGACTTGGCAAGCTTTTCTCAGCAGCTTGAGAGTTACATAAGGTCAAACGACAGGCTCCCTGACAACGCCAGGGCTCAGAGTTTGGCAATGATAAAAGAAGGGCTGAAGCCGAGATCGGTTACGAGGGACAACAGCTGGGGAATCCCGGCGCCGTTTCCAGGTGCTGAGGGAAAGACCATATACGTTTGGATGGAGGCGGTACTTGGCTATGTCTCCGCCACAAAAGAGTACTATGAGAGGCTGGGAAAACCAACGGGTTGGATGGAGCTTTGGAGCGACCCTGCCTCGAGGTTTGTGTGCTTCATAGGAAAGGATAACATACCTTTCCATACAATAATTCTCCCGGCTTTGCTCCTAGCTTCGGGAGACGACTATGTGCTTCCGTGGACGGTGAGCACCACGGAGTTCATATTGTTTGGAGGCGAAAAAGCATCTAAGAGCAAGAAGAAAGGTATATGGAGCACCGAAGCTTTGTCTGCTTTTCCAGCAGAGGACTGGAGGTTCGTGCTCATGCAGGTCAGGCCAGAGGGAAAAGACGTCTCCATAACGTTCCAGAGCGTTGCGTCTAGGATAAACGCTGACCTAAATGATACGCTTGGAAACTACGTGCACAGGACACTGGCATTTGCCTATGCCAATTTTGGAGGGAAGGTGCCGCAGCCAGTGCTTGACGACGAGAGTCGCCAACTGCTGATGGAGGCGGAAGAGAGGAGCAAATCTTACCGTGAGTTCATGGAGCGTACCTCTTTGCAGAGGGCAGTCGAAGAGCTGCTTGCATTGGCGCGGAGTGGCAACAGATACTTCAATGGTAGAGAGCCATGGAAGCAACTCAGTTTGAATCCCCAAACAGCTTCGACGACGGCCTACGTTGGAGTTGAAGTTGCCAAGGACTTGGCAGTGATGCTCTATCCCTTTGCGCCGGCTGCGGCGACCTTGGCACTTTCTTTTTTGGGGATGAAGCCAAGCTGGGAGACCCTTAGCCAACCAATTCCGCCTGGGACGCCCATGCTGAAACCCAGGCCGTTGTTTTCAAAGGTGACCGAACTGCCTGAATCCTCGGTAACCTCACCCGAGCAGAGTCCGCAGGAGTTGGTCCTACCCTCAATCGACATCTCGGACTTCTCGAAGTTGGACATCAGGATTGGTCGCGTGGTCAGCGCGGAAAGGGTGGCTGGCTCCAAAAAACTGTTGCGCATAAGGTTTGACCTAGGGGGTTTCACGAAAACCACGCTCGGTGGGCTGGGGTTGAAGTACGATCCGGATGAGTTGATCGGCAAGAAGGTGGCTGTCCTGGTAAATATCAGGGAGAGAGACATGATGGGAGAGAAGTCCCAGTGCATGGTGTTAGCTGCAGAAGGCCCAGACGGCAGCCTTGGCATACTTGTGCCCATGCGCGACGTACCAGAGGGCTCGAGGGTCCGTTGATGAGCGAGGTCGGCGTCTTTGCGTCCAAGATCGACATGCACGTTCACAGCATCTACTCAAGTGATTCGGCCAATCGGCCGGAAGACATAGTTCGGGCGGCAAGGAGGAGGGGACTCAAGGGGTTTGCTGTGACGGACCACGATACTATAAAAGGGATACCAAGTTTCAAGGGAATCGCTGACTTGATCGTCGTACCGGGTGTGGAGATAACAACTGACGCGGGACACTTGCTGGGGCTGGGCATAGAAGAGTGTCCAAGGAAAGGAATAGAGCTTCTTGAGGCTTTGGACTTCATCAGAGAGAGGGGCGGCCTCTCGGTGGCAGCTCATCCTTTTTCGGGAGGCAAAGCCGCCATCGGGCAGTCGTTGCTTAGTGGTGTCGCGGTCGATGCAGTCGAAGTTTTCAACGCTTCAAACTGGTTTCCCGGTGCCAACCGCAAGGCTGCTTCCCTCAGGCCCAGGGCCAAGACAGGTGGAAGCGACGCGCACTTTCCATGGGAGGTCGGGAGCGGTTACACCATGGGGCCGGGAATCGAGGAAGCGCAGAGCGCAGAGGAAGTGCTCGCTGCAGTTAGGAAGGGAAGGACAGAAGGCGCAGGCGAGCGGCTGTCGCTCGCGATGAGGTTGGCTGGAAAGGTGGCACTTGACCTTGGCCTTTTCAAGCGGTAGCTCTATTCCCTCCGTTTCCGGAAGGAAGGTTTATGTTGAGGGGATGGGGTGTGCGCTAAGTAGAGCGGATGCAGAGGGTTTGGCCAATGTTCTTCGGGACATGGGTGCCGTACTGGTCAGTGACATGGTCGAGGCAGAGGTCGTCTTCATAAATGGCTGTACCGTCCGGGAATCCTCTGACATCAAGTTGGCGTCAAAGGTCAAGCAGGCCAAGCGGTTGGGGGCTCAGGTGGTTGTCACCGGATGCACTGCGGAGGCAAACCCGGCTGCGGCCAAGGGCGCCTTCCTGCTGCCTCTGAGAGATCGGGAAAAATACTTGGGCCGGGCAAGAGGGGGCGGGTCGAGCTTCGAAGCCCTGCCCTCCCTGCTGCCTCCTGCCCCGTCTGGCCCGGTTTACATGCTTCCCATAGGGAGCGGTTGCGGAGGAAACTGCAGCTTCTGCGTCACAAGGCTCGCAAGAGGGCGCATAATCAGTTATCCCTCAGAGACCGTGATTAAACTGGCAAGGAAGGCTATTGAGGCTGGGGCAGCCGAGATAGACCTGACCGCAGTGGAGATAAACTCGTGGGGGAAGGACACAAGGGAAAGCTTTCCGGACTTGCTGCGTTCGCTCGGCTCCTTGGAAGGAGAGTTCGCCATAAGGGTAGGCATGCTGAATCCTCGTGGCCTACTGTCTTGGTTGGACGATCTCCTTGATGCGTTTGAGGGAGAGAAGGTGTTCAAGTTTTTCCACTTGCCAGCTCAGAGTTTCAGCGATGCGGTGCTCTCGCGGATGAGAAGGGGATATTCTTCTTGGGAAGTCGTCGAGATCATCAGCAAGGTAAGGGCCAGGTTCCCTACTGCCTTCCTCGAGACAGACGTGATAGCTGGCTTCCCTGGGGAGACAGAAGATGACTTCCAGGCTACCGTGGATTGGTTGGAGAAACTGAGATTTGATAAGGTGAACATCGCAAGATACTCTCCTAGACCAATGACAGAGGCGGCCGGGATGCCTCAGCTGCGCGAAGATGAGAAGAAACGGAGAAGCGACGTGATCACAGCGCTCTGGAGGCGCTTGGCGCTTGAAATAAATTCTAGCTACGTTGGAAGGCCGATGCGCGCGCTCTTGGTTGAGGCCAAGGGCTCCCAGGCCATATGCAGGGCCGAAAACTACAAGCAACTTGTCTCGAATGCGATCCCAGAGAAGCGTGGGTGGGGTTATTTCTATGTTGAACGGGCGACTCCGATAGACGTCAGGGGTAGGCCAGTCGCCCTAGGCATCGCTTATTAGGTGGGGCGTTTTTATACTCGCCTTGGAGATCGAGCCAGTTCACATCAAGTTGAAGAAAGACGACCTTGCGGAAAGGGTCCTTGTGGCAGGGGATCCGGGCAGGATAAGGCAGTTGTCGGCGCTTCTCGAGGACGTTCGTCTCGTCAGCGAAAACAGAGGTTTCTTGATCTACACCGGTGTCTACGAAGGAAAAAGTGTTAGTTTGGCCTGTCACGGCGTTGGTGCGCCGTCTGCGGCCATAGTTATAGAGGAACTTAGGGCCTATGGTGCCAAGGCCATGCTGAGGCTTGGAACGGCTGGCGGATTGAGAAGAGGGCAGGGTTATGGAGATCTTGTTATACCGACCTCCGCGGCCAGCAATCCCGGAGGAACATTGGGTCAATACGTGCATGACATATGTCTGGCGCCAGCCCCCTCTCATGAATTGGTGAATGCCATTATTGAGGCGGCGCGCAAGAGAGCAGCAAAGTTTGAGCTGGGACCAGTTTATTCCAGCGATGCCTTCTACGCTGAGGATCCAGGTATGGCCATCAGGCTGTCTTCTATGGGCTTCAGAGCGATCGAGATGGAGTGTGCGGTACTCTTTGCCATTTCTCAGCTTCGTGGTTTTTCTTCGGCTGCCCTCCTCATGATAAGTGACAGCTTGGTTGAACATGCGCCCATGCTCGATGCAGAGCAGATGAGAAAGTACGTCGAGTCGGCGAGCAGGATAGCTTTAGACGCATTGACGAGTTATGAGATTTCTCAGCGAGCTTCGAGATAGGCGTATATGCTGGGACTTGCTTTTTTTTGACCCTAAGTGAGGGTTCTTCTGGTAAAACCTCTCGACCCCTATGACGAGGGCTACTATCGCTCTTTTGGTATCAGGATGCCTCCTCTTGGGTTGGCCGAGCTGGCAGGGGCGCTCAGGGAAGCTGGCCACGAGGTATCCATAGCGGACAGGATGCTTCATCCTACCTCGCCCGAAGTGTTTGCCAAGGAGGCCTCAAGGTACGACATGGTTGGAATCACAACGATCGCTTCCTCTTACTACCCAGACGCGGCAGCCATCGCGAAGGCAATCAAGAAGGCCGACCCACACTTGATAACCGTTGCAGGTGGCCATCATGCCACGTTCACTTACCCGTTGGTATTGGGCGATGGTTTCGACTACGCGGTAAGAGGAGAAGGAGAGGTGACGCTTCCCGAGCTTGCCTCCAAGCTTGAGGATGGGAAAGCGCCCTCCTCCGTCATGGGCTTGGCTTATAAGTCAGACGGTGAGATCAAGTTGACCCCTCCCAGGCCTCCCATGCAAGATCTTGACAAAAGCCCAATGCCTGCTTGGGATCTAGTGAACGGAGAAGAGTACAGGGCAGACATAGTAGAGAAGGGGGCCAAGTTCGCTACGATTGAGACAGCAAGGGGCTGCCCATATAACTGTGACTTTTGCAGCGTCACAGCCATGTGGGGGCACTCGTGGAGGATGAAGAGTCCATCTAGGATAATGAAAGAAGTGGAGAAGCTCGAGGACATGGGGTATAAGTATGCCTTCTTCGTGGACGACGACCTTGTCATCCCAGGGAGCGAAAAAGTTAGACAGGATCTCTTCTCGCGTCTATCGAGAGAAAGGCCAGGGTTGAAGTGGTTTGCGCAGATTAGGGCCGACATGGTCGTCAGGAGGCCAGATGTTGTCCAGGCCGCTGCAGAGGGGGGCATGATGCTAGCTTTTCTCGGAATAGAGTCAGGGGATGACGCCGTGCTGAAGGGGATGAAAAAGGGGCTGACAACCACCATCACAGGTAGGGCTGTTGAGATTCTTCACAGGATGGGCGTCATTGTTTTCGGGGGTATGATCCTAGGTTCTCCGTACGAAGGCTGGGATAGCCTGAGAAGAAGCATCAGATACTCTCTAGATCTGGCGAAACGGGGTCTCGACGCGATACAATACACGATATATACTCCGCTTCCCGGCTCCGCCAGCTTTTACAGTCTTCTTAAGAGTCGCAGGATAATAAGTTTTGATTGGAGCAAATACGATTGTCTTCATCCCCTCATAAGAGGAGGAGTAAACCCGGTCTGGATTTACCTGGCTTCAAGGGTAGCAAACTATGTGTTTTACGTGGGGAAATACCTTTACGGGAAGGCCGGGCTTGTGATTCCTGGAAAACCGAACCCTTACATTCGGAACATGGGTAGCTACGTGATGAAAAAGATCCCAGAGCAGCTTTTCTATGTTCTCAAGATACCACTGGATGTCCTTTCGGTTGCGCGGGATCTTGCCCGCTCTGTCCCTCCTACTCCACAGCAAGCAGATGAGCTCATGAAGGCAGGACTTCAGCCCGTTTTCCCGCTCAGACGGGCTCAGGTGGCCTCGATTCCGACCTAGTGCGCACCTTTGGGGCACGCAGTTCTCCTTGAAGCGCAATCAGCCGATTCTACCGAGAAATCGGGGCGATCATGTTCATTGACGGTCGGGAGCAGGTTCACCTATCTTACCGCTTGGCCCAAGATGAGCGTCGCCAGGCATAACTCGAGATTCCGACATCATTTGTGGGTGTTTCTGAAAGTCTCGTAGCCCTGATCGTGACAGTTAGCTCTAGGTTAAACTTATTAGGGCAACTTTGAATGACTGCCCAGAGGGTTCCTTCTTGGATTACAAGTGGACTGCGCTTTCGGTTACCACTGTTGGTGCTGTTCTAAGTAGCATTCAGAGTTCGGCTCTTCTCATAGCGCTACCAAGCATGATGAAGGAGTTGGATTTGAATTTCTTCTATGCTCTGTGGATCATATTGATTTACATGCTTCTCACGGTTGTCCTTGTGCCAACCATCGGTAAGCTGGCAGACAGCTTGGGTAGGAAGAAACTCTACAACCTTGGCTTTGCCATATTCGGTGCTGGATCTTTGCTCGCCGGGATGGCCGGAGGAAAGGGAGCAACTGCAGGTAACGAGTTGGTTCTGTTCAGGGCGATTCAGGCCGTCGGAGGGTCCTTGTTAATGGTGAACAGCACCGCAATCGTGGCTGATGCTTTCAAGAAGGGGGAAGTCGGACTTGGGCTCGGCGTCAACCAGATAGCTTTCATAGTCGGATTCACGGTGGGACCAGTCGTAGGGGGTCTGCTGACGGCAATTTCGTGGCGCTTGGTCTTCTTCTTCAACATACCCATAGCTGTGTTTGCTCTGCCCTGGGCGTATTTGAGACTTCGGGAAGTGGTAGAGCCGAGCAAGGAAGCTGGATTTGATTATGCAGGGAATGCGCTCATAGCTGCTGCTCTGACTGCTTTGTTGCTTGGTCTGACCTTCATTGCCTTTCCTGGGATACCCTTGGCCTACATAGGCGGCCTTCTTGTTTCCTCATTCATTCTTTTCGTGTTGTTCTTCAGAGTAGAGACCTCAGCCAAGTATCCGATCATGGATCTTTCCCTATTCCATGATGCAGGTTTTTCCTATGCCAACGCTGCTAATTTGCTGAGTGGGATAGCAACCGGCGCGGTCACTTTTCTGCTGATATTTTTTCTCCAAGGACCGTATGACCAGACTCCGCTTTCGGCTGGGATAATGATGATACCTTATGGCTTGGCGTTCTTGGCGCTGGGCCCACTGAGCGGCAGATTGTCAGATCTCTATGGATCTCGCTCCCTGAGCATGGCTGGGATGGCAGTCAGTTCAGCTGGTTTGCTTATGCTGGCCACAATCACTCGCGGCACCCCCTATCCAGTTCTGGCCTCTTACATGGTCGTCATGGGAGCGGGGAGCGGGCTGTTCAGCTCGCCGAACACAAATGCCATCATGAGCTCCGTATCTCCCATGAGAAGAGGAATGGCCTCTGGCATAAGGGCCATGCTCAGAAACACGGGAAGCATGCTCAGTCTGGCAGTCACGTTTCCTTTTTTAGTCAGCAGGGTCACGGTCAACCAACTGATGGAGATAATGCTCTATGGTGGTGGTGTGCATGGCTCTTCCTTCAACCTGATTGGTTTTGAGGCTGGGCTACACGCCGCATTTCTGTTCTCAATGGCTATGAGCGTTGCAGCCGTCGCCTTTTCGGCCATGATGCCGACTGCGAGACAACAAAGCGCAAAGCAATGATCTATAATGTGTATTATACGATATGCTTTTACGCCTCTTTTTGATGGGTTTGATGCTCTTTGGTTGTCTGCGAAGAGGATTGGCGGGATTCAGGATCTGGAAGCGGCGGACTTGGTGGAACTGGACACGGGTTGCTCCGTTACTACTTGCTCTACTTGCTTTCTGCGAAGGATAGGTATGGGTATGAGATGATGACCCTGATAAGAGAAAGGACTAGGGGGGCTTGGTCGGTGAGCAGTGGGGCGCTTTATCCTCTCCTGAAAAGGATGGAGAGGGATGGTCTGGTGGTATCCGGCGTTCGGGATGGGAAGAAGTTTTACTCCATAACCGAAAGGGGTAGGGAATCGCTTGCAGCCGCCAGAGAAAGGCTCGCTCGCATCTTGGAGAATTGGGAAGACTATGCCCAGCTTTTGGAGGACTTTGTTGGAAAGGAACAGGTGGCATCGCTTGTGCTCTCTGGCTATAGGAGGCAGTTTCAGGTGTTGATGGAGATCATTGAGTCAGGTCAGCCTCCGAGTGATATTGTTTTGCTGGTGAGCGAAGAGCTTGAAAGCCAGCTTCGGCGCCTTCGCTCTATCGAAGCGCTTCAGAGGTGATAAGAACATGAGCAAGAAGTCAAAGGTTTTGTTTGCCTTGGCGTTTTTGGCCTTGGTTTTGTACGTGCCAGCAAGTGCCGCCCAGGCAGCGGTGGAACAGCCGCATTTTGTTGTGGAGGCCGTCTTTTGGGGTTCTGAGCAATCTCCGCAGCTTGCTTCCGCTGGAGATCTGAACCTTCCCCTTTCCGTGGTTTTGGTGAATGAAGGCGGCCCTTCGCAAGACACTAACTTGACCCTGCAGCTTGCAGAACCCTTCTACTATGAGTTTTACCTAAACGGATTGAGGCGTTTTAGTAACGCCGAAAACGTCAGCTTGGGATACGTCCCGACAGGACAGTTAGCTACGGCGACTTTCTATGTGTCGCTCTCGAGCTCCGCATTCAGAGGACTATATCAATTGCCCTTGCTTGTGCGCTCCGAAGGCTACAACGAAACACTTCAGGTGAGCGTGCCAGTTCAGGGCTACTCCTCCATAACCGTAGTCGGCGTCACGTTCACACCGGCGACGCTTTTCCCGAATCAACAGATGGATGAGATGGAGGTCTATTTGCTCAACGCGGGCACCTCACCGGCCCAAAATGCCACGGTCAAGCTGATCTTGCCGAGGGGCTTTTCTGAGGCTTGGGGCAATTCCACGTTTCATGACGTGGGGATTCTTCCAGTGGGGCAGCAGGTGCCAGTTCCCTTTTTCTTCAACGTCGGCTCCCTTGCTTCCCCTGGGAACTACACTGCCAGCGTCGAAGTGCAGTGGGTTGGAGGGCGTGTTGTTCAGCCAGTCACGATGGTGCTTTCCGGAAAGGCAAAGCTCAGGCTAGCTCAATCATCTTCGACCAACCTAACCCAGGGCGGATCTGGGCAGAAGTTGTACGTAGTCGTCCGCAACGTGGGTAACTATACCGCCGACGACGTTTCTTTGACGCTAGAGGCACCGAACGAGTTCTCTGGCGTCATGAACGATTACATAGGAGAGCTGAAGCCGGGTCAGTCTGCCACTGCCAGGTTTGAAGTAGACACATCGTCAGGTGCCCCCGCTGGGAGGTATAATCTGACGGTTGAGATCAGCTGGATCCAGAACAACACAGAGGAACCCTTTCTCTCATACCATCAGATTGGCGTAGAAGTTCACGAGAGCTTGCTCAACCAGATTATCTCTGGCGTCTTCAGTCAAAGCGCGGCTGGGTTGGCCCTGCCAGAACTCTTTGGAATTACCATAGTTTTTCTCCTCGGTGTCCTGATCGGAGTGCTGGTCAGAGGAAGGAAAAGGTGATGCTTCATGGAGAACGGTGGCATCACAGCCAAGGATCTGACTAAGGTCTTTCCCGGGGGATTCGTAGCCGTGGATCACGTCAGCTTCGAGGTGAAGGATGGAGAGTTGTTTGGTCTCCTTGGCCCAAATGGCGCGGGAAAAAGCACCCTCATAAGGATGCTGACCACCCTCCTCAGACCGACGGAGGGAGACGCCTTCGTGGGAGGCCACTCGGTTAGGACTGAACCGGACAAGGTCAGGTTGTTAATAGGGGTTGTTTCCGACAAGCTAATAGTTTACGACCGGCTTACGGCAAGGGAAAACCTGCGCTTCTTCGGAGAACTTTACGGCCTGGGAGGCAAAAAACTGGAGAATCGCATAGACGAGTTGCTGGAAGAGGTGAACCTTTCTCGCTTTGCTGACAAGATGGTTGGGACGTTTTCAACTGGTATGAAGCAAAGGCTGAACCTGGTAAGGGCTCTTCTTCATAACCCAAAGGTGCTCTTTTTGGATGAACCCACGTTGGGCTTAGATCCGCAGACCGTGCGCTTCATAAAAGACCTGATACTTCAGCTTCACGAGTCTGGGATAACGATGATACTGACTACCCACGAGATGGATCTGGCTGAGAAGTTGTCTGAGCGGCTGGCCATAGTTGACCACGGCAAGATACTGGCCATAGGTCCTCCCAAGGAGCTTGAGGAGAAAAATGGTGCCGAAGATTTGGAGTCTCTTTTCTTGATATTAACTGGGAGAGCTCTCAGGGACAGCTTGGGCAATATGCCCGCAAGGGGGCCAAGAGGGTGATGTAGGTGACTGCACGGAAGTGGATCTCAGATGTCTTGAGGATAGCGCAGAAGGACCTCACGGAGTTCAGCAGAAGCAAGATGAGGATGGCATCGTTCATGCTGATGCCGATCATACTCATAGCTTTGTTTGGCTTCATGTTTCCAGGCACAGGATCGATCGGTCACATCCCCCTTGCAGTGGTAGACCAGGCTTCATCCGGGCCAGGGGCTGCATTCGCTGAAGCTTTCTCGCAGGTCTCTTCCTCCTCTGGTCAGCTTAGGCTGACTTACTACGCGACCTTGGAACAGGCCAAGCAGGCCGTAGTCGGTGGGTCGGCCAGCGGTGTCTTGATAATATATCCCAACTACCCCGCACAAGGAAGTGTGGTCTTGATCGTGGACAACACGGACCCCACGGTGGCTGCTCAGCTGGAAGGCACGGTGGGTAGCTTGATCAGGTTGATTTCTTCTGGTGGCGACCAGCCTCTTGTCGTGCAGAGCATAGCTCCTTGGGCTCCCACGAGCGAGTTCGAGTTCATGGCACCTGGTTTCGTTGGGGTGACGGTTGTCATGGCAGGCATGGCAGGCCTTGCGGCGGCTGTGGCAAGAGAAAGGGAGATAGGTACAATGGATGGTCTAATGGTGGCCCCCATATCTCGTTCTTCCATAATAACGGGGAAAGCTGTGGCCCAGACGATAAGAGGGCTCATACAAGCCGCGATAGTAGTCCTCGTGGTGGTGCTGTTCTTTGGAGTCAAGATATACGGGAATCCGCTCTACATAGTGCTGGTCCTCCTTCTTGGGGACCTCGGGTTTGTCGGCATAGGGATAATAGCGACTTCTGCTGCCAGCGATCAGGAAAGTGCAACCATGGTCCTCATGATGCTGGAATTCCCAATGATATTCCTCAGCGGAGTGCTGTATCCCATAAGTCAGTTGCCCAGCTGGCTCCAAGACGTGGCTTGGGCAATACCACTCAGCTACATGGTGGAAGCGCTTCGCCGCCTGATGGTGTTGAATGCGGGTTTGGGGTCCATAACCTGGCCACTTGCATACATGTTGATCTTCGCTGCTGCGTCCATGGGGTTGGCCATACCTCTTTTCAACCGGGCCGTTACCAGGTAGTTCGGAGAACGCTTAAAGCTGGGTTCCTGCTCGCCTAGTGACAGATTGTGACCCACGCAGCCTGCGGGTGAACTTGAACGAGCTTCCTTACCCCCCTCCTGCTCGTGTGCTTCGGGCGGCAGCCGAGGCCCTCAAGTCTTCAAACCTTTATCCCGAAGGACGCGATGTGCTCGTTCTGAAGGAACTGATGGCCAAGTACACCGGTGTCGGTCCGGAAAATGTCCACTTTGCGTCTGGCAGCGACTATGCTTTCTACGAGCTGTTCTCGCAGCTGCGCGTCTTCTCCAGCGGACCTTTGGCTTTGATCATTGATCCTACCTTTTCTTCTTATGAGCCGATATTGAAGGCAACTGGCTGGAAGGTGGAAAGAGTAAAGCTGATTGAGGGTGAAGAGAGATGGAACCTGCCTCCTGATGGGCTTAAGGATGCGTTGAAACATCTCAAGCCGTCGCTTCTGGTAGTCGACGATCCAAATAACCCGACTGGAAGCCCGATCTTTGGAGGGGAAAGCATTGAGGGTCTGGCTGGCTCGCTAGATGAATGGGGAGGATGGTTGTTGATCGATGAGGCATATGCGGAGTTTTCTGGTTACTCGATCTCAAAGCTTGTTGGTTCAATTGGAAACCTAGTCGTTTTCAGGACGTTGAGCAAAGCCTTCGCGTTGGCTGGGCTCAGGTCCAGTGCTTTGCTTGCAGCCGAAAGGCTCATAGCATCCATTGAGAGCGGTTCTCCGCGTTTTGAGCTTTCCAGGCCGACACTGGCTGCGTCGGTGGAAGCCTTGAGAGACCCGTCTTACGCTTTGAGGTATGCCCGTGAGATCGTGAATGAGAGACAGAGGATGTGGGAGCGTCTCGCTGGTATCCAGTACCTCAAGAGCTACAAGAGCTGGACGAACTTCTTTCTTCTGAAGTTCACCGACGAGGATGCGTTGCGTAGGACTGGGATCAACTTCATGCGTCCTGCCATGCGCGGTAGCTTTGCTCGTTTCAGTCTCATGGATAGGGAAGCGGACGATTGTCTGCTTGTCGCCCTTGAGGAATCCTTGCGCTCAAGAATCAAGTAGATTTAAATTCGCCCGTGATTACCCCACGAGATGGAGTGGCCAGCCGAGGCCGACAAGCTGCGCGTCATCATACCGGTTGGCGGGCAAGCATTGAGGCTTAGGCCGCTCAGCGCAGAGGTTTCAAAGGCAGTCATCAGACTCTTGAATCGCCCGATAGTCGAGATAGCCATGGCAAACCTAGCGCAACAGGGGGTTCGCAACTTCATTTTTGGAGTAAAGGGGTACGTCAATTACAAGAGCTTGTTTGATTATTTCGGAGATGGAAGGGGTTTTTCCTCCTACTACAACATACAGCCCAGGGTTCACATCAAGTATCAGCCTAGGGTTGACGACGTTGGAAATGCCGACTCCGTGAGGATAAACATGGATTATTACGACATAAACGATCCAGTAGTTGGCGTGCAGGGGGACAACATTTTTGACGTCGACATGAGGGAGCTGGCCAGATTTCATGATGAGAAGAGGGCCATAATGACCATAGGGGTGACCGCTGTGGACGACGTGACCCAATACGGGGTGGCCAAGTTGGCTGAAGACATGCGCATCGTTGATTTTGTGGAGAAACCAAAGAAGGAAGAGGCTCCTTCCAACCTGGTGAGCACGGGCGTGTACTTCCTGAGCCCAGCTATAAGAAAGGTGTTTGAGATGGAGGAAGTCAGGGCCATGATAAAGGCTGGGCGGCTCGACTTTGGGCTAGACCTCATACCTTACCTGATAAAGCACGACTACCCCGTGTATGCTTATCCCATAAGTGGGAGGTGGTACGACATAGGTTCGCCCAAGAGCTATTTGGAGACCGTTCAGATGTTGCTCAAAGTAGATGAACCCTGGCTTCCGATGGGGAATAGGCTGGACGTGCCCGGAAGGGTATGGGTCCAGGGAGAGAGCGTGGAATCAGTGAGAAAAGCCAAGGAAATAGAAGAAAAGATAAGGCTAGGAAGGATCACGGTTGAGGGTTCCGTCCTGATAGGCAGGCATTGCTCCATAGGAGACGGCGCCATCATAAGGGATTCAAGCATAGACAACTACACCGTCATAGGAGACGGCACGACAATCGAGAACTCGGCACTCATGGATAGAGTATACGTGGGAGAGGGGGCGGAGATAAGAGATAGCATAGTGGGCAGGCACACCGAGATCAGATCTGACATGGAGAGGCGGACAAAGGTGATAGGTCTGAGTGTGCTAGCAGATGACGTTAGGATAGGTGAGGGGGCAAGCCTCATAGCTACTAGAGTTTATCCTCACATCTCGATTCCAGCCAAGAGAACCATGGTGGAAGAGGTGGTTTGATCCCTCGTTGGGCAGAAACTGCCGCCTGAAGGAAAGCCAGATATACTGGCGAAGGTCTCAGCGGCCTGCTGTTGAACTCCGGGTGGAACTGCGTCCCGACGAAGAAGGGCAGAGATGGGTCTTCTATCGCCTCTACTCTTCTTCTGGACATGTCAAATGCCGAGAAGATCAGGCCTGCGTTCCTCAAAGCGTCCCAGTAGTCCGGGTTGACCTCGTAGCGATGCCGGTGTCTTTCTCTTATGACCGATCTTCCATACGCTTTCCTCAGAAGAGTTCCCTCTTCTACTGCTATGTCTGCACCCCCTAACCTCATGGTGCCCCCCATTTTCGTCAGTCCCCTCTGCTCGGGAAGGAGGTCGATCACAGGGGCCTCTGTCCGGGGATCAAGCTCGGTGCTGTTGGCCTTCAAGTGCAACTTCTCTCTGGCAAACTCGACCACTGACAGTTGCATCCCAAAGCATATGCCCAGGAAAGGCAGGCGCAACTCGCGTGCGCGTTGGATAGAAGCCATCATGCCCTCTGTTCCCCTTACCCCGAAACCGGGCAGTACCATGACGCCCACGACACCGTCTATTTGCTTTGGGCCGTTTTTTTCGACGTCTTCTGCGTCTATCCATCTCAGCTTGGGGTTAAACCCCAGCGCCGCGCCGGCGTGCTTCAGAGCCTCCACTATGCTCACGTAAGAGTCTCTGAGCGTCACATACTTGCCCACCATGGCTATCTCCGGACCAGGTGGGAGATTGGAGAACCTGCTGGCAAGTAGCTGATGCGTGGCGCTTTGGCTTTTTGGCTGCAGGTTCAACTTAAGGAGGATCATGGTATCTACCCCTTGATCTTTCAGCACCTTTGGTACCATGTATATGCTTGGAACGTCGGGCAACCTTATGACTTCGCTCGGCGAGAGCGAAGAGAAGAGCGCCAGCTTCTGGACTTCGTCTGGCAGTAGCTGAAGTGAGGAGCGGGCGACCAGAAAGTCTGGTTGTATCCCTATTTCCCTCAGTGCTTGCACGCTGTGTTGTGCTGGTTTTGTCTTGTTCTCGCCCGTCGTCTCTAGGTGAGGCACGTACGCAACGTGCATGAATACCGTACTTCCCTTTTCCTCCAACCCCATCTGCCTGACTGCCTCCAGAAAAGGAAGTCCCTCTATGTCTCCCACGGTTCCCCCAAGTTCAACGACGAAAACCTCAGCTTTCTCCTTGGAGGCAGCCTGCCTGATCTTGGACTTCACCTCATCTGTGACGTGCGGTATTATCTGGACGCAATCTCCAAGATAATCTCCCCGCCTTTCCCTTTCAATCACTTCTCTGTAGACTGATCCGGTTGTGATGTTGAGGTTCCTTCCCATTTTCCTGTCCAAGAAGCGCTCGTAAGTGCCAAGGTCAAGGTCTGTTTCTCCTCCGTCGTCCGTCACGAAGACCTCACCGTGTTTGTAGGGATTCATGGTTCCGGCATCGACGTTGACATACGGATCTATCTTCATCATCGATACCAGGATTCCCGACTCGGATAGAAGCTCGGCAACGGAGGAGGCTAGGACGCCCTTGCCAAGTCCGCTCATGACTCCTCCGGTCACAAATATGTAGCGCATATTCGCCCACTGGCAGCCGATATAAGGCGTTCGCTTTACCTCAGGTGGCCTCTTTCCCGCTTGCGTCGACGGCTTTCCCGCTGCTGAATCGAATCGGTTGATCAAAGAGCTGGGTTTTTCGGTGCCTGATCGCCCCTAAGATTTGCCGTTGCTGAAAACCAGGTAGTTTCCATAAAACGCTCCAGCGAGCACTGGACGACGGGAGTCAGTGACGGTCGTTTTAAACTCATGAATATCAACGCCTTCGTAACCCGCCTTCCGGACGTGGCTGAAGGAAAGTTTCCAGCGCCTGGAAGCTTCGCTCTGGTGGTGTGGGGATCGAGCACAGCCGTTGAACTAGAAAGCCTTGCCCGAAAGGGCGGGGTACCTCGCACACCTCCAAGCTACTTGTCCTCATTGATCTGATGGTAAACGCCTATAGGCCCGTCGGAGGGGCATCCATGGTAGTCAAAGGTTTCGGGGAAAGTAACCCATCATTGGGCAGGGGCGTCTACGTGGCGGAAGAAGCCTTGGTAGTCGGGCGGGTACGGCTGGGAGATAAAGTGAGCGTTTGGCCGGGCGCCGTTCTGCGCGGAGACGAAGACTTGATCGAGGTAGGGGAAGAATCTAACGTGCAGGACAACTGCGTCCTGCACGCCGACAAAGGATATCCTGCGCTCGTGGGGAAGAGGGTTACCGTGGGGCACTCTGCGATCGTTCACGGAGCAAGGGTGGGTGACATGGTGCTCATTGGCATGGGCGCGATCCTGCTGAGTGGCGTCATCATTGGTGAAGAGAGCATAGTAGCCGCAGGGTCCCTCTTGCCTGAGGGAAAGAATTACCCATCTCGCAGTGTGATCATGGGAATGCCTGGTCGTGTGGTCAGGCGTGTCGGCGACCGTGATTTGGCCAGAATCAAGGAAAGCTATGAAGCATATCTTCAGCTGTCTCAGTCGCACTTATAGCAGTGAGAGTTTTTCTTCTAATCGAGAGTTCGGAGCTTTTCCTTAAATGCTACCTCTGGTTTGTCCTCATGGAGGTAGTGGTTGTAGGCGCTAGGGGGTTCGGAAAGCAACACATGAGAGCGCTGGAGAAGCTGGACGTGGCCGTCAGCGTCGTCGAGCGGGATCAATCCGTGGTCGAAGAGATAAGATCTCAGTTCAAGCTCGAAAGAGTTTTCAGTTCGGTTGATGATGCGCTCTCTTCAAGCGCAGAGGTCATGGACCTGGTGCTTCCTCACGACTTGCATGCGCCTGTGGCTGAAAGAGCGATGAGGAAGGGGAAGCACGTAATTGTAGAAAAACCCATGGCTTTGAATCTTCAGGAAGCTGATGAGATGATCAGGATTTCTAAAGAGACTGGTAAAAAGTTAATGGTAGCTGACCAGTGGCACTTTGACCCCAGCATCAGAGAGGCGAGGAGGCTGATAGGAGAAGGGAAGATAGGTAGGCTTGTAGCGGTCTTGGTCAGATCCCAAGGTTTCTACGATGCGTACGGTTGGAGGAGATCTAGGGCTGAGATGGGAGGCGGAGCGCTGATTGACGGAGGGATACATTACGTGGACACACTTCTCTCCCTTGGAGGCGATTATGATTCTGTCTGGGGCATAGCTGTCAAAGGAGCGTCGGTCATAGAGGGAGAAGATACATCCGCGGCTGTGCTTAGACTTGCAAATGGAGCGTTGGGACTACTCTTTTACTCTTGGTCTTACAGGAATCCTCCATCTGTGCCTGAGTTCGAAGCATTCGGGACGGACGGAAGCTTGGCCGAGGACGTGCAAGGGAGCCTGAAGAGAGATCACAACACTGTGTACAGGGGGCTCCTCCTCAACGGAAGCCCTTATGCGGTCAAAGGATATGATCCAATGGTAGCTGAGATGGAGGGATTCCTGAAGAGCGTAAGTGAAGGAACAAAGGTTCCGTTTGATCCAGAGTTGGCCAAAAGGGAGCTGGAGTTAGTGCTTGCCGTTTACGGGACCGATCGAGCTTCCATAATTTGTGACGACTTACTTCCTGCGCGGTCGGCACGTCCTCGTTTTGGAAGTAGGCCTCCCACTAGACCTCCCAGCGTGGCAAAAAGTATACCTCCAGCGTAAGCCACGCCTAGTATCGTAGCTAAGCCCGCTCCTGCTAGTCCGAAGACGAGGAAACCGAGGGCGCCTGCCAGAAGCGCACCAGCAAATGACAGAAGGACGACGATTATCAACAGACCCATCACGGAAGCCAGTAGGCCCGCCAGAGCTCCCCTGCTCCCACCTCTTGCCACCAACCCAGCCACAAGTCCTGCCAGGAACGGTCCAAGCAGTGGTATCCAACCAATGACGAGGATTGTCACGAAGCCAAGCGTGACACCCAGTGCCAAGCTTCCTCTTTTCATGAAAAGATCTATCATGAGCATAAAAACCTTGTTGAATATCCCTCAGGATTGCTTTCTCTCAGATTCCTTCTTTTCCCTTTTGGACCTGCACGGCATGGGTTTAAAACCCCGTTATATTTAGGCTTTGTCCTCGGTACGGCTTCTGGGGGTTTAGAGGCTTGAAGAACCATCTGATGGCTTTGGGCGCTTTATCGGCGTAGAGTTCTTGAAGGGCTTGCGTCTCTATCTCATCAGCATATTCATCGATGAAGCGCACTCCAAGACTAGTCAGCTGATCCACCATGTCAAGCACAATGGGAAGGCCTGTGTCTTCATTGAAGAAGCCTGGCGAAGAGAGGATCGAGATCATTTCATCCTCCTTTCCATGCGGGATCTCAACCTCGCAAGCTGGGGCATCCTCAAAGGCCTTGATGACTAACCTTCCGAGGTTCGAAAGTGCGTGGCGTCCAAGCCTCATTTCATCAAACGGTCCATATACTCTCTTGTCTATATCTCCCCAGTCTGGAGACTTGGCAGATTCTCCTTCCTCCTCTATCCTCTGAGCTAGTAAGGTTAGCTCTATGGGGTGCCTGCCTTGTGTGAGGTCTTCGTACAGCAGGTACGTTCTTGCTGGCATGGCGTAGGAAAGGGCCAGTTTATCGGTTATGCCATTCAGATCTGTAGCTAATCCCTTCAAGTAGGCGTAACCTTCAAGCGTCCGGCTTCTCGTCCTTTTGATAGCGGCTATGGCGCGCCCTGAAGCTACGATCTTTTCAGTGAGCTGGTTTATCTCGCCTAGGACATCAAAGTCGTGATCCGTCAGCTCACCCAGTACTTTTTGCTTGTGTGCCGTGTAAAGGTAGCCATAAAAGCTTCCGTCGAGAATCACGTGATCTGAGTGTTCAAGGGCCTCTAGGGCCATCTTCCTTTCTGCCAGAAGTGAGTAAAGTCCGAAAGAGATGGCTGAACGCGTAGGGGAAAGCGCGCCGCTTCTCTTGAACTGCCCGGCTAGGTGATCTTCCCAGACTTCTTCTTTATCTTTTATGGCTAGTCCACTAGCTGTGAATACGCCGTACGTGGCTCCAAGTCTGCGGGAAAGGATGGGAGACCTCGATCCGTCTACTGCAGCGATGAGCGTCACGCCTTGGGATTGCGGCAGAGTTCTCAGGTAAGGTTCCACTAGGTGCTTAAGGTCATCGAGAGTTGAGATCAGCCGGCTGGAGTTTTCCTTGATCCTCTTCGCTTCTTCCTCTGCCTTCTCCATGAACTTGTACTGAAGATCTGGAGGAAGCTTCAGCCATTCGATCGCCTCATCTTCCAGCTCGATGCACCTCTTTTTCCTTGCCCCCTTCTCTGAGCTGTTCCGCAAGCTGAGCTAGCTCGTCGTTGGGTTCAAAGTACAACAGAAGTGGCATGAAAGAAGGGTTCATGAGGCCGGCGAAGTAGAATTGCCCAGCCTGGAGATTGAGCATGTATTCTGGGGTTATACCATAGGGTTCAAGCCACTCCTTTGCCCCTCCTTGACCGACGACGTCCAGGGGGTGAAGCCTTCCGTAAAAACTGGTGTTAAGGTTTCTCCTTATGGCGGCGTTCACGCCTATATCTCCAGCAATCCCTTGGGAGAGCAGGGTGAGGTTCAGCTTGTGCTTCCTGCCTAGGGCTGCCAAGTCCCTTAGCGAGTCGGTGGCTTGGACCTGCAATCCCTCAGGCTTGAAGGGTGAGTACTGAGGAGCCTCATCTATGATGATGGATGTCGACATGTCTTCTCCCTCACTCATCTTTGAGTAAAGCGCGTCGGCAAGGGCCAAGAAGAACGAGAGTTTGACGTCAGACCTGAATCCACTCATGTCTATGACGATGAGGCGGGATTTGCTTAGATCGTTCAGCAGTTCTTGTATCGGCTTCTTCCCCATGAGCGATTCCAGCGCTTGGGGGGTCAGCCTGCGAAGAAACCTTCTTTTGGCGACGTTGAAGGCCATCTGATAGTCTTGGCGGTTGGTGTTAACGGCGTTCAAGGATTTCTGGATTTGGTCAAATGCCTTTTCTGATCCCATCTTCGCGAGGTTTTCCCAGTCATCGCAGAGTTCTTCCATGACTGCTTCAAGATTCCTGTTGCTGAAGAAACCGCTTGTGCGCTCTGACATGTACGAGAACACGGCGTTAGGACCCATGGATATCTCTGAGAGCGGTATGGAGTTCTTCCTCAACTCCTGCGAGTAGTCGGCACCGCTCCAGTCCAAGACGAGCACGCTGTATCCATTCTGCAGGTAAAAGGGGATGAGGACATTCTTGGCTAGCCAAGACTTGCCGGAACCCGTTGTCCCATAAACTCCTACGTGATAAGGGATGTAGGAGGCATCTGCAGGGATGGCCCAGTTTCTGTGGCGGTCTAGAGCGGCCATGAGGTTCCCGGGCAGCTTGGCCGTTGGCGCAAGGTATTTGGCGAGGGGGTCTTCTGTGTCAAACACGCTGACCTTGGAACCAGGGGAAATTATCCCTCTATTTATTGACACAGCCCCTGGCTGAGATACATCTCCTATAACCAGCACGGAAAAAGAGAAGACCTCTCTGGCACCGGATGGTTCCCCTCCGTGTTTCACATAAGCAAGCTCTGGCTTGTAGTAAGAGGTGTTCAAGAAGTCGTTCCTACCAAGCCCTTTCCTGAGCACTCCAAGCACCTTGCTGTACGGAGTCCTGGCGCCGTTCTCTACGAGGACTAGCTCTTCGCTGGAAACCCAACTCTCAACTCCTTGGTAAAGTATGACTGAGGCGATTGACTCGGTTGCACCGTCTGCTATCTTCCCTATTTCTTTCACAACAGGAGATCACGTAGGTGTAAAAGGATGATGTACATCATTTGGATTAATGGGTGAAATCCTGTCGTGAGTTCACGTTGCATCCGGGATGCCGGTACTTCCCGATGAGTCTTCGGCTTCTAGAAGCTTTGCATAGGCCTTGACGAGGTCTGCTGTCCTGATCACCCCCCTCAGCTTTCCTTCTTCGTCTGTGACGTATATCATTCCTTTTGCTCTGCGGAGTATGAGTTCCGTAGCAGTTTCTCCCCAGTCTGTGATCAAAAGAGGCTTGTCGGCGATCATGAGTCTTTCGATGGACCAAGATGGATTAGCAGCTAGGTTTTCGAGGTCCAGCCTGCCGATGTACTTGCCTGAGTGATCCACCACAGGAAGAGAAGTATCTCCTGAAATCGACAGGAGAGAAAGGGCTTTTTTTGTGTTGTCTGTGAGTAGCAGCTTGAATCTAACGGGTTTCATTATGTCTTTCAACTCAATTACGTTGTTCTTTCCCTTTCTTGCAAGAGCGCCTAGACGCAGCAGTGCCAGATGAGTTCTCGCTGGGGAGAAGTCTAGCTGTCCTTCATAGAGCCCCTTGTTGCTAGTGACCGTGTAGGCGACTGCTGTTGCAAGCAGAGCTGGGATGATGGCAGAAGGCGTCATTGTCTCGGCCACAAACGCAACGGATGCCAAAGGGGTCTTGTTCGTAGCAGCAACCATGGCCGCTGCACCTGCGGCTACCAAGATGGGACTGAACGGAAGGCCCAAGACCCGCATCAAGCCCACAGAGGCCGTGGCCCCAAGAAGTATGGATGGTATGAAAAGGCCGCCGTCGCCGCCACCGTTGAGCGTAGCCGAGGTGGTCATCATCTTGGCGAAGACCAATAGAAGTATCGAACCAGCCCCAAAGCTCCAAAGACTATCTGGCAATGAAGCGTTCATAGATGAGCTTATGACCCTATATCCGACTCCAAGCGAATAGGGTTCCACGTAGCCTATGGCCGCAATCAGCAAGCCTGCCATGATCGAGATGAACGCCCCACGGAGGGCAAAAGAAGGGCCAAGCGACAGCTTGGAGCCTAGCTTGTAAACGTATATGAACGCCAAGGCAATGCCTCCGAGAAACGCGCCGAGGAGAAGCGAGAGCATGAGTTCGATGTAGGTTGGGAAAGGGCTGCTTGACAAAAGAGAGAATATGGGAGTCTTTCCTTCGAACAGTATATAGACTAGGTATGAGACTGTGCCCATGGGGATCGCAGGTAGGAACACCCTGTGCTCGAGGTCTTGGGTGTAGGGCACCTCAATGGCGAAAAGTATACCCGTCAAAGGGGCCTTCAGCACGGCTCCCAAGGCGGAGCCGGCTCCAGCCAAGAAAAGCACTCTCAAGTCATCTCCCTTGGCTCCCAACATCCTGCTGAGCCTGTACGATATGGCTCCTCCCAGGGATAAGCTGGGCCCCTCTAGTCCCGCGCTGCCTCCAAACCCCATGGTCACTGCTGACGCTATCGGAGTTGAGATGTCAGAGCGCAAAGTGCCCTCTCCGTCCCTGAAATGGAACTTTTGAAGGACTTCGTGAGTTGTGGATCCTGGTCTCGTGTGTCCTATCAGCGTTGATATGGTGTATGATATCAGGAGCCCCGAAGGAAGCACAAGGAACGCAAGCGGAGATGAGAGGAAAGGATATAGCTCCACGTGCATGACTGAGTAAGCTTCCACAAGCGCTACCTCCGCCAGCCCTATGGCTCCGCCGATAAGTATGGGTACCAGAACCCAGCGTTGGATCAGCCCGCTTGCGTCCAGCGCCGTTTTCTTGTATAGCATACTCTGACTGGCTGGTGCTTGCTATTAAAGTATGCTTTCGGGGTTTTCGAATGCGTGACAGAGCGATGTCTGAAGAAGCACGCTCGGTTCCAGCATCGCCGCGATTTTGAACAAGAGCAGAAGGGCCGCGGTGAAATACATGTGCAACGCCGTGAACTTGGCCGTTTCCAAGTCCAACCTGTTCCGCCTGGGGTCGTCCTGTCTAAACACCACCTTGGTCAGCCTTATTGCCCAAGGAATGGTCAGGTAAGAACCCAGCAGTGGGAAAAGACTGTGATTGAGGGCGACGGCCAAACCAAACAACGGATAGGGTGAGTATATCAGGATCAAGTAGTAGTAGGGAGAGAGCGTGTCCCCAAGCAGGGAAGCGACGCTCCTAACCCCAGCGTCCAGTTCATCGCGCATGTCTCTCCAGTTATTTATGTGGGCTATTGCAGTCACAAGCAAGCCCATGGAGACGGCCACTGAGTCAACGGCAAGATCCGGTCTTCCTCCCATGGAGACGTAGGTTCCGAGGAATATTCCTGGTCCCCACGCAAGAAATATGGCGAGGTCGCCCAGCCCGACCCATCTCAATCCGTACCTAGGCACGCTGTAAAGCCCTCCGCAAAGCAGGCCCAAGGCGAAGTAGGGCACCACGTAGGGGCGGATACTCAAGATATATGCCGCCAAAAGCAGTCCAGTCAGGGAAACGCCGGCCATATAGATCTTATGAGTTCTGGCGTCGATCAACTTATCCACAAGCACTCTTGATCCCATGGAGCCCATGCTTTCTGGTTTGTCAAGAGAAGACAACGAGTCGAAGTAGTCGTTCATCATGTTGAACGCAGAATGCGCAAGCAATAGGGTGACCATGATCAGCAAAAGCAAGGGTACGTCTATGTTAGGAGATATGAGAGCTGCTATCACGGCGGATGTCAGCGTTTGCTGAAACGTCCAGGGCTTGAGGGCGCGAACGTACTTCAAAGATGTGTTTTCAACGAGGAGATCCTCTTGAACTTCCTCAGGTTTTAGCTTTCCATTTTTTTCCATGGACAGTTCTTCGATCACCACTTTGCCAACCTTGACTTCGTCCTGCTTGATGAGCGGTAGAGACGAGGGGTTCCTGTAGATCAGCAGTCCTCTTTCTTTGCTCAGGTCCCTCGGTTTGCCCAGAAGGGATAGCTTCCCGATTCCCACAAGAGTTTCGTCCTTTCCCTTTATTGAAAATCTGAGTCTTTCCTCCTTCGTGTGACTCGGGACTATCACGACTAGCCCCCTCTCCAGGGCAAATGGAGACTCAAATGATTGTTGGGTATCGGTTTGAAGCGTGAGAGTCTTTCCTTTCCTCAGGAGTTTAAGGGCCTCTTTATCCATGGGAATGGCAATTAGGTGTAAAAAAACTTTGGCTGCTTCGTCATGCTTAAGCGTCAAAACTTTTTGAGAGCGATCAGCTTGCTGCCAGTTCGTTACGATCCGTCGGTTTCTGAGCCTAAGTGGCAGGCCTACTGGAAAAAGCCCGAAGTCTACAAGGCCGCCTTTGCGTTTGACCCGAGCGGGAAACCTTACGTCATAGATACCCCGCCCCCATTCACAAGCGGAGAACCTCACATGGGTACGGTTTACTTCACGATCATAGTGGATACCTTGGCTAGGTACAAGAGGGCAAGAGGCTATAGTGTCCTTCTCCCGCAAGGATGGGACACACATGGTCTTCCGACCGAGCTCAGAGTCCAATATGACCTCAAGGTGGATAAGAGCAATGTTAGTCGTTTTCGGAAAGCCTGCAGAGACTTCACGAGGACGACCATTGAGTCGATCAAGAGTGGCATGATCGCTGTGGGATATAGGCCCGACTGGGAGGCGTACGAGTACACAACAGACGATCCAGATTACATCAAAGCTGTCCAGCTTTCCCTCATATTGATGTACAAGGCAGGCCTTGTATACAGAAAGAAGTTCCCGGTTTATTGGTGTCCCCACTGCGGTACCGTGGTTTCGCAGGCAGAGGTAGGCTACGTTGAAAGAGAGGGTGTGCTGGCGTACGTGAGGTTTAGAGGCGCTGACGGTTCTCCCGGCTTGGTTGTTGCGACCACACGGCCGGAGCTTCTCTATGCTTGCGTTGGAGTCTTTGTAAGCCCTAAGGATGATCGTTATTCTTCTATGGTAGGAAAGGAAGTCAAGGTGCCGCTAGGAGGATGGACGGTCAAGGTGATGGCCGACGATGCCGTTGACATGTCTTTCGGGACGGGAGCGGTCATGGTCGCTACGTTCGGAGACGAGCAGGACATACGCTGGCAGCTCAAGTACTCCCTTCCGATAAGGCAGGTCGTTGATCAAGACGGGAGGATGAAAGATGCTGGCGAGCTTACGGGCCTTAAGTTGACCGAGGCACGCAAAAAGGCGTTAGACATTTTGAAGGAAGTGGGCCTGCTGGAGAGACTGGTTCCCATAAGGCACAACGTACTTTCCCATACCGAGCGCCAGAGCTGCATGAATCCCGTGGAGTTCATCCCGCTTGATCAGCTGATGATAAAGATGTCTTTCATGAAAGACATCGTGATGCGCGGTGCAGAAGGGATGGCATGGCATCCTGCACTCATGCTTGAGCGTGTGCGCGCTTGGCATGATTCTCTTGAGTGGGACTGGGTCATATCAAGGCAGAGGGTTTTTGGTACTCCCCTTCCGTTTTGGGTTTGCGCGGACTGCGGAGAGCTTATACCTGCGAAGGAGGCGGATCTTCCAGTAGACCCTTCTGTGCAGTCTCCTCCAGTACCTGCGTGTCCTGCCTGCGGATCCAAGAACCTGATTGGTGTGAAGGATGTGGCAGACGGCTGGGTTGATTCCAGCATCACCCCGCTTTGGATTACGGGCTTCTTTAAAAACAAGGAACTCTTCGAAAAGTTGTATCCCGTAGACGTTAGACAGCAGGGCTACGAGATCATCAGGACGTGGTTCTGGTACAGTGCCTTCAGGGGAATAGCGCTGACTGGTAGGCCCCCGTTCAAATCCGTGCTCGTGAATGGGATGATACTGGCGCCCGATGGAAAACCCATGAGTAAGTCGAGAGGCAACGTCATAAACCCGTTGGACGCAGTCAGGCAGTATGGCGCGGATCCCTTGAGGTATGGTCTTCTCTCGTTGACGGTTGGTGCAGATTTCCCGTTTAGGTGGGAAGCGGTCAAAAGAGGAAGAGCGTTGCTGCAGAAGATATGGTCAGCTTACAGGCTGGTGTCCTCTCTTCCCGTGGTACCCGTGGAAGAACCCCCCTCGGTTGGTTCTCCGCTGGATCACTGGATACTGCAGCGGCTGGCGGAAACCGAGGTCTCTTACACGAAGGCAATGGACGACTTTCGGTTCAACGAGGCCTTGGATGCCTTCGTGCAGTTCTTCTGGCACGACCTTTGCGACGACTACCTGGAGTCAGCAAAGCCAAGGGCTTCTCAGGGCGATCCAGACGTCATGAAGACTTTGGGCTTTGTGTTCAGGTCCAGCTTGAGCCTGTTTGCTCCCTTCCTCCCTCACTTGGCTGAAGAGATATATCAGGACCTGGGGTGGGGAAAGGAACCATCTGTACACGCCGTTCCATGGCCACAGCAGCCAGCTTATAGCACTGTCATGGCCAAAAGAGGAGGATCATTGCTGACCTTGATATCTAGGGTTCGCAGTGCCAAGGTAGCTCATGGGTTCTCTCTGGGACAGAGAGTGAGCTGGGCCGAACTTTCCTTCGACGAGGACGTGGACCCAGCCGAACTTTCCCACTTGATCTCGGATGTACTTAGGATCGATCAAGTGAAGGTCAGGAAAGGCCCCTTTTCGGTTGAGTTTGGCCCGGGAGAGCAACGGTCGAAGCCTCGAGCATATGGCTGAAATGGCGGCATCGAGCTTGGTATCGGGAACTGAAAACGAAGCAGCCCTTTCGTGCCCCCCTCCCTCACCCCCAAGCTCTTCTGCCAAGGTAGCAGCAAGCTCTCCAAGATCCACGGATCCATTACCTCTCAGTACCACGTCAACTTGCTGGTCCCTGGGATTGATGCAAGCACCTGCCTGCAGTCCTAGGTAGCTCATGGCGTAGAAGGCCGTCTTTCCGGCATATCCGCTGAGTGGAGTACCCTCGACGACTGCAAGCTTGCCGAATAGGGGACGGGCGTGAGACTTCACGTAATCCATCACCATGTACTCATGCTTCAGTCCGGCATCTGCCAGCAGCTCCAAGCCCCTGATGTAGCCCGGTCTCACATAGGTTGCCAGTTCATGGGCCAGTCTGGCGGAAAATGAGCTGTTGTGCCTTTCAGAGATGGCATAACCTATCATGGCTGCCTCAAAGTATACCGTTCTCCTATCCTGTTTTTCGAGGAGGGCTTGCACGTAAGCCGTTTGGTCCATGTAGTCTCCGATGGCTCCGTAGACGGCTAGGGGAGCAGAAGACTGGTCTCCAAACCTCTTGTGGACTAGCTCAGAGGCACAAGCCTCGAGATCTCTGTCGGTTAGAGAGAAAGGAAGGTCCTTCTCGTTCCCTCTTAGTCCTCTTGGAAGAGGGTGGTGGTCTATGTAGTGCAGGAAGCTCATCCTTTCTGCGGCTTTTATGACGGGCGAATAATTAACCGGCAGAGCCACATCCACAACTGCTACCCTCGACCCTTGAGGTAGGTTCAACAGGGTGCGAGCCAGTTCTCCAGGGCCAGCTATAAGTACGCGAGCTCCAGGCGAGGCCCTTTCCAGCAGCGCGGCCGAGCACACACCGTCTTCATCTCCATGAGCGATCACGTAGTCGAAGCTCATCTGTCTCACCTTTTGATGTGGCTTCCTCTAGGGCCCTCTTCAGCGTCTCTGATATTTTTTTTCCGTCCACCTTACCTCTGGCAACCCTCATTACTTCTCCCATGAGGGCAGAGTAAGAGTCCATTCCTTTCTTCTTTATCAACTCGCGATTCCTTGCTATCACGTCAGCCACCACGGCCTGCAGGTCGACGCCTGCGGTCAACGAGGCGGCTATCGAGCGCACGTCTTCTGGTCTTGCTACCCTCTGAGAAGATGCCAATCTGAGGAGCTCCTCTACCCCCTCCTTGGGAAAGCCGGTCCCTACCAACCTAAAGGTCTCGAGCAGCATCCAGGGGCGCAGTGAATCTAGGTCAATTCCTTCGCGACTCAAGGACTTGAGAGTTCCCAGAGCTACCGAGGCAATGTATGGGGGAGGAATTGAGGTTTCCGATGCTGCCTGAAGCACAACTCCTAGATAGGGTGACGTGAAGAGGTCTTCTGCTTCGTCTTCTGTAACTGAGAATCTGTTTTTCAACTCCGTTATGGTCACCCAGTAAGGCTTGACTTGAGTTGTAGGTGGCCGTTTCGCTTGTATTGGTGGGAGATCCGTTTCTGGGTACATGCGTGCTCCCCCAGGTAGCGGGCGAGTATAAGTCGTCAGCGCTCCGCTTACGACTGCTCTGGTTTCCTCACTAGGCCCAGACAGAAGCTGGGCTACTCTCTCTCTCATTTTCTCTCCCAATCCCAGTGGGGTCTTTATGACGAAGTCCTGTGCATCCGTTGAGAACTCCACGCCAGATGAGAAGGCGCGAGCAAAGTCCTCTATCTCTCTCTTAAAACTACCGGGACCAAGCGGTGTTTCTGCCAGCCTCGCCCCTCCCTTTATCCTCACAATCCCTTGTGCTAGTTCGACTGAATCTGCGAGGTCAAGTTGACTGAGCTTGATGAGGTCGAGCTGCCTTCTCGCCTCGCCCCAAATCACGCTTGCCATGCTTCTTAGGTCCTGGACGCCCTTGACTTCGACCCTCTTACCATGCCTAACACTCACGTTTACGTCCTGCCTGATGGTCCCAAGTCCTCTCTTCACCAGACCGGTGCCTCTCAAAGTGAGCCCTATTCCTTTTGCAACATCTGCAACTGCCTGAGGGCTAAGCTCCATTACCTCTGTCCCGATCTCTACGAGGGGTATGCCTAACCTCGAGAGGCCGTAACCGACCTCCTGCCCCCTCCTCCAGAGGATGTTTGCCGCGTCCTCCTCTAGGTTAATTCCCTCAAGGGGAACCTTGACCTCCCCGTCAGCCGTCATGGCGTCTATGTAACCTCCCATGGATACCATGATGGTGCGCTGGAACGCTCCAGTGTTGCTTCCATCGGTGATGGTTTTCCTCATGACGTGCAGTTCGTCAAAAACCCAAGAGTTGAAAGCCTGCGCGATCGTAAGGGCCGCCTGAAGGGCTTCTTGGTTGATGGGGTGAGGCGGTTCTTCGTCTAGCTCTACCAAGCAGCTCTCTCCGCTTGCGACATGATAAACGAAGCTTCTGCCCCTGAGCTCTTCGTAGAGAGCACTGACGTCGTACTCTCCTAGTTCGCTGGGGACTGGGTGCTGTCTTCTCCTAACCGTAAAGAGAACTGGCTCTCCTTTCATGTCGGAAGAACAGGAGCAAAAGAGCTTGTGAGTATTTAGTTGCTGGTGAATTTCAATCCCTACCCTGAGGCCAACTTCTTTCCAATCGTCGCCAAAAGCTATGCCAGAACCTTCACCGGCTTCGCTCAACGCACTCGCCTATGTCAGGAAGGCTCCTGGGTGAGAGATGGTCGTTATCTCTCCTGCGAGGTCACGTTCCATCATGACCTTTACCTGTCTCATGTCCTTGGTATGACCAAGTACAAACATCAACTTGACCAAGGCTGCCTCGGGGGTCCAGTCGCAGCCATCCCCTATCACTCCTGCCTCTTTGAGAAGACGGCCTGCCGCGTAAACGTTCATATTTATTCTGCCGTATATCGTCTGAGGGGCCATCACGACTGGGATACCCGATGATATCAGCGACCTGATTGCAGGAAGTACGCTTCTTGCAAGAGGATCTCCCCCCGGGTTGGTTGGCGCATGACCTAGTCCAGTACCTGCCAAAACTATCCCGTCGTAGTAACTGGATAGGCTTTCGATCATCTCCGGACTGATGCCGGGATGGACGTAGATCAGTCCAACCCTTTCGTCAAGCCGAACATCTAGCTTTCCTGCCCCTCCAACCCTCTTCTTTCTCTCCCTTAGGTACTCTATGGATGGCTTTTCGCCCATGGCCCAAGTCACCTTTGCCACCGGAGATACGCCTATGCTCCTGAAGGCGTCTCTTCTAGAAGTGTGCATCTTTCTGACTCTGGTTCCTTGATGGACCAAGCAGTAGTCATCTGACATGCTTCCGTGCATCACCACATAGACTCCCGCCAAGTCTGAGGCGGCCGCGGCCACTGCGCAGTCCAAGTTCATGACGTTGTCGCTGGAACCTCTGTCGCTGCTCCTTTGAGCTCCGACTAGCACCACGGGCACCCCTACGTCGGGAAGCATGAAGCTAAGTGCTGCCGCTGTGTAATGCATGGTGTCAGTCCCATGAGTTATGACCACGCCATCGGCTCCCTCGGCTACCTCACTGTAAACTTTTTCTGCAAGCGATATCCAGTGCTTTGGATGCATGTCTTCTGAAAGCAAGTTGAACACGGGCACCGTCTTTATGCGGGCCATGGAGCTGAGTTCAGGGAAGAAAGAGGCTAACTCTTGGGCTGTAAGGGCTGGGAACACCGCCCCGGTGCTGTAGTCAACTCTTGAGGATATGGTCCCTCCTGCGCTCAACAGGCTGATCTTGGTTTCTCCCGTGCCAGACGTGTTGGAAGCCAACGGTAGTTGGGGCTCAGTAGGCGAAGCCCCCTTGGCCACAAGTTCCACAGTCGCTCCTTCGAGAAGCACGCCCACGTTGTAGCCGTTATCGAGCTTTATGACCAAAGCCTTGCCAGGTAGCAGGTTGGGGCGAGGTAGAAGTATTCCCTCCACCTGCGTTCCATTCTTCTTTACCCTTATCCTGTCCCAAACGGATATGCCGTTTCTCAGAAGGCCCTCTTGAACTTCCTGCGGATAACCGTAGCTCATGTTCCTTTCCTCACTTTCTGTCTACTGGCGAGGGCGATGCTGTTTGTCCGCTGCGTGAACGACGCGTTTTAAAAACTTTGCCCGGTTCTTGAGCCGGGGGACTGAGTCGCGGTGAGGCATTCTCTCTACCTTTGGCGTGGCCTGCCTTACCTTTCCCGCCTTTGTTACTGACCCATGGCTTGGCATTTGTTGAATAGAGATGAGCTAATATAAGGATATTGGGCGGGAGACTTGCTCACCAAAGTTTGGGTTTGAGCGCGCTAGGGGCAAAGCCGTTTATGCATGTGCCATGCGGGCCTATGACTGGGCTTTCTCTGGAAGATATTCGGCAAGCCGCCGTCAGGATATCGCCCTATGTTCGGAGGACGCCCATGGACAGGTCCACGACCTATAGTACCATGACCGGAAATGAGGTCTTCTTAAAGTTGGAAAACTTGCAGAAAACTGGCTCTTTTAAGGTGAGGGGCGCTCTCAATCGCCTTCTGACCCTCCCGCAAGAAAAGCTGGAGAAAGGAGTCATCACGGCATCGGCTGGAAATCATGCCCAAGGGGTGGCCTACGCGGCATCGGTCGTGGGCGTGAGGGCCCTCGTTGTAATGCCTCTGTGGGCGAATGAGGCAAAGGTAAACGCGACGAAGGCTTATGGGGCAGAGGTCTTGCTTCGCGGCTCAGGCTTCGACGAGGCTGCAGGTGAGGCAAGGAAGTTGGCCGAGCAAACCGGCATGACCTATGTGCCAGCATTTGACGATGACATGGTCATAGCTGGTCAAGGGACTTTGGGCCTGGAAATCCTTGAAGAAGTACCAGATCTGGACGCTGTGATAGTCCCAATAGGCGGAGGCGGACTCATATCTGGTATCGCTCTTGCTGTTAAGTCTCTTAGACCTCAGGCTAGCATAATTGGTGTCGAGAGTGTTGCCTTTCCAGCTGTCAAGGAGCTTTTAGCTGGCAGGCAGCCCAGCTATGGCGCTACCATAGCCGATGGCATAGCCGTAAAGATGCCAAGCGAAAGGACACTTGGTTACATACGGAAAAACGTCGACAGGATCGACGTTGTGGATGACGACGCCATAGCGAAGGCAATGCTTCTGCTGTTGGAGAGGGCCAAGATAGTCTCCGAGCCAGCTGGGGCAGCTGCGTTGGCTTCCCTTCTCTACAGCGACCTCGGTCTGAAGGGGAAGAAGGTGGCTGTGTTGGTCAGCGGTGGGAACGTCGATATGCACCTTTTGAGCAGGGTGATCGAGCGGTCGCTCATGTTGTTCTCTAGGGAGCTCGTGGTCTCGTTTAGAGTAGCTGATAGGCCAGGCATGCTCGCTTCTGCACTTAACTTGGTCGCCAGCGAAGGAGGGAACGTGCTCCACGTTCAGCATGACCGGGAAGCACGCGATGTGCCGCTTGGCTATACCAGAATCAGGCTGATACTAGAGGTTTCCAACGAGGAGGCTAAGGATAGGATAGTTGCAGCACTTGCGTCAGCTTTCCTTGACGTGAAGGAAGGGGCTCGAAACACCCAGACGGGCCTCTTTCTGGCTGGGAAGGCCACGTTGTACACGATGGTCTTGCCTAAGAGGGCCCGCTCCGTGGCTCCTCCGTGTATGTGCCCGTGGACCCAGATGTCCGCCTTTCCCTCGATCAGGTCTGTCTCGAATTCTGGAAAGCCCATCTCGGGCCACATCTTTTCCCTCTCGCCTATCATGGTAGCAGAGGTAGGTGAGTAATGACTGATCACGATCCTCCACCCTGGCCGCTGGGAAAGCTGACCGAGCAGATCTCTTATGCGTTTTATTTCCTCAGCCCTTTTCCTCCAGACGTCCTTTACGTAACGCCTTTGCCAGAAAGTTGGCCTTTGAAGCACTCCTTTTGTCCCAAGTACGTTTACGTTTTCTCCGTCTAGCTCGAGGCTGACTATCTCGTCCAATAACCAGTGGATCCTTCCGCTGGAAGCAGACATTATACTGTCCATGGAATCTTCGTACTCATCATTCCCTTGGCAGGCCAGGATGGGTCCGCTGTAAACAGAGCCCAACTGATCCAGGAAATCTCCCAGGTGTGAGGGATCTCCGCTATCAACGACGTCTCCTGCGAGGAGCATCAGCTTGGGTCTCTTGAAGAGACTTAACTCTGTAGCCAGAGCTTCTAGGAACTGCGATGAGAAGCGAGGGTCGTGCAGATCTGAGGTCGCGATGGCAATCAACTTGGTCGCGCTTGGCCTTTCTTTTGACGGTTTTATGGATTGGGTCTGCTTGAGAGCTCGCTTAGGAGCTCGTTTAGCCACTCCGCTGCATAGCCGTTTTCCATTTCCAAGGCTTTCTGAAGCAACTCCTTCGCTGCTTTGGTCAGCTGGCTTTTGTCCATTCCTCTTGTTTTCTCCTCGCTAACGTCGTCTCCTGCCTCAAGGTCCTTTGCTATCGCCGCTAGGCCGCGCACCACGTCGTCAGGGACGGTGCTCCAACCCTTGGGAGGTATTGGAAACCTCTCAAGGTAAGGATTTCCCCTCTTTGGAGTTGGCTTAGATAGGGCCCGCGTGTAGACCTTTCTTGCCTCCTCTGCTATCAGATCGGCCAGTCTTTCTTCGTCCTTGACCGAGCTTAGATCAGACACCCAGAAGTCCCAGTTTCCCTCGATTATGCCTCTGGCTATCTCAATGGGCACGCCAAGCTGGGTTGCCTTTTTCACAGCCTTACCCATGGCATTTTCTTGCTTCCTCACCCTGTTTATCAGGTCTTGGTAGGCGCCTGCGGATAAGCTTGGCGCCCCCAAATGGCGGTAAAAAGTGCCTCGGCCGAGATTTGAACTCGGGTTCGCGGCTCGAGAGGCCGCCATACTTGACCGGACTATACTACCGAGGCTTGGCCCCTAGGCCTCGCCCTCAGGGACCAACAAATATAAGCTTTCACGCAGGAACGAACGAGCGCGCAACGGTTAAAGCCTTCTGCGGGATGTCGTTGAATTGGAAGAGGTTGTTCCCATATTATATGACGGAGAGCTTTCTCTCCTAGATCAGCGCCGCCTTCCCTTTAAGGAAGAATGGGTTAGAGTGAGCGGAGCACAAGATACGGCTCAGGCCATACAGCAGATGGTGGTCAGAGGAGCTCCTGCGATAGGCGTGGCAGCTGCGTATGGGGCGGCCATGGAGTTCAGGAGAGCATCGGCGTGCGGCGACCTAGATGACATCGAGAAAAGGTTGGCCGTGCTCCTCGGGGCGAGACCAACGGCGTACAACCTTCAGTATGCCGTGAAGAGAGTTCTGGCTGCGGCGAGAAGAGCCGAAGCCAACGGAGATGACCCTGCCTTGGCGGCAGAAGACGAAGCTAGGAGAATTGATCTTGAGAACAGGAAGGCTGCTGAGATGATGGGAGAGCTGGGTGCAACCCTAATATCGGACGGAGATTCCGTCATGACCATATGCAATACGGGTTCTCTTGCCATAGGTTATTTGGGTTCGGCGCTTGGCGCAATCAAGGCCGCATGGAGACACGGGAAAAACATCCACGTCTATGCGCTTGAGACGCGCCCATGGCTCCAAGGGGCTAGGCTTACCGTTTACGAGCTACAAAAAGAAGGCATACCGTTCACCTTGATAGTTGACAGTGCTTCTGCCATCACCATTCAGCGGAAGGGAGTGAGGTCGGTCTTTGTTGGAGCTGATAGGATTGTTGCCGATGGAAGGACTGCAAATAAGATTGGTACTTACACCTTGTCCATAGTGGCCAAGGCGCACGGTATCCCATTTTACGTGGTCGCGCCGACATCCACGATCCAACTGGAAAAAACAGATATGGCGCTGGAAGAAAGACCACCAGAGGAGGTCACCTCGATTGGCGGTGTCAAGATTTCGACCGCGGGCGACGCCGTTTACAACCCAGTATTTGACGTGACTCCTCCTCAGAATATAACTGCCATCGTGACTGAAAGGGGAATCGCGCGTCCTCCCTACCAGGACAGCCTGAAGATCATGTTGTCGTGAGTGAAAGCTTTTTTACCATTGGAGGATTTGACCTGGTGAAAGGGGAAATAGACGCAAAGCCGTTGATAATCGGTTTCGATCCGGGTATGAACAGCGGTCTTGCGGTCATCTCTCTTGACGGTACTTTGCTCTTCTCCAAGACTTACAGAGGAGTCCCAGTTGATCTTTCCCAGTTCGTTTCCCTTGGTCAGCCGGTTGTGGTGGCTACTGACGTTCCCAGGGCCCCGCGGTCAGCCAAAAAACTGGCAAGCTCTCTGGGTTGTCCTCTTTTCATCCCAAGACGCTTCTATACTTCGAGGGAAAAAACAGAGTATCTAAAGAAAAGGGGCATCGAAGGTCTAGGCGCTCATGAATCGGATGCTTTGTTTGCAGCTCAGCTTGCTCTTTCATCGCAGCGCAGAAAACTTGATAGGTTGGCGCATCAAGGTGATCGCTCGCTGATCGACGAAGCTCAAGCCATTTCGTTGGTTTTCGGGGGGAAGAGCGTGAAGGAAGCGCTTAGCAATGCTTCCCAGACCACTGCGCCACCGTCTCAAGTCAGAGCCGTTCGCAGGTCACGTGCATCCGATTCCTCCCGGCTTGCGTTTTTGGAGGCCAGGCTTCAGATGGAAAATGAAAGATGCTCAAAACTTAGGAATGAAATCACTTTGCTTCGTCGGGAGCTTGAAGGACAAGTCCAGAGGACTCGCGAGATTGTTGAGAGTCCGGCTGGCGAGTGGGCCAAGCAGCTGGAGCTTTATCGCAAGGAACTAGACGAGATGAAGATCGAGATCTCTAAGTCTTCCTATGAGAAGGATGAGCTTCGGAGATCAGTGAAGGAGTTTTTGGAGGTCATGACGCTTGCCGCTTTTGGAAAGCTGGTATTGCTCCCTCTTCTGTCCGATTTCTCTTCCGAATCGATTGAAAAGCTAGGCGGCCCCCTCAGGACTATTGCAACGAAAGATATGGGCGAACCTGGTGCGGAGGCCTTGCAGGCCTGCAAGAGGCTGGGTACGGGTTATGTGGTAGTAAGAAAGGGGAGTCTTCTGAGCGCAGTTCTACCGCAGCACGGCATATACACCATTTACTTGGACGAACTGGATGGAAGAGAGGTGGGCGGCGTGCTTGCGGTTGATCCGAAGAAGCTCAAGGCGGCACAAGAGAGCTCCAAGGCGAAGTGGGAAGAGGAGCTTCGCACCAAAAGGCAGGCCATGTTGCGGTCCATGCTCGGCACGAAGTATGAAGACTTTTCCGAAGGGCTTTAATGCTCATCTTGTGTTTCTTTCATGGAAATCTCCCTGGAGGATGGGCGGTTTCTTGTAAGGTTGGCCAGAAAAGCCATTGAGGCTTACTTGGAGAGCGGGCAAGGGATCAAGATCCAGCCACCCCCAGAGACGCCAAAGTCCTTGTGGAAAAGCGGAGGGGTATTCGTGACCTTGAACGCTAGGGGAAAGGAGAGATATGACTCTTTAAGGGGATGCATTGGTTTCCCATATCCCATACTTCCTCTTGTGAAGGCAACCGTAGAGGCTGCAATCGCCGCTGCCACAGAAGATCCGAGGTTTTACCCGTTGTCTCAGGATGAGCTATCGAGCGTGGTTATCGAGGTTTCGGTGCTCTCAGAACCGGTTGAGGTAGAGGTTCAGAAGAGGGATGAGTTGCCCTCAAAGGTAAGGGTCGGAGAGCACGGGTTGATAGTTCAGAGGGGTACCTTGAGCGGCTTGCTTCTTCCGCAGGTAGCCGTAGAGTACAAGTGGACTTCTGAGGAGTTTTTGGAAGAGACATGCGTCAAGGCTGGGCTTTCACCTGACGCGTGGATGGAGTCAGGAACCAAGGTCTTGACGTTCACTGCCGACGTGTTTGCCGAAGAAGAGCCCGGCGGAGAAGTCACTCGGAAGCTTTTTTCGGAGAAGAAGCCAGTTGAATGACCCCTCATTTACAGAAGTGGCAAGTTGTTTGGGTAACTTTCGGGTGAAAAAATCTCCGTTTGCAGCCGAGAGCGTTCTCATCTTTGTCCGTTGTTGGGTCTCGAAGATAGTTTTAAAGATTCGGCCGCTGTTTGGTTTCGCGCGTCAAAACTCTTCATCGCCTGCGGGATCTCACAAATGCTTGGATCCTTCAAAGCTGGTCTTAATTTGTTTGCAAAAGACGTGCGAACGATGACGCAGGTGAAGCGCTGCGGGAAGGGAAGTGAAGACTGTGGATGCAATTGGTGATGTCATCTTGGTGAAGAGAATCGAAGGAGGGCTTACTTCGGAGTCCAATACTGACCGCAGGGTAGGGAGGATTCACGTCGGAGCTTGCGGCATGGGGTTGGGGCACGTGGGAAGGCTGCTGCCCACGCTCGTTTTCTTTAGGAGAAAAGGCTGGGATATATATGTGTCAACTTACGGGGATGCAGTGAAGTTTTCGCTTAGTTCCGGCTTCAGGACGTATCGGGAACCCGACGTCACCTATGGGACCGTCGGGGCAGGTGTGAGCCTTGCTCTGACCATTGCTTCCCTCCCCAGTCAGGTGTTTTCTTTTATTCGTCAGGTTGCCATGGAGTTGAAGCTCATGTGGAAAGAGAAACCCTCAATTGTGGTCAGTGACTCTCGTCTCTCTACCGTTTTGGCTGCCAGACTGGCAGGTGTGAAGACCGTCTTGCTCATTCACGAGCTCCTTGTGATCATTCCGGGAAAAAGAGGGATCGGTAGGCGGTTTGCCGAGTTGTTGTCCGCAGGCCTGCTAGCTCACCTTTGGTCTTTGGCCGATAGGATAGTCATATCGGACTTCCCTGCGCCCCTAACTTTGGCTGAAGATAACGTTTATCTCCTTGACGGAGTGCCAAATAAGGCAGTGTTTGCGGGTCCTTGCGGCAGGACTCCGTCTCCCTCATCCACATCAGGCCCCATTTACATGAGGGTAAGTGGGTTGCCGCAAGAAAGGAAGGTCTTGGCTGACCTTTACTTGGAAGCTGGTAGGTTACTAGCCGAAAGAGGGATAGATGTGGTAGTCAGCGTCGGAGACGTGGGAAAAGGGCTCATTGGCGCTTGTTGCGCTGGAAGGTTAAAGGTTGTTGGTTGGGTGCAGAATCCATGGGAGCTTGGTCCAAAAGCCATAGTGTCCGTGGGTGGCCAGACAAGTATGGCTGAGTTCCTTGCGTTTGGTGTGCCGTTGGTGCTTACTCCTCCTAGGTCACACACGGAGCACTGGGCCATTGCTTCTTCGCTTCGCAAAAAAGGGCTGGCGATCGTGATACCACTGGAGGAAGCGACATCAAGCTCAGTCGCGCAGGCAGTAGAGCATGCGTTGTCAGATCCTGAACTACGGAGAGCTGCCCGCGAGTTTTCTAGGCAAGCTTCAGCCTATCCTGGCGACTCCGTGCTTCAGGCTGAACTTCTAAGGGTAGCTCTCGGATCCTGACCCCTCTTTCAGCCAAGGGATGAGACATGACCTCGATGTAGAAACCCTTTGTCCAGCCGAAAGGCGCCCTGCGCACCTCGAAGCCTTCGCCTCTTAGGGTGGTCGCCACCTTTTTTATGAGTTCAATGGATTTTGAGGGCTCCAGTGGTTTTTCCGTCAGGTGCACGAATGGATAGATGACTATCTTGTTCTCTCCAATTTCTTTGGCATCGCTGGCCACCTGAGATGCCATGAGAACGGCTTTCGCTTCATCATCATCTTCCTCTACTGCCAAGAAGACTACCAACGAGCGACCTATGTCGACCTTCTCCCCCTTGACGGTCAGCTCTGCCTCCTTTATTTCCTGCCGCACTGGAGTGAAGCCGAACCTCTTTGCCTGTATGAGTATTGCCCTCAATACTGGTTACCTCCTTGAGTAGTGTTCGCTGGGTTTCCGAGACCCTGCTTGTAGAGGGCAAGGATCTTTTCCACCGCAGTCAGGTCTATCTTTTTGAAGTCATAACCGAATTCTTTTGCTCTTTCTGCTCCAGCCCTCGATATAGAAGGGGCTCCTATGATGCCTCTTATATCTTCTTTCTTCACGTGTCCTCTGACTGATGCAATGAAACGAGTGAGTTCTGAAACATGCCTGGTCCCCGCCTCGCTTTTTGTCAGGAGCGCCACGGTTTTCCTTCCTCTTGAATCTGCCCCAACCACGCTCACAAATCCTGACCTGAGCTCTTGCGACGTGCTGTGCGGTACGAAACCGAGCTCTAGTAGCTCCGGCTTGAGCATGACCGCCACAAGAAGCTCACCGTCACCCTTTTCTGCAAACAGGGTATCATCCACAAGATTCATTTCCACGATCAAATAAATGCGGCTGAAATCTATTTCTAGCAAGCGTGTCTGGCCCAAGTCACTTGCGTCGTTTCTTTCCTCCTCTCTCTCCACCAGGAGTAATACGTGGTCATCGCAGGTGCTTCTGATGTTGTCGCATTTTTCCCAGTTCATCATTGGCTGAGAGAACATGCTGTCTCTGTGCACGACAAGCGACCAGTCAGATTTTATGATCAGTATCCTTTCTCCTTGAGGGTAGCTGTTTCCTCCATTTTCTCTCATGCTGAAGCTGCCGATGATTAGCAATGCGTTCTTGTACGCCAGTGCTTTCCTGATCTCTTCGCACGCTTCGTCGGTGGTCGGACTCTCTAAGACATGAAGAGGCGAGCCAGCTTGATCCATTTGCCAAAAGTCGATGGCGCATAAAAGGAAAACGGATGTCCTGAATTACTTCTTGTTGTTTCATCGAAGCTCTTGTCCTGTTGGTCGGGCTTTCGTGGTCAGCTCGGGCAGCACTTCCAGGCTATGGAAGGGGGCATCGGGGTCCTCATCCTCGCTTTCTTTGAGGCAGGCGTTTGGACCGTTGGGCAAGTTTTGTACAGTTGCATGCAGATGCCGATAGGTTGGCTGCAGGAAGGCCCCGTCATCTTTGCCTTTTCTCGAAAGAGGCGATGTCGTGTTTACTAAGGATGAGATCTGGCGGTCGCTGGAGGATCTAGCCTTGAGATAAGTCTCCATTTTTCAGTGCTGCAATCTTCTGGTTTCTTTTCTTTTGCAGGTCCTGCAGGACTGTTTCCCTTTTGGGCTTTGGGCGCACCTACCACCGAGCAACTCTTGAATCTGCCAAAGGCGATCTGAGAACAGCCCCTCTAAGAGAACTCTAGAGATCCTAGATTGCCCTTACGTGACGGTCCCCCGTCGGACGGAAGGAAACCCAAAGATTGGGAGTGCTTTTATGCGCCCGCGCGTCAACCACAGGATGAGCGACAAGCTTCGCAAGGTCGAGAACAGCGTGTGGGAGGTTCCCGTAGGTGCAGTCGAGGGTATGAGGGTTCCCGCCCGGTTTTACTCCTCAGAAAAGCTGATTGCAGAGCTGGATCCTAGGGCTATAGAGCAGACCGTGAACGTGGCTACACTTCCTGGAATAAAGAAGTATTCTATAGCCATGCCGGATGCTCACTGGGGCTATGGTTTTCCCATAGGCGGGGTTGGGGCGTTCGACCCCGAAGAGGGCGGGGTGATCACAGTGGGGGGTATCGGTTACGACGTGAACTGCGGTGTCAGGTTGATCTCGACCTCGCTCACAGAGGCTGACTTGAAACCAAAGCTGAAGCAAGTCGTGGATAACCTTTTCGAAGGCGTCCCGGCTGGATTGGGTTCCAGAGGGCTAAGGCTGACTCGTGCCCAGCTTGAAGAGGTAATGGTTGAGGGAGCAAGATGGGTGATAAGGCAAGGGTATGGTTGGGAGAAGGATTTGGATCACATCGAAGAGGCAGGAAGGATGGAAGGAGCCGACCCAAGCAACGTGAGTGACACGGCGAAGCAGAGGGGCGCCAATGAGGTCGGTAGCCTTGGGTCTGGTAATCACTACCTGGAGGTTCAGGTTGTAGACGAGGTTTATGACGAGGTTGCAGCCAAGGCTTTCGGCCTTGGCAGAGGCCAGGTAGTGATCATGATCCACACGGGTTCAAGGGCCGTCGGTCATCAGGTCGGGATGGACTACATAGAAGAGATGCAACCTGCCATGAAGAGGTACGGGATAGTGGTTCGCGACAAGGAGCTTGTCAGCGTGCCCTTTAATTCTCCAGAGGGAAAGAGGTACTTCTCTGCGATGAAAGCTGCCATGAACGTTGCTTGGGCAAACAGAGAGGTGATAACTCATTTTGCGAGGCATGCTTTCGCCCGCACCTTCGAGGTTTCTCCCGAGTCGCTGAAAATGGATCTGGTTTACGATGTGGGGCACAATACAGGGAAGTTAGAAGATCACGAGGTCGACGGGCGCCTGAGACAGCTTATAGTTCACAGAAAAGGATCAACCCGTGCCTTTGGGCCTGGGAGGCCTGAGATTCCCCCCGAGTATCGCGGGGTTGGTCAGCCCGTACTTATAGGGGGTAGTATGGGAACCTTTTCATACGTTTTGAAGGGAACGGAAAAAGGCATGAGGGATGCCTTTGGATCGGCAGTCCATGGGGCAGGGAGAAGGATGAGTCGCACTCAAGCGACGAAGGAGTACAGAGGGGAGGCTGTGGCGAAGAGGTTACTGGAAAGAGGCATAATGGTCAGGGGGCATACTTGGTCGGGCTTAGCGGAAGAAGCTCCAGATGCCTACAAAGACGTGTCTGATGTGGTACAAGTTGTTCATGACGCGGGCATAGCTGCTCTGGTCGTAAGGCTTAGGCCGCTTGGGACCATCAAGGGATGAAGATGACCTTTGAAGTATATCCTCATACTGCTGACGTAGGCGTGAGAGGATATGGCGCGACGCTCGAAGAGGCGTTTCAGGAGGTCGCGAAGGCCATGTTTTCCATAATGGTGGACATATCTTCTGTGAAGCCGTTGGTTAGGCGGGACGTATTGGTTGATGCTGATGATCTGGACCTGCTTTTGATCAAGTGGTTGAACTCGCTTTTGGCCATTTCTGCCATTCATTTTGAGGTCTACTCGGTTTTTTCAGTGAAGATAGAGGGCACGAAGCTCGAGGGTCAGGCTCTCGGGCAAAGCATGGAGGGTCTGGAACTGAAGGACGAGATCAAGGCAGCCACTTTTGCGGACTTGGTTGTGAAGGAAGAGGGCGGGAAGTGGGTAGCCCAGTGCATCGTGGATGTACGATTACCTACGCGTCGTTGGATCAGGAACCTCAATTCCTTCAGGGATGAGAGGATGTCAGAGCTCCGGTGCCAAGTTGAGCTTGTGCCTCTCTTCCTTGTTCTGAGAGGATATCTTTCCGCGTACGGCTAGCTTGACTTCGGCTTTCAGGGAACATCCCCGAAACAATTATATGCTGGCTGATACCTTTTTTACCTCCGTCCTAACGGACGGAGCCTCTAGTGATCAACATGAAGAGAGGAAGAAGGACGCTGCTTCCGGAGGAGAGGCACAAGAAGGCCCTCAAGGACTTCTGCTTGAGCCTGTATAGGGGTGACCTCCAGGCGGCAAAAAAAACCCTAGACGTGATTGAGTCTGCCAACGGAAAGGGGGAGCTCTGGAACGGGTTCCTCTGGGGGTTGAACGGCATATACGAGGCCTCCGCAAGAAAAGACAAGAGGTCTGCTTTTTACTATCAGCTTTCAAGGTTGAGGGAGGGCGAGATATCTGGGCTGATTTCATCCATGAGGAACGAAGAGAAAAGCCCATTTCTGGGGGAAAGGGAAAGGGGCGTCTTTGAGGCAAACCTATACGCGTTGCAAGAGCTTTTGTCCTTACTGCAGAGAGGCGCCATAAAGCCACCTGAGCAGAAAATGGTTGAGGAAGAGGCGCAGACGGTTTCAGAAGAGACGGATGAGGGAAGCCAGGAGGCAGGCGAGCGAGTCGAGCTTGTCGAACAGATTGCAGCGTTCAAATTCCAAGACATCCATGTCATCGCTTGACCTGACGGCTTGGGTTGCCGAGGACGCTGGAAAGCTAGCTGAGTCCCGGATTGAGGCGGTTTACCAAGCTCACGAAATATATCTCCTTAAGGTACGTCTTTATGATGGGTCGGACGGAACTCTTGTTATCAGACCGGGGCGCTACGTGTATCTGAGCAGCATGTTTGAGAGGTCTATCCCAGACGTTAAGCCAGCGGCTTCCTTGAACAGGTGTCTTAGAGGTAGCAGGATATCTTCTGTCGAGCAGGTGGATCTTGAAAGGATATTGAAGATCAACCTAGGGGAAGGCCGGAAGCACCTCTTTGTGGAGCTGTTTTCTTCTGGGAACTTGGTCGTCGTGGATGGGGAAACGTCATGTTTTGTCATGAGGTCTTACTCTGGAAGGGATAGGTCTGTCATGTTGGGTCATCCCTATGTGCTGCCTCCGTCGAGAGGAGCTAACCCTCTCTCCCCCTTATCCTTGCCTCTTCAGCAGATCAAAGGCCCTGCTGGTGCGGCACTCACCCACGTTCTTTCCGCGCCCAAGGAAGTCGTTGATGAGGCCTTGCTCAGATGTGGCGCATCACCGGCCGAGGAACTGGCCCCTGGGAAAGTGGAGGAGTTCTTCGCGCAGCTCTCCCAACTTTGGAATTACGCGAGAGATCCCAGCTTGCACAAGCCAGTTGTGGTGCACGGAGAAAGCTTCCACCCATTTCCGTTTCTGAGCGACCACGAGGAAGGCGTTCCCGTGAAGAACTTTGACGAGGCCCTCGAGGTCGTTTTCTCTAAAGAGCTGGTGGGAGAGCAATCAGGTGAGGCCCAGAGGTTTGCAAGAACTCTGACTGATGCAGAAGAGGCTGCGAGGAAACACCTTGAGAATGCTGCAAAGTTGCGCCAGACAATTGAGGTTCTTTCTCAGATTGCCCCTACGCTAAACCAGGCCCTGTCTGAGCTGAGGGCGGTTCACCGGCAGGGAGGATGGGAGGCAGTGAAACCTGGTCGGGTGGCAGGACTTGAACTGATACAAACAGATCCCTCGACTGGATCCTTGACCTTTAGGGAGGCTCCGGTGCCAATCAAAATAAATCAGGACGCTTGGAAGTTGATCTCAGAGCTTCACTCCAAGCAGAAGGAGGAGGAGCAAAAAGCCACCAGGGCCAAGGAGAAGTTGGAGCAGTTGAGAAGAAAGCTGGATAAAGAAGCTGCGAAAGAGGAAGCCAAGGCCAGAGAGGCTCAGCTAAGGGTGGCTAGGAGAAGAGAGTGGTTTGAACGGTTCCGTTGGTTTAACTCGAGCGATGGCATATTGGTCATAGCAGGAAGGGATGCGGATCAAAATGTCGCCATAATAAGGAGGTACCTGAGACCTGAATTCCTTGCACTTCACGCGGATGTGCACGGTTCTCCCTTGGCCGCGGTTCAGGCACCATCTTCTGAGACGCCTGAAGGTACAATTATCGAGGCTGCGGAGTTCGTAGCTTCCTACTCTAAGGCTTGGGATCAAGGTCTCCTCTCAGTACCAGTATCTGTGTTCTTGGGGAAGCAGGTCTCTCTATCTCCTCCTAGCGGGACCTACCTGAGCAAGGGGTCCTTCATGATCTATGGGGAAAGGAGAGAGTTGAATGCTCGTGTTGGAGTTTCAGTGGGCGTGGAGGTCGGTGAGAATTGGTTCAGAGTGATAGGAGGTCCAACGGCTCCCGTGGCCAAAAGGGCGCTTGCATGGGTAGATTTGGCCCCTGGAGACGAATCCAGGAGCGAACTGGTCGAAAAGGTGGTAAGGGTCCTGAGGAGGAGGCTGAGGGATCTTGGTTCTCCTGTCTCGGAGGCCATCAGGCAGGAGGACGTCGACCCCTGGGTTCCAGGCGGAAGAGGTCGGCTCATTCAGGAGATCAAAAGAGAATCATCAGACGGTGAAAAATAGGCAAAATTTATTTGGGTCCACCCACTCCTTTAAAATGTCAAGCTCAAAAAAGGCGATTTTCGTTGAGGAACTCAGGCAGCAATCTCTCGGGGAACAGCCTCTGGAGGTGGTGGAGCGGAAAGGCATTGGTCATCCAGATACCATATGCGATGGCGTGGTTGAGGAGTTTTCTCACGCGCTTGCACTTGAGTACTGGAAGCGCTTTCACGATATACTTCACTATAATGTGGACAAGGCCTTCTTACGGGCGGGAAGTGCGGAGCAGCAGTGGGGAGGAGGCAGAATAACGAGGCCGATGCTCCTCATATTGGGAGACCGGGCCACTAGCACTTATGAGGGCGAGGTGATAGACGTGGGAGGGATAGGCATAGGTTCTGCGAAGTCTTGGATCAGGAAGAATATCCTTCCTCTTCACGACATACTTGACCCTGATAAATACATAGAGTACCAAGTTGAGATAGAGCAGGGTTCCAGGGAACTCTCCGGCATAGTGAACGAGGGTGCGACGAGGGCAAGCGTCTCTGGAGAGTACGTTAGGTTTTCAGAGAAAAATCGGGTACTTAGCGCAAATGACACCTCGGCCACGGTTGGATATGCCCCCCTCTCTTTGGTGGAGCGCATGACATATCACCTCGAAAGGCATCTGAATTCCAAGAGCTTCAAAGAGGAGCACCCGGAGGTTGGAGAGGACATAAAGGTGATGTCAGTCCGCAATAGGAAGTCCTATGACGTCACGGTGGCCGCGGCATTCGTTGACCGTTACGTCACCAGCGAAGAAGACTACTTCCGCAAAAAAGAGGTTGTGAAGCAGGAGATAAACGATTATCTCACTGGCAACTTCATAGAGGGGCATGACCTTGAGCTATCCCTCAACGCTCTTGACAGGAAGGGCAAGGGTCTTCATGGCGTTTATCTTACGGTCACTGGCACGTCAGCTGAGGATGCTGACTCTGGCGAGGTGGGCAGGGGGAATAGGGTTGACGGCCTCATTTCTCTGAATCGCCCCGCGAGCAACGAGGCCGCTGCAGGAAAGAACACGGTGAGCCATGTGGGCTTGATATATAACGTTTTGTCATTTGAATTGGCTCATGCCATACACGCGGAGCTGGGAGAAAAAGGCGTCAAGGAGGTTTACGTCTGGATGGTCAGCCAGATAGGTAGGCCTGTGAGGAGCCCTAAGAACGTCACCGTTCAGCTCGTGTTGTCTCCCAGCGTCTCCATATCCTCGCTTCAGGGCGAAGTGGATGAGCTCGTCAGCCGTAGGCTGGATCAAATGCCCCAGTTTATAGACGAGCTCACAAACAAGAGGAGCGATGATTACATCGCAGCATGGATGGGGCCGACCCCCGAGACGGCGCGAAAGAGGAGTTGTCCTTAAGTCATGCGCGCGGCCGTGATAGCATCAGCTCTTGACCCGGCAGGAGCGGCCATGTTATCGTACGTCAGGTCTGCAATTGGCAGCTTGGAAGAAGCCACGGTGCAGGGTGGATGCGACATCAGGTTTTCCCTAGTTCAGGAAGAACTCATAGACATCAGTGGTTCATCGTTGCCACCGGCTGACCTATTGATCTTCCCTTCGAGGCACGTCGGGAAGCGGCCCACCCTGACGGTCCATGTGAGCGGAAATCCGGGCAAGGAGGCGAAGTTTGGTGGCTTGCCCCGCAGCCTTTCCGTGGCGGCACCTGGTCCCATGGCTTCTTGCATCAGAAGCATGATGAGGACGGCGCCTCAGGGATACGAGGTAACCTATGAGGTGACTCATCATGGTCCTTCAGACGTGAACACCCCTTCTTTTTTTGCAGAGGTCGGTGGGACCGAGAGAGAGTGGCATGATGAGGTAGCCATAAAGGCAGCGGCTGAGTCCATACTTGCGTCGCTGCTCGACTGGTGCTCGGGCAGTTTGCCCTTCAGGCCTGTACTGGGTTTAGGTGGTCCTCACTATGCCCCGGTCATCACTCGGACCGCTCTGGCATCTGGCCTGGCCCCATCCCACATCTTGTCAGGTGACGTGTTGGAAGAGGACTCTGGGCATTTTGTCGAGAAAATGATGCGCTTGGCGGTTCTGAGGAGTGGTGCTCCAGTGAGGGATGTTCTACTGGACTGGAAGGGTGTCAACGGGCCCACGAGAAGAGAGGTCCTCAAAGCTGCGACTCTGCTTGGTTTGGGCGTTATAAGGGCTTGACTCATAAGTCAGGTTTATCTTTGGATGGACTGCCAGCTTATGGAGGAACTTGGGCACGAGGACGTTGGTGAGGCAGAGGAAGCGCCAGAGGAAAGAGAAGTTCCTGAGGAAACGGGGAGAACTGGAGAGTCTCTTCCTCTGCCGCCAGAAGGAAAGAAGGTGTACCTGATTTCCGTTGAATATGATGCTGCTAAGAAGAAGGCTTATCTCAAACTTCTTGACGAGGATGGTCACGTTTACGCGTACTATGACAGGTCGAACCACAAGCCCTACCTCATAACAGACGTCCCTCCTGACAAGGTCAAAGAAATACCAGGGATAGCCAAGAGTCGGGATTTCATAGATGCCGTCAGGGTCAAGAAGTACAACGCGCTTACTGGTGAGAACGTTGTGCTCACCAAGGTTTTGGCCTCGGACCCTCTGGCCATAGGAGGCAGGCCAAACTCCTTCAGGGAGTTGTTGCCAAGGGTTTGGGAGGCCAAGATCAGGTACACAAGCTGCTATACTTACGATCAGCGCCTCTTTCCGGGCATGCCCTACATGCTGTACGATGGAAGGCTTAACCCATATCCCAACGATCTGACATCAGAAGAGGAGAAGGAGCTGAGGGCGATATTCCAAGGAGAAAAGGAGGAGTACGTTAGGGAAGCCTTCACCTATTTTCCACTGCTGATATCATCAACTCCAAGCGTCAAGAGGGCAGGGTTGGACATAGAGGTCTACACGCCCAGGGAAAACCTGATGCCGAACCCGACCGAGGCAAGGTTCCCTGTCATATCTGTTGCCCTAGCTGGCAGCGACGGAAGGAAGATGGTCTTCTTGCTCGAGAGGAGCCAGCAGGAGATGCCAAGGGGGCAATCGCCCGACCTTCCCTCAGATGCTCATGTTGAGATGGTTTCCACCGAGCCGGAGCTCCTAAGGAAGACCTTCGCTGCTATGGAGGAATACCCGCTCATATTGACTTTTAATGGGGATAACTTTGATCTGCCCTATCTTTACAATAGGGCTCGCTCAGTTGGCCTTAGGCATGAAGAGATACCAATATCCTTGGCAAGAGAGCAGGCATACGTGATCAATGGTTGGCACGTGGATCTTTACAAGCTTTTCAAGAACGCTGCCATACAAGTGTACGCGTTTGGGGATATCTACAAGGGATTTACCCTGGACGAAATAACCAAGGCTTTGCTCAACAAGGGAAAGATAGAGGTCCCTCCTGCGCTCCATGGGTTGACGTCAGGGCAGCTAGCTGCCTACAACCTGAACGACGCCGAGATCACGCTAGAGCTCACGACGTTCCAGAACGAACTGGTCATGAAGCTCCTTTTTCTCATAATGAGGATCTCTCGCCTTTCCATGGAGGAGGTAGTCAGGCTTGGAATAAGTGGCTGGACGAGGAGCGCCATCTACGCAGCTCACAGAGAAAAGAACTACCTCATACCGAACCAGGGAGATCTCGCTTCAAAGGGGCAAGTTCAAAGCAAAGCTACAATAAAGGGCAAGAAGTTCCAAGGCGCCATCGTCATAAAGCCAAGGACAGGTATATACTTTGACGTCTTCGTGATGGACTTTGGGTCTCTGTATCCATCCATAATAAAGGAGTATAATCTCTCGTATGAGACCATCGACTGCCCCCACCCCCAGTGCAGGAACAACGTAATACCCGGGACAAGCCATTGGGTTTGCACCATATGGCAGGGTATTTTTTCCACATACGTTGGGTTGATTCGGGACTTCAGGCTGAAGTGGTTCAAGAAGAAGGCAAAGGAGGCGAAGGATCCCGAGTCCAAGGTGTGGTATGACGTCGTTCAAAGGGCCTTGAAGGTCTTTATAAATGCCTCCTACGGGGTGCTCGGGGCTGAAACGTTCCCGCTTTACACTCCCTCGGTGGCCGAAGCGACCACTGCGATGGGGAGATATGCAATAAATCAGACTAGTGCCAAAGCTCAGGCTATGGGGATCGCTGTGCTTTACGGCGACACGGATAGCGTCTTCTTGCACAGGCCAGCCCAGAAGCAGCTGGACGAGCTATCCGAGTGGGCTGAGAAGACCCTCAGGATAGGTCTGGACGTGGACAAGATATACAGGTACGTGGTTTTCTCGGAGCTTAAGAAGAACTATCTGGGCGTCACGCCGTCGGGCCAGGTTGACGTGAAGGGGCTTCTGGGTAAGAAAAGGAACACTCCGGAGATCGTGAAAAACGCCTTCAACGAGATACTTCGCGTGTTGGCGAACGTTAAGGACGAGAAGCAGTTCGAAGCCGCGAAGCAGGAAATAAAGAGCATAGTGAAGGAGGTTTACCAGAGGATACAGAAAAAACAGTTCACGCTTGACGAGGTTTCCTTTAACGTGATGCTGAACAAGCACTTGGACACGTACACCAAGACCACGCCGCAACACGTCAAGGCCGCTAGGATGTATGAGACGGCCATGGGGAAGAGTTTGGGTCCTGGAGAGGTCATTTCCTTCGTGAAGGTACGCGGGGGAACTGGCGTGAAGCCCACCGCGCTTGCGACTGTGGACGAGGTGGATGTGGAAAAGTACGTTGAGAGTCTTAGGACTACGCTCGAGCAGGTGCTGAACGCCCTTGACATACGTTTCGATGAGACAATCGGGGTGACGGACCTGTCCTCGTTCATGCAATTCAGCTAAAGGCCGGACCTCCAGCAACGCAGATACCTCGACCGCGGCTCCCAAGGGAAGCTCTGCGACACCAACGGCAATCCTGGAATGGCGGCCCGCTTGGTCGAACACCTGAAACATGACCTCAGAGGCCCCGTTCATGACCTTGGCTTGATCTGAAAAGTTGGGAGCAGACCTCACGTATCCTTCAAGTCTCAGTACTTGCCTGACGCCGTTAAGAGATGAGAGATTTGCTTTTGCTGCGGCCAGCACGTTGAGTGCGCAGAGCCGAGCAGCTTGTTGGCCCTGCTCGACGGTTAGGTCCGCGCCGACGCGCCCCGCATACAGAAGTTTTCCGTTCATCATCGGAAGCTGACCAGATATCAGCAAAAGCGATGCGGCGCGAGTAGCAGGCAGGTAAGCGGCGAGCGGCCTTGGGGGCTCGGGAAGGACCATACCCAGTTCCCGCAGCCTAGCCTCAAAATCCATCTCAGGCAATTACCCTCGCTTCTGCGGGTCTTTTATGCCCTGTGGCGTGATCTCGAAAACGGCCTCTCCTTCGGGTAGGTAGGAACTGTCAACTAGATGAGCTATCCTCAGGCCGCCTTTGCTTCTCCTGAGGTTGATCCTGTTGTTGGGACCATGCATCATTATGTTTCCTCCTGCTGAGGTATTGGGATTCCCGAAGAAGACGTCGGGCCTGGACATTATCTGGTTCGTGACCACAACTGCGACATTGTAGAGGTCGGCGAGGTTTGACAGGTCGTGCAAGTGTCTGTTGAGCTTTTGCTGCCTATCGGCCAGGTGCTCTCTTCCTTGAAATTGCTTGGAGCTCCTGAAGAAGCCTATGACACTATCTACTATGACCAGCCTTATGTTCCAAGCCTTGATCGTGTTATCTGCGTCCATAAGTATCTTTTCGACCGTCGCCATCTGGTCATCGGTTGCGCGAGCAACGTAAACGCGGGTTCTTTTGAGCGCTTCATCGGGGTCTAAACCTGCGGCTGCGGCGACCTCGCGGAAGCGCTGAGGACTGAACGTTTTTTCGGAATCGATTATGAACGGGTTTCCATCGAGTCCTCCCTTCTCTTTGGGAAGCATGACGTTCACAGCGAGCTGTATGGCAAGCTGGGTTTTGCCAGAGCCCCCTTCTCCGAAGAACTCGGTGACTTCACCGACTGGAACACCCCCGCCCAGCAGATCATCAAGCTTTGAGGACCCTGTCGTTATCTTTCCCCTACTCTGTATCAGCTTTTCTAGGTCTTCAGCAGTTATTATCTGTATGTTGAGCTTCTCTCTTGCCGAGTTTATTATCTTGTGGCACATGGCCAACCCCAGGCCGGTGGCAGCAGCTAGCTCCTCCGCGGACGCTATTGACAGACTCTCGTAGGAAGTGTAATCGTTCTCGTAAAGGCGAAGCGCCGTTGCCTCTCCGACCCCGTCAAGCTCCATCAGCTTCTTGATGATGGGGCTGTCCTCTGGTGCCTCAGGGCTTTGCTCGCCGGTCTGGCTTGGTTCCTCGCTCATTTTCACCTATTGCGCTGCGGTAGCTATTAAGGGATTACACGGTTTGGTGAAAGTCATTCCTCAAAGCTTTTTTGGTGCGGCCTAGGGCAAGCGGGCCCATAGCTCAGCATGGATAGAGCAACGGCCTCCGGAGCCGTTGGTCCAGGGTTCAAATCCCTGTGGGCCCGCCTAACAGGAGGGTTTGCCCGTCTTCTCGTGGACCCCTTTGGTGCTCGCTTGAACCGAGTTCCAACGATCAGGCAACCGTGGATCCCTTGGGTCTTCGTCAGGCTTGGCACCGCAGCTCCTTGATCTTTGATAACTCTGGGGCAAGTCGCGTTGTGCGGGAAAGACCTATCACGTCGAGGTCTCTCCTTCATAAGAACAGTTGTTTGTTTAAAAATCTTATAAATGGAATGTGCTAGATGTCCATGAAGTTCATCCTTGGTTGTAGGCCCGGACAGCCCAGCTTGAACGGTATGAGAGTGGCAGTGATCGGAGCTGGAGTTGCGGGACTTGGGGCGGCTGGATTTCTTTACTGCAGAGGTTATTCTCTGGACGTCTATGATATGATGCCCGAGGCAGGGGGCATGTTGATGTTTGGCATTCCAGAAGAAAGGATACCTAAGAGGGGTGTTCTCGAGGGAGTACTTGAGATGAGAAGAGCAGGGGTGAATTTCTCCCTAGGCAAGAAGGTTGACTGTTCCAACCTAGAGGGGATAGCCGCGACTCACGATGCTGTCATAGTCTCTACTGGCACGTGGTCGTCCAGGAGGTTGAACGTAAGCGGCTGTCGGCTTGAAGGAATAACCCCTGCCCTTGAATTCTTGGTGGCGAACTATATGCACGCGTTGGGTTTCTCGGATCGCGAAGTTTCGCTCAAGGGAAGGGTCGCGGTCATCGGCGGGGGCTACACTGCGGTGGACGCGGCCGTGGAATCGCTCAAGTGGACTTCAGACGTTGACCTGTATTACAGGAGGACGATCTCTGAGTCATCGGCCAAGCATGAACTCTCAAAGTTGCCCGATAGGGGCATTCGCGTGCATGAGCAAATGATACCGGTTAGGTTTTTGCAGGACGGCTCCAATTGCGTGAAGAAGATGGAGTTGGTCAAGGTGAAGATGAGAGGGGCAGTGGCAGTGCCAGTGGAAGGTTCGGCCGTCAGCGTGGACGTGGATCGGGTGCTCGTGGCCGTTGGGGAAACGCCAACTCCTCCAGTGTCAGACGGCTGCTGCGGGATAAGGTTGAGCGGAGAGAAGCCCGTGGTAGATTCAAACTTCATGACCACCAAGGAGGGAGTGTTCGCTGCAGGGGACGTCGTCACAGGACCAAGTAACATCGGCAACGCGTTGTTCAACGGCCTCCAGGTGGCCAGAAAGGTAGACCAATATCTTTCCACCCGCAAGTAGCGGTCTGCATGCGCTGCCTTGTCCCGGCTAGGCAGGGGCATGTCGGGTTGGGTTCTGCCAGCATCACAAAGGTTAAATCACACGCCAAGAAGTCCGCATGTCAAATGAGCTTACCATTGGGGCGACGGCTGCTGGGCTTGTCTTCAAGGATGGCGTGGTTCTCGCTGCGGACAAGCGTGTCTCCTATGGGTACACCGTGCTGAGTCGCTCAGGCAGAAAGGTGTTCCAGATAGGCGACAACCTGGGGATGGCCAGCGTGGGTCTTGTTGGCGACATGCAGACGTTGGCCCGTGCAATGACCGCTGAAGTCAAGATTTACGTGCTTGAGAACAAGAGGCAGATGAGCGTGAGAGGGGCAGCCAAGCTCCTGGCCAACATACTTTACGGAAGTAAGCTGATGCCTTATTACACTGAGGTGCTGATCGGAGGGTTGGACGAAACTGGTCCTCACGTTTACACAATGGATGCCATAGGATCGGTGCTTGAAGACAGCTATGCTGCGCTGGGCAACGGAGCTCCAGTGGCCACGGGCATTCTGGACTCTCAGTATCAGCCAGATATGAGCAGGACTCAGGCTGAAGAGCTTGTTCTTAAGGCAGTGCGCTCAGCCATAGCCCGTGACATCACGAGCGGGGATGGCGTTGACTTACTGACAATCACCGCGTCTGGCTCAGAACTGAAGGAGTATCCTGCATCTCGTGAGCAAAAGGTGTAGACCTTGCCCATATTGGACGAGGCTTGGCTGATGCGCGCAGAAGAGACGCTAGAGGAAGCCGAGGTCAGGAGAAGGCGGCTGAGTGATTTGTCTTACGACCTCATAAGGGCTTGTGGATTGGCGGTCTCGGCACTCCAGAGGCAAGATCAACGCTCGGAGGAACTGGTAGAGAAGGCAAGACAACTGCATGCGGGTTTGCTTCAGGAGATCAAGAGAACTCCCGAGTTTCTGCAGAGCGATGAAGAGGCAGCGTTTTCCGAATTTGCCGAGGCCTACTCCCTGCACGTCTTGCTCAAAGAGGGAAAGCTACCCCCTCCAGAGGAATTTTACAATCCGGAGTCGTTCATACTTGGCCTGGCAGACCTCATAGGAGAGCTGAAGAGAAACGTCGTTAGCAGGCTCATGGCTGGCGACGCCTCAACGGCCATGAAGGAATTCGCCTGGATGGAGGAGCTCTTTGACGGCATAAGCAGGTTTGAGTATCCCAGGTCCATTGCGAGAGGCCTGAAGCACAAGCTGGACGTCGACAGGCACCTCATAGAGGATGCCCGTGACGTGCTCGTTCGTTCGGTCCTTCCCTTGGAGCGTCGCGATCGGCCTCTTGAAGGATCTGCTTGAGGTCAGTTAACTGAACCCTCTGCTGCTCTCTCTTTTTGAGATCCCTGATGGTCACCGCGTCCTCACCATCCAGTTCTCCGGCCAGTACGACAAACCTGTGCGACGCCTTGAGGGCACGCGACATGGCTTCTCTGGCACCTGTGATTGACGGGTAAAGTTCGAAGCCCATGCCGTCCAAGGCGCTGAAGGCCCTCGCGGCCTTTGTCAGCGAGTGTTCATCCAGGGGAAAAATCGTGCCCGTCACGGGCTGGGTCGGGTGCTTCATGAGCAATGCTATGCGGTCAACACCAGCCGCAAAGCCGACTGCTGGAGTGGCTGGGCCGCCTAGCTCCTTCAATAGGTTGTCGTACCTGCCGCCTCCCAGAAGTGCCGAGTCGAGGCCGGAGGAAAACGCCTCAAATATGAAGCCTGTGTAGTAAGCCAGCCCCCTGACAAAGAGAAGGTCGGGAATCACCTTCGCCTCTGGCATCATTGCCTTCAGCAGCTCAACGATTTGGGCTAGCTCCTTCAGGGCTTTTTTCCTTGAGGGGCTCTGTTCGCGCCTCAGCCATCCCTCAAGATCTTGGGGGTTCCCCTCGAGGTCTTTTAGGAACGCCTTCGCGTCGCCTTGGACGGCTTCCATGGCTGGCTGGTAGTCGCCGTGGTCAGCAGCTCTCAGTATCTGACCAAGTGCAGATTCCTTCGCTCCGTTTTCGGTTAGGAACCTCTTTACAAAACCCACGTTCCCGACTTTGAGAGACGGGGCAATCCCGACGCGCTTCAAGATACCTGCTGCTGCAAAGGCAAGCTCTGCATCCGCCAGAGGAGAGGCCGAACCGTAGAGCTCGGCTCCAAGCTGTGTGAATTGCCTGTACCGTCCCCGCTGCGGCTCATCGTATCTGAAGCACTGTCCCACGTACCAAATCCTCACCGGCTTGGGTCTGTCCCTGAGCTTCGTGGCGAAGAAACGAGCCGCGCTAGCAGTAAGTTCTGGGGTAAGGGCCACACTTCTCCCACCCTTGTCCTTGAACTCATATAGGCTATCCAAAAGCTCGGGCCCAGCTTTTGCGGCTATCAGCTCATAGAACTCGATTGATGGTAGCCTGACTGATTCGTATCCGAGCGAGCTCAGGTATTCCCCCGCCCTGATCTCCAGCTCCCTCTGATTTTCGGCCTCTTCTCCCCATATGTCCCTCATTCCCCTGACGTTCTCGAGCTTCACAACCGAACGGCAGGGAAAGATAAGTGCTTTTTGCCCGCTATCCCTATATTTCGGGTTACTGCCTGCCCGTGTTTCCGGCCTCGTCGGTGCTTGCGCTGGCCTTTGGGGGGATTGCATCGTATCAGGATCTGAAGAGAAGGGAGGTTGATGACTTTCTCTGGGTTCTTGCATTACCTTCATTGGCTCTCCTTTACCCGCTCCTGTTCAGAAACCAGGTCCTGTCCATCTTGCCTCTGCTTTTCCTTCTGCCAGCGGCTTACTTTATGGCCCGCGCGAACCTTCTGGGTCAAGCGGACGTCGCGGCACTGGCCCTTTTCGGCCTCGGTTTCCCCCAGGGCATCTTTGGGGTTCCGGCTTACCTTTGGGTTTTTCTCTTCGGTCTGCTCGGTGAGATGTTCGGATTCGCCCTGATCACGGCTGGAAAGAGCTCAAAGGGGGGGCCAAGGCCCCTTGCGTACAGAGTGAAGAGGGAAGAGCTGGGTCCCTTCTGGATTCCCGTGGACAGCTCTGGAAAGCCGCTTTTTGAATTGAACGACCCTCGGCCTCTGCGTGAGCTTGTGGAGGAGGCCAAGCAAAGGGTCGGAGATTACGCTTGGGCATATCCTGCCCTTCCAATGGTGCCGTTCATGTTCGTGGCTTCGCTTGCAGCTTTCCCGCTGATCTTGCTGCGACGGCTCCAATAAAGAGCCGTTTCTTGCGTGGGTCCCATGGCGTTGAAGGTTGCAGAAGGGCTGGGTCCAGAGTAGCCCCAGCTTTGCCGGCTTATCCAAGACAAGAACCTGTACCCCGTTGCGTTGGGGGGGAGCAGGTCACAATCGGAGCCCGCGGGGATCCATCTCCAAGAGCTTTTGAAAAGTCCTGGGCCTAGCTCCGTGACCGTCAGGTTGTACAGGGCAGCGTAGTAAGCGAACGTGACCATGTTCCCCGAGGTTGAGCAGGAAGCCAAGTATGCTGTCTCGTCAGAGCTCACCTCCACGGCCCTTGCGGGAAGGTCGCTCGCCGGTACCCAGATGACCTGCCCGTCCAGAAGAGCCGCAGTTGCGTTGCCGTAGACCACCTTGCCAGCCACGTCCGGTGGCAAGCCGTTGACGGTGACGAACACGCCCTGCGGGGCGCTGCCGTTGGGTAGGCCGGTCACGTTCCCTTGCACCGAGATCACTTTGACGCAAACGGGATTTGAGCGATTTGGGCCGGAGACAGCCGTGAGCGTGTAGCAGCCTACGGTCGAAGCCATGAGAGGAAAGTTGGCAATACCGTTGGAGCCAGTTTGTGCCGTCTCGTTGGCCGTCCATCCAAGAAGAACGAGTTGCTCTCCGACCACTGGTTTCCCCTCATCCTCAATTTCTGCCACGGCCTCACTTTGCTGACCAACGGTTAGTTCAGATGGCGCCCAGAGCCAGAGTACTTCGTGGGCAGGACTTGCCAGGACGGTCAGGGTGACTTGGTACGTTCCTTCTGGCTCCCATTGGTCATTGTACCAGCTCACGACGGCGGGTATCTTTTGGCCAGGGGCTCCTTTGGGCACGACGAGCGTGAAGCTTTCGGTGCCAGATCCCAGAGCCAGCGCCCGCCCGTCCCAGCTCACGACATAGTTGGAGCAGTTCCCTGGAACGATCCTAAGGACAACCTTGGTTCCGGAGATGGCCGAGCTTGGGCTGATGGTAACAAGCGGCACTCTTCCTTTGATTGTCAGGGCATTTCCTAGGCTTGTAACTAGGATGAAGGTGCTTGGATCGAAACCAAGAAGCTTGCTCGCGTTTACGGTGGCTTGACCAAACACTTGGAGGTTTAACTTCACCAAAGTTATGGGCTCTTCAGGCACAAGGGCGTAGACGTATGCGGCACTCCCCTTGAGCTTCACGAGCGGATAGCGCCAGGCGGTGTATCCCATCTGCCTCCTTTGCACAGCCTTCTGCAGCAGCAGCTGGCCATTCGCCTCACCGACATGAATTCCGCCGAAACCTGCTTGCACGACCAGTACGGCGCTTAGGATCACCGTGGTCGTAAGAAGCAGCAGACTGATGGCTGCAATAGCTGGAGCCAGTCCCCTAAATATCCCACGAGAAGCATGCCCCATGGTTGCCGATCACCGTCACGTTGTTCCCGCAGCGCGCGACCGTTATCTCCGAAAGCTTTCCTGGCATCACTGTCCCGTTGGCCTTTGCTGAGAAACCGTCTACCAAGGCGTTGCGTGCCTTGAATGGATAGTAACCCGAGTTATATACGAAGAGGATCATGCCCGCGCTCGAGCAGTTGACGTAGATGAGCGAAAGCAGGGGTCCCTCGCCCTCTTCCTGTTCAGCCATCTCACCGTAGGCGTTTGAGCGAAGCGAACGCAGCTTCTCCCCAGCGAGCGGAAGCACCAGCCCCATGGCCGATAGCGTGAGAGTTAGGACCAACGCAGCTCCAAATACCTCAGAGAGCGCTCTTTTTCTCACATAAAGTCAAAGCCGGCTACCCAATCGGCCGTTCCCTACCAACGTCTTATGTTGTTTCTTGGGAGGCTTTGGGCTGATTTTGATGCTCGGTATACCTCCAGTCTGAAGTAAGCATAGGAGCAGACCAAGCCAAAGACTATGGAAAGAGCTGCGTCCAGCAGGACGTATGACGCCAAGTACACTGAGCCAAGGGAAGCATAGAAGTACGCGTCGCTCAGGTTGAGCAAGAAGAGCAGCGCGCCCACGGCTATTCCCTTCAGGCCAGGTGATCTTCCAGGTATCCTCTCGTACTTCCATCCGTAGATCAGACCGAAGAAGGCACCAAACAAGATGGCCGATACAAACACGCCCGGTATGGATTGGGTCAAAAGCTCGGAGAAGGTCAGGCCAAGTTCTTTTGCTGCTGTTCCTGCCGAAGCTTGATAGATGGCAAGGACGTAAGCAGACTCGCCACCCCCAAGTACCAGTCCACCCGTCAGCCCTCCCAGAAGGCCGCTGCGCTTGGAACCCACCTTCGCCCAGCCTACTTGACTTGGGGATGAGGAAGAGGTGAAGAATCGCCGAAGATGTCGACCGGGGTGCAGTTCCAAAGGCTGAGAAACTCCTCCCTTATCTGGTTGCATGGTCCAAGGAATAAGAGCGGCCCATGGTCATGACCCGCAAGTTCCTTCAGCCTGTTCACGAGGCACATTTTTTCTTCACGTGCCATACCCTTGAAGTTCTTGACGAAATCCTCATTCCCGTCAAAAACAATCATAACAAAATGCTCGCGCAAGCGTTTAACCTTAACGTTGCGGTCAGGAGCAAACTGATTAGTAGAGGTGTCCTGCGCGGGCCATGACTGCTAAAGGTGCGTTACAGGCTGTGGCTGAGATTGTCCAGCCTTCCCCCATCTGCAACAAGCATTTGGCCGGTCATTGGCCATGAATCATCTGATGCGAGGAACAGCGCGAGTTTGGCCATGTCTTCGGGTTTGCCGACATAACCCAAGGCTGTCCTCTCGACGTACGAGCGCTCTGTTTTTGAAACTTCTTCTTCGGCACGACCCGCGACCGTCATGTCGGTCTCTGTCCAGCCAGGGGCTAGCGCGTTTGCCCTTATGCCGTTGCTTCCCCCCTCAAACGCCAGCCTACGGGTGAACATCATGACAGCGGCTTTCGTCATGGCATAGTAAGTGGTTCCAGCCACGGCAGTGCCAAGGACGGCGTTTGACGTCACGTTGACTATGGAACCATGATGTTTCTTCTTCATAGCTGGCAGGGCCTCTAAGGTGCAGTAGACTGTACCGAGGACGTTAACCCTGAACATGTCCATGAAGAGCTTCTCGTCGAAGGAGTCGATGGTGCTGGTTTTCATAACTCCTGCGTTGTTAACGAGCACGTCGACGTCCCCGAAAGATTTCTTGATCTCAAGGAACATGTTTTTCACCTCTTCCCGGACAGAGACGTCGGCTTGAAATATGCCCAAGTCAGATCCCGCCTTCTGTCTCAGGTCTCTGGCCGCTGCCTCATGCGTTTTGTAGTTGACGGCCACGCGGGCTCCCGCTCCAAGGAATGCGAGGGCCATGGCTCTTCCTATGCCCCTTGATCCTCCGGTCACAAGTACTACCTTTCCCCTTAGGTCTTCGTAAATCATTCGTGTGGGTTGCATCGGCATAAAAAGAAAGCGCTACGCAGAGGGAGGGCTTGTGCGAGCTAGTCCTCTGGTTTTGGGCAAGACCGCTGCACCACCGACGGGCAAGTTGAGCAACCAGGAGAGTTCTTCTTGTGTGACAACGATGGGGTCCTTCGCGATTGTCAGTTGGTTGAGGAGCCTGCTGGACAGGCAAGCAAGGAGTTCTTTTGGATCCTCATCCGTGTGCAATTCAGCTTCTGTTACGTACAGCGTCCCCCTCAACCTTCTTTCCATGATGGGAAGCAGCAACTCCGCTCTGGCGCTCCACTCTCTGGCACCCAACGCCCTCATGAGCCCCCTCCTCAGGTTTCTGCGGGTCAGATCCCGCGCAAGAGCCTCTACCTCTTTTTGCGAAGCCAGGCGGAAGCTCAGCCAAAGGGAGGAGTTCCCGTGTTCCATGAGGTCGGCGCAGAGGTTGAAGGGGTCTGGGGGCGGAGTCGTGGGATCGATCAACGGAAACGCACCGTGCTGGCTCAGGCTCATGGGCGCTCTTTTTTTGGCGGACGGGATCTCTGGGGCCCTTACGAGCGGAAGTGTTGGAGCTGTCCCCTCCATGAGAAGTATCTTTTTTTCGTCCCTCACGAATATGATCGCCCTGGCCCTGTCGTATGTGGTCATGGGAATGGGGCGGCAACCCAATGGCCACAAGACCCGCATCATATTAGCTTTCTTTCCTCTGCGGTTGGCCTGATCCGGATGGGCAGTCTTCTCCATTCATCTACGAGCAAAGCCTGCGAGTACCCTTCGGCCTTCGGAGGGGGTATGTGGGTCAGGAAATCTTGCTCCCTTTTCCCCAGACGGAGCACTTGGGACAGATAAGGAAGAGCTGACTCGTCTTGTCTCATCAGTATCTTGGTGGCGCTGTTTTCAAGTAGCGCGGCACCAGGTTCAGATCCCAAGAAGTCAAGCGGCCTTTGGGAGGCTACTACGAAGAGCAGGCCTTGTTTCCTGCCTTGCCTTGCCAGCATCCCCAGTTGGTCGTCGTGGAGCAGCAGCCACCCCTCATCCACGATGAGTACCTTTGGCCCAGCTTTTTCCCTTAGGGAACTCCAGGCTAACCTCAGCGCCAAGGATGCAGCCTTTGGTTCAGATGAGAACTGCAACACGGCCCGAGATGGAGGAGTCAGGTTTTCTCTTAGCTCCAACAGCTTCATCCCAGTCGCGCGGGCTACTGGTTCGTATTCTCCTTCAGGGTCCAGTATTATCGCGGGCATATCTGGGTACATGTGGGTCAACCTGGTCGCAAGGACCTTCATGACTGCAGATTTTCCGGTGCCCGAAGGGCCAAGGAGAAGCACGTTGTAGTTCCTGTGAGAGAAGAAGTCGAAAAGCACCGGGGAGCCTGTGATGGCGTTTTCTCCCAGTGAGACTCCTCCGGTCTCTTTCACCTCAACGGAAGAAAATGGGAAAAAGGCCGCGACGGTTGACCCAGGTATCAAAAGCTTGCACGGCACCCGAGAGAGCTTCAGTCCATTGGTCGAAGCCCAACGAGTTACCCTACCTTTATCTCCAATCAAGACCAGCGAGATCGCATACGTGCCCTCAACCTCTGCTTGAGACAGGATGTAAGCTGCATCCCTTCCATCCCTGCCGTACTGACCCCTTAGGAGTGAGGCAAGAACGTCCAGCCTTCTCTTGTCGTCAAAGGTACATAGTTCGATCGCGATCGATACCTCGTGCTCGTAGGCTCCGGCAAGAAAGCCCTCTTCGACCTTGGCGGGGAGGTCTGCCACCCAGCGCGCGCGAGAGCCAACAAAAGGACTTGGCATCCTTGTGCCCAGCCTCACCCAAGCCAGGCCCAATGTATCCAAACGGTCTTCAAGCGGAAGCGGTGAAGATATCGTGAATCTAGCTCCGTCGCTACTGGCTTCAGCATCGATCTTTAGGCATCCTGCCTCCTTGACAAGCCTCAAGAACAAGTCCTCTACCGTGCGTCTGTCTTCGTCGTCAAGAAGCGCATAAGGAAGCGACTGTATCTCGTACGAGTTTTGAGGAATCATCTAGTTCGATCGCCTCTCCGTTTGCCTCCGATATCACGCTGACTTTTCCCCCCTCTGAATGCGAGAAGAGGTAGAAGCAGAAACGTCCTTCCCAATCCGTCGTTCCTGCGCTGGCCCTCACACCACCCCTCATGACAGAAAATGGCACCATCCGCAAGGGTTCCCCGTCGGCCGCCTGCAGTTTTCCCTCGTACTTCACCAGTTTTTCCTCGCGGTTCGTTTGTATCCGATGGTCGTCCTCTTGTCTCGTCTTGTGCGCTGCTGAGACGGTTTTCAAGAATGGATCCCGCCGCGGGTAGTCTCTTGGGTCGAAGTAAGCGGCCTTGGCCTTGATTGTCAGGAGTAAGAATCCCAGGAGCTCGGGTCTTAGCGTTTTCATCGTAATGGCCAAGACAACAAGCGAAGAAAGCAGTTGGAGCAGCGATAGTCTCAGGGGTCCAATCGAGAAGGCCCTGATGTCCAGGGGATTTATCTCATTTATCCTCCTCAGCTCTTTCGTCGTCAGCGAAGCGCCTCCCTGCTGGTCTGCAGAGCGCTCACCCCTCCCCGAAGCAGAACCGGAGGAAGGGTGCTCAGGCCAAACAGCGTTCCTGTTCCGACTGCGAAGCAGAGAAACGGGTTACCGCCTTTCAGGGCTGAGGCGAAGGAGCTGACGCCGAGGGCAAGCATGATCGCAGAGAGAGGAGACAGCAGAACCAGCATCACAAGTCCCTCGTAGATCCCAGTGGCAGCCCGCCTCGTAGGAGGAAAGAGCCAGAGACTGGATATCAAGGGTATTGAGCATGCCAAGGCGGCTGTCACCAACATCCTGAATGACTCCATTATGGCATACTCGAGCAGTACCAATCCGAACACGTCTTGCAGAAGCGGAAGCGATGCCAATATCAAGCTCTCCTGAGCGAGCATCTGAGACGGGGGCATGCCATAAACGTTCTGGTTCAGAAGGTAAGACGATATGGAGTAAGCGGAGGAGGCGCTCAGCGAATAGACTTGGAACCCGAAGACCTGGGCGAAAAGGGATATGGCCGAATCCCCAATGGAGCTTGCCAGAGTGCCTTGCCTCAGCGAGGCTGCAATTTTTACAGCAGCAAAGGCAACGAAGAGTCCCAAAGATACTTGTAGGACCTCGGATGATATCTTCGCCATGGCGGGAAGCCCAGAGGGAGTTGGCACGTAGCAGGCAAACCAGGCCAAGTAGTTACCGGCCTGCGTTACGGCTGAGCGAATCAAGCCCGAGATGGCGCCAAGAAAAAATGAGAGCAAGGACAGAGCGTTTGAGATCGGCATTTGCTTTTTCCTCATGGTACCTGCAGGCCAGTGCCAAAGGCGGAAAGTATCCAATTGGCCACGGGGACTGCCGTAGCGATGAGCACCAGAGCCACAAGGGCCTCCAGAAGGGCTTTCCTTTCCTGTCTGGCCTCCAGTGGGCCCTCTGCCATGACCATCCTGACGGCTGAGTATATGACGGCCATTACGGCAAATGATATGCCGATTAGCTGGGCCGCTTGAATGAGGGTCGCTATCCCTGACGCTATGTTTTGGGGCAAATACTGCATGGCCGATAGAGTTCTCACGATCCTACAGCGCGCGTCTCTATTTGCAACACGCCTTGGATCCGAGCCTTAGGTCGACCTGAGTTTTCAGTTCATGAGATCTAGCAAGAAGGCGTTGTCCTCGATCCTTGGGACGATAATCGTGCTGGTGCTGACTGTGGCGGCTGGAACCATGCTTTGGCGGACCTTCTTCTCTTTGTTTTCGTCGCTCAGCGAGCAGAACCAGCTTCAGATCTACGACGCAGAGTTCGTCGCGACCTCAGCAGGATCCTATTTGTCCTTGACCGTCAAGAACACCGGTTCATCGCAGGTGACCGTGCCTTGGGTGTCCATAGAGGGCGTCGTTAACTTGACGTGGGGCGTCCAACTTCAGCCCGGGCAGGAGGACTCAAGGGTTTGGCCGGTGCCAGCAAGGCCTGTGGGTCAGTCCTTTCTTCTGCTAGTAGAGGCATACTCTGCCGCTGGCGGCTCATATCAGAGCTCTCAACAGCTTTTCGTCCAGGGAGGGTGAGCCAAAGACGGTCATTCAGGTTCCCAACAGGCCTTACTTCTTGGGTGAGGATGAAGGAGAAGAAGCTTGGGGGGTACTTCCGCAGTACAGGAAACACACCTTGATCTTTGGCCTTCCAGGCGAAGGGAAATCTACACTCATGAAGTGCATGGCCATGGATAACGCGTCAAGGGGTCAGGGTTTTCTTCTTCTAGATCCCCACGGGGACCTCGCTGAGTCCGTGCCATCTGAGGCTGGATCCCTTCGTCTTCCCGTAGACGGCTTCTCCCTTGATGCGGTGAGACTAGGCTGGCCAGGCTCATCATCGCTGATGGATTCGCTGAAGAGGCTATACGGCCCAGATTGGGGACCCCGCTTGGAGATGATCTTTAGAAACGCGTTGAGATCATCCTCGGTAAAGGATCTCAGCACGCTCCGCGACTTTCTGATGGATCCCCGTCCTGACCCTCGCAGAAACCCCCCAGACGTGACGCGCTTTTGGTACAACGTCTATCCTCAAGTCGAGAGAGGAGCCGTCCTGTCGGTACTGAACAAGCTGGATAGGTTGCTTTCGGACGACAGGGCTGGGTTTTTTCTGAGGGGTGCTCCGCTTGACTTTGCTCGCTTGATGGACGAAGGTACAACTGTGGTGGTTTCCATGGAAGAGGGGAAGCTGGGCTCGGAGTTGTCTTCTTTCCTCGGCTCCCTGTTGCTCGGGCTTGCCTATCAGGGAGGCATGAGCAGGAGGAGATCTCATCCCTATTTCATCTACGTGGATGAGGCGCACCGCTTTGCTTGGAGCGAGCTTGAACTGGCCCTTGCCTCCCTGAGAAAGAGAGGCGTCTTTGTCACGCTTGCTTCTCAATCGCTGGAGCAGTTGGGATCCAAGGTTGACCCGCTTGCTTTTGCCGACATGGTCATCGCGTTTGCGGTTGGGCCTGCGAGCGCTCGCTCATTGGCTCCGATATTTAAACCAATGACCCCCGAGGACCTGATCACCTTAGAGGAGCACGCTTTCGCCGTCAGAACTGCTGCGGATGGGGGGCTATCTGGAGTGCTCCGGACCAGCCGGTGCGTCTCTTGAAGGGTCTCTCTGAAGTAGCTGGAGCGCTATTGCTGCTCCTCGTTTGGAGTTGGGCTCTAGCTGCGACCGTAGCCGTGTTCTCGGCACAGCAAAGGACCATAGTCGAGGCGGGACGGCTGGTAGCCCTAAAGCTAGAGCAAAGCGGCCAAGAGCTCATCCTGTCAAGGGAAGAAGGGGGGATATATGCCTTCAACCCTGGGCCTCTCCCGCAGGGTGTGGCGTACGCGATGTCGTCGCATCCATTCTTGATAGAGCCGGTGGGCGTTCAGGTGTACCCAGGCGAGGGTCTCTTGATTCCCCTTTCGGCCTCGTTTTCGACGCTCGTCCTGACGAGCGGTGCACTTCAAGAAGTGCCGCAATCCAGATGGAGCTTTTACCTCTTCCATGGAGATCTCCCGTCCTCATCCGGATTCTTCCAAAAGCGGCAGCTGAACTTCAGCTACTCTTGGAGGCCTGTTCCAGGCGCTAGCTTTCCATTTCCAGCTGGAGCGAACGGGTCCTCCTTTGTCGCCATCCGCGAGGTGTCTTGCACTGGCCAAGAGGTGGTCCTTTCGCTTGAGGGTGGAAAAGGGGAGGTTTTGCTCGATGGGCAGCAACTGCTTTCCTCGTCCGGCATGTGGGAAGGATCGCTGAGCAAGGGAACCTATCTGCTGGAGGTGCTCTGGGCTCCTGCGTCGAGCAATGATTGCTTTTCGTACTTCTGGGCCAGGGGGCTAAGCTAGTTGCCAGAAGTGCTGCAGAGCTACCAGGTGTTTGGTGCCACCGTCAGCGTTTTGCGCCTGGACTCAGGTCAGGGCTATTACTTGATTGAAGAGCCTCAACTTCGCTGCGGTCGTGCTGGCAGCAGGGTTTGGGCAACGCCGATGGCAATTCGTCGCTTCCAAAGACCTGTCTCTGCACTGGGAGCCTCCCTTGACCGCATGCTCCTTAGGCGGGCCTCAAAGATCAGGCTGCCTCATCATCCTCGCTTGGGTCGCCCGGGAAACAAAGGAGCTGAACGCGGCGTCACCAATTCGGAGTGGTTGCTAGGAGCCGTCGAGGAATGGCTTCTGCGTTCTGGGCTCCCCTTGGGTCCCGAAGGGAATGAGCTCAACTTGGTCCTTCGTGCTTCGGAAGCGCTTGGCTTGCTGGAAGCAGCTCGTCCTTGCCTCGGTGCCCTGTCCTATTACGTTTGGAGAGACTTGCTCTACTTCGGCAGGGCATCTATTCCACTGCGTGATCCCTTGGTGGAAGAGGTCTCCCTCGAGTCGTACCAGAGGCCCATCTCCGTGCTCCATCGCTCTTACCCGGAGTTGGGCTGGATTGACACGAACATAAGTTTTTCTGGGGAGTCCGAGGTGCAAGGAACCGTGCGGAGGCTGGCCCACTCCGCGGGAAAGGAGGTAAGCGTGGCGTTTCCCTACTTGGATGTGGTTACCCCCAGCGGGGACAGGGTATCCCTGACGTTCTCCTCAGAGGTAAGCTTGCCTGGTAGTTCTTTTTCTGTCAGAAAGTTTCCCTCGCGTCCGTTGCTCGTGAAGGACCTCGTGGCGAACGGAACCATGAGCGCTCTGATGGCAGCGTACTACAGCCTTCTTCTGGATGACCGGTCTGTCATCATCGTGGTTGGGCCAATGTCGTCAGGAAAGACGACGCTGCTGTCGGCACTTGCTTCCTTGATTCCAGAGAACTCAAAGGTTGTTACCATTGAGGACGTTCCTGAGCTCAGGCTGTCACTGGAAAGGTGGCAGAGGTTTGTGTCGAGAAGCGCAAGACCTGGAAGGGGCATGAGCGTAGACCTGATGGATCTATTGCAGCTCTCCATGAGGTACAGGCCTGACTACATAATACTGGGCGAGACGCGGGGTGTTGAGGTCCAGGCTTTCATGCAGGCTGCAGCGCTTGGACACGGGGCGATGACCACCTTCCATGCCGACGGGCCTCAGTCTGCGCTTACTAGATTGTCCATGCCACCTTTGTCTGTAGGAGAAGCTGGCTTGTCCTTGATATCGGCCTTTTCCCTTATGCAGCGGGTCAAGGTGAATGGTGGGAAGGAAGAAAGGATAAACGTCAAGGTTTCCGAGCTCTGGAGGGGGCGGTTGGCAGAGATCTTTCTCTGGAAGCCAAGCTCTGGTTTTTACCCATCGGATACAGCGCATCTCGTAGAGCGCAGCCCCCACCTGAGGCAGGCTTTTCGCGACTGGGGCTGGTCAGAGGCGCAGGGCTTGCGGGAATTGAGGGAACGGGAAAGGAGTTTTCATGAAGCGGCCTTCTCCGAGGAACAGATTCATCAGGTCGCAAAGACACCCAGCAAGTCAACGGAGGTCGAAGGCGTGAAGGTGAAACGAGACAACGGAGGTCCTCCCACGTTGAGCTGGTACCTTTTGGAGGTCTGTCTGATTGCCCTGGCGTCTTCTACGTTAGTGGCTAGGGCTGCTGGCTCTTTCCCGAAGGAGAGATGCAGGGCATTTGAGAGTGCGGCTTGGCTGATCGGGGCCCTTTTTCTCGTATTCGTTCCGCTTCGCTTGGACTTAGGGCCAAGGTGGGTTGCAGGCCTTTTGGCCGCCGAGGTCGCGCTCCTGTTGGCAAGCAGGCTGTTCAGGTGGGAAAACTGGGGGCTATCGGTTGAGCTTCCGTTTCTGGAAACGCATTTTGCCCAGAGTCGGGCGCTTGGGCTTGGGCTTGACCAAGCCGCCTTGCTCCTCAGAGGTTCTCCCCTCAAGGAAAGCGAGAGCTCTTTGCCAGAACTGCTCTCTGGAGCATCCAAGAAGAAGGAGGCTCATGCGTTCGAAAGATTCATAGAAGACTATCGCTTCAACGAGATGATCGGCGTGGACCCAAGGGAGTACCTTGCGGCTGCTTCGAAAAACGCACTTGATGGCCTGGAGGACACCTGGAACTCGTTCGTTGGAAACGCGAGCGCGTTGGCAGAGATATCGGTCGGTGCATTTGCCCTAATGCCTGCTGTGTGGGCAGCGATCGGCTATTTTTCTGTCCAGTTCATGGCTCTCCTACCTGATCTGGTGGTTGGTCTGGTCGCTCTATTCGCGCTTCTTGTCTTTGCGGCTGAAAGGATCACCCCCACTTTTCCAAGCCCAAGAACTCCTCCCGCGTGGCCCGTCGTGGTCTTCTTGTCATCTGGCCTCCTCATGCTGCCCCTTCAGCCGATGCCCTCGATTTTGTTTGCCGCGGAGTCCGTTGCCGGGTATTTCGGCTTTACCCGTCTCTTTTCTCTTGAAAGAGACGTCAGGGAGATGCGCGCCATGTCTCAGCTTTTCATGGAGCTCAAGGCCGAAGCAGAAGTTGGAATGGGTCCTGCCTATGCCCTGGAAAGAATATCCGTTCACTTTCCCCAGCAGCTGTTAAGGCGCATGCTTTCCGATTGGCTGGGATCTCTGAGGGTCGGCAGTCCCCTTCGCGCAGCTGGAGATGGATTCTCTCTGTTTCTGAGTTGGCTTCTTGCGGCTCAGATGCAGGGAGGGGAGCTTGACGCAGTTTCCCTCGGGCTTCTCTCGAGGTTTTCCGAGGGACTTTCGGCGTCCTTGAGCAAGCTGAGGACGAGCCTCAACGGACTTCTTGCAATATCCGTCGCGTCTCCCCTGCTCTCGGCTCTGTCCATCTCTGCCGTGGGTGGGGCTGCCTCTCCCGCGGTTTACCCCCTATCCGTGCTTTCCTCTATCATGTGCGCCGTCCTCATGGGAAAGCTCGCGGGAGGCTCTTGGACCTTTGTACTTCCCCTTGCGCTTTCTCTCCCAGTCGTGATCGCAGGAGCCATCTTCCTCTGATCAGATCACGACCATCAGCCCATCGAAGGAGACAGCAGCGTTGCGAAATTTGGCTCTGGCCTCAGAAACAAGCTCTTCCTGATTTTTCCCAAGCCTGGGCGTTACGTGCGTGAGTACAAGAGCTCTGGCCTCGGCCCTCCGGGCTACCTCTCCGGCTTGCGTCGCTGTGGTGTGACCGGTGGTGCGGGCTGGCTCTTCCTCTTGCCCTAGAAATGAGGCCTCGTGAAAGAGCACGTCCGTCTTACTTGCCAGCCTCACCACTTCGTCTGAAGGTTGAGTGTCCCCTGAGAATGTGGCCGAGGGGCTTCCGAGCTCAAGTCTGTAGGCTACATCTTGGATCGTGTGCATTCCGGCTACTGTGTTGACATTGAATGCCCCAACTTTCAGCGATTCGCCTGGAAAGATGTCGTGTACCTCCACGTCGTATGCTACGAAGGTCTTGGGTGTCCTCCCCGCTTCCAGCAGGGCCTTGACGGCATCCCGCGTGCCGCTAGGGCCGTACACAAGAAGGGTTTCTCTTCTTCCATCGGCGGCCATACCCCAAATGAGCGTTGGTAGGTCAAACAGATGGTCGCCGTGCAAGTGCGTCAAAAGGACTGCTTGGATCTGCAGCGGATCCATCTGGAACTTCCTGAGGTTATAGAAAGAGCCCGGTCCGGCGTCGATCATTATCTTTCCATCGACCAAGAACGAAGAGCAGGCTCTTGAGCGCGTGGGTGCGGTCCCTCCGGATCCGAGAACAGTTATCTCCATCTTAGGAGCAGATCTTCTTGACTTAAACGGCTTTGCGTTCGCTGCGTCTAGAAGTTGAACAACCTTAAATGTAAATTATAGTTTTACAATTTGTTTTAGCGGAGCCTATTTATACCTCGCCGTGAAGGGGTCATGAAAATGGCAGAATACCAGGTCGAGGGTGAGAAGTCTACCCAAGCTCTGGACTTCATCAAGCAGAACCCAGGCTGCAAGGTCAGCGACGTCCAAAAGGCCATAAGCGTCTCCAGACCTGTGGTGGCTACCATAGTGAAGTCCTTGGGAGAGCTTGGGCTTGTGGAAAAAAAATACGGTAAGGGGAGGGCCACGGCCCTCTACATCACGGCGAAGGGAGAGGAGTTCCTGAAGCAGAAGGAACACTTCCCGGCCGCTGCGAATGGAGCCCAGGCCATGCAGGAACAGTCCTCTGCTCCAAGTACGGAGCCTGCAGCTCCTCAGGTTGTGCAGCCCTCGGAGGCCCTAGTCCCAGCCACAGTGCCCACCGATGTGCAGCAGCCTCAGGATGTTGGTTCCAACGACTTGCGTCCCGAGACCGCATCTAATGCGCCCAGCCCTCTGCAGGCGGGTTCCGAGCCGCGTCCGAAGACGGAAAGGAAGGGCTTCTTGGCTTGGCTCAGGTCGCTCTTCTAGGGAAAAGCGTAAGAGCCCTCGTCTGCTCACGGTGATTTGTACTACCGGTACAGAAGGGGGAGGTTGTGGGCCTTCAGCGGCAGAGAAGTCGGAGAGTTGCTGATATCGTGGGGGATTTTGGGCGTGGTATTCGGAAGGGCCATGTTTGGCAGTTACTCCGGGTTCTCTGTGGCCATGGGCCTGGCCCTTCTGGGTCTTGCCTTTGTTCCCCACGAGCTATCTCACAAGTTCACGGCTATCCACTTTGGAAGGATAGCTGAGTACAGGATGTGGACATGGGGGCTTTTGCTTGCGGTTTTTCTGGTTGCCATCGGAAGTCCGATAATATTCGCCGCGCCTGGAGCAGTGTACATAACCTCTTCCTACGATCCTTTTCCGTGGAGGGCACGCAGGGAGGACGGACTGATATCCTTGGCAGGTCCTCTTGCCAACGCGGTCTTTGCCGCAGGGTCGTACTTGGCATACGCGATCGGAATTGCTCCCTTCCTCTTCGGATATCTTTTCTACGTCAACCTGTTTCTCGGCAGCTTCAACATGCTTCCAATTCCGCCTCTTGATGGATCAAAGGTGTTCAGCTGGAACAAAGTGGCGTGGTTAGTCCTTGCGATCGCCATGTGGGCGCCTCTCCTCTACGTGACGGCAGCTATACCTTGATTGAGCTCGTTGCGTCAGCGAGCCAAAAAGCGTTTATACAGTCGGCAACAACTAATTATGAGCAAGTGCCCTTTCTGTGGTGAGGAGCTGCCAAGCGACGATGTCTGGTACTGCCCCCACTGCGGGTCTAGGCTAAGGGACTTTGACGGGAAGCCGCTTTTCCAGCTTGGTGGCATCTCAGAGGTCAAGGAGGGTGCTTCCTTGCCGAGCACGCAGGTCGGCGTCCAAGAAGCATCTCCTGAGCGGCCCAAGCAGCCGCAGGAAGGTCCGCCGAAACAGGCGGCTCAGACGGGGCAAGAGAGCACAAAGCGCGTTCATCCTCTTGTGAAGGCGTATGAGCTGCTTGTAGCATCCATGAGGAAGTCATACGAGGCACTCTCTGAAAAGGACAGGCTGTTCGTCTTCTTTCTGATGTTCGAGTTCTTGGTGATTTCAACGCTCGTCGGGGCTGGGATGCCCATATCCGCAGGCCAAGCCCAGGCTCAGGTGCAAGGACTCAACTCGAGCCTACCGTCTGGCGGAAAGGAAAGCGTGGCGCTGTACATATTCGCCAACAACTACAGGATCTCGGTTTACATGGCGATACCGATCGCTGGGCCGCTTTTGGGCAGCATAGTCTCTTTCCAGACTGGTTACGTGATGGCAGCTCAAGCGACTGCCTATCCCCAGCTCTACGGGGCCTCTACCGGAGCAATCCGCTTCCTGACCCTGATGGCGACACCAATATTCTGGCTTGAGTTCCTGAGTTATTCCGCGGCTACGGCAGAGAGCATCTACCTGACCTTGGCCCTATTTCGTCGTAACTTCAGAAAGGAGGTTCAGAATGCCTTCTGGCTGTTCCTGCTGATAGCGGTGGTCCTGTTCGTCAGCGCCCAGATGGAAGCCTTCCTCTTCATGCGATGTTCATCATAGGTACTTCCTTATCGTGGCTTCGATGTATGACTTGGGATAGGCCCCCACTATCTGATCGACGACCCTTCCTCCCTTCAGGAAGAGTATCGTCGGGATGCCCTCTATGTAGAACCTTGATGCAGTCGCTGGATTTTGGTCCGTGTTCACCTTTGCGAAGGTCACACGGTCACCATAGACTTGGCTGAGAGCCTCTAGGATGGGTGAGACTATCCTGCAGGGAACGCACCAAGGAGCCCAGAAATCTACGACAACGTAGTCATGGGCGGCTACGAACTGGTCAAAGTTCTGGTCACTGAGTTCAACGGGGCCATGCGGCTGAGGGGAAACGGCCGGTTTCGTCATCATCTTTTTGATGGTCTCCTTTTTTAACTTTTCCAGCTCTTCGTCGTCTTGGCTCATTTGCGAGACTCTACTCTCCGTCTTTTAAACGATTCGGGGAGACGGGCCGAATGAGAGCGCGTAGTGGAATTTGAAGTCCTTCTCCCCAAGCTTTGAAAAGCCGTGGGCCTCAGCCAGCCTTTCCAGCTCCGTCTTTGGAATCCTGATGAAAGATGGGGGACCGAACGGAGTGGTCGGTTTGAACTCCACCACTGTGAGCTTGGCGCCGGCGTTTCTGATGGAGCTCAGGATGTCATCCCTGCACCCCATGTCGTGGAAGCTGTTGGAGAAGAAGGCATGCGTGAAACTCAGCGTCCAGAGCATGTTGCAGGCATCCCCTGGGATGACCTTCAGGTTCTTGATTCCAGCCTTCTCTGCCCTAGAGGCGAGTTCTCTTGCTTCCGCTTGAGAATAAAGGTCAAGTGCCAGCACTTCTTTGCAACTGCTTGCGAACAGGAAGGAGTAATAGCCGCTCCCTGACCCCACGTCGACCACGGTATCGTCTTCGCTGAGTTTCATGAGTTCAAGCAGCTCAGCTGCCGGTACTGCAGCGTTTCTGAAGGATTCTGGCAAAGACCGGTGGCTGCGATGGTTCATAAAAAAAAGCCGTCTCAGGATTTAAGCAGTGCTGAGCTCAGAGGCCGGCTGCTGCCATGGCTTGCTTCACGTCTTGACCCTGCATGACTATGGCCCTGAGGGCTTTGGATATCTTCAGAGGTTCCTTGTGCTGCCAGACGTTCCTCCCAACCGCGAGGCCAGCCCCTCCGGCCTCCATGACGCCTTTTACTTGGGTGAGGAAGGCCTCGTCAGTTGGCGCCTTCGGCCCACCGGCCATGAAGACCTTCACTTTGCCAGCCGACTTAACCACCCACCTGAAGTCCTGTGGGCTACCCGTGTACTCTACCTTTACAGCATCCGCTCCAAGTTCCAGTCCGACCCTGGCTGCATACGCGACCACGTCGAGGGCGAATTGATCCTTAATGGAATGTCCTCTGGGGTAGCTCCAGAGCACGACCGGCACGTCAAGCTTGTGTGCTTCCCTGACGATTTCGCCGAATTCGGTGAACATCTCTCTCTCGTACTCGCTTCCAGCGTAGACGGTGTAGCCAACTGCTGCAGCTCCTAGGCTTAGGGCCTCCTGGACCGTGCAGACAGCCCTAGAGACTGGGTCACCCTCCCGCAGCTTTGTCTTCCCGTTCAGCTTCAGGATGAGAGGTACTCTCCCATTGTAGTACTTCTCTGCGACGCCTTTGTGGAACACGACGGCTTCGAATTGCCCCTTTTCAGCAACTTCCATCACGAATGCCGGGTCCACGCTGACCTCGTTGAAGTCGGTCGGCCCGTGCTCTATCCCGTGATCGTATGCCAAGAACAGACCTTTGCCTGATGGAACTAGCTTGTATATCAGGTTGTCTTTCATTTTTATCCCGGGCTTAAAGCGAGAGTGCATAAATGCATTGCGTTGCTGGCTGGGAAAGACGTAAATCCTCTGGCAGTCTTGAGGTGATCGAAATGGTCTTCGTTTTGGTGCATCACACATGGGATCAGTCAAAGGACAAGGATGCGCAGAAGTTTTTCGACACGGTCAAGGCAGCGGCTTCGGGAGGGAAGTTGCCGAAAGGTTTCCAGCTTCAGTACACCCACATTGGAAAGGGGGAAGCCTACTGCATTTGGTCCGTACCATCGTCTAAGGAACTCATGGACGTGGCATCTTCCCTGAAACCCCCAACCAAGATAGACGCCAAAGAGTTGACGAAGTTCAGCTGAAGCGCTTTTTTTTACGACAAGGCGTAGAGTTTAGAACGCTTGTTTTTTGAAAGGATCTTGATTTTTCCCTCCGCTTCGAGCTGGCCCAGGGCCCTCAGCACGAGTCCGTAACTCACTCCAACCGCACTGCTGAGGTCAAACGCGGTCATGACCCTTGCCCTCTTCAAAGAGCTCAGTAGGGCTGAAAACAGGTCTTGATTTATCTCGTATTGCGACAGGGTCTTCTCTTCTTTTTTTCCTTCCTTCTTTCCCTTCTCTTCCTTCTTTCCGGCTTGTTCTTTGTGCTCTTCGGCAGGCTGTGCTTTGGATATCGGTTTCTTCTTGCTTCCTCCTCCCATTTGTCCTACGAGAGGATGGCCTTTTTATGGATATCGATGCTCGCGGAAGAGGAGCCAGGAGAAATGCGAGTACTATGAGTCCCATTCCCAGAAGCATGGTTTTCTTGCTGGAACTGGCCTCTTCGGGGGCGGGATTTATCAGGGTGCGAGTTGCCGAAATTGCGAGAAGGGCATCGCCGGGCAGGAGTAGTGCTACGTAGATGAGACCTGCGGCGTGGAGGAAGTAAGGCAGGGGGCTCGCGATAACGTCGGCTAGAAGAATGACAAAGCTCAGACGGGCTGCCGTCCTAGGCCCGCTTTTGACAGCTAGGGTTTTCATTCCCCTCTTGGAGTCTCCTTCCATGTCTGGTATACCCTTGATTATCTCTCTTGCCATGTTTGCTGCAAAGGCATAGAAGAAGAACAGGAGGTTCAGCGTGGTGAAAGGGCGTCCAACCATCACGGCCCCGTAGAGGAAAGGCAAACCTACGTTGAAGCTCACGGCTGCGTTTCCAAGCAGGCCTTGTCTCTTCAGTTTCCAGTTATAGGCTAGGGACAGGAACAGAGAGACAACAGCGAGGGGAAAGGCCAGCTCCATCCAGCTTCCAAGGATGGATACGGCAACCCCGCTGATGAACAGAAGTACCGCGGTCGTCAAGGCTGTGTCTTTTCTGAGCCTGCCAGAAGGCAGTGGCCTGTCAGGCCTGTTTATGCGGTCTATCTCCAAGTCAAACACGTCGTTTGTGATCATGACGCCAGCCGTGAGCGAAAAAGCGATGTAGAAACCTGCAAGTGCCACGGGGATGGTAGGGATACCGCGTGCAGCCACTGCCTCGCTGGCCGCTACAGCCAAACCCATGAGTATGGCATTGCCTAACCTCATGGTTTTGATGAGAGCAGGGACTTCGGTCCCTCTTGTCAAGTCTTGAAAGAGCTGCCCCATAATAAGAAAGTCCCCCCGTAGCATCCACTATGGCCAGTATCGCGTCCTTCTTCGTACTTCTTGCGGCTTGTAGCACGGAGAGAAGTGAAGAGAACGACTCGGTCCTACCCTCAAGCATCACGTAAAGGAGCGTTGGAGAAACCTCTTCGCCTCTGCGCTTGACATAGAAGGCCAGTGGAATGGGTGAGGGCCCCAACACGTAGCCTTTTTTCCTCAGGTCCTCGTAAACCACAAATTTCTGCCAGAACTTGTCATCGGGGGAGGCAAATATGAGCCCCTCTTGCGGAATAGGTCTTCCTGACTGATCGGCTACATCGAGCAGGCCCCGTCTAACCATGTAAAGCGCTTCGTAGAGGTCGAGCTTGGTCTTTCCCTCCAGAGCTGGATGACCTGTGCCTATTTCTACAAACTGCCCCCTTAAGATACCTCTGGCTTTGGACTCAGACAAGTGCGATTATAAAGCCGACCCAAAATTTAACCCTAACTGGAGTCAAGGAAAAAACCTACGAGGACGGGGGAGGGGAGTTCAACCCTTGGGGTCACTTCAGTGGGACTGCAAAGCTTGACCTAGTGGCTCTGAGTCCTGGCTCGCCGTGCACCACTCTCTTGCAGGTGATCGAGAATTCGCCCAGCCTGTGCCCAATCATATCTGGTGTCACCTTGACTTCTACGAACTCCTTGCCGTTGTATACGGCAAAGGTGTGGTCCACCATCTGGGGCAATATTACCAGCTCTCTGAGGTGTGTCTTGATCGGCTTGTCCTTTCTCTTTGCCATCATCTCCATTATGTGAGGGTAGAAGGTCCTGTAGTTCCTCATCAGGAATCTCTTCTGGTGAGTGCCCAGCAGGGCCCCCAGCGAGGGTACGTCCATGGCCTTGAGCTGGTCCAACGTATAGCCCCGGTAGCGGAACGCGGTTGACATGAGGTAAACACCATCTTCCCTTTTAACTTTTTGGGGAAACAAGCCTTAGCACTTGCAGATTCCGTTCAAGGCTATTACCTCTTGCGGATGCCCGTCCTTCTGGCCGCCACGTGACCAACCTTCCTGCCAGCTGGCGTGTTGCGAGCCACCGTGGAGGGATGACTGACCGACTGGTGTCCGCCTCCGCCATGAGGATGGCTGACGGGATTCATGGCGACGCCCCTTACGCCTGGCCACTTCTTGGCTTTTCTCTTGTTCTTGTGGAAGGCCACTCCGGCCTTGAGCATGGGCGCCATCGCTCTGCCTCCGCCGGCGACGACTCCAATCATAGCCCTACAACTGGAAGAGAGGGCCTTGGTTTTTTTCGAAGGAAGGATTATGCTGACGGAGTTGGTTCCATGACCAGACACGGTCGCATACTCTCCTGAGGCCTTGACCAGCCTTCCTCCGTCTCCCGGTCTGAGCTCCACGAAGCAGATCTTCTCACCGTCTGGTATTTTTTCCAGCATTGCCACGTCTCCAGCTTTCAGCTCTCCTTCGGCTCCGATGTTGATCTTGGAACCAACACCAATTCCCTCAACCGCGATGAGTGCAAACCTCTGCTTCATGTCGTCTGAGTAAGCCAGTGCCAAGGGCGCTCCCCTGCCTGGCTCGTGTACCAGTTTCTTTACGGTCAGAGTACCCATGTAGTCGTTTGGAGGCAATCTGGCTGGCTGGAGCTTTATCCACGATGGAGATCTGAAGTTTATGTTGCCTCTTCCAGCCCTTTGGACAAGGATGTGCTTTCCCATCGTGCATCACCTAAAGCATGCCCAGCGTGGTAGCCAGCTCGGACGCCTTGTACTCGGAGGTCAACTTCACGAATGCTCTTTTCCCCCTCAAGGTGTTTTGAACGTTGACCTTCTCTACCTTGACGTTGAACCTCTTCTCGACTTCCCGCTTCACCTTGCCCTTGGTAGCCTTGCGGGAAACCAGAAACTCGAGCGTGTTGGCTTGTTCGCGAAGAGCGATTGAGCTCTCGCTGGATACAGGGGACATTATCACTGACTCTTCAGCCATTTCTGCTCTGCCCTTTCTAATGCTGGCCTTGACCAGACTATAAGTCTTCCCGGCTTTCCTCCTGGCGCGAGGAAGGGGATGCCGAGCTCCTCAGGAGTCTTGACCTCAACTCCTACCATGTTTTTGGCAGCGCGCCGGAGCTTTGCCTCCTTCGCGGAGACTACGAGAAGGAGTGACCTAGGGGATCTCTTCCCTCTTCCCCTCATCTTTCCCTTTCCGCTCTTGACCTTCCTACCATCTTTTGCGCGTTCGACGTCCTGAGAAAGACCCAGGTTACCAAGCACAGTGTAGGCCTCGGTCGTCTTATCGATGTCCTCAATTTTTTCATCGACCACGATGGGAAGCGAGGTCATTTTTTCGGGAATCAAGTGATTTCTCGACTTCACCGCCTCCAGATCAAAGCTAGCTGCCAGCGCATGCAAGTTGGCCAGAGCTCTCTCTTTCTTGTTCATCTTTCTCTTCGTTATCTCCTCTGCTCTGGGGGGATGTGCAAGGTGTCCTCCCTTTGCGCTGGATATGAAGGCAGCGCGTCCAGAGACCATCCTCGGCACTCTGGACATCCCTCTACCGGTATTCCAAGAGATGGCGCTTACGCCTCTTCCAGCCTCTGGGCTTCTTCCTTGCGGCTGAGCCGAATTCGCTTGAGCGACTATCCAAGCCCTGAGTATCAGGTCATCCCTTAGGGGATCGGCTTTGGGTATTTGAACCTCAACCTCTTCCTTCGTGGAGCCGTCTAGGGCATACACCGGGACCCTTGTGGTTTCAAGACGAATGTCTTTGCTCATCTCAGCTCACCGAGGTGTACGCAATGGATGGGGGCTCTATGGGCTTGCCCTTGACCGAAACGCGGAGCAAGACCAACCTCTTGGGCGTTCCAGGGACTGATCCAGATATCGCCAGGAGGGTCGACCTTGGAAGCCCGTAGTGCTTCAGTCCTCCTGGAATCTTGAGCTCGGCTGCAGGCGTCGAAAAGAATACCTTCTTGTTGTGATCAACCCTATGGTGGTAGCCCATCTGGCCTCCTCTGGCAACGGTGGAAGGAACTACCCCTGGCCTCTGAGGACCAGTTGCCCCAGGCCCCCTCTTGGTCTTCCTTGACTTGTGAGGAAGCAGCTTCAGTCCGAAACGAGCCACAGGACCGCCGAAGCCCTTTCCCCTGCTTATGGAAATCACGTCGACGGCCGAGCCAGGTTTGAAGTTCTGAAAGACATCCTGCCCATAGTTTAAGTCCTTGCCTAGGAGGCTCAGCCCGTAATCCACAGCCTTCTTGGGGTCATGGATGTCGACTGGTACCTCAAGTACGTCTGGCCGCTTCTTGGAGAGCCCGGTCTTGGCTGGATCCGTGACCAAGATGACTCTCACTTGATCAGCTTCGATGTCTTTGAGTTGCTCCGGCGGAACTCCCCTGCCCGAGCTGGTCCTCCTCTTCAACAGGTCCCTTGTCTGTTGATCAAGCTCGGCCCATGTCTCTCCGACCGCCTTACCTGCCAGATAAAGCCTGACTGCAACTGCTTTCATGGGAGGTATTTCTAACAGGGTGTAGGCCTCTCCCACCTCTCTGCCAAGGTTAGGGGATGCCTTTCTGGTCTCAGTAAATACGACGTGCCCCATGGCCGCCTTGTAAGCAGGGAGGCCGGCTAGTCCTCCGTTTCCTGGAAGCACCCATGTCCTTACCCTTGGAACTGGCTCTGATGCCCTCTTTCTAGGCCTGTAGCCCAAGGAGCCCCTGTGTGGGGCATGTCTACTCCTATGACCCATCGCTAGATCACGGAATTTGTTCCCTCCCTCTTAAGCGTGTTTGTCGTCTGGCGAACGCCTAAAGCCTAGCTTCGTTGACTTATCATGCCCAAATGGCCAGCTCAGCTCGTAGTGATCATTCCAGATACGACGCTTTCAACGCACTCAAACCTCCAGGAGCTCACCGTGAGAGCAGGTATGCTTGCGAGGTTCATGGCCATCGCGGAAGTCTCGAGGGTCTTGTTGTACAGGGAAAATCCGTCTGCGGATGATCAGGCCGGAAAAACTTTGTCCCTTTTGCTGAGGTTTTCCGTGGTCCCACAGTATCTCAGGAGACAGGTGTTTCCGATAATTCCTGAACTCAGGTTTTCTGGCTTGCTGCCCCCTCTTAACATACCCACTCATCCTCAAACTCGTCGCATATCGGTGGGCGACGTGAGGGTCGCCCTCTTGAAAGAGGGTTCGACTTCCCAAGCATGGATAGACCTGGATCAGTTGGCTGATGTGCGTGGAACTCCCTCGCTGGGAGCACCACCAGGCTTGAGCCGCCTCTTCTTTGGCCGCCTGGTATCCAGGTCTCCTCCCATCGTTGAGCCGGTGGATTCTTTCCCAGGTTATGCCGGTTTTTACGTTGAGGAAACGCACCATCCCTTGCTGCCTTTTCTCCAGAAACTCAGAGGTCTTCGTTTGGCGACTAGTCGTTACGGGATTGAGTACGGTAAGGTCTGCCGGGAGATCGTGAAGAGAGCCGGTGAAGCGCAGCCCACGTATCTCGTGTTTGGATCGCCTTCCCTTGACTTAAACGAGATGGCCGAAAAGGCTGGCTTCAGCCTCAAGTCTGCGGTCGATTACGTCTTGAACCTAGATCCAAATCAGGTTGTAAAGAGCATCAGGACGGATGAAGCCGTGCCGATAGCCCTGTTTGAGCTGTGGGGTCTCAGCTCAGCTCTTGCCCGGGATTTTCGAGGGATCCTTGCGTCTTGGGCTGTATCGAGACGTTGTCCTGAAGCCTTGCCAGTCGAGCTGAGGATTGTTAACGAACTTCCTCGGTGGATTTTGCAAAAGCGGAAGCTCATGAAGAGTTTGGATTTTTCAGCTTTATTGGTGAAAGTGGCGGCCTTATGAGCATCATGGACATTGTTCGGCACCTCCCAGCCCTGAGCAAAGGTTATAAGCGACCTTCAGACGAATGCAAATGGGAGGACAGCAGAGATCACCGCTTTTGGACGAGGTCTACAAGCAGGAGAGGAGCAAAAAACAGCCGTCCGAGAAGAAACGAGCTGGGTTCAGCAGGCCTTGCAAGGCGCCCGATACCTTTAAATTAGCCTCATGGTTCTTCCCATGAAAGTAATGGTTTTAGGGGCAGATGGCTATCTGGGGTGGCCCCTGGCGCTCAGGATGGTGGCTCATGGGCATGAAGTTTCGGCTGCTGACAACTTCTATACCAGGAAGGCGGTTGAAGAGGTTGGCTCGTGGTCAGCAATTCCGATTCCCAGCATGGAGGAGAGAGTAAAGCTCGTCAAGGAGGTTTTTGGAGCCGACCTCGTGTTCAAAGAAGGCGACCTTAGGGATTACTCTTTCATATCCAAGTTCTTGGAAGAGCAGAAGCCAGATGCCATAATCGACTTTGCAGAGCAGAGAAGCGCCCCGTACTCCCAGATAGACATCGACCACGCCGTGTTCACCATGGAGAACAACGTGATAGGTACTATGAACCTGCTTTATGCCATGAAGGAGCACGTGCCCTCGGCTCACCTTCTGAAGATGGGCACGCTGGGGGAGTACGGCACGCCAAACGTGGACATAGCCGAGGGGCACTTCGAGGTCGAGTACCACGGGAGGAAGGACAGGTTACCTTTCCCCAGACAGGCCGGAAGCTGGTATCACTGGAGCAAGGTACATGACAGCAACAACATATCCTTTGCCGTGAAGATCTGGGGCTTGACGGCGACTGACGTTCATCAGGGCCCCGTCTATGGGACAAGAACTGATGACATGAGGGACGAACTTCTCAGGACGCGTTTTGACTTCGATGAGGTCTGGGGAACTGTTTTGAACAGGTATTGCGTAGAGGCGGTCGCAGGTCTTCCCCTGACGCCTTATGGCGAAGGGGGTCAGACGCGGGGTTTCATATCTCTCGAAGACAGCATAACGGCCCTGGCCTTGCTCCTTGAGAAGCCGCCGGAACAGGGAACCATGAGAGTCGTGAATCAGTACGCCGAAAGCAAGAGCGTCATGGAGCTCGCTCAGATGGTGAAGGAAGCGGGAGATCGCCTGGGTTTAGACGTGCAGATAAGGCCTGTCCCAGATCCAAGGGTGGAGGCTCAAAGACATTACTACAATGTCGAAAGACACGTCCTGCCTGCCTTGGGCTTCTACCCCAAGCACAACGTTCGGGATGAGATTCCAGCGATGCTGACCGACCTCATGAAGTACAGGGACAGGCTTGTCGAAAAGCGTGAGGCGATACTCCTCGCCGGCAGCAAGGCGGGCGTGGAGTGGAGGAAGACGTCTTCTCTGCTTCCGAGGAAAGCCGCAGCTCACGGCTTCACCCAGCGAAGCACCACGTAGTCCACTTTGTCGGCCGCCAAGTTGGCATGAGCGATCACGAAGCGCTTCCTGACTCCATGCGACAATCTTCCAGCCCTCACTATGTCGGAAGGCTCGAAGGCCTCTGCCGCCATCACGACGTGTACCAAGAACACGGCGTGATCTATGCCTGGCCCGTGTTCGTAGACGGCATAGTCTGCCCCGAACTTCATGCCCGGCTTCACTATGTATCCCTTGTCCTTTAAGTCCTTGTAGACCGCGTATAGCTCCGAAAAATTGTGCACGCCGATGGTCAGCTCGCGCTTGAGTTCGTCTGGATCCAGCACGGTTTCTCCCCGTCTGACCTCAAGCAACCCCAGTTTGGCCAAGTAGAGGGCTTCGACGGGAGACAGCTCAAGCTCGGAAGATATGTTTTTTTCCTTTGGCTTGTAGACCGATATGGGCCTACCGTAATAGCCCATGGAGTAAATTTTCCCTCCGTCGGCTGGATTCAATATCACGACTGAGCTTCCCGTAAAGATCCCAGATACCACGGGTCTCAGGTTCCTGTTGCTTTTAACTTTGAGCCCTGTTGGGTCAGCGGGCTTTTAAGCAAACGCGTCTACGCGTTGGGCAAAAGGGTCAGAATGAAGTACTCTACAGTGCGTTGGGCTCTAGCTCTCTCCTTCGGACTTGTCATGATATTCATGCTTTTGATCCTTACCAGGGAAACGGATGTGCTTTCAGTTATCGATCGGACTGACCCAAAGCTTCTTCTTGGCGGTGCGGCCCTTGAAGTCTTTGGACTCTTTCTGTACGCGCTCTCTTGGCACGTCTTGTTGAGAAGCAGTGGCATGCGGGTTCGTCTAACCAAGAGCATCCAGATAACTTGGGCCAGCCTGTTCCTGCTTTACGTCACTCCCGCCGGGGTCTTGATGGATGTCTCCAGGGCCATACTCATGGGGAAAGAGGGAAAAGACACGCCCGCCTCGACCGCCAGCGTGATCATGCAAAGGGTGATATACGCTTTCGCCTACGCGCTGTTGACCACATCGAGCATATTCATGATATACTTTTCGGATAGGGCAAGGTTTCACCTGATTTACCCTTTCATGATCTTCGTCACGTTGACGGTTGCTGCTGGCTTCTTGATCCTCATTGCGGCGAGTCACAGAGGTCTCGTGCGGTGGCTCAGCAGGCACTTGCTCTCTTTTTACTACAGGGTCATAAAGAAGGCTGTGTTTCCCGAAGAAGACGTCACGCGGAGCGTTGAGTCATCCGTTCAAGGGTTTTCGGCAGCAATATCCGACATGGCAAGATCCCCAAAAGGAGCAATTCTCTCGCTGGCCATAATATTGGCGCGTCTGTCTGTCGCTGCTGGAATATCTTACGGAGTTTTCATATCTCTGAACTATTACGGCATCAACTTCTGGGAGATAACGCTCGTCATGCTGGTCGGGGAATTTGTCACGAGCGTACCCATAGGTATCCCTGGCATGCTTGGGTTTGTGGAGGCGGCGATGACTCTGTCGTATGCTGCACTTGGTGTGCCCCTTGCCGTGGCGCTTGCTGCAACGCTCCTGATCAGACTGATACTTTATTGGTGGGACGTAGTCGTCACGGGCATAACGGCCACGGTTTACTCAGGAGGGATAAGGAGCGTGCTCAGCGCATCAGAGCAAGGATCCTGATGGCGCTGGCCAAGCGCTGAATGGCGTCCATGAGCTCCTCTGCCCTCTGCACGGTCTCGTGCATCAATATGATGCAGGGAAAGCCTGCCTTGAAGTTGAGGACCGTTATGTCAAGTTCCCTTTGCTTTCTGTCTACTTCTGCCTCAACGGTATCTACTTCGTAGGTCTTCTGAACTGCCTTTGCAGAGTCAGTCTTCAACATCTGAAGTGCGCTCTTGGCGTTCTCAAAAGCATTAAACGCAGTCTCAACGATGTCGGAGACGCCAGAAAGGAACTTCAGCTCATCAGGTGTGGGCGTCCCCTCCTTGCAGAAGCCGTTCTTTGAGAGCGCCGAGAGCCTGAAGCTGACGGCTTCTGCGAAGCTTGACACCTCGGTCACCAAGTCATCTGCGGAGAGCAGAGATGCAGCATAATTGGAAATGAGTTGGGCTGAGGCCAGGGTCTGCTCCACCCTTTTTCTGATGTTCATTTCATCCGACTCCTTGAGCGCGACAAGCTTCTCGTAAGATGATGAAGCACTTGCCTCGTTCCCTGCCTTTACGGCATCCGCCGTGGCAAGCACCAGGCGCAAGCTATCTTGAACCACCCTGGTGTGTTCCACTATTGAGGATATCGATCTCTCGTAGGAAACGCGTTCCTCTTCGGCGCTATCGTAGGCCATGTGAGGTTGCCTTTGCCCATATTTAACTTTAGCGCCCAGGGATAGGGTTAAATCCACCAAGGTAGTTTAGGTTGGTGAGGAGCTTGTCTGACGAGACGGGTGAGAAGCGCGAGATCAGCCTGAGAGTCGCTGAGACCAAGCAGAAGGACTACGGCAGAGGAAAGGTCAGGCTAAGCGTCAGTGCCATGGAGGCAATAGGCGTAGAGGTCGGGGACGTCGTGGAGCTCTTTGCGAAGAGAAGAAGTGCCTCAATAGCTTGGCCAGCATACATAGAGGATCAGGAAGATGACCTGGTAAGGATGGACCCGCTCACCCGCCAGAACATAGGGGCTTCCATAGGAGACAAGGTGTTGGTGAGAAAGGCGACCTACAAGAGGGCAGAGGTGGTCAAGTTGGCAGTATCGGCGTCCATGCAGGGGAGCATACAGGAAGGCTTCCAGGCATACGTCAAGAAGAAGCTGTTTGACTTTGTGGTTGTCCAGGGAGACAAGGTCGCCGTGACCCTCCTAGGACAGCCCATGATGTTCGTGGTCGTCTATGTCAGGCCGAGTGGCATCGTGAAGATAGACGACGACACACAGGTACTCATAAGCGACAAGCCCGTGGAGGAGCTGGAGCAGCGTCCCATAACCTATGACGACATAGGCGGACTAGACGATGTGATTCTCAGGGTCAGGGAGATGATTGAGCTTCCCATGAAGCATCCAGAGCTCTTCAGGAGACTGGGCATTGAACCGCCCAAGGGCGTGCTCCTCTACGGTCCTCCAGGAGTGGGCAAGACCTTGCTGGCGAAGGCCGTGGCAAACGAGACAGACGCCTACTTTGTCCTCATAAACGGGCCAGAGATCATGAGTAAGTTTTACGGTGAGTCAGAACAGAGATTGAGGGAGATATTCGAGGACGCCAAGAAGAGGGCCCCGTCCATAATATTCATAGACGAGATAGACGCCATAGCCCCCAAGAGGGAGGAAGTCACTGGGGAAGTAGAGCGGCGCGTGGTCGCTCAGCTGCTGGCTCTCATGGATGGATTGGAGGCCAGAGGTGACGTCGTGGTAATTGGGGCCAGTAACATACCGCAGGCGATCGATCCGGCCCTTCGCAGGCCTGGAAGATTTGACAGAGAGATAGAGATCGGCATACCGAACAAGGATGGGAGACAAGAGATCTTGGAGATCCACACAAGAGGCATGCCGCTTTCCAAGGACGTGGACTTCAAGAGACTTGTGGAGCTGACAAACGGCTTTACGGGGGCCGACTTGGCGTCTTTGGTCAGGGAGGCGGCCATGAGGGCTTTGAGAAGGTATCTCCCCGAGATCCAGGACATAGGCGGAGAAATACCCGCAGATCTCTTGGAAAAGATGGAGGTAACCATGGATGACTTCATGAAAGCTCTTCCAGACATAGTGCCCACAAACCTCAGGGAGGTATATGTGGAAGTCCCTGAGGTTCACTGGGATGAGGTAGGAGGGCTTGACTCGGTTAAGGAGACTCTGAAGGAAGCAGTTCAGTGGCCGCTTGAGAGTCCAGAGCTCTTCAGGAGACTGGGCATTGAACCGCCCAAGGGCGTGCTCCTCTACGGTCCTCCAGGAGTGGGCAAGACCTTGCTGGCGAAGGCCGTGGCTACTGAGAGCGAAGCGAACTTCATCTCCATAAAGGGACCCGAAATATACAGCAAGTGGGTTGGCGAGAGCGAAAGGGCAATAAGGAGCATATTCAGGAAGGCGCGTCAGTCCGCTCCATGCGTGGTGTTTCTGGACGAGGTTGAGTCCATAGCCCCCATAAGGGGGCTGGCCTACGGGGACTCCCGCGTTTCAGAAAACGTGATCAGTCAGCTGCTGACGGAGCTTGACGGGATGGAGGAGCTCGAAAACATCGTCGTTTTAGCGGCGACAAACAGGCCGGACATGCTTGATCCGGCTCTTCTCAGACCAGGTAGGCTGGACATGCTTGTCTACATACCCCCGCCTGACCTTCAAGCCAGGAAGGAGATACTCAGGATACATACGAGCAGGATGCCGCTTACGGAAGATGTTTCTCTGGACGACTTGGCTTCTAAGACCGAAGGTTACTCTGGGGCCGATCTTGAGGAGCTCGTGAGGGAAGCTGGAATGGAGGCTTTGAAGAGGGATAGGAACGCATCTAAGGTCACGTTGCAGGACTTTGAAAGGGCACTGGGTGCTGTGAAGCCCTCCATTACAGATGACATGGTCAGGTTCTATGCCGAATGGAACGAGAAGGCCAAGAAGCTGCGCAGGGTCGAGAAGCCCGAGCTGCTGGGGTGGATATAGTTGAAGGATTACCTGAAGGCTTCCAAGCTTTACGATCAGCTGATCCTTGAGTTCTTGCTTGGTAGGGGAAACAAGGTTTACACGAGCGAAAAGGAGCTGGTTGACTACATAGATGAGCAAACAGGTAGCGTTGACAGATCGGGTCTCAATCGGGCGCTTATGAGGATGGAGATAAGAGGTCTCATAAGGGTCACTGCAAAGGACAGCAGCAAGATAATATCTTTGGCCGAGTGATCCTCATGGGAGTTGACCTCAGGGACTTGACCCAGAGGCAGCCCATAACCCTGTCGCAACTTTCAGAAAGGGTCATAGCCATCGATGCCTACAACGCACTTTATCAGTTTCTTAGCATAATAAGGGGTCCAGACGGCAGACCTCTGATGGATTCTTCGGGGAGGGTGACCAGTCATCTAAGCGGTTTGTTTTACCGTACGGCGAATCTCCTGGAGAAGGGGGTCTTGCCAGTTTACGTCTTCGATGGGCCAGCTATTTCTCAGAAGAGGAAGACCCTTGAGCAAAGGGCTGAGGTCAGGATGGCGGCGAGCAGGCTTTACAGGGAGGCGCTTCAAGAGGGCCGGGCTGAGGAGGCCAGAAAGTACGCCGAGAGAGCTGTTGTGCTCTCGTCGCAGATGGTGGAAGAGTCAAAGCTCCTTCTTGAAGCGATGGGGGTCCCTTGGGTTCAGGCTGCCGCGGAGGGGGAAGCACAGGCTGCGCACATGGTTGCTCTGGGGGTTGCCTGGGCGGTTGCCAGTCAAGACTACGACTCGCTTCTTTTTGGCGCAGATAGGTTGGTCCGTAACCTGACCGTTTCAGGAAGAAGGAAGGTCGCAAACGAGAACCGCTATGTTCCAGTGGAAATAGAGCTTGTGGATTTGGCGCAGACTCTTAGTGCGCTTGGCATAACTAGACGGCAGCTGGTGGACTTGGCCCTCATGATCGGCACGGATTACAATGAGGGGTATAGGGGGGTCGGGCCAAGGAAAGCCCTAGCTCTGATCAAGCAGTACGGCACGCTTGAAGAAGTTGCCAAGGCAAAGGGCCTAGATCCATCTCCAACGGAGCTCAGGTCTCTTTTCTTGGATCCTCCAGTCAACCCAGTAGGGAAACTGAAGTGGGACGAACCAAGTGTCGAGAAGATAATCTCCTTTCTTTGCGACGAGCGCGATTTTTCCAAGGAAAGGGTCGTGGAAGCGCTGGCGAGGACAAGGGGTAAGTCCAAGAAGCCATCTGGCCAGACTTCTCTTACCTCTTACTTTGGCTGAGGGTGGGCCCATGGAGTTTACTCATGCGTCAGCGCCGGGGAAGGTGACCTTGTTTGGGGAGCACGCAGTCGTATACGGCTACCCCTCCATAGTCATATCGATTAACGCGAGGGCCAGGGCAAAGGTTATCTTTAGCGAATCTTTACAAGTTGCCTCTTCGTATCCGGGGGGGCGGCTTTTCTATGACGGGGTAGGGCCGTGGCCCGAGGAGCTAGTGTACGTAAGAAACGCCATCAGCTTGGTCGAGAAGACGGCCCTGAGGAAGTGCGATGTTAAGCTGGAGCTGAACAGCGAACTTCCCATGGCTTCTGGGCTTGGCTCCAGCGCAGCCGCAACCGTCTCTACCATAGGAGCATGCGCGCTGGCAATGGGGCTAGAACTCACTTCGAGGGCGGTTGGAGAGATGGCCTACCGCGTGGAGCTAGGGGTGCAAGGGCGCGCCAGCCCCATGGACGCCCTGGCAGCTTCCATCGGAGGAGCGCTGAAAGTAACTCCAAGAGGTGATACTCCATTCGTCAGGCTCAGGCTTCCAGTCAGCCTCCCGCTGATACTGGCATATACTCCGAAGCAGCTGACCACAAAGGAAGCTGTTGAGAGGGTCAGGAAGACGGCGCAAGAGATGGGCCCACGTTTTGACCAGATCCTCAAGAGCATATCGAGCGTTGTTGATCGGGCATCGGCATCTCTTAGTACTGGTGACCTAGTCGCGCTTGGAGTGCTCATGGATGAGAATGAGAGTCTGCTCGAAGAACTGGGAGTTGTGAGCGAGAGATCGAGAGAGATAATTCACGTTGCAAAGCATGCGGGGGCTTTGGGAGCAAAGGTTAGTGGGGGAGGCTTTGGAGGAACAGTCGTGGCGCTTGTCAAAGAGCGCGACGTTGAGGAAGTTGCCAAACACGTTCGGCCTCTTGCGAAAGCAGTTTTTCTAAGCAGAAGTTCCGGTGGTTTGAGGCGCTGGGTTACTTCCACAACGCATTAATGCATCTTCTGCTGGCACTCATGCAGGGATACCTCAGGCTCAGGTTGGAGGAGTCTCAGAAAGCGCTTGAAGCTCTTGAGTGCGAGCCGAGGAGGTCAATACTTGCCCTTTTGGCCGACGGTCCCTTGGCCAGCGGGGACATCTACAGGGGTTTGCTGTCCATGGGAACGCAGACAAAGGAAAAAAGTACCTTTTACTATCACCTATCAAAGCTCAGAGAAGCGGGGTTGATTCGTGTGCGCAACACGTTAGAAGGCGCCGGCAAGCCCGAGAGGGTCTGGGAGCTTGCGTGCAACGGTGTTTGTTTCGAGTTCAGCACAAGCGGTTGATTGGGCCAAAGCTTATTAGAGGCTGAGGCAGAACATTGGAGATAAAAACGCCAAGGTATGGGTACACCGTTCAGCTGGAGGACCCTTCCAAACAGGTCCTGGTAAGCGCGAGAAACGTGCGTGCATCCTACAGGAAGAGCGTGGAACTCATGGATGCAATAAGGGGCAAGCGCGTGAAGGATGTTCAGGCAATCCTTGAGGGCGTGGTGAATCTGGAGCGTCCAATCCACTACACCAAGCACAGGAAGCATGTCCCTCATCACGCTGGGCTTCGCGGCCCCAGGGGGGCTGAAGGCGGATACCCTGTGAATGCGGCCAAGCAGCTCCAGAAGCTTCTTGACAATGCCTTGGCTGTGGCGGACTCCAAGGGTCTTGATGAAGATCACCTTTTTGTATTCCATTCTGCCGTCCTTCTTGGGACAAAGGTCAGGAGGTTCTTTGCTAGGGCAAGGGGGCAGCATGACCTGAAGACCAGGCAGCTGGTTCACTTGGAACTTGGGCTCAAGGAGGTGTCCTGACGTGCTCGTGAAGCGGTATTTTGTTGAAAAAGGTTTGAAGTATGCCATGATCCAGGACGACTTAAAACATCAGTTGCGCGAGGCTGGATTGGTGAGAGTGGAGGTATCACAGGCCCCTCTTGGCGCGCGCGTCATATTGTACGCTCAGCGTCCTGGGCTAGTCATAGGTCAGCGGGGAAACAACATACAGGCCTTGACTGCTGAGCTGGAAAAGAAGTACAAGATAGAGAATCCTCATGTACTGGTGTACGGTATAGACAATCCGTCTCTAGAGCCCCAGGCTTTGGCGTTTAACCTAGCGGAGCAGCTCGAAAGGGGAATGTATTACAGAAAGATCGCCAATTCCACCCTTAACGACGTGAGAAGGGCTGGGGCCAAGGGAGTTGAGATCGTGATAAGAGGGCGTCTCTCGATCGCCAAGTCTCGGATGGTAAGGTTCACGACTGGCGTGGTTTACAAGAGCGGGATGGTGCTTGGAAAACAAACGAGCTTGGGTAAGTCCTCCGCCCTCCTCAAGGAGGGGCTCGTGGGGGTGAAGGTCAGGTTGACGAAGCCAGGGCCATCTGCGGACGCTGTGTTTTTGAGGGAGCAGCAAAGGACTAGAGGTGAGCAGCTTGTCACTGAAAGCAAAAGAGCTTAGGAAGATGAGTGCCCAGGAGCTCGATAAGCTCCTTGAGGACCAAAGGTTGCAGCTGCTCAAGTTGTCTGCAGAAAAAGCTGCTCGGGGCACCTTGGATAAACCGGGCACATTAAAGGTCACGCGGAAGAACGTTGCAAAAATAATCACGGTTCTCGGTGAGAAAAGTGAAAGCTCCTGACACAGTTCTTGAGGGACGGGAAGTTTCCTTTAGGTTTATGGGCCGCGAAGTGAGGGGTCAGTGTCAGGTAGAGACGAGGAACACGCTGATGGTTGGCGGAAAAGTCTATCCCAAAAAAACCTTATCATATCTTAGAGTTCAGGGTTATCCCGTTCCCATTGAGCACTTGATGGGATCATCATTGGTAGATAGGCTGAAAAGGGAGGCATGAGCTGAGGCGAGAAGAAGCTTGCCATCCAAACAGGTGCTGGGCTTTCAGGCTCCTGAAGCGGAGTGCACAGATCCCAATTGTCCGTTTCATGGAGCCCTCACGGTGAGGGGAGCCGTCTTCGAAGGGATCGTCGAGTCGGCCAGGATGTCAAGGACGATCACCGTTACCAGAGGAACTGAAAGGTATGTTCAGAAGTATGAGAGGTACATGAGAGAAAAGATGAGACTACACGCGCATCTTCCTCCATGTCTGTCGGTGAAGGAGGGGGACAGGGTGGTGGTGGCGGAATGCAGGCCAATATCCAAGACCGTAAGTTTTGTCGTTCTCGGGGTGGTGAAAGGTGGTCAAGAGGGGAGGTAAGGAGGCAGTACAGGTAAGGAGACCCCATCTCTCAAGGGGTATCACCACCGGAACAGAGCTCGTGTGCGCAGACAACAGCGGCGCCAAGGTCATTGAGATGATTTCTGTTGAAGGCTACAGGGGTAGGATCAGGCGTTATCCCCGTGCCACGCTTGGCAACGTGATCACGGCGTCGGTGAAGGTGGGCAACCCGGAGATGAGGAGGCAGATAGTGAAGGCAATAGTCGTCAGGCAACGTATGCCCGCGAGGAGGCCCGACGGAATGAGGTTGCTCTTTGAGGACAACGCGGCGGTCATACTAACTCCTGATGGCGACCCAAAGGGGACCGAGGTCCACGGTCCTGTGGCCAAGGAGGCGGCCGAAAGGATCGTGAAGCTTGCCGGCATGGCCATGATGGTAGTGTAGGTGATGCTCTTGAGCAAGAAACCAACGAAACAAAGGCTGGCAATAGCGGAGAGGGCCAGCCATCCATTTGGAAGAAGAAAGCAGGTGATGGCCCACCTATCGTCGTCCCTCTCATCAAGGCTTGGCCTTAGGTCGCTTGGTGTCAGGGAGGGAGACACGGTCAAGGTTGTGAAAGGCGAACACGCTGGGCAGAGCGGACGGGTGAGGGCGGTGCTGCCCTCACTTGGGCGTCTGGAAGTAGTAGGCATCACCGAGAAAAGCACGAAGGGGGAGACGGTTTACCCGCGCATAAGCGTCTCTTATGTGGAGATAACTCGTCTCAACCTTTCGGATAAGTGGAGAAAGCAGATAATAAAACGGAAGACCGGTAAGGAGGTCAGCTCAGAGGTCGTTAGGGAAGTAGCCACCACGGAGCAATCCCCGGAGAACGCCCAACCTTCTGAGACTGCTTCTGCCCAAGGTCAAGAAACGGAGGGGATCAAGCCCTCAGGAGAGGAGGTAAGCAAAGATGGCAAATAAGGGAGGAAATCGTCACATGAAGGTTTCTCAAGTACCACCTTCATGGCCAAGGGGTGGGAAGAGCGTTAGGTTTATGCAAAAGCCCCGCCCTGGTCCTCATCCTTTGAAAAGGGCCGTGACCCTTGGAGCCATGACGAGGGATGTGCTTGGTGTGGTGAGCTACAATAGGGAGGCCAAGCAAGTGCTTGTCATGGGAAAGGTTAGGGTGAATGGGCGCTTGAGAAGGGATGAAAAGTTCCCGATTGGTCCCTTTGACGTCTTAAGCGTCGAGGGTAGTGGGGACTACGTGGTCTTACCAAAGAAAGGATATGGGCTTTACCCGTTTGCTTCCAAGGGACCGAGATACCTCAGATTGGAGAGGAAGCTGCTTTCACCTGCGGGTTTTCAACTTGGATTTCACGATGGCAGCACTCTTCTGGTCGGCAGGGATGATCCCTTGGTGAAGGCAAAACCTGGATGTACAGTTCTGTTTGAACTGCGCTCAGGAAAGTGGAGGCCAACCTCGTTTCTCCCGCTAGAGGAGAATTCCATGGTAGTCGTGGTAGGTGGCAAGAACGAGGGAACTTACGGCCGTGCTTCTTCCTTGTCTGCCCGTCAGATCAACGTCACCACGCCGGATGGTCAGAGCTTCCAGACCTCTCGGGATCATGTCTATGTAGTGGATGAAGCTCTCTTGAAGTTGTTATCTGAGGCAAGTAGCGAGGTGAGCAAGTGAAATGACAAACATCATGGATGAAGTTAGGTTGGAGAAAGTGACCCTGAACTTATCGTTTGCGGGTAGGCCGGAGAGGCAGAACGCTGCGGTAACGGTTGCCGAGAGCCTGGCCGGGCAAAAGCCGGTTCTCTCGAGAGCCAAGAAGACCGTGAGAGAGTTTGGGATCCACAAAGGAGAGCCCATGGCTGCCGTCGTGACGCTCAGAAAGGAGAAGGCGGAGGACTTCTTGAACAAGGCATTGGTTGCGGTCAACAGAAGGATGAAGGCCAGCAGCTTTGATGGGCGGTCCACGCTAAACTTCGGCGTCTCTGAACACATAACTATCCCGGGCATGAAGTACGTTCCCGAGCTCGGAATATTCGGTTTTAACGTGGCTATAACTCTCAGCAAGCCAGGGAAGAGGGTCGAGGTCAGAAGGGAGAGCCCAAGGAGATTGCCAGCCAAGAAGTTTGTGAACAGGGATGAGGCCTTGGAATTCATGAGGAGGAAGTTTTCGGTTGAGTTTGACCGAGGCGATTAGCAGTGGGTAAAAGCAAACCACCAAAAGAAAGGAAGTATGGCAGGGGAGCTCAGGTCTGCGCCAGATGCGGGAGCCACGATGCCCCAATACGCGCATACGGGCTTCACTTGTGCAGACAATGCTTCAGGGAGATGGCGAAGGACATGGGCTTTGAGAAGTACAGGTGAGCGATGTGTCGTTCTCTCTATCTTACGTGATGGACGCAATCTACAAGGCTGAGCAGAGAGGCAGACGCGACGTGGCAGTCAGGCCCGCCAGCAAGCTGGCCGCAAATACCCTGTCCAAGATGAAGGAGCTGGGGTACATAGGTGATTTTGAGTTGATCGATGACGGGAGGGGAGGTAAGTTCAAGGTGCAGCTCTTGGGCAGAATAAACAGGTGCGGGGCAATACGTCCCCCCCTCTCTGCAACGTTAGACGAGCTGGTTGAGGGAGAAGTGAGGTTTCTGCCTGGAAAGGGCGTCGGTTCTTTGCTTGTGTCCACTTCTTACGGTGTGCTTACCAGCAACGAGTGCCGGGACAAAAACGTCGGAGGCTTGGTTGTGGCCTACGTCTACCGAGGGCTCAAGCCTAAATACCTGCGATGGTGATCTTTTGTCATGCCCAAGGCCTTGATGCTAGAAGAGAAGATAAGTCCGCCCGCAGGTGTCACCCTGAGGCTGACTGACGACGGAGAAGTACGCGTGAGTGGTCCTCTGGGCACTCTGAGCAGGCGTTTGCCTGGGGGGGATTACGAGATCATGAGCGAGGGAGAGGCCTTGGTCGTGAGAGGGACCGGGTTGAGAAAGGAGCAAAGAGCCATGTTCGGTACGGTGGTCGCGCTCATACGCGGTATGATAGAGGGCGTAACAAAGGGATTTGAAAAAGAGCTCATTATTGCTTACTCTCATTTCCCGATGAATGTAAAGGTTGAAGGTAACCGTGTGGTCATCGAGAACTTCATAGGCGAGAGAGGCAAGAGATATGCAAACATAGTTGGCGACACAAAGGTCGAGGTAAGCGGTGACCGCATAAGGATAAGTGGGCCTGACAAATACGCAGTTGGGCAAACGGCGGCGAACATATCTTCTGCCTGCAATCTTTCAGACTATGATAGACGTGTGTTCCAAGACGGTATATTTGTGAGGGTGCGAAGTTGACAGAGCAGAGAGAGAAGGCAAAAAAGCTCATAGTGAGAAAGAGGTCCAGAAGCTTGCGCTTCCTGCGCACGAATTGGTTCAAGTTTAAGCGCGTCGGGTTGTTTTGGAGGAAGCCAAGAGGCATCGACAGCAAAATCAAGAAGCACCTTTCAGGGCATCCTCCGATGCCTGCGCCTGGTTACAGATCTCCGAAGTCAGTCAGGGGTCTTCATCCATCTGGCTTGCCATCGGTGGTTGTGCACAACGTCAAAGAGCTTTCCTTAGTCGGTCAGGGGAGTGCAATCTACATAGCTTCTGGCGTCGGTAGGAGGACGCGTGAGATCATGCTTGAGAGGGCGAAGGAGCTGAAGTTGAAGGTGCTGAATGGGGGAGAGAAGCGATGGACCTGAGTTTCCAAAAGAGGCTGGCATCATCTGTTTTGGGGGTCGGACAGACAAGGATCTGGATCAACCCAGAAAGACAGGAAGATGTGGCGGAAGCCATAACGAAGGAAGACGTGAGGAGTTTGATAAACAGCAAGGCGATAGTGAAGCGTCCTGCGTCCGTGCCTTCAAGGGGAAGGGCCAGGGAAGTTGCCAGAAAAAAACAAAGGGGACAGAGGGCTGGTCCTGGAAGCAGGAAAGGGAAAGCTGGTGCTAGACGGGATCCCGAGGAGCTGTGGGCTCACAAAGTCCGCAAGATGAGAGCTTATCTCAGGGAGCTCAGGAACAAAGATCAAATAGATCCGAAGACCTACAAAGAGCTATACGCGAAGGTCAAGGGGAACGCCTTTCCAAGTCTTTCAAGCCTGCAGAGGTACTTGAAGAAGGGTGAGTGAGATGCGGGGCACAGGGCTTTTGTCGCGTTATAGGCGCAAGAGAGAAGGCAAAACGGACTACAGGAGAAGGCTTAGGCTGTTGAAGTCGGGCAGGCCTAGACTCGTGGTGAGGACAAGCAATCGTTACCTGTTTGCACAGCTCGTGGTTTACTCTCCAGGGGGCGACTTGGTTTTGGCCCAAGCAGGATCTAAGGATCTTCAAAAGCTTGGTTGGAGGGGCGACGAGGACAACCTGGCTGCTGCTTACTTGACTGGCTTGCTCCTGGCCAAGAGGTCAATGGAAAAGATACCAGGCCAAGAAAGGGTGATTCCAGACGTGGGGATGCATGCCCCTCACCCGGGGGGCAGGGTATACGCCCTGTTGATGGGTGCCAGCCAGGGGGGCCTTCCCATTCAACTTGCAGAAGAGATGATGGTTGACGAATCGAGGATCAGGTTGGAGCAGCTGGCTTCCTATGCTGCAGAGCTCAAGTCCAAAGATCCTGGTCGGTACTCCAAGATGTTTTCAAGGTACCTTGTCAGGGGATTGGAACCCATATCTCTTCCGTCTCACTTCGAAGAGATCAAAAAAGTGATAGGTGGTCAAGATGTCTGAGCTAGCTCAATGGAAGCCAAAGACGAAGTTGGGGCAGATGGTAGCGTCTGGCGAGATAAAGGACATCAGGCGCGTGTTCGAACTGAACTTGGCCATCAGGGAGGCGGAAGTAGTTGACGCGCTTCTGCCGGACCTGACGGTTCAGCGCGTAGGGGAGCCTGAAAGCGTTCAAAAGAAGACGGACGCTGGGGCCGTAAGGAGGTTCAGAGTGACTGTGGTGCTTGGGAACGGCGATGGGATAGTTGGCATGGGCACCGGAAAGGCCGCGCAAGTCTTAGATGCCGAGAACAAGGCCATCGCGAATGCCAAGCTCGGCCTTCTTTATGTTCACAGGGCATGTGGTAGCTGGGAATGCGGCTGTGGCGAACCCCACAGCATACCCTCCATAACTTTGGGCAAGAGTGGTTCGGTTCGCGTTCTTTTGATGCCAGCCCCCAGGGGTACGGGTTTGGTGGCCAGCGAGGCCATCAGGCAAGTTCTCTCTTTGGCTGGTATAAGCGACATCTGGAGCCGCACTTGGGGAGAGACCAGGACAACGATAAATCAAGCATACGCGGCATTTGATGCCCTGGCTAGGATGGAAGCGAGAAGGAGGCAAGAGGATTGGTCGAGACTTCGAAGCTTCTAATCATAAGGCTTGCAAGCGAACCTGGACTTGAGCCCAAGAGGGCAGAGACGCTCAGATACCTGGGGCTGGACAAGCGCAACAAGGCGGTCATAGTAAGCTCGACCCCATCATATATGGGTATGCTGAGAGTTGTCGAGAACGAGGTGGTATGGGCATCGCTTGACGAGCAGACCTTGACGCTCTTGGCCAAAAAAATTCATATGGAACCGCAGGTCGTAAAGCAAGCCATTGAAGAGGGAAGGATAAGGCAGTTGCACCTCAGGTCACCCAAGAAGGGATACGGGGAGTTCAGATCTTCTCGCGGCAACATAGGAGAAGGCATGCACGAGCTTCTTGCTCGGATGACTTAGGAACGCTTAAAGGGGTCTGCTTCAATCTGGTGAAGATCAGTTGCCATCGCCAGGCCACGCAGAAAAGAGAACCCACAGGTACAGGGGCAAGCGCAGCATGGGGTACGGTAGAGTCGGAAAGCACAGAGGCAAGGGCGCAAGGGGTGGCACGGGAAAAAGTGGTTATCACAAGCACAAGTGGTCCCTGACAGTTAAACTGGCAGAGGAGGGAACCAAGGTGTACGGAAGGCATGGCTTCCATCCTGTTGTTAGACCAAAAGAGCGGGTGATCAACTTGTACGAGCTTGATGCCCTGCTTGGAGACAAGAGCGAGATAGATCTCACGGCATTGGGGTACCGTAAGCTTTTGGGAAAAGGGAGTATAGACCGTCCCGTCAAGGTCATGGTTGAGAGGGCCAGTGAGAAGGCGGTGGAACAGATAAGGCAGGCTGGCGGAGAAGTAGTCCTGGCGGAAAATACTTAAATTTAGGAGATCGAGGCTTTCATGCGCGTCATCGATGTGCTAGCGCCGCCAGGGGACGCCATCCCAGGCGTCAAGAAACCGGCTAAGAAAACAACGATCAACGAGAAGCTGATCTGGACGGGTGTCGTGTTACTCATATACCTGGCCATGTCCAACGTGTTTCTTTACGGTGTCTCACCCTCGGTCACATCTGCTTTCACGCAGCTGAACGCGCTCAGGATAATATTTGCCTCTACAAACGACACGCTGATGCAGCTAGGCATCGGGCCCATAGTGACTGCCGGTCTCGTCATGCAGATATTGGTTGGTTCGAAGCTGATAGACGTGGATCTTTCGAGCGAAGATGACAGGGCGAAGTTTACTGCGTCGCAGCGTTTTCTGACCATGGTGTTTGCGGTCTATGAGAGCGTGGCATACATATACGGTGGCGCCTTTGGGCAGCTCAACAACGAGCTGAAGCTCGTGGTGCTGGCCCAGCTCTTGTTTGCCAGTTACGTGGTCATGCTTTTGGACGAGATGCTTCAGAAGGGGTGGGGAATAGGGAGCGGTGTTTCCCTCTTCATATTGGCTGGTGTTGCAGAGTCTGTGGTGCTCGATTCTGTGTCTCCCGTGATGATACAGGGCGGTCCGCTGGGCTCGCTTCCCTATCTCTTGTACGTGGCACAGAATCATCTTCCGCTGTGGCAGGCTTTCATGAGACCGTTTGGGTATCCTGACATGACTGGTTTCGTTTCTTTCATAGGAGTCACGCTTCTGCTGATATGGCTTCAGGGCATGAGCGTTGAGATACCAGTTGCCTATGAAAAGGCAAGGGGCTTGAGGTCCAAGGTTCCCTTGCAGTTTTTGTACGTGAGCAACGTTCCCATATTGCTTGCCTTGATACTTTTTGCTCAGCTTCTGTTCTTTGGAGAAAGGGTGCTGACGGTTCTAAACCCAAGCAATGCGAATCCATGGTTTAACATGATCGGTACGTTCAACATGACCAATCCAGCAAACCCCGTTCCAACGGGCGGTATACTTTACTTCTTCCAGGCTCCGACGGGAATCGCCATGAGCCTGAGCCATCCGCTTGAGACCATTGGAAACTTCTTGCTTTTGGTCGGCTTCTCTGTTGCCTTCGCTTTTCTCTGGGTAGAAGTATCGGGCATGAGCGCCCGCGACCAGGCAGATCAAATGGTTCAAGCCGGACTTCAGATCCCTGGGTTCAGAAAGGAGTCTGTAGTGATTGAGAACAGGCTAAGGGGCCCCATAAGGGCACTCACCCTAGTGAGTGGGCTGCTCGTTGGTGTGATAGCTGGTGTTGCAGACGTCTTGGGCGCGCTGGGAACTGGTATGGGCATATTGCTGGCGGTTGGCATAGTGTTCCAGATATACCAGCAGATGGTGCAGGAGGAGTTCCTGGAAGTATATCCAGGTTTGGAAAAGGTGTTGGGCAAGTAGCCCGTCACTCTTATTAGCACGGCTTTCTGGTGGATGACTCAACGTGAAGGCTTTGGTGACTGGAAGCGCTGGTTTCATTGGTTTCAACGTGGCCATGTTCCTCAGGTCCCAGGGTTTTGAAGTCATCGGCGTTGACTCAGCTGATAAGCCGGAGGATTTGAACGTTGAGTACTACAAATTGGATCTGACCAAGAGGCAAGACGTAGCGTCGCTTGTGGAGGAGCAGAGGCCAGACTACGTGCTCCACTACGCTGCCATCACGACCCTTTCTTCAACGATTCAAGATCCCTACTCGGCGTTTCTGGTGAATGACTTTGGAACGTTGAACCTGATAGACGCCTCGGCCAAAGTCGGCGTCAGCAGGTTTGTGTATGCCAGCAGCGTGATAGGCAGCACGAGGGTGCCCGTAAGGATCGGATCATACGAGCGCCAGACGCCCATAGGGCTTCTTTATGGAGCGCGTCTGAGTGGCCTGGAGGTCAAGAGCGTCGATCCCACTACAGGGCAGGTGACTTATCTCCCAGTCAGGTCGGTCATCAGGCATCGGTTGGGGGCTAAGAAGCTCTTCAGGATATGGTATGGAAGGGCAGAGGACAACGTCGTCGCCACCGAAGACCACTCGATCTTCGTGGTGACCGATGAAGGGTTTCTGAGGGAGCGTGCCGTAAGGGATGTACGGCCTGGAGCCGACCTTCTCTTTCCCTTGAGTGGCCAAGGAGAGGCCATATCGCCCCGGGAAGGTGCTTTGCTGAAGACCTCTTTGAGCCAGGGGGTTGAGATAACGGAAGTCGAGATGCTCGATCAAGAGGAGATAAAGTTGCTGAAAAAAGATGGCGATTACGATGGCTACGTATACGATCTTTCTGTGCCTCGCTCAGAGGCCTTCTTCGGTGGCGACAGCCCGGTTTTGCTTCACAATTCCTCCAACGTGTACGGGGTTCCTCGCTCCTTGCCCGTGCGCGAGGAAGATCGGTTTGCCCCCCGGGTACCTTATGACCACACAAAGGTCGTCGGGGAATACATGCTTTCTGCCTACGCGAACGCAAGGGGATTGAAGTACAGCATAACCAGATCCTGGCTGATATTTGGCGAACACGACAAGCCAAACAGGGCAGTTCCCATATTCATAAGGAAGGCCGTTCATGATGAGCCAATTACTCTTTTCAATGGAGGTCGCGATGTGGATGATCCCTATCACGTGAGCAACTATCTTCACGCGCTGGAGCTGATACTTGGCAGCGAGGACGCAATTGGTCAGGCATACAACGTTGGCACAGGCACTCACATGAGTACCGCAGAAATGGCCAGACAGATAGTTGAAGTCCTTGGTAGTCACTCTACGCTGATCGATGCTCCCCCTAGGAGCGAGCTCGAGAGGGAGCCGAAGATCAGTTATCCCTCCGTTGAGAAGATAAGGTCTCTCGGGTACTCCCCGGTCACGTCCTTCCGCGAAGGAATACTCAGGACCAAGGACTGGATGGAAAAGAAGGGCATGCTGCGAACAGGTTCTTAAGCTGGTATTTCTCTGGTTCGCGGCCATGAAGTGCCTATCTCACCCTGAATCGTGATGATGGTAGCAGGCCTGAGCCGCTTTCTGTTCGCGTCAGCTCTCAGGGTAGGTGCCTGGTGACATTATCACCCGCTCCAACTTGAGCGGGAAACCAGAATTGGGCATCTCAGGCGCAGGGGCGTTGGCCTTGGCCAGGGCCACGGCCTCGCCTCTCTTGGTTTGGATGACAACTAACTCCTTGGGTTGGATGGCTGCATCTGCGCTGAGGAGATCGCCGCCTCTTGGTTGTGTACCCCTGCATATCCTTGGGACGACCGCATCAGATACGGTGACGGACCTGAGCACCAAAAGCGCTTCCTCTAGCGGCTTCACTAGCTTCCTTATGGGGCCCTCTTCACCCCTCTTCATCTCTTCGACGGCCTCGTAGAGATCATAGAGATCGCATGAGTCTTCTTCAAAGAAGTTACCACTCTTGGTGCGCCTAAGGTCTTCCATGTGCGCTTCAACCCCGAGGGCATAGCCAACGTCAACGCATAGCTTCCTCATGTAAGTCCCTGGATCGACCCTTGCTCTGAAAAGTACGTCCCGGTCCTCAGTTTCTAGCACATCTATCCTGTGTATCCTTCTGATCCTTCTGATCCTTCTGACAGAAGACTTGACGGGTGGTCTCTGATATATCTGGCCTTCGAAGGACTTGAGTATCGATAAGATCTCATCTCTTGGTGCGTCTCCGTGCAGCTTCATGTAACAGACGTATTCTTTGTCAGATTCTATAAGCGGCTTAAGGGCTCTAGTGGCGTCTTCAAGGGCAAGAGGAAGTACTCCAGACACTGGAGGATATCCCCGACCATGGTCTCTAGGGTCCCCCCATGCCCGACTTTCTTTAGCCCCAACATCCTCTTTACCCAAGCGGCTACCTCGTGACTGCTGGGGCCACTTGGCTTATCAAGGTTTATGACACCCAGTGAAAGCAACCTGTTAAGGGGTCTTTTCCAAGGGTCTTCCCCCAAGTTGCTGCTGGGCTCTTCTCTGAAGGTCAGGCGATCCGTCATCGGGATTTCACCTCGGAAAGCTCAAGGAGTCTATCGTACAAGACTGGTGAGTTGAGTTCTTCTCTCTGCCCTAGGAACTTGAGATGCTTCACATTAAATGTCCTCTCAACGAGCTTCTTCTCGTCTCCAGCCCTTGCAGGGACGAGAGCATTAACGAACTTCGCGTCAAGCGGATTTGATATGATGCAAGCAAGCCCAGCTCTCCTTCCTGCGATTATCTTGCACAGGTCCCCTTTTTCTGGCTTCATCATCAAGTTTGATCGCCCCGCATCAACCTGTGATGGGTTAAAAAGTTTAGCACTACCTGCTTCGTTTCCTCTTCACCTAGGTACGTGTTGTCGACTACGAGGTCGAAGCCCGTGAGATCCTGCAGATCGTAGTTGTACAGCTTTTTGAACCTCCTCTTTTCGCTCTCTTCCCGGACAGAGTTCTCCTTTTTTGCTGTTTCCAGGGGGATCCCGTCACGTTTGGCTATCCTGTTGTATCTTTCCTCCGGACTTGCCTTCACGTATATCTTGATGGCTTTCTTTGCAACCCAAGCCGTCAGGTGTCCGTCAAGCACGACGTTTCCCTTCTCCTCCTCCTTTTCCGTCATGACATCTATCGCAAGATCTATTGAGGTATCTTCCTCAGCCTGGCGGCTCAAGACATCGAGGGATACTCCTCTCTCCTTGGCGAGCCTTCTGAAGATCGCACCTGCTGAGACATATCTGAGGTCAAATCTTTCAGCGATTGCACGCGCCACAGAGGTCTTTCCAGAACCTGGAGGGCCGCTCACGGCTACGCAAGTCAATTGAATCACGAAAGCAGAGGGACTATCTTGGACGCTGCCTCAGCGGCCTTCCCTTCCTCGTTTCTCACGAACAGTACCGACGCCCCACAAAGCACCGCTGAGGCCATGGAAGCTGCCCTGTTCATCAGCATGGAGAGCTCTATCTCTTGGAGGTCAAGGTCGTCCTGTCTTTCCCTGATGCCGCTGTCTTTCGCCCTTCTTTGTTGGATGACGGTTGGCTCTGCCTCAACTACGGCGATGTGGTTGGGATGCAGTGCGTTCACTATGTGTGCTGGCAAGCCCGGCCAGTATCCTTGAGGGGTCTTTATGATCGCGTGAGTATCAATTATGACGGATGCCCCTGCTGCCATCTTGGATATGGAGGCAGCAGCTTCGGCCTGAAGTGAAGCTTGGGTTTCAACTCTGAGTTTTCTCACGTCATCCCTGCTCTTGGCCAGGCCACGGGATGTTGCTATCCCAAACATCACGTCGCCGAAGTTGACGTTTTTGACTGCTATCCCTCTTTCTCCTGCTTGCTTCAGAACTTCATTCAGCACCGTAGTTTTTCCAACTCCTGGCAACCCAACCAGAACCACTATCTTTCCTGCCATAGTCTTTATGGTTAGGCGAACTTAAGGTCTTTCTTCGCGATAGGTTTTAATCTGGAGTTAGGCCTGCTGAATGCAGGCTCAGGATGGGACGGACTCCTTTAGCGCCCAAGATGTCGTTCAGGATCTGCTTGGAGCAGGCTTTTCTGAGTACGAGGCGCAGGCTTACCTCACGCTTCTGAGGCTCGGCCGGGGGAACGGGCGGACAGTGTCCCAAACGACAAGAGTACCGTTTTCAAAAGTGTATAGCGTGCTCAGGTCTTTGGAGGAAAAGGGCCTTGTGGTGAGAGAAGAGGGTAGGCCAGCGCTATACAGACCCCTAGATCCGCGCGAAGCCATGGAAATGCTTAGAAGAAGAAGAGTGATGGAAGAGACGGCAAAACTCGATGCCCTAGGAAAAAAGTTGTCACGCCTTATGACTAGAGATTTTAGTGAAGAGAAGGCCTTGGTGAGCGTGGTCAGAGATCAGCAAGCGGTGATCTCCAGAACGCTTGCCATGATAAGAGGAGCGAGCTTTGGGATAAAAGCCGTGGTTCCGCCGCTTGAAAAGGCGCAGAAAGAGGCCCTTTCTTTGCTCATACAGGGCTTGGCGACCTCTGGGCTGAAGTTGCAGGTACTGCTAAAGAAAGGTTATGAAGTAGGCGACCTCGGTGCCAGCGTAGATGTGAGGACGATTTCGACCGTCCCACTGGGTCTGATCATAATTGACTCCAAGGCAGTGACGGTTCTGCTCTACGTTGGGGGTATCACTGGCTTGTTGACGGACTCTCCTGCTTTGGTAGAACTCGCCGAGCTGGTATTTGAGAGGTTGTGGGACGTCGCTGAGCCTAGCGCGGAAGCTTACCGTCGAAGAAGGCCAGCATTCTTTCTTCAGCTTCCTTGTAGGGCATTTGCTCTGGCGGATGCTTGAAGGAGTAAGCGGACACGCTGAGCAACGGTCCGCCTATCTTTCTATCCAGGGCCACCTTTATACCCCTTATGACGTCTACCATAACTCCTCCGCTGTCTGGAGAGTCGATCACTGACAGCTTCAACTCGATGGTGACTGGAGCCCCGGCAAAGTACCTGCCCTTTGCCCATATGTAGGCAACTTTTTCGTTTTCCAGAAAAGGTATGTAGTCTGATGGCCCTATGCGAGTTGGAACTGGGTAATTTGTCATTGCTCTGACAGCCGAGGTCTTGCTTTCTCTCTTGTCCCTTAACCTCTCCTCCTCGAGCATGTTCATGAAGTCCATGTCACCTCCCACGTTGAGCTGGTAAGTCTCGTCGACTCTTGCTCCTCTGTCACTCATCAACTTCACGAGGGTTTTGTGAACTACGGTTGCGCCTATTTGGCTCATTATGTCATCGCCAGCTATTGGTATCTGTCTCTTCTCGAACTCTTTTGCCCAAGTTTGGTCGGAGGCTATGAAAACTGGCATCGCGTTGATGAACCCGACTCCAGCTTCCAAGGCAGCTTGGGCATAGGCCTTAGCAGCCTGAACTGAGCCCACCGGGACGTAGTTTATGAGGACCTGAGCGCCAGATTCCCTCAGCTCCTTTACGATGTCGGTTGGGCCTTCTGCAGATTCTTCGATGACCTGCCTGGGGTACTTCCCAAGCCCATCGAGAGTAGGCCCTCTCTTGACTTTTACCCCAAGCTCGAGTTGATCGTACAGCTTTATCGTGTTGTTAGGCGACTCGAATATGGCCTGACCTAGGTCCTTTCCAACCTTTCTTTTGTTGACGTCGAAGGCCGCCACGAACTTGATGTCAGACACCTTGTATCCTCCGAGCCGAGGGTGCGCCAAGCCGATGTTCTCATCTGGATGACTCTTGTAGAACTGCACCCCCTGCACAAGGGCGGAAGCGCAGTTCCCAACTCCTGCCAAAGCAACCCTGATCTCAGGCATGCGCAATTATTCTGATGGGATATATATTTTTTGGTCAGATAGGATGCATTAAACTTAATTCCCGCGGCCTGTAGTAAGCGTGCACGACATTCAAGTGAGGATGGAAAGGGTAAGCGAGCCAGTGTTGGCCGTGCTTGTTGGTTTTCCAGACGCCGGGCTGGTCGGGGTCATATCGTCTAGCCAGATAATCGATAGCCTTGGGATGAGGGGAATCGGTTGGATCGACGTTCGCGACGTCATCCCTCCGACAGCCCTGATCCACAATGGCTTTCCTGAACCTCCAGTGCAGATTTACGAGGGAGGAGGCCTGATCGTGGTCACAGCTGGTATTCCCGTGCCACTTGAGGCTTCTCGGGTAATAGGGGATGCCATATTTGACGTAGCCAGAAGGGTTTCCTCAAAAAGTGTGCTGATAATGGGGGGTCTGCCGTCTGAGGAAAGGTACGAGAGCGAGGATTTGCCCAAGGTCTTCTTTGCATCTTCAGAACCTGAGGCGGCTTCAAAGCTGGCTGCAGCTGGGGCACAGCCGATGGAGGGAGGTTTGCTGGTTGGCGCAAATGCCCACCTTCTCATGGAGGGCTACAAGGAGAAGGAAGGCATAAGGGGAGCTCTTGTTCCTCCAGCTTCGAGGTTACTGGCTGAGGGATACAGGGGTGGAATCGAGGTGAATGCCCTTTACGCGGATGCCTTCCCGAAGATGCCTGATCCTGGGGCAGCTGCTCAGATCCTTTCAGTTGTATCCAAGTTGTACGGAGTACCCATAAGCACGGATAAGCTGACAAAGCAGTCTGAGGAAATCCGTCTCAAGACGAAGCAGCTCATGCAGCAGGTAAGTTCGGCCCCCAAGGCTGGGACTTCCTTCATGTATACTTGAGGTGGTGTGGTTGGACGAAAGAAAAATAACCAAGTACCAACCTCTCTTTGATGCTTGCGACAGGGGAGATCACTACCTATTCACTTTTGACCTACCTCATGTCAGGAAAGAGGATGTCCACGTTTACCTAAAGGAGGCGCAACTTGTCATACATGCGGAGACTAGCTTTCAGGACGAGGATGGGTCGGAGGCCCATCTACTTTATGACAGAGAGATGTCCTTACCGCTTGATGCTGACCTCTCGTCTGTAAGGGTTGCCTTTAAGGATGGCCTGTTGAGGGTTTACATGGGCAAGACTGGAGGGACAAGGCGGGAGATACCCGTTTACTGAAAGCAAAACATAAAAAACGAGAGCGGGCGGGTCTCGAGAAAAAGACGCCCACCAACCTTCCCATTGAGGCTCGGCTCAAGTGGAAGAAGGTAGAAGATGCCAGGACTCCAGAAGAGAGGCTTCAGGCTCTTGAAGAGTACCTTTCATCAATCCCTGCGCATCATGGTACCGAGAAGCTGCGCTTGCAGATCAGCAAGCAGATAGCGCGTCTCAGGGAACAGACCGAGCGCTCAGAAAAGAAGAAGGGAAGGAAGTCAAGAGGGATCAGGAGAGTCGCTGACTTGCTTGTATTTCTCGTCGGGCCTCCAGGATCTGGTAAGAGCCAGGTGCTGAGGCTGTGGACTGGGCTGCAGGGCGACAGGAATGACGGGGTAGCCGACATGGGAGGCATGAAAGTTCAAGTAGTGGAGATACCCTCTGTCGTTCCAGGGCAACCCCCGAGAGGGCTGCCCGTCCTTCCAGATGCATTCCTGGTGATTTTGACACACGACTATCCAGATGCGGGCGCAACTCTGTCCGCTTTCGGTCCCTCTGCGGCTAAGATTCCCAGCATTGCTATCTCAAAGGACGGAATAAGTCGGTCCATGGTGGTCAAGAGTAGGGATGACCTAGCAAAGCTAGAGGCGGAACTTGTAAGGATCACGGGGGTGACCCGCGTTTACCTCAAGTCTCCTCAGGAGAAGCTGCATGACTCTCGGCCATTGGTTTTTAGGGGAGATGTGACCGTGGGGCAGGTTGCAGAAGCTGTCCACCGGTCACTGGCACGTAATTTTAAGTATGCGAGGGTTTGGGGGTCCGTGCATTTTCAAGGAGAAAAGGTAGGAAAGGGGCATAGGCTCTCTGACGGAGATGTAGTTGAACTCCATGGCGCTCGAGTGCTGACTCAGTCCTTGGGCGATCTCTTCGTTCTACAGATAAGCGTATATGTTACCTGCTGTCCTTCGCGGCTTAATGCCGGGTGTCATATTGTGGCTAAGAAGAGGAAAAGCAGGGGTAGAGGCAAGGGGAGCAAGGGGAAGGCCAAGCTCGTTCAGTGCGACAACTGCGGTGCATGGGTGCCAAGAGACAAGATAGTGAGGGTAACTCGTTGGATATCTCCCGTTGATCCTCAATTGGAGAAGGAACTAAAGGCAAAGGGTGCAATAGTTCCCAAGGTTCCCATAACGAAGAACTACTGCATTTCTTGCGCCGTTCATATGGGTCTTCGCGCCGTCAGGTCGCGCAAAGAGAGAAAGGAGCCGTACACCAGGATCTAGCGCTTCGGGTGCCAGCGTTGGCCTTTGAGCGCCTCCGTCGCTACTTGACCGTCGAGAACCTCTGGATGTACATAATTAGCCTACTGATGAGGTCAGAAAGCGGAGAGATGTACGCTTACGAGATCAAGAAGAGGCTGAAAAGCGATTATAACATAAGCCCAGCTACCGTCACGGTTTATTCCGTCCTTTACAGGATGGAGAGAGAAGGCTTGCTGAAGAGCAGGTCGGCTGGTTCTGGCTTGGGTAGATTGGCGAAGCGCTATTACTCGCCAACGGAGAAAGGCAAGCAGGAACTTGAGAGGGCAGCCCATCTGCTAGAAGAGCTGCAGTCTGAACTGCTCTTCAAGCGATAGAGCCCAAAATTGCTTACCAAGCTCAGGAAGAAGCTGTCAGGAGTATTCAAGGCTGCAGCTTACCCTTTTTTGCGCCTCAACGTCAGTCCAAATGCCATCACGATCAGCTCTTTTGCCCTAATCCTGATCTCGTCCCTCTTTGTCGTGGAGAAGGCGTGGGCCTTCGCGTCCGTTTTTTTTGTGCTGGGTTCTTTTTTTGACGCCGTGGACGGGTCGGTTGCAAGGGCTGCGGGACGCGTCACTAAGTTTGGAGGTTTTCTTGATTCAACACTTGATCGTTACTCTGACGGCGTGATATTGAGCGCTTTGGTCCTCGTGTTTCCAAGCCTGCTGATCCGCGTGCTTGGGCTCGCTTCTTTGATTGGCTCATATGCCGTTAGCTACACGCGCTCAAAGGCAGAGGCATTGGGGGTCAAGATGGAAGGCATAGGACTTGGAGAAAGGGCGGAAAGGCTGATCTTGATATTGCTGGTCCTCTTGTTTCCCATGTGGTCTGTCCTCATACTTGCCGTGCTTGCTGTTATTGCAAACGCTACTGCTCTCCAAAGGATTTACGCTGCCAAAAAAGCCTTGGATCGAAGGGGGGAGAAAGGCAAGCAGGTCGTAGTCTCGCATGGACCGAACTTGGAATCGGAGGCGCGGAATTTCCAAGAGGGAAGTCAACATGGTCCAGGGTGTCAGGGATTCGCTGAGATAAGCTTCCACGAGGTAGTCGTGCCTGAGGAGGGTCTTAAGCACTACTCTTCTGAGGGAAGGGGCCAGGGCCGCATAGACACGCAGCAATTGGCTCTGGAGCGTCATCTCTTGTGTCAGGTCAGCCAGGCTGGTTTCGATGTGATCATTCAGGTCTCTTCCCCTTGAGATGGCCCAAGCGGCAGCCTCCGCTGAGATGGCGGCAGGCCTTATGCCCTCGCCAGCGAGGGGCATCACAAGACCCCTTGCTTCTCCTATCCTGTTCTTCTTCTCACTTGGTTGCCCGATGCTCAGTGGAGCACCGAGCACGCTTATCACGTTCTTCTGGAAGCCCCAAGCTGTTAGGTAGTTCATGAGAGCTGACCTGGGGTCGCTTTCTCCCAAAAAGCCTCCTCCTACGCTCACAAGGCCTTTGTGACTGGGGAAAATCCAGAAAAAACCTGGCCTTTTTGTACTGAAATCCAGCGTTACAGCATCGGTTTCTCCTTTGATCAACGCTCTGACGACGCAGACCCTCTCTCTGTCACCGGCGTAAGGGCCTCTGGCATCTACGAGAATGTCGGAAGGCCCGAGCTGAGATGGATGCTTTGCGTCTGTCCTCATGGAGTTGACCCAAGAGTACTTGTCCACAACCTGCCATTTGGCGTAGCGGTAGGTGGTTGAGTACACAGAGTTTGAATCTACCCTCAAGTTGAAGGTCTTAACCCAATGCAGTACCTTCCAGCCGTTTTTTGGTGCGTAGGAACCAGTGACAACTTCTCCACAGGCCTTGAAGTAGTTCCTCACAGGGTCAAAGAGCTCACTCTCGACGCCCTCGCGAGACAACAGCCAGTGAAGGTAAGAACCCGCTACCCCGCCTCCCAGTATGGCGACTTTCAACTTGACCTTTGATGTAGGGATTTGATTATTATGTTCTTCTGCCACCCCAAGGATTCCGCAAAAAGCATAAAAGGTCAGACCACATCTTTGCCGCGGTCGTCGTCTAGCTGGTTAGGACGCCAGCTCCCCAAGCTGGCGATCCCGGGTTCAAATCCCGGCGGCCGCATGTTTTCTGCCTCGAACATCCAAACGCAGTCTTTTTGGCTTCCGATGTGCTTTAAAGCAGATCGCATCTCTAAGGAAATGATAGGTAAGAGGTTCTTCGTGACCAGCGGCAAAGCTGTTGACACAGTTTCAAGTCTGAACGCCTTTGATGCAGCCCTCGTAGATGCGAAGATTTCGCAGTGCAATTTGGTGCCCGTGAGCTCAATTTTACCTCCCGAGGCCGAAGAGGTTCCTAGGTCGACCATTCACCCTGGAAGCATCACTTTTGTGGTGATGGCTAGGATGGACGGGGATGAGGGAGAGGAGATCGCAGCTGGTGTCGCGTGGACTTGGGAATCTACGCACAAGTACGGGATGGTTGCAGAAGCCCATGGCTACATGAGCCGGGATGCCATAGACGAGATACTTGAGTGGAAGCTGAGCGAGATGGCTCGCCTCAGAGGTATAACCATCACCGAAAAGAAGATCAGGGCTGAGACGCTCACCGTCCCCATGGATCACTACGGCTCTGTGGTATCTGCTCTTGTCTTCGTACCATCTTCCATTGATTTTTCAGCGCGTTAGGCCAGCTCTCGTTCTTCTGCTTTTCCTCTCCTCATCCAAGTTGATTCCTAGGTTTGCCTCTAAGGGCCCAAGCGTTTCCTCAGCCAGCAGCTTTTTCACGCTGGTGTGAAGGGAAGGCGCAGCGCGTGAAACAAGGGCAACTCTCTCATTTCCTTTCTGTATTGCGTTCCTTCCCCAGAAGAGCCTCCATGGGATCTGAGGTTTGCCAGCATCTCTAGGCATTCTTGATGATATACCACAAGCGATTACCTCAAGACCTCTCCTCCGAAGGTTAAACAGGAGTTTTTTCTCACCTTTCCCCATCATGGCGTTACCCCTTGCCAGCCAATCGTAAGGAGCGTCAATCCCGTCTTGCGTGAATGAAGGTAGGTTTTCGTCTATCCAAAGAGCAATTGACTCTGGATCTGTGCTGGAAAGAGCCGTGTCTATTGAAGAAATCGTCGAAGTGCAGGACTCACTGAGCAGGGCTTCTCCTATCGCATCGCGGACGTCGTTTTGCGCGTCGCGTTTCGAAAGCACGCCTAGGGTCCAACTCTGGAGGTCGTTGATAGCAGCCCGGGCGTCGCCTCCTGCTTGCTGTGCAATTGCCATTAGGTCTTGCTCGTCGACGAACAGACCTCTCGATGCTGACACATCCTTGAGTACTGTTAGCACTGCCTGGGGGCTCAGCCTGTAGAACTGGAACTCTGCGCATATCCCCCTCAGAAACCTCAGGCTTCTGGCGTATTTTGAGATGGCAGTGAAGATGACCGGTGGTTTTGAGGTCCTGACTAGGTTCAGGATCTCGTAAGCTATATCATCCCCAGAGATTGCGTCAACATCATCTATCAGCAGGGCCTTTTTCTTCTCTCCAAGGAGCGTTGAAGTACTACTGGCCCCGTCAAGTACCTTTTTGACGACATCCTTGTTTCTAAGTTCAGATGCATCGAGCTGAATCAGAAGCACACCGAGCTCTGCTGCGGCCGCCTTCACGAGAGCAGTTTTTCCAACCCCAGGCGGCCCGTAGATAAGGGCGCAGCTCTTCTGGTCAAGCTGCCTTTCTCCCTTGACTGTGGGGGAAAGCCTGAATTTAAGCCACGCCAAGAAGCTTCTTTTTTGGGCATCGTTACCAACGATCTTCGAAAGAGAAGGGGAGTAGTCGACGTACCATGGGAGTTTTCTTCCCGGTGTTGCTTGGATTGACTGCATGTCAAGACTCTGTGCTCTCATTTGAGCTTGCATTTAAGCCATGACTCGAAAGCTTGGATTGTCCATCAAGGGACCTTGACTTTTATTTCGAAGGTTTCTAGGCGCTTCTTTGCGAGAGATGCCACCTCTGTTTGTTGGGCCCGACGGCCCATCCCGCATCGAGGATCTGCCAGTCAGACCTCCTTGCATCCCGATCGGGACCAGATCTCTTCTCATTGCTTTTCCCGCAGGCTCCCCTTCAGGCGGGCTGCGTCCAGCTCTGCAGCTTGTCCGTCGCGTGACCGAAATGTAGGAGATGGGTCTTTGGGGGCAGGCCATCCTCGTTAGATGGCTGATCCCGGACTTAAGGTTCATAACTTGCCAGATAAGAACCTCTTGGCGTTTTGGGTGAGAGCTTCTCCCAAGTTTTCAAGGGTTTCATGCTTTATTTCAGAGAGTTTTTTGAGAGTAAGCAACAGGTTGGCCGGCTCGTTTCTCTCTCCTGGGAGGGGACCGAGTGCTGGGGCATCGGACTCCAACAACAGGTTCTCGATGGGCAATTTCCTGGCGAGGGCAAATTTTCCCTCGCTCCTCAGAAGAGATGGGGGGATCGAGAAGAATATGCCTAGACGTGCTGCCTCTGCAGCGCTCGATGATTTGCCGTCGTACGCATGCATGTCGATGGGTACGCCTGGGCTTTCGTCAAGCAGTACCCTTATGGCTTCTCTTCCGGAATTTCTGCTGTGGACCACAAGAGAGAGGTGTTTAGATGAGGCCAAGCGTATGGCTTCTCTAAAGAACTTCTCTTGTATGGATGTCTCCCCTCCCCCTCCCCCTCTGTCAAGCCCGACCTCTCCAATTGCCACTCCCAGTTCGGCTTCCGCTTCTAGCTGGCCCAGTAGCCTAGCGTAGTTGCTTGAGTTGATGTTTTGAGGCTGTGCCCCAAATGACAACAATATGTTCTGATGGGTGCGCCTAATTTCCTTGGCTCTTTGTGTACCAACGTCCACAAGGGCAGATACGACCATCACCCTTACGCCAGCCTTCTTTGCCCTTTCCAGTACCTGATCTAGATCTGGGTAAAAGGCTGGATCATCCAGGTGGCAGTGTACGTCTATCAACTGCGGGCTTGTCAAACTCTTCTCTTGATCTTTGCTGCCAGTAGATATGCTTTTATGCGCTTTAGATAGGTGATCGATCAGTTTTGGCAGAAAAAAAGGAAGCTCTTTTGCTTTGGTTCGACGAGCTTGGCAAGGAAGACGTGCCGATCGTGGGAGGCAAGTCAGCAAACCTAGGTGAGATGACGAGGGAACTCAAGTCGGCGGGAGTACCCGTCCCCCCGGGCTTCTCAACTACATCAAAGGCTTACAGGTACTTCATGGATTACAACCAGCTGACCGCCAAGGTCGATGAGGCCATGGCTCAGCTGAAAGATCCAAACGACACTGAGACACTTCAAAAAGTAGGCAAGACCGTCAGGGAGATGATAGTAGGCGCAACCTTGCCTCCAGACTTGGCGCAGCAAGTTACCGATGCATACAAGAAGCTCAGCCAGGTAGCGGGTGTGGACGAGGCATTCGTCGCGGTTAGATCCTCTGCTACGGCAGAGGACCTGCCTGATGCAAGCTTTGCTGGTCAGCAGGAGACATACCTAAACGTCAAAGGTCCAGATCAGGTGCTTCAGAAGCTCAAGGAGTGCTATGCCAGCCTTTTCACCGATAGGGCTATCTTCTATCGGGCCCAGAAGGGATTCTCTAGCAGTGCTGTGGCTCTAGCTGCTGCTGTTCAACTGATGGTGTTCTCGAAGGCAGCCGGTGTGGCCTTCACGCTGGATGTGAGCAACGGAGACACCAGCGTCGTCCTGATAGAAGCCTCCTACGGCTTGGGAGAGTATGTCGTGCAGGGGACCGTCACCCCAGACGAGTACTACGTTCGGAAGTCGGATCTGGAGATAGTGAAGAAGAACGTCAGCAAGAAGACAAAGATGCTTGTGCGCTTGCCGAACGGTGGCACGCAGGAGCAGCAAGTTCCCCTGGGGCTGCAGGAGCAGCAGGTCCTTACCGACGACCAGATCAAGACTCTAGCGGGATACACGATAGTGATCGAGAAGCACTACGGAAAGCCCATGGATACTGAGTGGGCGCTTGACGAGAGGACGAACCAACTTTGGATCGTCCAGGCTAGACCGGAGACGGTTTGGTCTTCCAAAGCGGCTGGAGCCAGGGAACAGAAAGCCGAAGCCGAGCAAGTAGGAGCAGGAGAAAGGGTTGTGCTCGTGAGCGGGCTTCCTGCCTCTCCCGGCATAGCTGCAGGGAAGGCACACGTTATACTAGATGTCAAGGACATAGACCAGTTCAAGGACGGGGAGATCCTCATCACGGAGATGACGGCCCCAGACTGGGTTCCTGCCATGAAGAAGGCAAAGGCCATAATCACAAACTCTGGAGGTATGACCTGCCACGCAGCCATCGTGTCCAGGGAGTTGGGTATTCCAAGCATTGTTGGTACAGCAAGCAGAGGAAAGCCAGCAACAGAGGTCATTAAGACGGGTGACGAGATAACGGTTGACGCCAAGAACGGCGTGGTCTACAAGGGCATACTCGAGGAAGCCAAGCCAGCCCAGGCGGCTGCTGGAGTTCCAGCAACCACTGCTGAGGTCGTGGAGAGCTACCCAATAACGGGTACCAAGATATACGTGAACCTCGGAGAGCCAGAGCTGGCGGAAAAAGTGTCCAAACTTCCAGCGGACGGAGTGGGCCTCATGAGGGAGGAATTCATATGGGCCTCTTCCATAGGTGAGCATCCCCTGTACCTCATCAAGACCGGTCATCCAGAAAAGGTCATCAATGGCTTGGCGGATGGCTTCCTGAAGGTGGCGCAGGCCTTCAGTCCTAGGCCAGTCGTGCTGAGGTTTTCTGACTTCAAGACCTCAGAGTACAGGGACTTGAAGGGCGGAGAGGAATTCGAGCCTCAGGAGCCGTCGCCCTTGCTTGGCTGGAGAGGGGCAAGCAGGTACTACGACCCCAAGTACATCGAGGGATTCAAGCTAGAGGTCCAGGCCGTCAAGAAGGTCAGAGAGGAGTACGGGCTCAAGAACCTCTGGGTCATGGTACCTTTCACCAGGACCGTCGAAGAACTCAAGAAGGTCGTGGAGATCATGGATTCTGAGGGTTTGAGGCGTGGCCCCGACTTCAAGGTTTGGCTCATGGCTGAGATCCCAAGCAACATAATACTGGCTGACAAGTTCGCCCAATTCGTGGACGGGTTCAGTGTCGGTTCCAACGACCTGACCATGCTGATACTGGGTACCGACAGGGATAACGGGACCGTTGGTTCCATATTTGATGAGAGAAACCTCGCTGTACTGCGCGCCATAAAGGAGCTGATTCGTGTCGCTCATCACTACGGAAAGACGGTGAGTGTCTGCGGGCAAGCGCCAAGCGTTTATCCTGAATTCACCAAGTTCTTGGTCGAGCAGGGTATCGACAGCGTTTCGGTGAACCCAGATGCGGTTGTCTCTACGAGGAAGAATGTGGCATCCTACGAGCAGAGGATATTGTTGGATGGCCTGACGAAGAAGGGTATGGCCGAGGATCCTGACCTGAACTGGGATCCTCTGGCCTGATCCCCAAATAAGCTTAAGTGATCTTTTTCATACATCTTGGGGGGGAAGACGAGGGAGGTCTTTGGCATAGCCTGCTTGGGGCTTTTGTTGGCAGCAGTCATGGTCAGCCCGCTCTTGGCATCTTCGGCCATGCCAGCATCAAGCGATGTGCCAGTCATAGATAGGCAGATCAAGCTCTCGTTCGTCTCGTTGAAGGTCAACTACGGAGATTACGTGGCCATGTTCGTATCGCCTCCTGTGATAAACGTGAGTGCGTATGCGAAGGCGCTGAACGTTTCAGAAACCTACGACATGCATGTGATAGAGGATTATCCCGGCTTCATGAATACGAGCACGTTGGTCGTGATGATCCCTCATGGCTCTGGAACATACGACCTAACGGTTTCCTTCTTCTCCAAAGGTCCCTTTGAGGTTCAGTACGGAGTGGTCACCTCAAACTATACCGCTTACCAGCATCTGGCAGCAGCTCCGTATTCCCTTGCCTCTGGGGTCTGGTTTCTGCCCGTGTTTGTGAGCAGCTATGCCGACAACGGCACCTTCTATAATGCCTCGGCCCAGGTGACTGTTCTGCCGAAATCTGGGAGCGGCTCGGGTGGATTGCCCATTCGCATACCTCCTTTTGTCCCTCTTCTGACATTGATGGTGATCTCAGTGCTTCTGGCTTACATCGATGTCTTTGCAGTCTATGACACCTACTGGAAGTCGAAGGCTGAGGAGGTCAGCAGGAAGCGGTGGGTTGGACTCGTATTGCTGGTTATATTCAGCGTTATCTTACTTTACATTTTGATGGTTGCCATGGGGGTGGTAATGCCTTGAGCAATGCGCCTGAGGATGAGGAGGAGTTCACGAATCTTTGGTGGTATAAGAGAAGGCTTGCCAGGAAGGTCTTCGCTCCCCTTCTCTACTTGTCGTCTTGGCAGTACAGATTCTTCAGATTTCTTCAAAAGACCCCTGAGGAGAGGAAGAAGCTGGTGGAGGCGAAGGCGAAGAAGATCAGGAAGCGTCCTGACTTTCCGTCTGTGAAGGCTGAAGATGTCATCGGTCGTGAGGCCGAGCTGGCCAAGGTCATGGTAGGCGTATATTACCACGTCTTCAGAGATCATGACCTCAGGAAGGCATCTCCAATACCTCCTCCAAAGATCTTCATCATAAAAGGTGAGTCGGGGGCCGGAAAGAGTTACTTCTGCGAGGCCATTCAGAGGGAGGCCTTTGAGGAAGGTCTGAAGCACGGTTTGATCATAAACTATCCGTCTTTGAAGCCCGAAGAGGTCTATAGTATGTGGTATGGTAGCAGCGCCCAGAGGTTGAGCCAGTTTTTTGACTCTGCGTTCTACCAGGCCAGCGTGGTTTTCATGGACGAGTTTCAAGCATTTGGAAGGAAGTTCCAGTCTTCTTCGGAAGTGGGCATGGAGGAGACGCGCGTTCAAACGGTGCTTCTGGAGAAGCTTGACGAGCTTCAGAAGAGGAACTACAGGACTGTTCTTCTCATAGCTACAAACGAGTACGAGTCGCTTACGGAAACTTTGAGAAGGAGGGGCATAGTTGGGGTCATAGACCTTGATGCCGTCATGAGCAAAGACGTGCTGGTTAAGATTGCAAAGAGAGAGGGGGAGAAGTACGGCATAGAGCTTTCCCCTGCAGCCATAGTGAATACTGTTGAGGAATCGCTGAGAGCAATGGGCGTCAGCTCAATAACTCCCGCCGATATAGTCAATGTGTTTCAGGTCGTCATCAACGCGAAGTCTGCTCCCATACAGGAAGGCTTCTTGGCAAAACTGGCCCACAGGGATTCGGAGGTTCAGATCCCTAAATTGTCATCGCTGGTGACGCTGGACGACTTCAGAGCTGCAGCGAGGAGAGTGAAATCGTATGCCTCTGCTGAAAAGACTGAGGCTGCTAAGAAGAGTGTCGTCAAGGTCAGACCCAGGGAGAGGTACGACGACGTGGGGGGACTTCATGGGATCAAGGATGAGATCATGAAAGAGATAGGCTTGGCCCTCAAGCCAGAGCTGGCCATAAAGGCTAACTACATCCCTCCGAAGGGTTATCTGTTTTACGGCCCTCCCGGCACGGGGAAAACGCTCATGGCAAGGGCCCTTGCGGGGGAAAACGATGTCTGGTTCTACAACATAAGTGGTCCCTCCATAATACAGGGCATGTACGGTGATCCCGAGAAGACCATCCGCGATATATTTGATGATGCCAGGAAGAATGCTCCCTCCATAATCTTCTTCGATGAGATGGACTCCGTGGCCCCCAAGAGGGGAACTCACGATCCCGTGATGGATAGGATCGTGTCCCAGCTCCTGACTGAGATCGATGGGTTCGTGCCCCTCACTGGAGTGGTTGTCATAGGTACTACCAACAGGATTGACGTGCTGGACCCGGCCTTGTTGGAGAGGTTCACAAAGCACTTTGAGTTCCCGTACCCGAGGAACAGGGAGGAGAAGAGAGAAATAGTGGAAATTCACCTCAGGAGCTATCAGAGCGCGTTGGAGCCTGGACTGACGGTGGACAGGATATTGGACGTGTTTGAAAAGAAGACTCTCTCTCCCAGAAAGATAGAGGACACCATCAATGATGCAAATAGGCTGCGTGCAAAGGAACTTGAGGCTATGTTTGAACTTGGACAAGCTGTGCAGCGCGGTGACGAGCAGGCCGTGAAGGATGTCAAGGCGATTTTCGCTCAAGACCTCAAGAGGGCCTCAGAGGTCCTTGGTTACGAGGTGAGCGAGAGTAGCGCGGAGAGGTTCTCCCAGCTGTCCCCGTCGGACTACCCGTTGAGGCTTTTTCACTTCGAGAAAGCCCTGGAAGCCGTTGAAGACGAGGGCGTGGAAGAGGCTCGCGACATGATAGAGTCAACCGTTAGGGCCGAGGTGCCAGAGGTCGGAAGGTCCTATGGCTTGGTGGCGCTCGGCGAGAACGCTCAGACGGGGCTTGTGAGCGTGATAGAGGTTGTCGTGAACCCAAAGGGCAGTGGGAAAGTTTACGTGGTGGGGAGCGAGGCCGGGGAGAGCATCAAGGCAAGTGCGGAGGACGCTTTCATCTACATCAATTCAATGTCAGACTGGAGCTACAGAAACTACGATGTATACGTTGAGCTCGTTACTCCAGCCAAAGGGATGGAGAAGCAACCAATGGGATTTGGCGTGTCAGTTCCTCCGGTCTCTGGCCCCTCCGCGGGTCTCGCCATAGGTATAGCCATGCTTTCGGCCTTCACTGGGATACCCGTCGACCCGGCTGTGGTGATAACGGGGGCATTGACAGCGAAGGGTGAGGTTTGGCCGGTTGGAGGGCTTGATTACAGGGGCAGCGGGAAAGTAGAAGCAGCCCTAAGGGACAAGTATGCCAAGAAGTTGGTCATACCGCGCTATAACTTTGAGAAGTTTGGCGACGTGGGCCTTGACAGATTGCTCAAGAGCAGGAACATAGAGGTGGTTCCGGTCAAGACGCTGATAGAGGCAGCAAGGGAAGCGCTGTTGGGTGTCCCCAAAGAGGGCCCACTCAAGGCCGTTCTGGAAAGGCAGGCAGTTGAGGTAGAGTGAAAGGTGCTTCGCTCGATCACCGTCAGGTTGAAGGGGCGGGTCCAGGGGGTGGGGTTCAGGTACTACGCGGAGGTAGCCGCAAGGCGCCGCTCCCTGGTCGGCTATGCCAAGAATGAAGACGATGGATCACTGGTCGTCTACGCTGAAGGCGAGGAGGAGAAGCTAGCTGGGTTTGTGGAGGAGCTTCTCGTTGGTCCTAGGCTTGCTCGCGTGGAAGGTCACTCGATCTCATGGGGCGAAGCAAGGGGTGGCTACGACGACTTTTACGTGTTCTGAAGCTTCCTCGCCAGGCAAGGGGACTTACCTGCTGTTCTTTATCGTCAAGCGCCCTGTGAGGCTGAGGTTAGGCCGCAGCAGAAGACGTCTCTATCTTGGGCAAGGTACGTACGTGTATGTTGGATCTGCGTTGGGATCTGGTGGCGCTAGGGCCAGGTTGAGAAGACATTTCTCCAAGGACAAGAGACCCTTTTGGGACATAGATCACTTGACGCTGGCGGTCTTGCCCTCTGGGTGCTTTCTCTTCAGACCTGAGATCGCAGAGAGTCAAGCGGCACTGCGGCTCTCGCGGGTTCTCCATCCTGTAGATTCCTTCGGAGCTGCTGACGATTTGTCATGCAAGACACATTTGTTTATGAGCGATGCCGGTCTAGCCGAGGTTCAGGAGGCATGCTTGCTCGTCCTTCGGGCCTCTCCTGGAGCAGGTTCTCCAATAAGTTCTCTAACTGCCTGAGTCTACGGAGCTGCGACCTAAGTGATTCCTTGTCGTCTGGGTTGCAGGTTGAGAGCATGGTCAAAACCTCCTCATCCAAGTTGCCCCAACCAAGGAACTGATACTCCTGAGTGAGAGCATAGTACCTCCTCGGTATTCCAGAGCTGCTTTTCTGAACCCATGAGCTGACTATCCCAGCTTCTTCTAGCTGGGCCAGGTGTCTGACTACAGCTTGCTGCCCAATCCTCAGCTCTGAAGTTATCTGACTCTGATACTTTGGTCCTGTGGAGAGAAAGAGCACTATCCTCCTTCTACTTTCGCTTAAAAAAATTTTACTCAGATTGTTCACCCTATGCCCAACCCTCACTCTATCTTGATCTCGTTGCCGGGTTTCTGCAGTGGTTGCTTGGGCTTCAGGGTTACCTCCAATACACCGTTGTTGTAAGTTGCTGTTGCGTTAGAGACGTCGAATGGAGTCTCAATGCGTATGTCGGCCTCGTAGCTCTTGTGCTCTCCTTCGGCCTCCACGTGAATGCTGTCCTCGGTGGCGCTGAGATGTATCTTATCCTTCGAGACCCCTGGCATCTCGACGTACACCTTGATCAGGTTGTTTTTCTTGTCTTCCATGACATCGTAGTAAGGCTCTATGGCTTTCGTCTCTAGGAGTCCTCTTCTCGATGGCTTCACGTTTCCGAATTGCTTGAACACTGGTTTTCCATCCGGGCCAATGCTCACGGAGAAACCGTATATGTAGGGCCCGAAGGAGAAATCCTCTCTTCTGATCTTTCCTTTGGCTTCATCAAATATGCTGTCTATCATCTCGTCCGTTTCATCGGAAAGCCTCTCCAGCTCGTCCATTATGTCGTCAAACCAATCCCGTCTTCTGTCAGTCATCTCAGGTCTATCACATATAGTGATATCCTTTATAAGCTTTTCTTATCAGCCGCACTTCTGAAGCGCTTTTATAGTACCGTTTGAAGTCATCATGAGTCCCGAGATACGTCGCGATTATCTCCTGGAGCGCTATGCCATATTTGCCCCGAGCAGGGGGAGAAGACCCTCTGACTTCAAGGTGGTTTCTGCCAGCGAGCAGGACAACAGCAGATGTCCTTTCTGTCCTGGAAAGGAAGATCAAACTCCCATGGCTACGTATGCGCTTCTTGAAGAGGATGGTGAGATAAAGGTAACGCGCGACGAAGAGGGGAAAGCCAGAGTTACTGGCTGGCTGGTGAGGGCGTTTCCCAATTTGTATCCCGCCTTTTCAAGTGAGCTCTCTCAGCTCACGGTCCCGCCTGAAGGAGTTCCTGTTCCAGAGTCGGCCTATGGCTATCATGAGGTCCTGGTGGAATCTCCAATTCACAACCAACACTTCTGGTTGGCACCCGAGCGGCAGACGCAGCTCGTGTTGAGGGCCGTGCTGGATAGGGTCGAGTCCTTTTCTAAGGACGACAAGGTGAGAGCCATAATGCCTTTCAGGAATCATGGCCGTGAGGCGGGTGCTTCGCTTAGTCACGCTCATACTCAAATAGTGGCTTCTTCTTTTGTCCCGCCCATTTTGGCGCAGGAAGATCAGGCTTTCTCGTCTGGACGCTCGCTGTCCTCGGTGGCGTCCGAGGAGGAGTTATCTGACCGTCACATTTATTCCAACGATCAGTACGTGGCGTTCGCCTCTTGGGCTGGAGTGACCCCCTATTCGTTCATGATCGTCCCAAGGCAACAATCCCCTACCCCAGTGGGGATCGACCTGAAGCCTCTTTCCGATGTGCTAAGGAAGACTCTGGGCGCCCTTCACGACATACTAAATGACCCCCCATTCAACTTGGTTTGGCATATCTCTCCCTTGCCTTGGAGCGAACACCCAAAATTTCACTGGCACATTGAGGTCTACCCCAAACTTTCGATTTGGGCAGGGTATGAGCTTGGGTCCGGTACGTATATAAACGTGGTCACGCCTGAAAGCGCGGCACAGTACTTAAAGGCTGCCGTTGAGAAGAGGTCATGAAGGCCGTCCTGACCGTGCTGATCATGCTTGCCTTGCTCGCAGGCGTGGCGCTATCGCAGACGGCACCTCCAGTGCTGTCTTCCTGCAACGTGACCGTCTTTTCCGACGGGACGGCTTTGGTGCAGCAGAGGTGGTACGTCCTCTCTAACCCGTCTTATATGCGCTTAAACGGTTCATCCAGCAGTTCTTTCATCCTCGTTTACGGCTTGAATGGGACTAAGGTCGCCGCTGCTCTTGCGTACAACTACACCGACGGAGGAATAAACTTGAATTCTCAAGGCTTTCTTAAGGTACAGGTACTGTTTACGAGTTCATCTATGACTTCCAAGAGCGGTCCTCTTTGGAGGATTTCATGGGACTACCCGGTTCCGACCTTGGTGACCATTCCTCAAGGGGCAGCTCTGGTGAACTGGTCAGCTACACCAGCCTCCATAGAAAACGTCAACGACTCTGTTTCCGTCCTCATGTCTTCTGGACCTGGCTGGCTCCAATACGTCTTGGCTACCAGCACAGGCTACGTCTATGGGAAGGTTAACGTGCCAGTCACCGTCCTGTTGGACGGCCGTCCTGTGGCCTCAGGCACGACGTTCAACCTCACGCTACCTGCTGGTAGCTACGTCATGGAGTTCAAGGCGACTGGCTACGTGACGCAGAACCAGACGGTGATCGTTCTTCCAGGTAGGGTTCAGGCGATCTCTATCACGATGAAGCAGCAGGCTTCACCTACGGGTGAGATGCTGGCACTGGGGGCACTGGTAATTGTCCTGATCGCGGGTCTTGCCTCTGCCTTTGCGCTTTGGAGAAGACCAAAGAAGGTCTCTGGCGAGCAGCCCCTTGACACGGAAGAAAAGATGATAGTCGAGTATCTGACGTCGCATGGAGGAAAGGCGTTTCAGTCAGAGCTCCTTAGCAATCTGCCCATACCGAAGACAACGCTCTGGAGAAACGTCATGTCGCTCAAGGAGAAGGGGGTGGTTGAGGTCGCTAAGGTCGGAGGGCAGAACTTGGTGACACTCAAGGACTTCAATAAAAGCTGACGCTGTTTACGCCCCTTACTGACCTCACTTCGTAGAGAAGCTCCGAAGGAGGCCTTCCATCGACGACCAATATGAGCTTGGGATCGGGCACCAGTTGCGGATCGTCTACTATGGCCTGCCGGATGTTTAGACCCCTGGAGGCCACCGCGTTTGCAACGCCAGCCAGTATTCCCGGACGGTTTGCATCATCTGGAGTTATCTCGATGACGGTCCATCCAAGGCTCTTTGCTACCTTGCTGAGGTTGCTCCCGCCTGGCTCCAAGTTGGCAAATATTTCCTTGAGCCTTTTGTCCTCCTCTATCATCCGAACGGTGCTGACAACCGTTCTTCTGTCCACGTCCGCGACCGCGGCGATCTTGGAAGCTGGGATTTCGATCTCACCGCAGTAAATTTTTCCTTCCTTTATCTTCAAGCCGTGCCTGATGAATATCTTGGCTATCTCCACCCTCTCCTGCTGATGCTCTAGATTGGAAGATATGAGGCTCCACACGGGGGAGCCATTGCGTCCGCATAAAAGCCCTGCGCCCTGAAGGAAGAGAGAACTCTTATATACGGTGAGCTTATCCCTTTGATATGCGCGCCTTTGGCGAGATGGTGGGATGAGCTTGAGTTCGCAGGCTTACAGGCATGTGGTCAGGTTGCTGGGATTTGACCTCCCAGGCGATGTGAGGGCACCTTATGCTCTCTCTCGCATCAGAGGGCTTAGCATAAACACGGCCACCGTGCTTTGTCGGCAGATGGGCATCGACGTCAACAAGAGGCTGGGGGAGGTGGAAGAAGACAAGCTTGAGGCCATAGAGAAGTTGCTGAGAGACAAAAGGCATCAGGCCTTCCCCTCCTGGTTCAGGAATAGAAAAGACGATCCCCTCGAGCCAGACAGCGTCCATCTAGCTGGTTCTGAACTCCTTGCAGGTGTAAGGGAGGACGTTGAGCTTTTGAAGAGGATAAGGTGCTGGCGTGGAGTCAGGCATTCCTTGGGCCTCAAGGTCCGCGGCCAGAGGAGCAGGGTCACTGGGAGGTTTGGCCGTTCAGTAGGCGTGTCCAAGGGGAGGGCGGCCGCCGCTCAAGCTGCGGCTAAGCCGGCCGAAGGTGCCTCAGAGGAGGCGAAGCGAAGATGGGAGATATCCGGCGTCCTAGGAAGAAGTGGAGAGGTCCTACGAATCCTTGGATCAGTTCCGCATTGGGTGACGAGATGAGGCTACTTGGTAAGTACGGCCTGAGAAACAAGAGGGAGCTTTACGTGGCTGCAGCTGTGGCTAGAAAGTACAGGAGGATGGAGAGATCTTTCTTCGCCCTTCCGCCAGAAGAAAGGACGGCAAGAGAATCTGAGTTGATAAAGAGACTCTACGAAGCGGGATACCTCTCGTCCCCAGAGGGGACATCCGACGCGGTGCTTTCGATGGGGGTCGAAGCGGTGTTGGAACGCCGGTTGCAGTCGCTTGTGGCGAACAAACTTGGCATATCGCAACATGCAGCTCGGCAATTGGTCGTTCACGGTCATGTCCGGGTAAACGGCAGAAGACTTAGGTCGCCTGGGGCGCTGATAAACAGGGGAGACGAGGGCGGAATACAGGTAGACGTTTTGACCGTTGCCTCGTCTGAGCATCAGGGTCAGTCTGGAGCTGAGGTGAAGCAACGGTGAGCGATCAGCTGAACTGGGGCATAGCCTGGATATACAGTTCTTTCAGCAACACCCTGATTTATATAACTGACATAACGGGAAGAGAGCTGATTGCCAAGAAGTCAGGAGGAGAGGTGGTCAAGGCAGATAGGGAGAAGCCTTCTCCTTATGCCGCGACTCAAGCCGCCATACTGGCAGCGAGAGAGGCCAAGGAGAAGGGGATAAATGCCCTGAAAGTCTATGTCAGGGCGCCTGGGGGCCATGGCAGCAAGACTCCAGGACCCGGGGCCCAGGCAGCCATAAGGGCTCTTTCTAGAGAGGGTTTCTTCATAGGTCTTACGGAAGACATAACTCCAATTCCACACGACACCACGAGGAGACCAGGGGGTAGGAGAGGTAGAAGAGTATGAGTTCAGTCCCCAAGCTATCCCTTATAAAGAGGGATGGGCAGGTTTATTCTTTCCTTCTAGAAGGGGTAGATGATGCGCTTGCGAACGCTATCAGGAGGGTGCTGCTGGCCCATGTACCGACGCTCGCTGTGGACGACGCCATCTTTCACAAAAATACGACGTCTTTTTATCGGGAGTACATAGCTCATCGGCTCTCTTTAGTGCCCCTCCGGACGGAAATGAGCCCTCAGGAACTTGTGAAAAACTACTACGAACCAACTGCTCAGGCGCTGTTGCAGTTCAAAGCATCAGAGGAAGGATTAAAGGAGGGGAAAAAGGTAGTCTATGCCTCGGAGCTGAAGTTCGAAGCAGACGGCAGCGTGGCTACGCCTCACCCGAAGATTCCGATCCTTGAACTTAGCAGTGGGCAGTCCGTGGAGATTGAGCTCACGGCGAAGATGGGCACGGGTAGGCAGCATGCAAAGTGGCAGCCAGTGAGCGCGTGCACGTCATCTCCCTATCCAATCATAGAGATATCCGGCGATTGCGGTGATGACTGCTCCAAGTGCGCTGAAGCTTGTCCCACCGGGGCGTTGGGATTAAAGGACGGAAGTTTGGTAGTTGTGGATCCTCTTTCCTGTACTCTTTGCGGTGCATGCGTGGAGGCCTGCCCAAGTATGATCTCAGTGCGTGGAGATGAAAATCGTCACGTGATATCCTTTGAGCTTAACGGGCAGATGGATGCCAAGACGCTTATGGCCACCGCTTTAGAAATACTCAATAGGGAGCTCCTTAATATATCATCTCAATTGGAGGCGCTTGCCCATGAGAAGAAGTCCGACGAATCCAGAAGTAATTGATGCGATGAGGCAGCTTTACGCTCAAGAGAGCGACATGCTGAAAGCTCTCGCTGAGCAGTTGAACAAAGGCTCTGCAATTAGGGTATGCGTGAATGTGGGTAAGCTGGCCAAGGTTTACGGCGATGCAAAGGGCGTAGCCGTGCCTGGCAAGGTGCTTGCCGGTGGCAAGGTCAGCATACCAATGGTGGTGGCTGCCGCATCTTTTTCTGATGCAGCCAAGAAGAAGATAGAGGCGGCAGGGGGAAAGTGCATGAAGCTATCCCAGTTGGCAGCTTTGGGCACGCCTTCTGGCTGGAAGATAGTCAAGCGATGGTGATGATAGTGAAAACGTCTGTGGAGTTTGTACCCGACGTGGTATATGACGCAGCCGGTGCCGTTGAGGGAAGGTTGGCCTCGATTGTGGCAAAGTCCCTAATGGAGGGGAAGAAGGTAGCCGTGGTGAACGTCGAGCAGGCCGTCATCTCCAAGCCGATTGACTCGGTTGTCAAGTGGCTGGAACCTTGGTATAGCATGCGCACTTGGATCAATCCGAGGAGGCACAGTCCCAAGAAGTATGTCACTCCCGAGGGCTATTTCAGGACATCTGTCAGGAACATGCTCCCGGTATCACAAATGAAGGGTAGGGAAGCTTACTCGCGCCTCAGGGTGTATGCTGGTTCGCCCGCTGGGCTAAGACAAGAGCTGGAAAAGCCAGACTCAGTCCGGTACAAGGGTAAAGCTGGCCACTTTACCACGCTTGCCCAACTGGCTGGCTATTACAGAAACTGGCGGTCAGAGGTCTTCGTTGTAAAGGGCGAGTAGAAATGAGCCAGAGTTCGCAGTTCTCTTCGCCTGCCGTGGTTGCGTCGGGCAAGAGGAAGAAGGCAGTTGCCAAGGCGGTCGTGAGGGCGGGGGAGGGCAGAATCACGTTCAACGGGTATCCCATCGAGTTGCATCCCAACCTCAGGGTGAGAGCTCAGCTGGAAGTGTTCAGGCAGGCAACTGTTCCATTCTCTCAGAAGGTAGACGTGGAGCTCGCTGCAAGCGGAGGAGGCTACATGGGTCAGTACCAAGCATCCATATATGCCATGTCAAGGGCAATGTACAAGTTCTTTGGACAGGACGATCAGCTCAAGAAAGTACTTCTCGAGTTCGATCCGCACGCACTGAGCGGTGATCCAAGAGAAAAGGAGCCCAAGAAGTACGGGGGTAAGGGAGCTCGCAGGAGGTTCCAGAAGTCCTACAGGTGAGCGATTTGCTGTTCCCGGTCAGATGCTTCACGTGCGGGGCGGTCATTGGAGATAGATGGGAGGAGTATGAGGAACTTTTGAGAAAAGGAGAAGAGCCCAAGGAAGCCCTCGACAAGATGGGCATAAAGAGGTACTGTTGCCGCAGGATGTTTATGACTTACTTCGACCTCGCCGGAATGGTGATGGAGTACTCAGAGCAGGGCGAGGCTCAGCCTTAAACATGGGTGAGTGAAACCAACCATGTCTTCCGACGAAATGCAGAACGTTGCCGAGCTTCTGGTACCTCAGGAAGTGTATATGCTGAGCGGTATCCACATAGGAACAGAGGCAGAGGTAAAGGCAATGCGGGAGTTCGTCTACAAGGTTAGGGATGACGGAATACATATATTCGATCTGAAGAAGATAGACGAGCGGATCAGGCTTGCGGGCAAGATGCTCTCCAGGTACGACCCCTCTGGAATATTGGCAGTGGCAACATCCAGGTTTGCCTATACTCCAGTGCAGCGGTTCGGGCAATTCACGGGGGCAACCTCCTTCATACAGAGATTTACCCCCGGGCTTCTAACAAATCCAAATCTTCCGGGTTACATGGAGCCGCAAGTGATCTTGCTTTCTAACACGGAAGGAGGAGCTCAGGTCGTGGCCGAAGCGGCGCTTGCTGGCATACCTCTTGTTGCTCTTTGTGATAGCAACAGTCCCGTGGAATACGTGGACTTGGTAATTCCTATGAACAACAGGAGCAGGAGGTCCTTGGCGCTAGCGTATTGGTTGATGGCAAGGCAGGTGCTGAGGGAGAGAGGTCAGATAGGTGCTCGCGACGATCTTCCGGTGCCTGTTGAAGACTTTGAGGTAACGCAAGAAGAAGGTGAGCAGTGAGTGGCTGCCCCGGCGAAGACCGGGGTCGTCATAAAGCTAGGAGGAAGTGTCATAACCGAAAAGGCCAAGCCCTTCACTGTTAGGAAAGGCGTTCTAGAGAGGCTTTCCGCGGAGATAGGTGAGATTTGGCAGGCAGGAAATTGGATTGTCGTCGTGCACGGGGGCGGATCTTTTGGGCATCCAGTGGCATCTCGTTACTCGCTTCATGTGGGGAAGTCATCTGGGTCCCCTCCCATGGCGATCTCCATGGTGGAGGACGCGATGCGGGAGCTGAATCGCGAAGTCGTATCTCACCTTGTCAAAGCTGGCATACCTGCAGTTGGGCTGCAGACCTTGGGGGTGGCACATACCTCAGGAGGAAGGCTTGATTGGCTGAACCTGTCAGTCTACGAGAGCCTGGTCTCCTTTGGAGTTGTCCCTGTTTCCTATGGAAGCTTGGTGATGGATTCATCTTTGGGTTACTGTATACTGTCTGGGGATGATCTTGCGGTCCAAATCGCGGTCGGGCTTTCGGCCAAGAAGCTGATCTTTGCGACGGACGTGGAGGGCGTTTATTCAGCTGACCCAAGATCGGAGTCCGCTGCTGTCCTGCTTCCGAGGGTGAGCTTGAGTAGAGATTTCATTGCCTTTGGAAGCGCGTCGAATGATGTCACTGGAGGAATGAAGAAAAAGGTCCTGTCGACAGGGCCTGCGGTGCAGGCAGGTGTGGAGGTCAGGATAGTAAATGGCATGAGGGAAGATGTCCTCAAACAAGCTGCTTTCGGCAAGCCACTGGGGACTGAGATAGTTCTCTGATTGCTCTTGCAAACATTTATAACGAGATGCTTGGTGGCCCAGCGATGGGTATAAGCGACAGAAAGAACGACCACGTCAGGATAGCCCTAAGCGGAGAAGCTGTTTCGTCTAGGTTTCGGGATCACTTCGATCAGGTCAGGCTGTTGCATGAAGCTCTCCCCTCTTTTTCTCTGGAGAGCATCCATCTGGAGACGGAGTTTGCCAGCAAGAAGCTCAAGGCCCCCCTGATCGTTGGTGCAATGACGGGAGGAATGCCAGGCAGCGAGGTCATAAACGGGAACATAGCTGAGGCTGTGCAAGAGCTGGGGTTGGGCATGGGTGTTGGCAGCGAGAGGCCAGCTATCGAGAGGCCGGCTATGGCCTACACGTTCTCGGTGGTGAGACGCAAGGCTCCTGACGCCCTTGTGCTTGCGAACTTGGGGGCAGCCAATCTGAAAAAGATGGGCATCAAGAATATCAGGCAGGCCGTGGAGATGGTGGGGGCCGACGCCTTGGAGGTGCACCTAAACATGGTGCAGGAGCTTCTTCAGCCTGAAGGAGAACCAAGCTTTGAAGGAGTTGAGGATGCGCTTGATGGAATCTCAGACGAGATCGGGGTACCTCTGCTTGTGAAAGAGACTGGAAGCGGCATAAGCGCAGAGACGGCGAAGCGTCTGGACAAGAGAAAGATCTATGGTTTTGACGTGGGGGGAGCTGGAGGTACGTCCTTCGCCATCATAGAGTCCAAGAGAAGGAGAGACGAGCTGGGGTACCCTTTTTATGATTGGGGCATACCTACTGCCATATCCATCATGGAGGTCAGATCTGTCAGCGGCAAACGCTTGGTCGCAAGCGGGGGGCTTAGGAACGGAGTCGACTTGGCGAAGTCCTTGGTACTGGGGGCTGATCTTGGATCCATGGCTGGGGCTGTACTACCATTCGCTGTAAAGTCAGGGGAATCCGTCAAGCTCTTCTTGGATGTTGTGGAGCGCCAGCTCAAGATGACCATGCTTCTCACGGGAGCCCGGGATGTGGAGTCGCTTAGGAAGGTGCCGTACTTGCTTCTGGGAGAGTTGCTTTCCTTGGCGCAACAGAGAGGCCTTTATCCCACTTCGACCGTTTCTCAGAGGGGCTAAGTGTTGAATACTAATCCATCGAACGGAGGCCTTTTGGATCAGGTACTCTTGGAGGTCGAAGAAGAGATAGCCCGCGACTTGGACAGAGAGCCTCGCAAGCTGTTTGATGCGGCTTTTTACATGATCTCCAAGGGAGGTAAGAGGTTGAGGCCCAGGCTTTTGGTCGCCTTTGCTCTAATGTTCTCGGGAGAAAGGGAAAGGATGGTGAATGCGGCAGCCTCTGTCGAGATGCTTCATAACTTCACGCTCATTCACGATGACATAATGGACCGCGACGAGCTGCGGCATGGCGTGCCGACAACTCACGTGGAATACGGCGAACCCATGGCCATACTGGCAGGCGATTTGCTTCAAGCAGAATCTGGAAGAGAGATGGCTCTGGCTGCGGTTGGAATGCCCAGCAAGAGGGCCGTAACGCTCATGAACAGGCACTCAGCAGTTACAACTGAGATCGCCAGGGGTCAAGCCATGGACATGGCCTTTGAGGGTCTGGATTACTCTGAGGTCGGTATAAGGGATTATTATAACATGATCGCTTTGAAGACAGCTGTACTCTTCCAGCACTCCTGTTGGGTTGGTGCCTACCTTGCGGGTGCTCGGGCCCTGGAGGCCCAAAAAGCTGCGAGGTTTGGCTGGAATCTGGGCATGGCCTTCCAGATGGCGGATGACATGCTTGGCATAAAGGGCGATCCAAAGGTCACGGGAAAGCCCTCGGGAAGCGACGTCAGAAATGGAAAGAAGACCATGCCGATACTTCTTGCGATCAGGGGCGCTGGCAAGGGAAGGGCGCGTCTCCTCGCTCTGTTGAGGCAACGGGACCCGCAGGCGATCCCGTTGCTCGAGGAGTTCGGCGGTATCCAGCGCACTATGTCGGTCATGGAACGCTTCAAGTCCCGTGCGGAAGCCGAGCTCTCGAGTTTCCATGAGAGTCCAGAAAAACAGGAATTGCTTTCTTTGCTGGAAAGGTCTGTCTTCAGGGAGAAATAGGGGGTGAAGGCAGTGTCGACAGATCAAAACCTCGAAGATGAGGCATCTTACTATGCTGCCTTGAACGCGACTAAGCATGGAAGGGCGATGGTGTCACCTGTGGTTAGTTCCCTTTTTGCCTCGCATCCAGAGCTGAGGTCTAATCCGTCTAAGGCAGCTGAGGTAGCGGTCAAAGCAGTGACGGCAGTGAACAACATGGAACCCTCCGCAATAGCTGCTTTGGTGAGGTCCCTAGAAGCCCGCTACTCCAAGAGAGAGGAGAAGGTCCAAGAGGCAAGGACGCTTCCCCCGCTTCCTGACGCCTCTGCTGGTCAAGTGATCACTAGATTTGCTCCGAACCCTGACGCTCCCATACACCTTGGCAACGCCAGGGCCCTCGTGCTATCGGCAGAATACGCCAAGATGTACAGAGGAAAGTTCATCTTACGCTTTGAGGATACTGATCCTCATGTCAAACCTCCTCTTCCTGAAGCCTATGACTGGATTCGTCAAGACGTGGAGTGGCTGGGGTATAGGCCTGACACGGAGTGGGTTCAGTCTCAACACCTCGATAACTACTACGATGTCATAAGGCACCTGATAGAGGTAGGTTCTGCTTATGTATGTACCTGTTCGGCTGAAGATTTTAGGAAGAAAAGAGTCGCTGGAGCCGCATGCCCGCACAGGGAACAACCTGCTGAGCGGTCCTTGACTCTCTTCGAGGATATGGTTTCAGGAAAACTGAGCGAAGGGCAGGCCGTTGTTCGCCTCAAAACAAGCATGAGTCTCCCCAACCCAGCTCTGAGAGATTTTCCGCTTGCCCGCATAGTGGATCCTGTGCGGCATCCGCACCCCATGCTGAAGGAAAAGAGGTGGGTCTTTCCGTTGTACAACTTGAGTGCATCTGTAGATGATCATCTGTTGGGAGTTACGCACGTTCTGCGGGGGAAGGAGCATCTGGCCAATGAGGTTGCTCAAGGCTACATATACGCTGCCATGGGCTGGAAGCAGCCGATCTCGGTAGAGCACGGGAGGCTTAGGCTAGAGGGTATTCCTCTGAGCAAGAGCGAGATCAAAAAGGGTCTACAAGGGGGAGATTACGTGGGTTGGGATGATCCCCGGTTGGGCACGCTCATGGCCTTGCGCAGGAGAGGATTTTCCCCTAGATCCATAGTAGATCTGATACTGGAGGTCGGACCGAAGCCGACGGACGCTGTGATAAGCTGGGAAAATCTCTATGCCATAAACAGGAAGTACTTGGAGCCCGTATCGCACAGGTACTTTGTCGTGAGGGAGCCAGTCTGCCTGCAAGTCGACGGTCTGGAGAATAGGCAAGTCCAGCTACCGTTGCATCCTGATCACCCCGAGATGGGGTTTCGGGAAATCATCGTAAGAGGAAGCGTGTGCGTTGAGAAAGAGGATCTGCCTCAGAAGGGGGGTTTGCTGAGGCTGATGGAGCTAGCTACGATCGAGTATGCTGGGGATGGACACGCCGTCCTGCGCGAAATGGGAGCAGAAGAAGCCGTCAGGCTTGGGATCAAGCGCATTCAGTGGGTTCCCTCGGACCCGGTGAAGATCAAGGTGGTGACCGCAGAGAGCTCGCTGAGTTGCGTGGGCGAACCTGGGATCTTGACAGAGCCCGTGGGAGCTACGGTTCAAATGGTGAGGTGGGGCTTTGCCAGGGTAGACTCTAGGGAGCCTGAGTTCACACTTTACTTTGCGCATAGGTGATGCCAGAAAGGGTTATTAGTCCCCGCCTTGCTTTGGCACATTGCTCCCAAATACATTGGCTTATGACGTGTTTTTGGAGCTCTACAAGGATCACTACCTTGGCAAAGTCAGCGTCGACATCGGCGATGAGGTTGGGCGCGTCCGCCTAGATGCCGTGGGCATGGATGTGCTGTCGGTCCGGCGGGACGGGAAAGAGCAGGCCTTCTCCTATGACGGCAAGCATCTTGAGGTTGGGGGAAATGGAGGGAGCTTAGAGGTATCCTTCAAGCGCCACATAGGCAATTCCTTGATGGGCTTGTACAGGGCAGATTACATCGAGGACGGGAAAGAACACTACGTGCTTTCGACTCAACTGGAGCCCAATGGCGCCAGGATGGTCTTTCCTTGCTTTGACGTGCCAAATCGCAAGGCCCGCTTTAGGCTGAAGCTGCGCGTGCCCGCAGGACTTGAAGCGATCTCAAACATGCCAGCTGTGGACGTCAGAGAAGAGGGAAGTACGAAGCTGGTGACCTTCGCCGAAACGCCTCCAATGTCCACCTACTTGCTTTACGTGGGTGCGGGGGATTTCACGTACCTGAAAGGCAGATACCGGGATGTGGATCTATCTGTGGTTGCCTATGGGGGAAGGGCGGAGAGGGGGGCTTTTGCTCTAGACGTGGCTGCAAGGGCTCTGGAGGTCTATGAGGAGTACTTTGGAGTTCCATACATGCTTCCCAAGCTGGATCTCATAGCCGTGCCGGAGTTCGCCATGGGGGCCATGGAAAATTGGGGTGCCATAACCTTCAGGGAACAGTCCCTCTTGCTCGAGGAAGGCTCGGGAGAGGCGGCCAGGAGGAGAGTAGCATCCACACTGGTTCATGAGTTGGCTCATCAGTGGTTTGGTGATCTTGTGACGATGAATTGGTGGGATGACCTTTGGCTTAACGAGAGCTTTGCCACGTTTCTGAGCTATAAGGTGCTAGATCGGCTGTTCCCAAGCTGGGACATGTGGAGCGACTTTTTGTCGTCAGAGACCTCTGAGTCATTGGCAGAGGATTCCCTTCGTTCCACGCATCCAATTCACGTGAACGTAGTAGATGAAGACGAGATAGAGCAGATATTCGACTCCATAAGCTATGGCAAAGGTGCCAGCGTGCTGCGCATGATAGAGGCCTACGTCGGAGAAGATGCTTTCAAGCGCGGTCTTAACGTCTACCTGAAGGAGCACTCTTACTCAAACGCCAGCGCTTCTGATCTTTGGAATTCACTGGAAGCTACCTCGAAAAAACCTGTTTCAAAAATCATGTCCGCTTGGGTAGAAAGGCCTGGCCATCCCGTGCTAGAGATCAGAAGCGAGGGGTCTGGCATCGCCCTTTCGCAACGCAGGTTCTCTTATCTGGGAGATTTGGCTGCAACTTGGCCTGTGCCGGTCAGTTACTGTTCCTCTGGGGGATCAGCGGAATTGCTCCTTGAGGAACCCTCGCGGGAATTGCCGGTCTCTCGTCCCCTCAAGTTGAACTGCGATGGGGTTGGATACTATAGGGTCAGCTATGAAAACTGGGATGAAGCCTTCGGCTCATGCAAAACCAGGAATGACGTCTGGAACGTACTTGTAGACGCTTATGCTCGGCTTCTGGCTGGTGGTCTGGAGGCAAGCCAGTATCTGTCTCTTCTGTCCAAGCTAAGGCTCAAGAAAGATCAGCTGATATTCCTAGAGGCATCTGGTCAGATCGCGTCTCTCTACCCATTGTCTCACTCTGCCTTCTCGTCAGAGATGAAGGAGTTCCACAGTGCCCAGCTGAGTATCTGGTCCTCAGAGAAGGGAGAGAACGCGTCATTTTTAGCTGCCCTAGCTGCGCGCAGACTGGCGCTGGTGGATGCAGACTTCGGAAGGTCGCTTGTCGAGCGCCCATTTGGGACACTTGATGGTGACATGAGATATGCAGCAGCCCTTTCCTTGGCCCTTTATTCTGACGATCCCTTCGAGAGATTGAGAGAGATGTACGCTCGCTCTGGAGCTGATGACCGGGTTAAGTTGCTCTATGGCATGACCCAGATCCGTTCCAGAGAAGCCCTTGAGAGGGCGCTTCAGTTCTTCAAGTCTTCTGATGTGAGGAGACAGGATCTCGTGCAGATCGCGTCTGCTTCGACAAACCCAAACGGGGACCTCGTGTGGAACTGGTTTACCGACAACTTCCAGTGGTTGAGGGAGGTCTTTCAAGGAAGTGGAATTCTGCCCAGGCTGATATCGAGGATGGTACCTTACATTGGGTTAGGAAGGGAAGATCAGGTCAAGCGCTTCTTCCAGGAGATTCAGGCTCCAGAGGCAAGCATGGGTATAAGGTCTGGTCTTGAGATGCTTGAGGTCTACTCGAGGCTTAAGTTGTCCTTGGCTGCAGCTGGCTCACGCTTATAAACCCCGAAAGAAAACCAGTGGGTGGATGATCGTGAGTAAACCCGTGTTCGTGAAGTTCGAGACACCGGCAGACCTGTCCGATCGCGCTCTTGAGGCGATCAGGCGGTCTAGAGACAAGGGCAAGGTAAAAAAAGGCACTAACGAGGTAACCAAGGTTGTGGAGAGGGGCAAGGCGCTTCTTGTGGTCATCGCGGAAGACGTGCAGCCTCCAGAGGTGGTGGCTCATCTCCCGCTGCTTTGCGATGAGAAGAAGGTGCCATACCTTTACGTAAAGTCAAAGAAATCCTTGGGTGAAGCCGTGGGACTTGAAGTGCCAACTGCCGCGGCAGCCATCGTGGACGGTGGTGACGCTGCCTCTCTGGTCCAGGAAGTTGCCGAGAAGGCAGCCTCCCTAAAGGGGCAAAAACGAGCCGAGGCTGGGTTGAACTTTGAGCGAGGAGGCAGTCACGCCAGCCGTCGTGGTCCAGATAATGGGCCGTACTGGCTTCACTGGCGAGGTGACCCAAGTCAGGATGCGCGTGTTGGAAGGTCGCGACAAAGGAAGGGTACTCACCAGAAATGTGCTTGGTGCCGTGAGGCTGGGCGACATACTTCTGCTCAAGGATACCGAGAAAGAGGCAAGGAAGCTCAACGCGAAGAAGCGAGGTGTTTTTGTTGAGGAAATTTACCTGTTCCTTTTGCGGTCTGCCCATCAGACCTGGTACTGGGATGACGTATGTCTTGAACGATGGGACGGTATTGCACTTCTGCTCTTCTAAGTGCAAGAAAAATGCGCTCAAGCTGCATCGGAGCCCGAAGAGGGTTAGGTGGGTCGTCAGGAATCCCGCCTCTAGGCCAGCCACTAAGCCCCGCAGCTCTAGACTCGAGACCAAGGGCAAGCAGGAGGCTTCCTTGAAGGTAAAGCAGGGCGAGGGTGAAGGATCCGCCGCGGAGACCTCACCGGAGCAGGGGTCCTCGAATGAAGTTCGTGGCAGGACTTCCGGTCGCAGGACAAAAGGAGGCCAGAGCAGTGAGCGCTCCCAGCAGTGACGTGGAAGAGACGTTTGTCATGGTCAAGCCAGATGGAGTAAAAAGAGGGTTGACCGGGGAGATCGTGGCTCGGCTGGAGAAGAAGGGTCTTGAGATAGTTAAGATGGAGAAGATACTCATGGATAGGAAACAGGCAGAAGAGCTTTACTCTCCCCATCTGGGCAAACCGTTTTACGCTTCCTTGGTTGCCTTCGTGACGTCTGGCCCCGTCGTGGTGATGAAAGTCAGAGGGAGGAAGGCGGTGTCGGCCGTCAGGCTCCTTGTTGGCAGTACCGACTCTGCGACTGCTTCTCCCGGAACCATAAGGGGAGACTTCAGTCTTGACCTGCAGGAGAACGTGGTCCATGCCTCCTCGAGTTTGGAAGATGCCAAGAGAGAGCTCTCTGTTTTCTTCAAGGCCTAGGAGGTGATCATGATAAGACAACCAATAGTGGTGGTCTTGGGGCACGTGGACTCCGGCAAGACCACGTTGCTTGATAAGATCAGGGGAACAGCTCTTCAGCTCCGTGAGGCTGGGGGCATGATCCGAAACCATTCGTCGGATGCCAGACTCAGCACATCGGGGCTAGCTTCATCCCAAGCAGTGTGATAGCCGGCATCGCCGGGGATCTGATGAAGAGATACAAGTTCAGTCTAGCCTTTCCCGGACTTCTCTTCATAGATACGCCAGGACATGAGGTCTTCATGAACCTCAGGAAAAGAGGAGGATCCATAGCCGACTTTGCGGTGCTCGTGGTGGATGCCGTCAAGGGATTCGAACCTCAGACCGACGAAGGTGTAGATATACTCGTGGAGAGAAAGACGCCTTTTTTGGTAGCGCTGAACAAGATAGATCGCATAGCTGGATGGCGGAGTTCTCCTCAAGAGACATCTCCCATTCCGTTCACAAGTTCCTACGCAACTCAGGCAGAAGACGTGAAGAGAAGGCTGGATTCCGTGGTCTACTCCACATCTGCCTCACTCGCCAGGCACGGCCTTTCTGCCGACCTCTTCTCTAGGGTGAGCGACTTTTCCCGGACAGTGGCCATAGTTCCTGTCAGCGCGCTTACTGGGGAGGGTATCCCAGAGCTTTTGGTCCTGACCGCTGGTCTGACTCAGAAGTACATGGGAGAAAGGCTGGCAGCAAGGTCAAGGGTGGGAGAGAAGGGAAGAGGAGTTGTCTTGGAACTGAAGGAGGAAAGAGGGCTTGGTACCGTGTTGGACGTTCTGCTTTACCAGGGCGAGATGAGGAAGGGTGACCTGTTGTTGACGCAGGGCATGGAAGGTCCGCTTTCTGGCCGTGCAAGGAACCTCTTCGTGCCAGCACCTCTTGTTGATACCCGCTTTCAAGGAGGGCTCGTGGAGACAGAGAAGGTTGAGGCTGCAAGCGGCGTAAGGGTCATGCCAGAGGAGGCCTTGAAGTCGACAGTACCTGGTTCACCAGTCATAGTTGTGGACGAGTCAAAGGGGCAGGAAGTCATTTCGGCTGCACTCTCTGAGCTAAAAGAAGAGACGAGCGTTGCTTTCGTTTCCGACCAATCTGGCATAGTGGTCAAGGCTGATACCTTTGGTACGCTTGAAGCAGTGGTCTCTGCGATGAGAAAACGGGGACTTCCAGTGCGGTCGGCGTCAATTGGCGAGGTCTCAAAGAAGGACGTGGTCGAGGCGTCAGCGGTTGCATCAAGAGATCCCGTTCACGGGATGATAGCAGCGTTCAACGTCAGGGTCACGCCCGATGCGCAAGCTGAGGCGGCAACGAAGGGAATATCTGTGGTGACGGCGTCTCTCATATATCAGCTTCTTGACCAAGTCCTCCAAGAAGCCAGCAGGCGGGAACAACAGGCTAGGTCCGCCGAGTTATCTCGCCTCAAGCGGCCGGTTGAGATACGGCTGCTACCTCAGTACGTGTTCAGACGCAGTTCACCCGTGGTTGTCGGGATGAGGGTGCTCGGAGGTACCCTATATCCCCAAAGGTCTCTCATAGATTCGTCAGGAAGCAAGGTTGGCGAGGTACTTCAGCTGCAGGACAGGGGAAAGACTCTGGACCATGCCAGCGAAGGCGATGAGGTGGCCATGTCCTTGAAGACGCAGTTCACGCTTGGTCGCCAGATAGCCGAGGACGCCGTGTTGCTCGGGGACATGGACGAAGACGAGGCAACCAAGCTCTGGCAGAAGTACAAGGATGAGCTTACGGAAGGAGAAAAGAGGGTACTGATGGACCTGGTTAGAGTAAAGCGTAAAAGCGACCCCACTTGGGCGATGACCATTGCCCGAGTTCAAACTGAACGTGTCAGATGAGAGCGGGAAAACCAAGTCCGTGAAGGCAGAGGGAGCTCTTGCCAATAACTTGATCGGTCTACGGGTCGGGGACGAGATACCTGGAGATGCCCTTGATTTCAAGGGCGCGACCTTGAAGATAACAGGAGGAAGCGACAAGAGCGGCTTTCCCATGCTTGCTTGGCTTCCCGGAGGAGGGAAGAAGGAGATATACGTCAAGAAGGGAAGCACGAGGGAGAAAAAGTGGTTCAGAGGCAGCGTCATCACCGAAGACATAGTTCAGATAAACATGAAGGTCGTTTCTCAGCGGTCCAATTCCGAGGAGCAACAAGAACAAAAAGCTGAGGCAAGGTGAGTTTCCAGAAGGAAAAGGGCCAAAGCCAGGCCCAAGGAACGCGGGAAGGTCTGATGGAAGCACCGATCATAAACGTCGGAGTGGTGGGCCATGTTGACCACGGAAAGACCACGCTGGTCAAGGCCCTAACTGGTCTTTGGACGGGTAAGCACAGCGAAGAGATGAAAAGAGGCATGACGATCAAACTCGGATATGCCAGCATGAAGATAATGAAGTGTCCGAGGTGCCCTGCACCCTTGTCTTTTTCCACCTCTGACACGTGCCCTCATTGCGGCTCCAAGACAGAGCTGGTCAGAAGGATATCGATCATAGATGCTCCGGGACACGAGGTCCTCATGGCCACCATGCTCAGTGGTGCTGCCGTCATGAACGCCGCACTTCTGGTCGTGGCGGCCAACGAGGACTGTCCTCAGCCTCAGACGGCCGAGCACTTCACGGCACTGACAATAATGGGCGTCAGACAGCTGGTAGTCGTGCAGACAAAAGTTGACGTGGTCTCCGAGGAGCAGGCGCTCAAGAACTACGCTCAGATCAAGGCCTTCTTGAAGGGGACTTGGGCGGAGAACGCTCCTGTGATTCCCGTTTCTGCGATCGAGAACTTAAACATAGACGTCCTGATAGAGGTCATGTACGAGACGTTCAAACCGCCGCTTGTAGACGTGAACGCTCCTCCTAAGTTCTACGTCACGCGTTCCTTTGACATAAACAAGCCGGGGGCTGATCTGGAATCCCTTAAAGGAGCCACGCTTGGCGGATCTCTTGTACGGGGTAGGCTCAGGGTGGGAGACGAGCTGACAGTGCTGCCTGGGGTGAAGAATCCAGATGGTTCCTATTCCCCTCTGCTGGCTCGGGTCGTGTCGATGGTGCTTGATGAGCCAGTTGAGGAGGCAGTACCAGGTGGTCTTCTCGCCATATCCACTGACCTTGACCCATCTTACTCGAAGGCTGACAGGCTGGTGGGGCAAGTGGTGTTCAAGAGAGGGCTTGAAGAGAAGCCGGTCAGCTCGGCTAGGCTATCGCTCAAGCTTTTCGAGAACGTGCTTGGCACCAAGGAGGCCATGAAGGTCCTGCCAATATCACCATCCGAGGACATCCTTGTAGAGGCCGGTCCGTCTTTGGTTCTGGCGAACATGAAACAGGCAAAGGGAGGGTATGAGGTGAGCTTCAGGAGGCCTGTGGTGCTTGAGCAGGGAGAAACCGTGGCGATAAGCAGGAGGTTTAAGAACAGGTGGCGGTTATCTGGATACGGCACCGTTGAGCACCTTGGTCATTGAGTCCAAGAAGCCGATTGTGGTGCTTGACACCAGCTTCCTGATAAACGAGTTGAGGTCCAGGCATGACGTGCAGTCCGCGTTGGAAGAACTGATTGGTCCACACAAGGCGATTGTCCCCTTACCAGTGCTGGAAGAGCTTAGGCGTCGTCCAAGGGAGATCGGTTGGCCAGCTCTGGTCACGTGTTCTGGCTTCGAGATCTTGCCGTGCCGGTCAAGGTCCGCAGACAGCTGCATCCTTAGGCTGGCCTCCTCATTGAGAAGTAGCTGGATTCTCGCTACAGATGACTCGAGTCTCCTTCGGTCGGTCAGAGATATGGGAGTACCCGTGATCTATCATTCTGGAAAAAAGTTGAGGCTTTCCTTCGGAAAGAGCGACTAAGAAGATATCTTGAGCGCATAAGAGCCGGGTTTTCTTATGCCCAGCATGGCCGCGCTCTTGGAATGCTCAGGATCTATCACGACTATGATCCCGTCCCACTTGTCGCTGAAGTCCCGGCTGCCGCAGTTCGGACACACCTTTGTGTCGTCGGGGACTAAGAGCTTGCACTTTGCGCACGCCTTCAGTGGGCTTCACCCTTTGCTTTCGCGGCCTCCCTTTCAACGTCCAACCACTGCAGGCAACCGAGACCAGGTTGCCTCATAGTCAGTTGCACCTTTGCCTCTGAGGCGTCCCCCTCGTGTATGCTGACCGTTATCACCCTTGCCCTGACCTTGTCCCCCTTGGTGACGGTCTTCTTCGTGTTCCTTCCTATGTATCTTCCTCCCCTGCTGTCAAAGTCAACGTAGTCGTCCATGAGCTGTGACTGGTGAACTATCCCCTCTATGGGTCCTATCCTGACGTGTATCCCGTACTCTTCGACCACCGATACCTCCCCCTCCACGATCTCTCTTTCCAGCGGCCTGTAAGACAGCATGGTAAAGGAGGCTTGATGGTATGTTGCCCCCTGTCCTATCGGGATCTTGCCTTCTTCGGATGCATTCACTTCTAATACCTGGAGCGCAACTCCAGCTTCCTCGTTGACTATTTTTCCCACATATTTTTCCTTTATGGCTTGTGAAACGGCGTCCTCCAGCGGGTAGCCCAGCAAGGAGGCAGGTACCCTCACGGTGTCCGTCACCCTGCAAACGTAGAACAACTTCTCGCCTTTGAACTTTGAGGCCCCTTTTATCCTTTTTCTTCCAAGAGAAGAGCCTGACTTATATCTCACCGCTCGGTCCCTCCATGGAGCTTGCTTGGGTCCCTTCCGATGAAGACCTAGAGGGCTTGCGTCGGCCCTTTGGCCAACTCTTTGTTGGCGATTCCTTTCCGAGCTTGTTGGCGATCCTTCAAAAGGGGGAGGGAAAAGTGCTCAGGGTCTCTGTTGGGGACGTGGTGACGGATTTCCTACTGAAGAGTGGGGTGTTCCCAGAGCTTTGCGTCGTGGATCATAGGACCGAAAGGAGGGAACGGCAACCCCTTTCCTTCCCGTCTGGTTATTCTGAGCTTCGCGTCAAGAACAGGGCTGGGGCAATTGGACAGGAGGCCATGGCGGCGGTCGGTTATCTGGCTGGCGTTTTGAGGCCCAGCTCACGCCGGATCTTGGTGGTCTCGGGAGAGGAAGACCTCCTTGCTCTGCCGCTCATCGCGTTACTTCCTCCTGATTCTCTCCTGGTATATGGCCAACCAGGTGAGGGTGTGGTCTTGGTAACAGGTAATGCTAAAAAGGAGGAAGCGCAGAGAATAATGGAGAGGATGCAGGTCGTCGTATCAGATCAAGATGGTTAAGGACCAGGAGAACCCGGTGCTTGGGAGGAGGGAGGTGGAGGCTGAACTAGAGTTCACAGGAGCCACTCCTAGCAGGAAGCAGGTGTTGGAAACCCTTGCCTCGAAGCTTGGGGTAGACCAAGAGTTGCTCGTGATCAGAGAAATAAGGCAGGAGTTTGGAAAGACCGCGGTGACGGTCTTCGCAGCGATCTATCCAGACGCCAAGACCGCAAAAAAGGTAGAGCAGCCGCACCTTTTTGCTAGGCTAGAGGGAAATAAATCGGCCCAGAACAAGTGATTGAAGTGTCTTCAGTTCACAACCTTTACGATTACTCGTATGAAAATGGAACGATAACGTTGAAGAACAGGAAGTGCCCTAGGTGTGGCTCCGTGATGGCTAAACACACGGTTGGAGGGGCCAGGTGGAGCTGCGGAAAGTGCGGCTATACAGAGTACATGAAGTCGTAAGTAGGTGGTAGCGCGTGAGGTACTGGCTGGGCATAGAGAGCACGGCTCATACGTTTGGCGCCGCCATCCTCTCGGAGTCTGGCCAGCTGCTCTCAGATGAGCGGGACACATACGTCCCGCCTGCGGGCGGGCTTCAACCGAGGGAGGTGGCGAGGCATCACACATCTGTTGCTCCCTCGGTCATATACTCGGCGATCAAGAAGGCCGGCCTGCACCCCTCGGAACTGGCCGGCATAGGCGTGTCCTATGGACCCGGGCTTGGGCCTTGCCTCAGAGTGGGCGTCGCACTTTCCAGGGCAGTTTCGGCGTACTATGGGATTCCCGTTTATCCTGTGAACCACGCGGTGGCACACGTTGAGGTAGCTCGGCTCTTGAGCGGCTTTGAGGATCCTCTTTCTGTATACGTGTCAGGAGGCAACACGAATATCGTGGCTTGGAAGGAGGGAAGATACAGGGTGTTTGGAGAGACGTTGGACATAGCTGTGGGAAATCTTCTGGATGCCTTCGCAAGGCAGGTCGGGCTTCAACATCCCGGCGGACCCAAGATAGAGAAGCTGGCCATGACTGGATCCTCATTGGGGCTGCTGGATCTTCCCTACTCCGTCAAGGGGCAGGACGTTTCCTTTTCTGGCTTGCTCACCGCAGCCTTGGATGCTTTCAGGTCCGGTGAAAAGTTGGAAAGAGTGGCCTATTCCTTGCAAGAGACGGCATTTGCCATGATTGCGGAGGCTGCGGAGAGGGCCCTGGTCCACACGGGAAAGACGTCAATCGTCACGGCTGGAGGAGTGGCGGCGAACTCCAGGTTCAATCAGATGATGGTCTCCGTGGCTCAAGAGCACGGTGCCGCATTTTTCGCCGTGCCGCTGCGCATGGCTGGAGACAACGGGGCGATGATAGCATCGGTGGCGATGGAGATGGCCGTCTCTGGCGCGAAGCCCGTTGACCCAGAAGAGCTGCTTCCAAAGCCTAAGCTGAGGATAAACGACACAGAGGTGGGCTGGAGGGTAAACCTTCGGCTCCGCGTTGCCTAGAGGTGATAAGCACGCTGGGAACTCTACCTGAACACGAAAGCGACGGGACGATCGATTTCCTCAAAGAGGGTGCCGTCGTCGCAAGGGGCGCTGAGGCCGTGTTGCTAGAGGGGGAACTGCTGGGGTTCCCCGTGGTCATAAAGAGGCGTTTGCCCAAGCCATACCGTGACTCAGGGCTGGACTACAGGCTGAGGTTCAACCGCACGTACGAAGAGGGCAGGCTTTTGGCCAAGGCTGCCAGGGCAGGCGTCTCTGTGCCGCTTCCCATCTTCATAGATCCTCCCACATTCACTATCGTGGAGTCAAGGGTCAGGGGCAGGATTCTAAAGGACGTGACCGACCAAGCGTCGTCTCTCATGAAGTTTGTTGGAGTTCAGTTGGCCAAGTTGCACCTCTCTGGAGTCGTGCACGGTGACTTCACGACATCCAACGTGCTTGTGGACCAAAGTGGCACTCCATTCATAATAGACTTCGGGCTTGGCTCATCGTCTACTGGGCTAGAGGAGAGAGGTGTAGACCTTTTGCTCATGAAGAAGTCCCTTGAGGCCAATGCCCCATCGCTGGCGAAGCAGCTCTTTTCGGATTTCTTCGAAGGGTATCGGGAGACCTTTGGTGAAGGATCTGATGACGTGCTTAGAAGGTCAGGGGAGATAGAGAAGAGGGGAAGGTATTACGCCGAGAGAGCTTTTGAGCGAGATCTACCTGGTTACCTCAAATCTTGGAAAGCTGAGGGAGGCAGCCTCCATAATGGCGCCCTTTGGCATCAGGGTTCTACAAGCCAAGGTGAAGAAATTTGAGATTCAGGCTGATATCCAGAGCGTGTCTTTGCACGCAGCAAGGCTGGCTAGCATGGAGCTGGTGGCTCCGGCTGTAGTGGATGACTCAGGTCTCTTTGTAGATGCCCTCGGGGGCTTCCCAGGACCCTATTCCTCTTATGTCCAGCAGACCATAGGGATTTCTGGTGTGCTGAGGTTGATGAAGGAAGCAGGGGACAGGAGGGCTGCTTTCAAGTGTGCCGTGGGCTACGCTGACGTGACAAGAGGTCTGGAAGCAGTCTTTCTGGGAGAGGCCAAAGGATATGTTCGGACGCGCCCAGCAGGAAAAGGAGGATTTGGGTTTGATCCAATTTTCTCTCCTTTCGGCATTTCTGGCAAGAGCTTTGCCGAGATGTCGGATGAGGAGAAGAGCAGGTTATCTCACAGGGGCATGGCGTTTAGGAAGCTTGCAAACTTCTTGGATGGCATGCAAGGAGAGAGAAGATGACCGTGTCAACGGAGCCCTCGGTCTTGGACGGCAGCTTTGGAGAAGGGGGAGGGCAGATGCTTCGCACGGCGCTTGGCCTTTCTGCTGCCTTGGGTCGGCCGTTCGCCATGATCAACGTGAGGACTAAAAGAAGAAGACCAGGGCTTCAGACGCAGCACCTGCTTGCCGTGAAGGCCTTGGGCGAGCTCACCGATGCAGTGGTCGAGGGCGCGGCGATTGGCTCTACACGGCTTTTGTTCAAGCCACGCAGGAAGCCGAAAGGTTGCATTGAGGCCCTTGCTGGTACTGCAGCAAGCATCGCGCTGATTGCGCAACCTCTGATAATAGCTGCCTACTCCCACGAAGGGGAGATATCTGCAGATCTTGAAGGCGGGACAGACGTCCCAATGGCGCCGACCGTTGACTACGTGACACTTGTGGAACAGCCGACCTTGAAAGGGATTGGTGTAAGCTTTGCCCTAGAGGTGAAGGCCAGAGGCTTCTATCCCAAGGGAGGCGGAAGAGCCTTCCTGGTCGTGGACGGCTGGGCTGGAAGACCCATTGAGGTTGGGCCAAGGACGCACGGCGTCTCTCTTTTGAAGGGGACATCTGTGGCTTGCTCCTTGCCCCGTCACGTGATAGAGAGACAGGCTGAGGGAGCCAGAACGGCCCTTGCCAAGGCACTTGGGGTGGACGTCATCATTGAGCTCACGCAGGCCGACTGTCCATCTGTTGGTAGCTCTGTAACGCTTGCGGCAGAGGCTATCCCATGGACGTTGGGCAGTGATGCCCTCGGAGAAAGAGGAAAACGGGCTGAAATGGTCGGAATGGAAGCGGCCTCTCGGCTGCTGACCGAGCTCTCTCGTCCCTCGAGCTTGGACACGCACATGTCCGACATGATCCTGCCTTTTCTGTTTCTCCTTGGAGGTCGTGTCACTGTCCCGGAGCTCACGGATCACGTCTTGAGCAACCTGTACGTTTGCTCCGCGCTTACTGGAAAGGATGCGTCGCGTACCCAGCTTGAAGTCGAAGGCAGGAAGCTTTATCAGCTGAGCGTTTCAGCAACTGGCTGAGGTCGAATGGAGGCGAGATCACCGCTTGGAGCTTCAGCTCGTGTTTGAGTTTTCTGACCGCTTGCTGGCTGAGGCAGTGAATGCTGCGATTGCCCCTGACAACGCAGGTGTGCCTCAGGGCCAACAGATCAGCCAAAAATTGATCGGAGAAAGGATCGAGATAAGGTTGAACGGAGAGCCCAACGAGTCCCTTCTCTACACGGTTGAGGACATATTCGAGAAGGAGCTCCTTTGTATTCAGACGATTCGCGCTTTGCAGCAGTGCTGACGTGGGCTTGTGGGTGAAGCTTATTAAGCAATGATCTATCCCATTGAAGTTGTCCCAATCAAAGGTCAAGGAAAAACATTGGTACAGGATATACTCTCCACCCACTCTTGGAAACAAGGAAGTCGGAAAGGCGCTCGCGACGTCGCTTGAAAGTCTACTCGGAAGGACGGTGGAGGTGACGCTTTACGAGCTCACAGGGGATGTTGAGCAGGCACATGTGCACATGACGCTTCAGGTGAAGTCTGTGAAGAACGATGCTGGTTTCACAGAGTTCAAGGGGCATCACTTCTCTAGGGACTACCTCGGAGGCAGGATCCGGAGAAGATACAGCAAGGTCGAGGCCATATTCAATGTGACTACAAAGGATGGCGCAAAGTTGCAGTTGCAAGCACACGCCATAACCGCCAACCCAGCCTCGAGATCCCAAAGGCATGCGGTCAGGATGACCATGATAGAGGCTGCCCAAGAAGCGGCTTCAAGCCTCTCTTTCTACGACTTCGTGCAGGAAATGGTGGTCGGTAAGCTGGCGCAGGCTATGCAAGAGCGGGCAAAGAAGGCCTTTCCGCTGGCGTTTCTTGACGTCGTGAAGTCGAAGGTCCTCTCCATGCCTTCCAGCGAGTCGTCCTCTTCAAGGGAGTCGGTCTCTCAGGTTCTGGAGAAAAAAGTAAGCGTGGAGCAGCAGGTTGCTGGCTGATGGCGGGATGACTTGACTTCTCTCAACGGGCTTCCCTTGGATGGCTCAGGTCCTCAGGTCTTTTTCAAGGTTGGATATGCACTTGGTCATGCGTCCAGAAGGGCGCTGATCGGGGGAGATTCCTTGGAGCCTCTGATCTCAGGCGTCTGCTTGGCCGGGGGTACGCCCTATATCATGCAGGATGTCTCTAACAACCCCCTCTTCTTCTTTGCATGCAGGCTCTTCTCGTTTCCAGCATGTGCCCGCATAGTTGGCGGAAAAATAGACCTGCTCTTGGGAGGGAGGGCTCCAGCCAAGGAGTTCCTTGATGCCATGAGCCTTGCGGAACCAGGCCATGCAAGCTGGAACTCCGTTTCAGCCCCCGGGGCGCTCAGCGTTCCAGAGTCAGAGTACCTGGCGGCGGCCTCCGACTTCTTCGCGGCAATGGGTACCGGCCTCTCTGGGAAGAAAGCGGTGCTGGTCTCTGAAGATGAAAGTTGCACCGCGCTATCCTCTGTGTCGGCTTCTCTGGTCTCCAAGCTTGGGGGTACCGTCACCACTTTCTCACGCGGGAAACTGCCGTTGGCCAGTGTCAGAGTTTACTCTTGCGCGAAGGGTAGGATCAGCCCAGTCCATCGGACTTGGGGGAGGGCCGAGTTCTATGCGACCGCCGTGAACTTCTACAGGTCTGTCTTGAAGGGTTCGCTTTTGGTGGGTCTAGATGCCCCCTATTGGGTCGAGGAAGAGGTGGAGAAGACTGGAGGAAGGGTGATTCGGCAGGGCCTGGGCGTTGCTGATGTGATCTCCGAACAGGGAAGCATGGTTGCTCTTTGGCAACACGGCGTGGCGTTTCCTCAATTTAGCCCATGGGTTGATCCGGCTCTAGAGCTAGTCGCGATGATGGCAGCCGAAGAAAATGAGCATCCCCCCCTTCACAGTCTCTACTTTTCTGGTGAGGGTAGCCTCGATGACCTACGGCTGCAGCTGGAGTTCTCCAGTGGCTGGGGATGGAAAGGAGGCAGGGGTAGACTCGGCCCGTCTTACGTGCTGGCTGTGCAGCGTGGCAGAAGTCTTTGGTTCATGATAGAGGATACGGATGGTGTCTCGCTTCGTGAAGCGGCAGAGGAGCTCAGGACCATCCTTCCAAGCCTGAGCGCTGTAGAGGAAAGGGACTGGTTGCGGCGAGCGCGCTTGAAGGGAGCCGTGCTGGCAGGTGGCCTTGGAACCAGACTCATGCCGCTTACGACCAAGGTGGTCAAGCCTGTGCTGCCAGTCGGCGGGTGTCCCTTGATCAGACGGGCCCTCATGGTGTTGCGGCTGCTTGGTATAAAGGAGGTAGCCGTCGTGGTCTCGCCACGCACGGAGGCGCAGGTCAGGTCTGCCCTCCAAGGCATCGGCTCTGGAATTCAGTTCCTCGCTCAGAGCTTGCCTTTGGGCACAGCACACGCGGTTTCTCAACTTGAGTCGTTTGCAGACGAGGATGTGTTGGTAGTCTCGTCCGATGTAACCCTCAGCTCAGCCGCTCTTGAACGGCTCATTGCCCATCGCTCTAGCTCTCGTGCGAAGATAACCTTACTGGGGGTAAAGGTCGCGGATGCAAGGAGGTATGGGGTCTTGCTGTTGGAGGGGGAGCGGTTGGTTCAGGTCGTGGAGAAACCCGAAATACCCCTGACCGACGTGGTCAATTCCGGCATATACATAGCATCACCAGAGGTCATCGAGAATGCTCGGTCTGTAAAACCCAGCCCTAGGGGGGAAATGGAGATCACAGACCTTTTCCAGCAGCTTGCTCGGCGCGGAGACGTAGACGTCTTCGTTGATCAGGGAAACTGGTGGCATGACGTCGGAGAGCTAGCCGGGTTGCTTGCCGGGAACCGTTATTATCTGGAGAACCCTCAAGTTGATGTCTCAGCTTTGGGTCACCTGGTTTCAGCCGGGACAAGCGAGCATTTGAACGGTGGAGATGTGATGGGCCCTTCTTTCGTGTCCCAATGGGCAAGTGTCCAAGGCGAGGCTGGCCCTTACTCAGCGCTGGATTTTGGGGCAGTTGTTGAAAGCGGGGCAGTGGTCGCGGACTCGCTCCTCATGGCTGGCGCCAGAGTGCGCTCCGGCTCCTCGGCTACTCATGCGGTGCTGGGTCCTGGCGCGATCTTGTCCGAGAGGGTAGTAGGAAGCAGTGAGAAACCAATACTGGTTGTTTAGAAGTCGTGGTCCCTTGACGGTTTCTCTGGCAGATAATGCCATCCGTAGGAGTTGCTAGAAACACTTAAAAGGTCGGTCGAAATGCAACCGAGATGTCAGGTAGCTACTGGAATGGCGTCCACTTCGACACCAACTCAGTAATTCCGCCTTGGATAATAGTGATATACTTCCTCATAATAATTGGGCTGCTGGCGTACGGTTGGAAGAAGCATCTTCTGGCTTCGTTCAAGACGGTTGACTACGTCTACATGGGCCTTCTTGCCGCCATACTGGTGATATGGAACTTCTTCATCTCTCCCCTCATACCTAGGTTTAGCGGTGTCACGACCTGGTTCTACTATCCCGACATAGGTGAGATCTTGATATTGCTTCTTGTCGCTTCTCTGATAGGCAAGCCCGGTTCCGTCATGACCATGATGTTCATATACACGCTTCTTTCAGACATATTTCACTATGGCTTCGGAGGAGAGCCTTTCTGGTTCATCTATGAGCTCACCGCCTACGCGGCGCTCTACGACCTCTATCTCCTGCTAAGGGGAGAGTACTTTGGCACAGATCATCAAGCCGTCTTCTGGGGCAAAAAGAAGGTGCAGGGAGAAGGTGGCACGACCACGCAGCAACACTTGGTTACTATCCGGGGATTATTCGTGCTGGATTGCTTGGTAGGCGGCATAATAGTTGGGATAGCGTACAACTTCTGGTACCAAGGCTTCTGGGCCACGTTTGTAGAAGGCTACAGCTACACGACCAACTACGTGCTCACAACCACGCTTACAAACGCTGCTGGAGGAGCCCTGATGGGTTTGATAGCGGCCCCCTTCGTCGTGTACATCAGAAAGGTCATAAAGGGAGTATACTGAGATTTTTTCCTTTTGTGTCGGTCCATCTCTGCGCCAAAGCAGTCTCGTCAAGACTGCGGGCGCAGGGGACAGTTTGTCTGGATTCACTCGAAAGAAACGCGAGTACTCACGAAATGAGATGAGCCAATTTGCAGGGGTAGCTGCTCTCCAGAGCGAAGAAATCTGATCAAATTTGCTGGGATTCTTGCCAGCCTTCGGGCAGCACCGACTTCCTTCTGTAATACTTGACCAGCCTCCTGATCTTGGAGCTCGTCCTTATGAGGCCTTTTTTTGAGTCAACGTCCTTGGGATGCTGCTCTAGGTGTTCTTCGATTCTCCTCTTCTTTCTTATGAGGTTGAGCAGGTCCTCTGGGGTGGTTTCCTTTAGTCCCTCTTCTGCAAGGACCTTCGAGAGAGACTTACCGAACACCCGTTTCACCGATGGGACTGCCTCCTGATCCCTCAGGATCATGCCGATCGCGGCCTTTGGCTTGCCATCCCTCATCAGCTGCACTATTTTTTCGCGTACGGCATCTTGACTGCCCACGAATCCCTCGCTTAGTTGGACCTGTCCAAGCGGCCTAGCTGAGTGCGACTTTCCTTTCCTGTGATTCTTCTTCAACGTCCGACGACCACTTGATGGACTCTTTTAACCCTTTCGCTCAACTCTCCCTCAAGCAGGTTTAAGCGCTGGAGCGCGTTAACTTCATGACCTCCGAGGAGGATCTTGAACGTTGGCTCCTGTCGTCGGAGAAGGTCTACATCGAGACAGGCCGCAGCTTAGATGCCCTGTTGGCATCTACCTTGCTCGCTGATTTCTTGGTTTCTAGCGGCATTGACTTCAGTCTATCCTTTGCCAGCGATCTGGTGCAAAGTCCTGCCGAGCGCCACTTGTTGAGAGTGGGAGCTGGAGTCCCCTATGGGTCGCGTGGAAATGAGTGGTACGTGGATTACGCTCCGCTCAGGGATGTGTCAAACGGCCTTGCCTGTCAAGGCTCACTTACCGCCTATCTGAGACGCGCTTTGGGCTTCGGCCAGCCAAAGTTGGAGGAATTGTCATTGGCTGATCCAATTCTTTCATTGGGCAAGGTACATCTGCCTCAAGACTTTCAGAACGAGGATCTAGAGCTTGGGCTATTGCCTTGTCTTCCTGTCTCTGAATCTGATCTGGTGCAGGCTCCTTCGCCAAGCGACGTGCTTGAAAGGCTGGGGATTTCAGCCCAGCTGATGCCTGATCTTTCCAGGGATACCTTCGCTTCAGCCAACGCGCTTCAAGCTCTTCTGATGAAGGGCGATCCGGAAGCGCTTGCGGTTTCTTTCTCTTTCGAAAGGAAGCTAGAAGTCCCAAAGATGGGTTCGCTTGTTGATGAGGCGTTGAAACACTTTTTCCGGGAAAGGAACGAATGGGTCTCCGTGGGGGTTCAGCCTGCCGGGGAGCTCCTAGTGCTTTCTCCACCGTCGGGTTATCGCCTCGAGACGCTCCTTCCGACGCTTTACCTCCTCAATCGCAATGCCTCTCCGCTTTATGTCGCTTGCTCGTCTGAGACCGGGGTAGAGGTTTGGGGCTTGGGTGGGGGAGCACAGGCGTGGCTTGAGGGATTGACAGCGCGCTGGGACGGCCGTTTAATAGCGTCAGCCTTAGTTCCAAGAGTATACCTAGGCGTTGGGATGCCTGAGTTGCTGGCTCTTGTCACCGGGAGCGAGGAGCTGTCTCCATGAGTCTCGTCTACAGCTGCGACCTCGACGCGGCCGTAAACAGCCCATGCCTTGGCGAGAGACACGGGCCAGGGGTACGTAAGCATCCCGAGGGAGAGATGATCACGCGCCGCGAAGGCCACCGGAAACCCCAAAGCCCCGCCCGTAAGAAGGGATATTTTACTTGAATATGCTTTTAAACGGAAGGGGCGGTGCGTAGGAATGACGAAGGCCATCGAGGTTTCCGGAGTATCAGTCCGTTACAACGTCAACGGGGAACCCGCCTTGAAGGATGTGAGCTTCGACATAGATGAGGGGGAGTTCGTACTGCTTGTAGGCCGGACAGGGTCAGGCAAATCAACCCTGCTCAACACCATAAACGGCGTTATCCCGCACATAATCAACGCGCAATCCGAGGGAAGCGTTAGAGTCTACGGCAAAGATCCGAAGACAACTCCCCTGAAGGATTTGAGCCAGATAATCGGAACAGTATATCAGACGCCAGAGGATCAGATATTTTCCCTAATCGTCGAGGATGACGTGGCCTTCGGGCCGGAAAATCTGGCTCTTCCCTCGGATGAGATAAGGAAAAGGGTGGACGACGCGATAGGCCTGGTAAACCTCCAGGGAAAGAAAAGATTTCCGACGTTTCTTCTGTCGGGGGGACAGAAGCAGAGGCTGGTCATAGCGGATGCGCTGGCCATGCGTCCGAAGATAATGATCCTTGATGAGCCAACGAGCATGCTGGATTCCCTCGGGACCTCAGAGGTCTTTTCAACGCTCAAGAAGCTTAGAGATGAGTACGGTATGACAATCATAATGGCCGAGCATAAGGTCGAGAGGGTTCTAGGCCTAGTCGACAGGCTCATACTGATTCACGATCGGACCGTAGCTATTGACAAGCCAATAAGGCAGGCGCTCATGGAGGACCTGAACAGTTATGGAATAGAGGAACCCCAGATATCTTTCCTCTACAAGAAGATTGATCCCGGAGCAAGCATGGCGCCAATCACGGTGGACGAGTTTCTGGAAAAAGAGGCGGGTTTTGCCTCATTTGCGTCCGGCAGGCACCTCCAAGTCGAAGACGCGTTGCCGCCGTCAGGCGACCCAGTTGTTGAGTTCAAAGATGTTTCATTCATGTATGAGAAGTCAAAGAATTACGTGCTGGAAAAAATGAACTTCGTCATAAAGAAGGGTGAGTATGTCTCTGTGGTTGGTCCCAACGGCTCGGGGAAGACCACGGCTCTGAGGCTCATAGCTGGGCTTCAGAAACCGACTCTCGGAGACGTGCGTCTCATGGGCATATCTGTCTCGAAGATCAAGAGGTTAGATTATTCCTCGCTTGTGGGATACGTCTTTCAAGACCCAGACCAAATGCTTTTCAACTCTACGGTACTTGCTGAGGTTGAATTCACTCTTCGTCTCAGGGGTATGGGGAAGAAGGAGGCGGACAAGATAGCTGAAGGCGTGCTCGATCTCTTCAGCCTGAGAAGCTATAGAGACGAAAATCCTCACAGGTTAAGCGTGGGCCAGAGGAGACTGCTTTCTCTGGCTGCGGTTCTCGTCAACAAGCCAAAGATACTGCTTCTGGACGAGCCCACGAGGGGACTTGACTGGCGGACTGGAGAAGAAGTACTCGACTTCGTTGGGCAGCTCGTGAGAGAGCAAGGAGAGACCGTGATAACGGTTTCTCACAACATGAAGCAGGCCTCGGATCACTCTTCCCGGATGATCGTGTTTTACAACGGCAGCGTTGTCGCCGATGGCGATCCTCGTTCTGTTTTTTCTCTATCTCTGGAGCACCCTGAGTGGTCTCTCGTACCGCCTCAGGTGTTTCAGCTCTCAGCAAGAGTGAAAACGGAGCCAGCCGCGATAAAGGTGGACGAGATAGAACCGTTGCTCCAAGAGTATAGGTCTTATTCGGGTCACCGTACTCCTCGATGTCCGTCTTAGCTACGCTTAAAGGCACCCGCCGTTTCACCGTGAAATAGAGGGAACTGCTCCATGAACATAGCCCTGCTCTGGGCGCTGTCCATTTTTCTGATAGTTGCAGGCCCCTTCTTGACGATATACCTGATATGGAAGATCATAGGCTTTCGCGGTTACATGTCTCTCTTCCAGTTTGTGGAGGGAAAGTCCTTCCTATACAGGCTCGACCCCCGCGTCAAGATTTTGCTTGCCATAATAATCACTACAGTTTCAGCTTTCACCATATGGTGGATATCTGGGATCTTCCTCATAGCTATGCTTTCCCTGTACTTCTTCACGGTGGAACCAATGTCTAAGTACAGAATAGTGGTACCCTTGACGATTGCAACTTTTCTCGGAACGGCTTGGAACGAGGCGTTCTTCACAACCCCGTCCCTTTTGGTAGAGCTATTTGGAGCAGATAACTTCCTGTTGCTCTTCCCCTCTCAGTTTCAACTGATTGGAGCCTATGGTCTTTCATTCCAGGGTTTCTTCTATGGTCTTCAGATAGCGTTCAGAGCTGCCGCAGCGATAACTTCTGGGTTCTTGCTGGTGTTCACCAGCTCACCTGCTGACATCCTCAGATCTTTGGAGAAGTCAAAGGTCCCAATCGAGCTTGGATTTGCCTTGATAGTTGCCGTCATTGCCATCCCAAAGATACTGGAAAGTTCAATGACCATACTTGATGCCATGAGAGTTAGGGGTTTCGACTTCGGGCCAGCTAAAAGCAGGAATCCAAAGGTGTTGCTGTCGAAGTTCTATCAGCAACTAAAAGCTGTGCTCATGGCAACTGCGTCCATAATCATATGGACGCTAAAGGGAGCAGAAAACATAGCCATCTCGGCCGATCTCAGGGGCTTCAGGGCCAGCAAGTACAGGACTTATTACAGGGAGATCAAGTTTGGACGGCAGGACTGGTTTGCCACGCTCTTGTTGATTTTGCTCTTTTTGATTGGCGTATACCTAAGCGGTGCTGGGTACGGCCCCTTGGCCTATAACCCTCGACACAGACGCTGACCCTTTGATGAATCTTAGGGCGCTTTCAGGATAACTGAGCGTTGTTAGGTGGGCCGTCTAGAACGCGTCTAGCGGGGATAAAAACTCCTCAAGGCGACCGAGTCAGATCCGCGTTGGCTCGCCGACGCTTTGACGTGGCTTTCCGGTGCTTGAACACTCTGACCCTGAATCCGTCTTTGGAAGCCTTGTTCCTCAGACCCCTGCTCCTCTTTCCGGCTGCCGTTAGCCCTCTGAACACCCTTCCCTTTTGAGAAGGATTTGCTATCCACTTCCTCTCCTTATCTGAAAGTACTGATGGGTTGTGGGGATCTACCAGCACGACCTCGAACCACTTGTGCTTCCCGTCTTCTCCAACGTAGTAGCTGCCCAATACTTCCAACCCGGGAAACTTTTCTGCTGCCTTCCTCTCGGCCAAGGTCTGAGCGTTCAGGTTGTAGCGGATCAGTCTTATGCCCATGTTCTTTGGCCTTCTTGCTGCCCTAGGTCTGGGCACGAAAAAGCCGCCTTTTTTTGCCGCAGACCTTGCAACTATGAATCCCGACTTGGCCTTGTAGCCCAACTCTCTGGCACGGTCGATCCGAGTCGGTCTTTCAAGCTTCACCACGTTTTCTTCGTTTCTCCAGTCTACTAACTTTGACCTTTGGTACGGCGAGAGGTCTCCTCTGAGCTCCCGCTTAAATGTCTCTGCCCTGTACTGAGCCAAGCTAGGCATACCGATTGAGATGTCGTGGCTTTAAGCTTAACCTTCGCAAAGGCATAAATTTGTCCCCCTCCCTCTTCCCATGCTTGTTGGCATAGTAGGCAAGACCAACGTCGGGAAATCCACGTTCTTCAAGGCCTCGACCATGATTCCCGTGGCTATTGACGACGTGCCCTTCACGACCATAAAGCCGAACGTGGGTATGGGAGCCGTGAGGGTACCCTGCGCGTGCAAGAGGCTTGGCGTGCAGGATCAGCCCAGAAATTCAAGGTGCATTGATGGGAACAGGTTTGTGCCAATTGAGCTTCTGGACGTGGCTGGTTTGGTCAGAGGAGCTTGGAAAGGTAGGGGGTTGGGCAATCAATTTTTGGATGACATGAGGCAAGCTGACGTCTTGATGCATGTCGTTGACGCTGCGGGTAGCACGGATGAGGATGGCAACAAGGTCCCGCCTGGGACGAGGGATCCAATGGAGGACGTTGTTGAAATAGACGAGGAGATAGTCCGCTGGATGGCTTCGGTCCTTCAGAGGGACTGGTCCAAGACAGTTCGTACGTCCGAGACGCTTCATGGCGATCCAGTTGCTGCTTTGAGTGAGAAGTTGGCTGGTCTATCCGTCTCCAGATCTCAAGTCGAGGAGGCGTTGCAGCGCTCTGGGCTGGGTTCTGCCAAGCTCTCATCTTGGAGAGATGAAGATGTCCTGGCTTTCTCATCTGCCGTTCGCGACACCAAGCCCACTGTGATAGTTGCAAACAAGGCAGACATGAAGGAGGCAGAGCCCAACATAGATGGCATGAAGAGAAGGTTAAAGTGGCCCGTGGTTCCCACAATAGCCGAGGCAGAAGTTGCCCTGAGATTGGCCTCCGAGAAGGGCTTGATAAAGTACTTGCCCGGTGATCAGGACTTTGAGGTCATGCCAGGGGCACCTATGACCTCAGCACAAGAGGACGCGTTGAAGAGGATATCGGTTATGCTGAAAAAGTGGGGATCGACTGGCGTTCAGCAGGCCTTAAACGAAGCCGTCTTGCGGCAGTACGGGGCCATCGTAGTTTACCCCGTAGAGGATGCCAGTAGGTTCTCAGACTCCAAGGGGAGAGTGCTCCCAGATGCCTATTTGGTCAAGAAGGGTACCACTCCAAGGGACCTGGCTTACAAGATACACACGGAGATAGGTGAGGGATATCTCTACGCTCTAGATGCCGTGACCAAGCAACGGCTTCCAGAGGATAAACCCATCTCTGATGGGGCTGTGATCAAGATATATTCCTCCAGGAGGCCGTGAACCTTTTCCTTGAAGCTGATCGGTGACAAATGAACTGGCAAGGGCACCTTTTGACCTTGCCTCTCTGTTAAGTCATCGCCAAGAGAAATTTGCCCAACTTGGCGGTCTTCCAACGCGCCCTGTGGTGAACCAGGACTGCAGACAATGTCTGTGCGTCAGGTTTAAATGCGGCGTGCCTATTTGTCACGGTGATCACCATGAGTGGGGCAATGGCAGCCAAGTTGGTTGGTCTTTTCATGATGCTTGGGGCTCTTCTCTTCGCGATTGGTTACGCGGTCGGTGTCTTCTTCTTGGGGGTCTCTCCGATCTCCGCCGTCACTTGGGCGCTGGTCATTGCCCTTGGGGTCAACTTCATCAGTTATTACTTCAGCTCTAACATGGTGCTGAGGGCCTCTCATGCGAAGATAGTGAGTGAAGAGGAAGCGCCCAGAGTCCACAGGATAGTTTCACAGCTGGCCGAGGCTGCTGGCATACCGAAGCCCAGGGTAGCAGTAGTAGATTCCCCACAGCCCAACGCCTTTGCCACAGGTCGGAACGAGAAAAACGCCGTGATAGCTGTGACCACAGGTTTGCTAGCGACAATGGATGATCGTGAACTCATGGGGGTGCTTGGGCACGAGACGGGTCACATAATACACCACGACATATTGGTAGCGACTTTGGCCGCTGCTATGGCAACGGCAATATCATACCTGGGTTACATCGCCGAGTTTGCCCTCTTGTTCGGAGGCATGGGAGGAGGTGCAAGAAGAGAGGGAGAGGCGATAGGGCTTCTTGGAGCCACGCTGATGGCGCCCATAGGGGCTTTGTTCATACAAATGGCCATATCGAGAAGCAGAGAGTACTATGCAGATGAAGCTAGCGCCAAGCTCACAGGTAGGCCCGATTACCTGATATCTGCCTTGACCAAGATCGAGGCGTACGTGAGGGCTGGAGCTCCCCTCAAGGTCAACCCCTCAACATCATCACTTTGGATAGCCAGCCCATTCAGGGGTGGCCTCAGCGGAATGCTTTCGACTCACCCGTCGACCCCTGACAGGATTGCCAGGCTGAAGAAGATAGCGCAGCAGATGGGGATATACATCCAGCGATTTCGTACTTTCACTAGAGCTTCTTGGCATGCCATCGTGCGGCCAAGAGAGAAAAGTGGTTGTCTTAGGGCGCACAGCGCGAGCTCACCCTCTACGTGCTCGACAAGGACCACGCACGTTGGGTTCGTCAGGTTTACGGGCACGTCTATGGCAGATGCCAACCCATCTAAGATTTCTTTGGTAGGTAACTTGCAAGTCCTGCATCTAAGGGTTATCCTATAGCTGCTGCACCCGCCAACGTTCTGGGCGGCCCAGCCAGCCGCTTCTCTAATTCCCTCTGACGTCGCCGGCACTACCAGCTGGACTGGCACCACCTTCAGTACGTATCTGAACTTCCAAGGGCTGTCCAAGGCAAGAGTTCTGAGCGCGGCAACTACGTCAACTGGGTTCAACGAGGTCCTGCCCTTGATGAGGCCCGAGTAGCTTGTCTTCCAGAAAGTCGCCGAAGAATCTCCAACGTCGTCCATCAGGTAGTGTGCCTCTGCCATCGCTCTGGCCTCTTTTCCCCTTGGGCAGGAGATCAGCAGGTTATAGGAGCACATGAGTTGTCCCTCTGGTCGGTTTTAAGCTTGAGCCGATGAAGTTCTTTGTCCATGAGGAGTTGAGGAGCCTTCGCGCTCAACGCAGGTGAAGGCCAAGACCGAAGGTCATCGTTCCTTGGCTCCTGGTTCAGGACCCCGTGCATTTGAGCATGCGCCATTCCCGCGTGCCTGACTCATGGAGTCGAAGTCTGGCGGTCCTTGTCCCTCAACCTTCGCAGCACAAGTTACAGACCGGCCGCCGGCTCCTTCGAGCTATGCGGCAGCTACCGAGGGACGGCGGAAAAGCGGTCGATCAACAACCCAAGATTTCTGCGCAATCTGCGCATAGTCTCTATCCAGGGATCAGGGCGATTCCTGCCTCGTCTCCGAGCAGTTCCACTAGGACCGTGAGCGAAGGAGTCTCAAGCTCTACTCTCAGGCCCAGCTCCCGGCGGATGAAGTCGCCGACAAAGACATCGACTTCATGGGCTTTGAGCTTGCCCCCTTCCCCGAGGCCTGCAGACCTCTGCTCCGTGCGAACCTTAAAGCTATCTGCCTTGTGGTTCATCGCGAAGCTTCTAACAGCACGAGATGCGGTCTCTGAGATGGACCTCAGATCTGCTTGCGACACGGCGTGGAAGAGTATCGCTTTGTTGACGAACGCCAGCTTGTTCCTGGAAATGGCTGCCGCCAGAAGCCCCTTTGGGGTGCTCCCGCGCATTTCGATCACGCCGGGCGTCCGCGATGCCCGGGCTTCAGCGTTGACGTTGTACCTCTGGAACAGGTTCTGGAGCTCAGACAGGGCTCTACTTTCCGAGCCCGGTTTGGTGGTAGCGATGCCGAGGAGCTCTACCATTCGGAATACCTGCCGGGCAGATAAATGCCTAGCGGCCACATGATATGTGGTCATGTGTGAACCAAAATGCTTAATTATGTCCATTTCTGTACCTTCGTGTATAAACATGTCCCAGACAAAAACAGGTAAGTTGAGAAGTGACGCCATAGGCTTTGCGGAAGTCCTGTTTCAGGGCATAGCCGCCGTGGCTCCAGCAGGTGCCGCTGTTGCTACACTGACCGGAGCGGCAGCCTTCGCACTTGGCTCTCTTCCGTTGAGTGCCTTCATAGCTTTTTTGTTGGTTTTGATAAACGCTCTCATAATAAGCAGGGTCTCCCTGAGGGTGGCTGGAGCCGGCGGTTATTATGAGTACTCCAAGGCAGGAAACGGAGTTGCTGCTGCGGCGTTCACGGGAATGATGTATGTTTTTTACCAAGTGATGGCCATAGCTCTCGTTGGGCTTAGCATGGCCGTCTTTGTTCCTGCCATGCTCTCTTCGGTTTTTAACTTGAGCATTCCTGGCTACCTGTGGTTCTTGATACTTGCAGCAGATCTCAGTCTGAGCTTCGCTCTCTCCTACTCGGGCATAAGGGAATCCACGGTCTACTCGACCGTGATGGGTGCTATTGAGATGATCACGGTCTTGGCGTTGGCTGCGGCCCTTGTTTTCATGAGCAAAAATAACACTCTTGCGGTATTCACTCCTAAGTACGCTAGCGGCGGCTTGGCTGGCATAGCTCTGGGGACCTTGTTCATGTACACGGCGTTCGCTGGTTACGGAAACGCCACACCATTGGGTGAAGAAGCCAAGAAGGCGAAGTCGAGCATCAGCAAAGCACTGTTGCTCACGGTCATGATACTGGGCGCCTTCTTTATATTCACTTCTTACGCCTTCACGGTCTCGTGGGGGCCTTCTCAGATGGGGACGTACGCAAGCGCTCTGGTGCCAGGCGTTTCTCTCGTTTACTCGGAGATAAGCCCGGTGGCGGCCGCCGTGCTTGCGATCCTATTCATAAACAGCCTGTTCACGAGCGCAGTCGTACTCACAAACAGCACCTCGAGGGTCTTGTATGGTATGGGGAGAGATGGGCTGGTTTCATCCAAGCTTTCCAGCGTTCATTCCAAGCGTCTAACTCCTCACGTTGCTGCCTTCACGACGTTTGTTTCGGCCATGCTTGTGGCTGCGTTTGGCACCCTCGTCCTTGGAGGCTTCAATGCGTTCTTGATGACTGCTACCGCGGCCACTCTGGGTACCCTGCTTGTCCACGCCGTTGTAAACGTATCCTATCCGGCTCTTCACAAGAAGGAAGGAGGAAAGATCAGCCCGGTCGACCTGCTGCTGGTCGGAGCCGCCATTGCTGTCCTGGGCTTCGTGTTCTACGGTACGTTCTTGTCTGTGAGCGAGCCCGTCCTCGTCGGACTGGCTGCTTTCCTGATTTTCTCTGTATTTTCTGCGTACTATGCTTTCACCAAGAGAAACAGTTCGCGTTCCGTCGTTTAGAGCCCTTTCTCTAAGCGCACAAAATTTCTTTATGACGGCTTCCAGAAGCACACTGTATGTGTCAACTTTTGGAAGAGGTTCGCTTTCCAGGAGGAGGGAAACCTCAGTGCAGCCAAGCACCACGGCGTCTGCTCCTCTATCCAGGTATTTGTTGGCCAGATCTACCAAGGACCTTTTCAGGATCCTTGGCTCGCTACCGACGTTGAAGGCGTATATTGACCTGTAAAGGAGTTGCAGATCCTGATCTTCCATGAGAATTGGCTGAACATCCGAAAACGAGTAAAGCCCGGTCCTTATCGTCCAGGGAGTACCAAGGATCACCGTCCTCCTAGCCCCCTTCTTCAGCAACTCGCTGTGGACCTCTTGAGGAAGGTTCACCAAAGGGGAAGTACAGGTCCTCTGAAGTTCTGCGAAAAACGCGTGAGCGGAGTTACAGATCACTGCGACAAAGTCCGGGCTCAACTGGTCTAGCTCCCTTAGCCCCTTGACATAAAGAGGGTCTATGTCTTCTATGGAACTCGCATGAAAGGGTTCAGGCGGAAACTCGCTTGCTGGAATGCTGTTTATGAGGATCTGAGGATAGTCTTGGTTCTTGGTTATGCATCCTCTCCTCTGGAGTTCTAGGATCATCCTCTCATAGAATCTGGCTGAGGACTCTGGTCCAATGCCTCCCAGCAAGCCAATCTTAACGGGAGCAGGCATGAAGTTGTTCGCTGCTAGAAGTTTAAGCATTTTTGGGTCAACCAGCGACGAACTATGCCGAAAGTCGCGGAGATTGACGCACTAAAACCATCTCTGAAGTTCATCTCATGTTACATACGCTTCGTTGAATCAGGAACCTCAATTCCTTCATGGATGAGAGGATGTTACGGGCAGCAAAGATCGCCGAGGATGTTTTTGCCTTAAAGGCTTCGTGGAGCGCGCTGCCGAGTTGCTGGAAGCTCGTATCTATGGGAGTCAATCGGTTTCTTTGGTCTCCGAGTTTTGCGTTTCTTGAACCTCCTGCTTGTGCTGAAGTTTGGTGGGCTGAAGGCCAGTACAAGGCGCTTTGACCCAGAGGGAAAGAGCCTGCGTTGCTCAGCCAGCGAGATCGTTTGTCTCTTTCCTTCGACAAAATGAAGTACCGTTGCGAATCTTCAAGTTCGTCCAGGTGAGTAGATCAGCCACGCAGGCCACGACCCCGTGGTTTTGAAAGGAGTTTTGTTTCATTGCCAGATCCATTGGAAGTAAAGCTGGGCGTGTGGGCCCGCGGAGACTTGAACTCCGGACCACCGGATTATGAGTCCGGCGCTCTAACCATGCTGAGCTACGGGCCCAAGCCGTCCTGCCTTGCAGCTTAAAAAGCTATTTTCTCGTTGGCCCAGCATCTATGCATTCCCATGGAGAACTTCATGGATCCTCTGATAAGGTTGGGAGCTAAGCAGGTGTTCTGAAGCCAACGAAGGGTGCCCTGAATGATGCCAAGCTGACCCAAACGGAGGGATCCACCGCTTCTGAAAGCGGCCATTCGCGCTCAGTTATTGGGCGCCTCAGTTTGCCCTGGAAGGAAACCCTGAGCTGACCTCACCCGGTTTCTCGAGGCCTCCAGAGAGATCGTCTACAATACGCAAGGGGTCTTGTCTCGCAAGGATAAGTCGAACTGCGGGTTCGTTCAACCTTGGTCTCGGGCGGGTTGCGCCTTGGAGGTACAAGGTCAAGCAGATCCCGTGTTCTCCCGATCATCTGTGAGATCACCGAGCGGAGTTCAGCTATGCTAGGTACATCGCAAGTTTCCTCGGCCTTTATGCCCTCTAACATGGAAGAAACCGAGGATGTTCTTTCCGTGAGCGCTAGCGTGGCTTGAAAATCCTGCGAGGAAAAGGCCGATATGCCAGACTCCTGTACCTGCACGAGCTCCTCGATCGCGCGCAACGTCGCCTCAGAGTTTTGAGCTGACATCAGGGCCGATTTCAAGGAGTTTCCCTGTTTTTCAGTAAGCTCGGCGAGCTTGACGGCGAGATCCGCAAGGTTTTCAAGGATTTCTGCGGCTTGCCTCACGTCAAGAGCCCTGAGGGGCGAGAGCCCAGCCTTTTCGCCCAGTGACGGGTTTACTATCGCGCCTCTCGTCAGCCTAACAAGCATGAAGTACAACCTGTCCACCTCATCATCACGGTAGGTCAAATCTCTGGCTGCTTCCGCGTTTCCAGTGACTGCTGCTTGGACTGAGTCGAGCTCCATGGCTTTGGTTATCAGAAGCATCTTCTGCAGTAACTTTTCAGCGGAGCCTGGACCAGCTTCCATGAGACTGCTGACCAGCATTCTTCTGCTTTCTTCTTCCATGATCTCGAAACCAGGGAGTTTGTTCACGGCTGCTTTGACCTTCTCCACGTCTTCCTTCGCCATGGGGACATCCGAAGTTATCTCAAGAGAGTCGGCGCCAAGTAGGTAGGCCCAAGTGATTTCCTTCTCGATGGCAGATCCCATCTTGATCCTTATCTCAACGGCTTTGGACCTCAACTTGGGAGGGTATATGGAGAGGGAACCGTCTTGATTTTGGACCACCAGAAGGGCCTGGTTCTTCTCGACGCCATAGGAAGTGGCCCACGACTTGGGCAGAGAGAGCAGGTAGCTTCCCTTTGCGGTCCTCTGAACCTTCCTGTAAGACATCCTGTGCAGTCTTGCCTCTGGGTTAAAACCTTGTTCCTTCGACGCCCAGTAGAGGGACGTAAACGCATGGGAGCAGGGGGATTGTGGTGAAACGCCCACCTTCCTTTCTTACCAAAGTTAGCTCTTGAACTTCCCTTCCGACAGGTATGACCATCTTGCCTCCTTCGGCTAGGGCCTTCAGAAGTGGCTCTGGTATGTCTGGAGCTGCCGCAGAGACGACAACCGCGTCTGGCTTGACGTGCAGCGGGACGGCAGAAGCACCGTCGGTTGCCAGAACGTGAACTCTTCCTGACAGGCCAAGCTCGTCAAAATTCCTGCTGGCTTCTACGGCCAACGCTGGGATTATCTCGGTGGTTAGAACCTCTCCTGAGCCGCTGGCCTGCGCGCACACCGCAGCTAGATATCCCGTGCCTCCGCCGACCTCGTACAAGAGTTTGAAGGGGAGCAGGAGCTCACACGTTATTGCTATCATCGAAGGTGCCGATGTGGTCTGCCCAAATGCCGTCGGGAGAGGTTTATCCTGGTATGCCTCAGGCCAATAGACACCTGGCAAGAAGATGTGCCTGGGCACGACCTGCATGGCCTTGAGGACGGCCTCGCTCCTCACGTAGCCGCCCTCCCACAGTGCCCGGGCCATGGCTCTTCTCTCTTCTTCGAACACAGAGGGGGGCTGCAAGCGCGTAAATGCCTATGCGTTGAGCTTAAATGTCTTGATGGCAAAAGCGCAGGTTGCTCGTGGGCTTTCTTGGTTCAGAGGACATGGCCAAGGGGCTTGCCTTGGCTGGCATGGATGCCGTGAGCCCGAAGAGCAGGGAGGCTGCCCTCGACGCTCTTGGAAGGTTCTTACGGTCCGGTCAGTACGCTCTTGTGGTTGTCGGTCAGCCATGGTCGGAGGAGCTGAAGGATGATATCGTGCTTGCCTCTCAGACCTCAGGCGTACCCATAGTTTCCCTTGGTCTCAACCAAGTGGACCTCTCGGCGTTTAACTCGGCGTTGCAGCAAATCTTGGGGTTGAAGCTTGTCCGAGCCCGTGGAACGCATATGCAGGAAGATAGTATCTGACGCGCTTGCCTCTTATGAGAGAGAGATAGACGAGGCCTTGGCTGACGCGAACTCCATGATAGACAGGGTCAGCAAGGAGCTTGAGAGGAAGCTCCAGCAGAAGGAGTCTCGTCTCTCTGCGCTTGCTGATGCAGAGTACAAGTCCAGAGTAGCCAAGGCCAAGATGAGCGCGCAAGATGAGGTCTTGGCGGCAAGAGAGGAGGTCAGAAAGCAACTTGAGCAAAGGGTCGGGCAGGAGCTCCTTCGCTTTCCGACTTCGCCCAGATATCCGGTCTACGTGAGAAAAAGTCTGTTGGCGGCCTCAGGAGCGCTTGGTCAAGCAGGTCTTCTGGTGATGTGCCGCAAGGAAGACGCGAGGTTGGTCGAGAGTTTGTGTAGGGAGCTCGGCCTTGGAGTGGATCTGGAGTTGGTCGACATCGCTGGGGGAGTCGTGGTGAGCAAGAAGGACGGGGCTGCCACTGTGAATCTGAGCTTGGAGGAGAGGCTCAAGGCAATCGAATTTGCTCGGAGAAGCGACATCGAGAAGGCTCTTTTCGGGGGGTCCAGTTGAAGATCTACAGGGTAGCAGGCACGTTGGTGGAGGGCGAAGACATGAAAGGGGTCTCCATGCACGAGGTCGTGCGTGTGGGTGAGGCTGGCTTGGTAGGCGAGGTGATAAGGATCTTGGGAGATCACGCGTTCATTCAGGTCTATGAGGATACCTATGGTCTCCGTCCAGGAGACGAGATAAGGGCAACGGGGAGGCCCTTGTCCCTTGAGTTGGGACCTGGTCTTCTTGGTACCATATATGACGGGATACAGCGCCCCCTCTCTATCCTCAGAGAGGCAGAGGGATTTTACATCAGGAGGGGAGTGGAGGCCTCTCCGCTTGACAGGAAGAAGGAGTGGCACTTCTTGCCTTTGGTCCAGGTTGGACAGTCGGTGAGGGGCGGCGATGTGATCGGAAAGGTACAGGAGACCGACCTCCTCGAGCACAGGATCTTGGTGCAGCCAGATGTGTCTGGGGAGGTAACATGGGTGGCCCAAGAGGGGGACTTGACCGTCGATCAAACCGTGGCAAAGGTGCGTTATGGCGGAGGCGAGGTTTCGATTTCGATGTTCCAGCTTTGGCCCGTCAGAAGGCCCAGGCCTTACTTGGAGAAGCTTGTGCCCGAGGTTCCGCTCATCACTGGTCAGCGCATCGTGGATGCGCTCTTCCCAATCGCAAAGGGAGGATCCGCCATAGTGCCGGGCGGATTTGGTACGGGAAAGACGGTGGTCCAGCATCAGCTAGCCAAGTGGGCAGACGCCGAGGTAGTCGTGTACGTGGGTTGCGGCGAGAGGGGGAACGAGATGACCGAAGTGCTCCGCGACTTCCCAAAGCTCAAGGACCCCAAGAGTGGGAAGCCACTGATGATGAGGACGGTCCTCATAGCTAACACCAGCAACATGCCGGTGGCGGCCAGAGAAGCAAGCATATACACGGGTATAACCATCGCGGAGTACTTCAGGGATATGGGCTACAGCGTGGCCATGATGGCTGATTCCACCTCTAGATGGGCTGAGGCTCTTAGAGAGATCTCTGGTCGGCTCGAGGAGATGCCTGGAGAGGAGGGTTATCCTCCGTATTTGGCCAGCAGGTTGGCGGAGTTCTACGAGCGGGCGGGTAGAGTCAAGACGCTTTCGGGAAAGGAGGGCTCAGTGACGGTCGTTGGAGCAGTGTCTCCCATGGGCGGAGATTTCTCCGAACCGGTCACCCAAAATAGCCTGAGATTCGTGCAGGTTTTCTGGGCTCTCGACAAGGACCTGGCCGACAGAAGGCACTTCCCTTCCATCAACTGGCTGACCAGCTACTCTCAGTACAGGTCCGTCGTCTCTGGTTGGTGGAAGAAGAACGTGGCAGAAGACTGGGAGGAACTGGTAAACGAGACGTTGAGGATCCTGCAGGAGGAGAGCGAGCTGGAGAGCTTGGTTCGTCTGGTCGGGGCAGATGCTCTTCCCGAGATGCAAAAGCTGGTGCTCTTGGTTGCGAGGATGCTCAGGGAGGGCTTCCTTCAACAAAGTGCTTTCAACGACATCGACACCTATTGGCCGCCGAAATCTCAGTACTTGTTGTTGAAGGCTATAATCGAGTTCTACAGGCAATCGCAGAAAGTGGTCGAAAAAAAGCTGCCTGTCTCGAAGCTGGAATCGCTCCCGGTGGTGCAGGAGATCATGAGGGCGAGATTCACGATCTCTTCCCAACCTGCATTGGAGGATCTTGTCAAGAAAGCTTCGTCGGGTCCGCTTTCTCTGTTAGGTGGTGCAGAGTGATAGGTGAGAAGCCCTCTCAAGCGAGCGTCCCGGTGGAATATGCCTCTGTGAATCAGATAAGCGGCCCCCTCGTCTTCGTGAGCGGAGTAACAGGCGCAGGATACGACGAGCTCGTCACGGTTGCCTCTCCGGAGGGAGAGAGCTTGGGTAGGGTGCTAGAGGTGTCCAAGGATGTGGCTGTTGTTGAAGTCTTCAAGGGGACAAGCGGGCTATCCATAGGGCGCACGAAAGTCAAGTTCTTGGGCAGAGGTCTAGAAGTGGGCCTGTCCCAAGAGGTGCTTGGAAGGATATTTGACGGGTTAGGCCAACCCGCCGATGCAAAACCGGCTCCATACTCCAAGGAAAGTCAGGATGTGAACGGTTCGCCAATCAACCCAACCTCTAGGGAATATCCGAGTGAGTTCATAGAGACTGGCATGACAGCCATAGATGCAATGGATAGCTTGGTGAGGGGTCAAAAGCTGCCAATTTTCAGCGGGGCTGGGCTGCCTCACAATTTGCTTGCGGCTCAGATAGTCCGGCAGGCAAAGCTGTTGAGCTCCTCTGAGGGCTTTGCCGTTGTGTTTGTGGCCATCGGGATAACTCACGATGAGGCGATGTTCTTTAGAGACAGCTTTGAAAGGTCTGGGGCGCTTGCGAACGTTGCCATGGTGCTGAACTTAGCGGATTCGCCCTCTGTGGAGAGATTGACCGCGCCGAGGGTAGGGTTGACCATGGCCGAGTACTTGGCCTTCGAGGAGCAGATGCATGTACTTGTGATAATGACCGACATGACGAACTACTGCAATGCCCTGAGAGAGGTGAGTTCATCGAGGGGAGAGATACCCGCCAGAAAGGGTTACCCGGGATACATGTACACTGACTTGGCTTCCCTCTATGAAAGGGCTGGCAAGGTGATAGGGAAGAAGGGAAGTGTGACCTTGATGCCAATACTGACCATGCCAAACGACGACATATCTCACCCGATTCCTGACCTGACTGGTTACATAACCGAAGGCCAAATAGTTCTTGACAGAGGTCTTTACATGAAGGGCATCTACCCCCCAGTAGACATCTCTCTGAGTCTGTCTCGTCTGATGAAGGACGGCGTGGGAAAGGGTTACACTAGGGAGGATCACATGGACGTCTCAAACCAGCTTTACGCGTCCTACGCTCGTGCCAAGGAGGTCAGATCCCTGATGACCGTGGTTGGCGAGGAAGGGCTTTCAGAGAAGGATAGATCCTACGTCTCGTTTGGCGATTTCTTCGAGAGGAACGTGATAGGTCAGGGCCAAGATGAGGACAGGAGCATTGAGAAGTCCCTTGACCTTGGCTGGGCGGCCCTGTCGCTTCTTCCAGAGGAAGAGCTGACAAGGGTCACTGCAGATGAAATAAAGGAGCACGCGAGGGCAAAAGGAGTTGGACGAGCTCAACGTACCTCCCACCAGGTACAACTTGCTCCGCATGGCTCGCGAGCTCACTTCCCTCAGAAAGGGCCGCGAGCTCCTAGAGGAAAAGCGGGAAGCCCTCATGGTTGAGTTAAAGCGCCAGATTGCGGGGCTCCAGGAGGCCGTGGTTCTTTCAAACAGTTGCCTTAGGGACTTCCTAGCAGCCCTGGCAGCAGTTGAAGGGACAGCCTATCCCCAGCTTTCTCTTTCGGGCCGGGTTAGACTTGTTCTAGACGTGCAGGAAAGGAGCCTCATGGGGGTCAGGCTGACCCCATTATCCGTCAGGCAGAGTTACACTGGAAAGCAGGTGTTTCCTCCCGGGAGCGAGAGCCCAGAGGTCGAGGAACTGGTCCGGCAGGGGGTCAGGCTGGTCCAAGCTCTGTCAAAGCAGGGAGAGCTGCAGGCCTCATCTGTGTCTCTTGCAAAGGAGGCCAGGAAAATGCAGCGGCGGGTAAACGCGCTGGAAAAGATATTCATACCGCAGTATGAGAGGACCGTTCGTTTCATTGCTTCTTCTCTGGAAGAGAGGGAGCGGGAAGAGCTGATCTCGCTGAAGGCCGTAGAAGAGAAGCTCAATCGGTGAGGGGGGCGAAGAAGTCGCGCGAGCTTGCCCTTGAGTTTCACGCCTTTGGGCATCCAAACGTCAGAGCTACTCATAGGACTACCCTTGAGGTGACAAAGGATCGCGAGCTTGGAAGGGCAGGTGACTGCATACTAGCGGTCAGCTCAGAGGTCTCTGCCGCAGATATACCGTCCGAATTTGCAGATGCCATAAGGTCGGGGTGGAGGGTGAAGCTTGTGATATCCTGCTGCGGTTTCCAAGACGAGGTGAGCGGGTGGGGTAGCAAGGGGCTTACCCTGGATGGCCGTAGGGGTCTCATAGCTAGGAAAAGCCAATTCCTGAGCCCTGACACCTTTGCTATCAGGTGCGACAAGTCGGCAGGAGACATCAGGCGCGATTTGGTCCAAGCCCTGAAAGGCGGCGGACCAGTTTCCTTGAAAATAGTCGTTCGTGAACCCGAATAGACCAGGTTCGTGGGGGTGGCGTCGACCGCTCGAGGGAGATCTTCTTGAAAATAGTCGTTCTTGAACCGAATCGGCCTTGGGAGATGCAGACGCGAGTCCAGCGTCGCGAAGTTCTTGCGTTGGATTCTTGTCTTACCTATGCGTCGTTGAATCAGGAGCCTCAATTCCTTCCGGGATGAGAGGATGTCAAAGGCCCAGGCGGTACATGGCTGTGGCCAGAAGCAGGCCCATCGCAGGGGCGATTGCCCACGTGAGTACGACCTTTGTCATCTCTTTGCCGTTTGACACCCTTACCCGGCGGGTTAAGGCCGGGCCAAGTATGGCGGCCACGCCCATCTGAGAGACAGATACAGGGATAGCCAGTTGGGTCATCACCTCAACGAGAAGCGCGCTTCCGAAGCTAGCACCCGAAGAGGCCACTGGACTTATGCCGACTAGGTTCTGCGAGACCGTACGAGTGACCAGCCTTCCTCCTAAGGCAGAACCAAGAAATGCCGCGGTGCCCAAGGCCAATCCAGCAGTCCACGTTGGCAAGGCAGTGACGCCATCCAGTATGCCTATCGTGTTGGCGCCGAGAACGTACGAAACGTAAAAGCTTGACACAAGCACCGCGACGGCGTTTATGCGAGCCCTGAGGAATAGTCTCTTGGGAAGGAGTCTCCGAAGCAGCAAGTAGATACCAGCAGCGGCAGGTATGGAAAGGAGTGGAGCATATACCCATGAAAGCGAAACCACTGTTGCAAAACGTACGTCCAGCGTGCCCGTCAGCAGGCCGATGCCTATGGCACCACCAACTAACGCCTGAGAAAATGAGAGAGGTATGGCGAACAGCGTGACCACGGCAAGCACGATGAGGGAAGAAAGCATGAGCGCAAAGAGTACCTGTTGTTGCTGAGCGGAAGGACCCAAGAGGTAGCCTATGCTGGGCTTCATCTTCCAACCCTCGCCTATTGTCCCAAGCATCATGCCTAGCCCAGCTAGCACAAGCGCTTCGCGATCTTTCATGAGGCCTGCGCCAACTATCGCGCCAACGCAAGCCGAAGCGTTGTTGGCGCCAATGGTGAAGGCTGCTATCAGGGCGAGCAGCAAAAAGAGCAACTCAGACACCTGACTTTGCAGCTATGACTATTATGACGTCAGATGCATCTTCTATGTCGTCAAGTACGTTATCTAGCCAAAGCACGAAGTCCTTTAGCTCGAGCAAGGTGAGTACGTCCATCTCCCCTTTTTTGGAGAGAACCCGTCCCACTATCCTGTTCTTTATGTCGTCTCCTTCCTCCTCCTTCTTCTCAACGTCTATGGCCTTGCGCGCGGCCTCATGCGGCCTCTGCATCACCAGCTCAATGGATTCGCTTAGGACATCCATGGCCTCCTCTGCCTTCTTGACGAGTTGAATGGGGCTGTCCCCAGAGAACACGGACTCGTATGTGGGCTTGGATACTGGGAACTGTGCTATGACGCGCGCGGCATCTTTGGCGCTGTCAGCCACGTCGTCCAGCTGCTCCATGAGGTTTAGGATGTCTTCGCGGATGCCGGCAAAGAAGGCACCGCTCGATATCAAGACCATTCCTTCTCTGTGAATGGTATCGGCCTTTCCCTCCAGATCGGAAACCTTGTCGCTTGCGGCCCTGAGCTCAACCCAATCGCCCTTTTCCGCGGTGCAGATGACGGGTTCTAGGGCCTCTATGGTTTGCCGGACAGCTTCAACTTGCCTCTTTATGGTTTCTTCTACCAGCTTCTCTTTGTTTCCCATGAAGTTGAGCTTGCCTAGTCCCTTTATCCACAAGACAGACCGTAGCGAGGGCAAGATTTAAGCGTTGGTTGTGTGAAAGCTTATACGCGGCTTTTTGGCCTCTTCGTGCTCTTCCCCGAGGACATGGAACTTGTGGAGATGATCCTGCCTCAGGCAGAAGGAGCCCGCCTTGTTGATTTTCTGGCTGGATGGGGAAAATTTCATTTTTCTGACGGAGACGTCCAGGCTAGCGATGCCGTTGTGGAACTGGCAGAAGAACTTCGCTCGGCAGCTGCCCCTCTTGCATCAAGCGCCCAGAGAGTCGAGTTGACTGTCACAAGTTGGGAAGCGCTTCTTCAGGATCAGCTGGTTCGGGTCAAGGGTTACGATCGCAAATTAAAGGAGCTTCAGCAGAAAATCAGTCAGCTGGAAAGCCAGAAAAAGTCGCTTCTTCAGGATCTGGCCCAGCTTGAGCGCTTTCCTGACTTCTATGACAATTCAGTTTTCGCGAAGGTTGAAGGAGCGAGGCCTTTCTACTTCAGGAACGCGCCGCCTCCTGACACGCTTGCAGTTTTCCGTCTTGGGGATGAGGACTGGTTCGGGGTCTGCTTGACGGAAGGGAAGAAGCCGCCGTCAGATGCTCAAGAGCTCGCGTTCCCAGTGGGACTGGGGCGCACAGCTGGAGAAGCCCGGGTGGAGGTGCAGAGACGGCTGCACGAGCTGGAAGGGCAGCTGGCTCAGGCAAGCACAGAAATGCAGGCACTTGTGCTCGAGGCGGGTCCCTTTGCAGCTCGGGCTGTTGAACTTTCTTCCATGGTGCTGGCATCGGCGAGGGCAAGAAAGGGCCAGCCTTTCACGCGCACAACCCTGCTCATAAGGGGCTTTGTACCTCGCTCCTACTTCAATGAATTCCTCTCGGCTGTTTCTTCGTTTTCGTGGCTCGTGCTTGTTCACAGGCTAGCAGGCCCCTCTGACATGCCACCAACCAAACAAAGCCTGCCAAAGGTGATCTCAAGTTTTTCCATAATAGTGAGCAGCATGGGGTTTCCATCCTACGGCGAAGTCGATCCCACTCTCATCACTGCCTTCACATTCCCAGCGCTCTTTGCAGTGATGTTTCCTGATGCTGGGCAGGCCTTGCTTCTAGTCATCGGAGGTATACTGGCGGCGAAGTACCTGAAGGGAGCCATGAGTGATCTCGGAGTTGTGATGGCGTTGTCTGGAGCGGCTGCTTTCTTTAGCGGCTTGCTATTTGGGGAGTTCTTTGGGCTCGAGATCCCACCTCTCGCCTTTCACGTCCTTGGCTGGAAGGGTATGATGAGGATTTCTGGGACACCTTTCTCGGTCTGGAGGCCTTCTGCCTCGGTTTCTGCCTCTACCAGGGAGAGCGTGATCTTCTTCATGGAGGCGGCCATGGCGATTGGCGTTGCCCAGATGACCATGGGATTTGCCCTTTCCTTCGTCAACCTCTGCAAGAAAGGGCTACTTTATGATGCTGTCTCTTCACCTTTGCTGAAGGCCTTGATTTTACCTTCGGGATACGCGCTGGTGATCTCTGGGACTCCATTCTTTGGGATCGGCATACTGGGCTGGACTGGCCTCGTCTTGATCCCGCTTGCAATGCTTTTCTTGCTTCCAGCCCTTAAGCGGCCTCAGGCAACCGGGGAGGCCGCTCTCCAGCTGTTTGAGAGCCTGATCTCCTTTCTTTCAAACACGGTATCCTACCTTAGGCTTGTGGCCATGTCGGTGGCCCACCTCGCACTTATGCTTGTCGTGTTCGTGGTCGCCTGGCTGGGGTTGCAGGCTCTCGGAGGAGGGGAAGCAGGTTGGGCTATCTTCTGGATCGTGGTGGTGTTGGGCAACGTCGTGGTGATGGCTTTCGAGGCACTGCTCGTGTTCGTGCAAAGCATGAGGCTTCACTTTTACGAGTGGATGATGAAGTTCTTTTCTGGAGAAGGTCGGCCCTACGCCCCTCTATCTTATGATGGAAAGAATCTCAAGCTCAAGGTCGTAGGTCTTTCTGAAGACAAGCGACTTCCGAACAGCCGGCGCTCAGTTTACCGAAAAGCATAAAACCCATTGATGCCCTTCAACGAAAGCAAAAATGTCAGCAAATGCGGGCGCGCTCAAGACTGGGTCGCCGAAATCCATGGCACTGATCAACATAGTCATAGGTTTCCTCGACCTCATACTGATACCTGCCGAAGAAACCCAGCTTTACCACTTCAACTATGCCGTTGCGGAGGCGAACAGCGTGCTAGCTACCCTGGTGATAGCATTCGCGGCTGTAGACTACATGAACAAGAAAAAGGGAGGCAAGAGCTTGGCCTTACCGGCGATCGTCCTGATTCTCTCCATAGCAATGATGTTCTTCTTCCCACAGAAGTACAGCACCCCCTATCTCTATCAGTATCACATATATCTTATCGATACTGAGGCCAAGAGTAGCTTGTTCTATGTCAGTTACTACAAGGTGAGAGATGCGCTTTGGGGCATAAGCTTCGGCTTTGGTTTGTTCTTGCTGATCTCAACGCTCTACGAAATATACCTGGTTAGGAAGAGCAAGTGAATTTTTTTGGCAGTCTCGTCGTTGCGCTAGTCTTACGCCATATCTTTCTGCCGTTAAGAGCTTGGCAAGCATGAATAGCTCCCGCTGTTTCAACATCAGTGCTGCTTGGGCTGGAGCCACGCCAAACTGATCTTGATACGCCTGGGCCTTTGCCCAACCATAAATTTCCTCTTCGTAAGTCTTCTGACCGGCCCTAAGGGCCTCATCTGGGTCTAGAGAGAGCAATCCTGAAGTTCCCTTGAAAGTTCCGTCAACATCAAGGCTAGGCATCTCTTGCCAGCCGTACTTCTTTGCCAGAATCTCAGCTTTTAAGTTGTACCAACCCAGGGTCGGCGAGAGCCAGCCAGAGAGTTGCCCCCTTTGCTCTTGGTCGAGCCCATCGGTGGCCTCTAGGAGATCTTCGAAGTAGGTCTTGTCAAGCTGAAGCAGCAGCTCAGAGGTCTCTGGTGTCTGAGCGACTTTTGCATCCCTCAACGTCGTTGCCATCTTCGCGTCCAGGGATGCCGCCATCCTGATGGTATCATCGGATATGCCTTGTCTCTTGGTCTCTTCTACGATGCGCGCCTTCAGTTCTTCAAGCATCCAAGCAGCAGAGAAAGAGTTAAGATAGCGCTTGCCAGAAGCTGGCATGAGGTTCGCTACAAGCCGCTCTAGTTTCTGCAGGCACCGTACTGCTGCCTCATAGGGAAGAATCCCCTCATCGATCATTAGAAGGACATCTTTCCCGCACCGTGACCGCGCTAGGGCGTCCCTCATACCCTGAAGGTTTGCATCTTGGAGCCTCTGCAATTGCTCTTCGGGCAGAAGCGTCGATCTGATCCACGCGACCCTTGACGCCGCGGAAGCATAGGCCAGGGCTGGGATGGGAGAAGGGACCGGATACGATCTCCTGATCGTCCTCATAGGTCTTCCACCCAGCGAACGGTCAAGTCTACGGCTTGCTCAAGTCTGGACAAGCCTGCCTTCTTGGTTTCTTGTGCCTTCTTTCTTCCCGATTCAATTATCTTGTCAGATTCTGCTTCCGCCTTCTTGATCGCATCTTCCATCATCTGCTTTTCGATGCTTTTTTCTATATCTGCCTCCAAGCTCTCAAGGATCGAGGCTTCGGTTTGCGCCATCTTAGATAGCTTCAACGAATCCTCTTCCGCCTTTTCTTCCAACTTGGCGGCAAGCTCTTCTGCTAACCTTATTTTCTCCTGAATAGGTCCGAGGTCTGGGCTCCGCTGTAGCGACCCAGTCATACCGCCGTTGCGATCGGCGCTTTGCTCCATCGTCATAGCCCCGTTCTAAGGGCCTTGGAAAAAAAGGTTATTGGGTTGTCGTTGACCGGCCGACAGTAGGGCGTCAAGTATGGCCTCTGAGACGGTTGGATGTCCGTGTATGACGCTTGCCAGCTGCTTCGTGGTAGCTCCCATGGTTATAGCTGTTGCCAACTCCTGTATGACCTCAGAGGCGTAGGGACCAAGCATGGTGGCGCCTATTATCTTGTCGTCCTGGTCGGCTATTATCTTCAGGAACCCGTGAGTTTTTCCAAGGGAAACTGCTCTCCCGTTCGCTGCCATGAAAGACCTCAGGACCTTGACGTTCATGTTTTTGGCCTGATCCTGCGTGGTGCCAACCGAAGCTACCTCCTCGTAGGTGTAAACGGAACGCGGAAGCCCTCTTGCGTCGTATGCAGCCTCAATTCCAGCTGCGTTAAGCGCCGCGATTGAGCCCTGGACCAAAGCTACGTGAGCCAGACCGCCACCAGCTGCATCCCCTATTGCATATAGCCAGGGCAAGTTCGTCCGCTGATGAGGGTCTACCTTGATGAACCTCCTGTTGAACTCCACTCCGAGATCTTCAAGGCCCAGGTTGGACGTGTTTGGCACCCTTCCAATGGACATCATGACCATGTCGGCCTTGTAGCTTTCTGTTTGCCCGTTTCCTACATCGGCTACTACCTCTTTCTGATCACCGTCGTCCTTTATCTCAAGGACCTTTGCGCCTGTATGGAATTCCATGTTCTTGAACTCGTCCTCAAGCGCTTCCTGAAGCGCATTTCCGATGTCGGCATCTTCCAGTGGCAGGATGTGGGGCATCATCTCAACAAAGGTCACCCTTGTCCCGCAGGCAGCCAAGAAGGAACCAAGCTCGAGGCCTTCAGGACCAGCGCCTGCTATGATGAGGGACTTGGGCGCTTCCTTCATAGAAAGCAGCATCTGGCTGTTTATCACGTTCTTGCCATCTATGCCCTTTATCGGAGGTTTGGATGGAGAAGATCCAGTTGCAATTACTACGTTCTTCGCTATTATGACTTTTCCAGAATCAGGACCTGAGTCTATTGTGACTCTACCCTCGCCAGAGAGGCGTGCATGCCCTTTGAACGCGGTCACGCCCGCGTTTTGAAGGGTATAAACAAAACCTTGTCTGAGCTTGTCCACGATCTCATCTTTTCTGGCCATGGCCTTTGTGAAGTTGAGGCTGACACTGCCGTCTAGATCCAAGCCAAAGGAGGCACCATCTCTCGCGCCAAGGTAGGCCTCGACGCTAGCCATCAGACTCTTGTTTGGAATGCATCCCCAGTTCACACACGTTCCGCCCATGAGGTCTTGCTCTATAAGAGCGGCCGATTGCCCAAGGGCCGCGCTTTGTAAGGCGCCGCGCCACCCGCCGGGTCCTCCTCCCACATAGACGACGTCGAATACCCTTTCGACCGGTTTCTCTCTGACTAAAGTGCTTGATTGAGACATGATGGGCTTCACCGTTCGCTTTATATGTGTTGCGCCGCGATTTTTTAGCCGTTAGAATAGAAATTCATATGAACAAAAACCCTTAAATCCCGCTGCACTCTAAGCAAAGGGATAAAAATGGGTCTAGCCGAGACGATAAAGGCGATACAGGAAGATCCAAAAAAAGGCCTAGTTGAGTTTCGCTCAGAGGTCTCTTCGATAGGAGGTCTTGCCGTAGTGGCCAAGTCCAGGGAGCATGCTTTGGTGGTTGATGAGCCTCCCGACTTGGGAGGGACGGACAACGGTCAGAACCCAATCGAGATGCTTTTGAGTGCTCTTGGAGCGTGCAATACGATTGCAACCATTGCTTTTGCCTCCGCCATGGGGCTGTCTGTTGATTCGGTGACGACTGAGGTCTCAGGCAAGCTTGATCTCAGGGGCTTCTTGGGGCTGGATGGCAGCGTCAGGCCCGGACTTCAAGAGGTCCAAGTCACGACGAGGATACGGAGCAAGGAACCGAAAGAGAAGCTCGAACAGCTCGCTGCGTTTGCAGAAGCGCATTGCCCAGTGAAGGACACGCTTTCTGCTGGGACCAGAGTCACCAATGCGGTTGAGATTGAAGTATGAAAATTTTTTACCCTTGTGCCTCTATCACGGCAACCGTTTCCCCTAGGTTGGCCTTTGAGCCAGCACTTATCAGTATCTTCTTGAGAGTTCCCGAAGCCGGTGCCCTTATCTCTGCGCTGACCTTCACGGCGTTCGCCGTCGCGAGGAGCTCACCTTGCTCCACGTGGTCTCCCTCTTTCTTCTTCCACTCAACTATGGTTACCTGCTTTATGGGTCCTGTGGTTGGTGCCTTAACCTCTACTTGCATGAGAACCTTCACGGAAATATATTAAAGCTTTTTCATAGGAACTCGCAACCAGTCTCTTCGACTCGTTTATATCTGTGGCAGCAGAGACATCCATGCCGACTCTCCAGGAAATGACGGTGGGCTTTCCAGCTACCGATCTACTTTACCTTCGGGATGCTTACCTCAGGCGCGAAGCTGCGAAGGTGCTCCGGGTAGAACTTGATGGGAAACGCTCTTACGCTCTGCTGGACAGGACGATATTTCATCCCAAGGGAGGTGGACAGCCAAGCGATCGGGGTTGGGTAGAATGGGAAATGGGTTCTGCAACCTTAAGGAAGGCCATGGGATTTTGGGACGATCGCGGGTTCTTCGTTTTGCATTACCTGGAAGGACATCTGCCAGCTGATCGCGTTCAGATGAAATTGGATTGGGACTTCAGGTATCTTCTGATGAGGAGGCATACGGCCGCTCACCTCATGGACCACTGTTTGCAGGAGGCGACTGGGACTAAGAGTGTGACACTTGGCTCTTGGCTGGGCGACCAACCATACGTTGATTATGCAGGATCTACCCCCAAAGAAGAGGACATCAAGCTCGCGCTGGACCTTGCAGAGCGCTATATATCGGATGATCTTCCTTTGCACTTCGCCGTCTTTTCAGCATCTGACGTCGTTGGCTTGGCGCCGCCCAATGAGGAGAGGCTACCAAAGGGGGTCAGCGAGCTGAGGGTTGTCAAAATAGGTGACTTTGAGTGGATACCGTGCGGAGGGACGCATTTAAGATCAACGAGAGAAATTGGGTCCATAGAACTGAAGGGGATCAGTGCCATACCTGGTGGGTATCGCTTTTGGTTCGACGTAGCCGATGCATATGCTTAAACTTTGTTGCCCGATAAGACAAAATGGCAGGGTTTATGGGCGAGCACGGGCCTCATGCCAGGAGGTGGAATGCTCGCGGACTGCGCTGGTGGGTACTAAGTGCCCTGGCGGAAGGACCCAAGACTGGCGCGGAAATAACGCACTGGATAGAGGCCAAGAGCGATGGAATGTGGCATCCATCTCCAGGGTCTCTCTATCCCCTCCTGGGTCAGCTCAGAGAAGAAGGTGTACTGAGGAGAGACGAGGAGGGAAGATACGAGCTTGTCTTCTCGACCGGGCCAGTCTTTTGGAAGATTGCCAGCTCTCCGATGAATCTAGATACAGCTGTCCGGGAGTTGGAAGGTTATGCTTTCTACATCGAGGACCTCAGCCGGGCAACAGATATTTCGGCCTACAGGGAGAGAATAGAAGCAGTGTGGAAAAAACTGGGCCTCGTTCTGGGGAAGGGCTAGAGGTATTTTTCCCTCAGGTAGCTTATCAGGTACTTGGGCTGGTATCCCTCTCCAAAGGACCTCATCATCAGTTCCTTGGGGGTATAAGTGGCTCCCCACACGTGCACTTTTTCCCTCAGCCATTGTTTCAGCTCAGCTAGGTCTAGGTCAGAGACCTTCGCGTACATGTCTGGAATATCTCTCATGGCGTGGTACCTGATTTGTGCCGCGACGACGTTGCCTATGGTATAGCTCGGAAAGTACCCAAACGATCCTCCGCTCCAGTGTATGTCTTGAAGCACCCCATCTGAGAAGTTGTTCGGCCTTACGCCCAGATATTTTTCGTACAATTCTGACCAAAGCTCTGGCAGCTCAGACACCTGGGCTTGGCCTCCTATGAGTTGTTTCTCCACCTCATACCTGATCATTATGTGGAAGTTATAGCTCACCTCGTCAGCCTCAACTCTTATGAGTCCGGGCTTCACGTGATTGAAGTACGAGTAGATCTCCTCGTCGCTGTAGTTCCTTAGAAATGGGAGATATTTTGAAAGTATCCCAAAACTACCTCTTTCAAACTCGCGTGACCTTCCGATCATGTTTTCCATGAACCTAGATTGGGACTCGTGAATACCCATGGAAGCACCTCCGGAAAGCGGTGTAAACTCCAACTCTGGATCGATCTGCAGTTCGTAAAGGGCGTGTCCGCCCTCATGTAAAACGGAGAACATCGTGTCCTTGAAATCATATCCTTTCCGCCTAGTCGTTATTCTGACGTCATCTATCGATATGCCAACCGTGAATGGGTGGGCGGAGGTGTCCTCGCGAAACCTTGTGAAGTCGTAACCCAGCTTCGTTAGTAGTTCGATCTCAGCCTTCTTCATGCTTTCTTGATCATAGGTCTCCAAGGCCAAGGGTGAGTCGCGTTCTGTTGCTGCTTTTTCTAGGATGACCTTCAGCGGGTCCCTGAGCTCTCCAAACATCTCGTCAGCATCTTGTACGGTGAAACCCTCTTCGTGCAGGTCTAGAAGGGCATTGTATGGATGGACTTCGTAACCAAGGTGATCTGCCATGTCCCTTGTGAGCTCTATTATGTTGCCCAAATCCGACTTGAAGATCTCATAGTTGTTCTTTTCTCTTGCAGCCCTCCAGTTGAGGCTAGCTCTCGTGGTCAACTCGCTGAGCTCTTGCATGAGCTTGGCGGGTACCTTTGTGTAAACCTTGGTCTCTCTCCTCATGATCCTGGCCAGGCCTTTTTCGTAAGGAGTTAGGTCTTGGCTCTCCTGAAGTCTATCCAGGAGATCCAACAAATGGGGATCAGTGTACATCTTTTGGATCAGGGCAGTAAGTTGCCCCGTCATATTACCTCTGGCAAAGGAGCCTTTCGGCGGCATGAAGGTTTCCAAATCCCATCCCGAGAGCTCCATGGCCTTGGAGACTGCCCATATGGGCTGGTATCTCTCGATCAAGGCGATGGCGTGCGGGTTTGAAAACTTAGAGTTTCTTGACATGCTATGACGGGACTCGGCCATACTTATATTCTTGTAGTCTTCTTGCAGACCGACGCAGGCGTGAGGTTGGGCGCGAAGAACAGATCATCATCGCAAAGGTCTTGCACAGAGGATGAAGAGGAATCAGTTGGTGTCTTCCAAGAGAGCTAGGGGCATCGACGGACAGAAAAGACGGAAGATCAAGGGTTTGGCATGGAAGGATCGACAGGATGAGCTCTTCGTCACGATGTTCCTTCTCCGTAACCGCCGAGGTAGCTCTCCTGCTCTTCCGTTAAGGTATCAATCTCGATGCCCATAGAGCGCAGTTTCAGCAGAGCGACTTGCTCATCTTGTTCCCTTGGTACCGGGTGCACGCCAGGTTTCATTTCATGACCGTGGTCCTTGAGGTACAGTGCCGAGAGAAACTGGTTTGAGAAGCTCATGTCCATTACTTCAGACGGGTGTCCTTCCGCTGCCGTCAGGTTGACCAGCCTGCCCTCGGCCAGCAGGAACAGCTTCTTGCCTCCCAGATCGTACTCGACGTTGAAGTCTCTGACCTCCCTTTTGGATTCGGCAATTTTCTCGAGAGCGTTGACGTCGATCTCAACGTTGAAGTGACCTGCGTTTGCCAGCACTGCCCCGTCCTTCATCAGTCTGAAGTGCTCCTCGGTTATGACTGACTTGTTTCCAGTGGCGGTTATAAAAAGATCTCCTATCTTTGCAGCCTCATCCATTTTGGTTACCCTGAAGCCATCCATGCGCGCCTTCAGGGCGTTAACTGGCGACACCTCGGTCACGATTACCTCGGCCCCCATCCCTCTGGCCCTGTTTGCGATCCCCCTTCCAACATGACCGTAGCCAGATACAACGACCGTTTTGCCGGCCAAAAGGATGTTCGTAGCCCTGATGATCCCATCAAGGGCTGATTGGCCAGAGCCGTACACGTTGTCGAACTCCCACTTCGTCTCTGCATCGTTGACAGCTATCAGCGGAAACCTCAGCTTTCCCTGCTTCTCGAGCGCCCTTGCCCTGATTATACCTGTGGTGGTTTCTTCACAACCTCCATCTAACTGGGCGTTTGACGCGGTTGCCGCGACGGTCAAGTCTCCTCCATCGTCAAGTATGATCTCCGGACGGGACGCCAGCACTTGGTTCACTGCCCAGTAATATTCATCGTTGTTCATCCCTTTCCAGGCGTACACATCGGCGCCCTCATCAACCAGCCTAGCGGCCACATCATCTTGGGTACTTAGCGGATTGCTCGCACAAACCGAGACCGACGCCCCTGCGCTCATCAGCGCCTCCACCAGGACGGCTGTTTCCTTGGTGACGTGAAGTCCGGCCCCGACTCTCTTTCCCTGGAGAGGTTTCTTGCTTCCGTATTCTGACTTCAAGAGAGACAGGACGGGCATCCGGGTCCTAGCCCATTCTATCTTCAGTTCGCCCTTAGAGGCAAGAGATGAATCCTTTATCTTTGGCATGGGCTGTTCTTGTCTTGTCTTATACGCTTTGACCTGAAGCATTAAGCTTAAAGACGGTGGCTTGAATGGAAGAAATTGTCTTCATGGCCGCTGGAGATACAGGTCGGCGAAAAGAAGATAGTGATAGACTCGGCGGTTCACTCCGTGTTGAGAGAGTACGTCAAGACCGGGATGGGCATCGATGAGCTTGCCGAAAAGCTAGGTCTTGGCACTTGGTCAGAAGCGTACGAGCTTCTGAAGCAGGTTCCAGCGTGGATCTACTGGATACCGCCTTCCGTTTACGAGGAGAGTCTCAAGAGACCCACTTCGCAAGTGCAACAGAAATCGGCGGAAAGTCAGGGAGAAGAGCCCGAGGTCGAAGGCAAAAAGAAAGGCGGGAAAGCATCAAAGGAACAAACTGAACAGAAAGAAACCTCAAAGAGAAGAAAAAAGAAACCCGAAGGGACGGAGGCTAGTGCGCCAAAAAAAGACCAGGGCGAGGGTGCTCAAGCGGTAGGAGGAGGAACTCCTTCTGTTTTGGGCTGAGCTTTTTCTATGACGTCCTGATATATGGAAAGAGTCTTTTGGGAAACGACTCTCCAAGTGAACTCTTTAAGTACCCGCTTCCTTCCCATTTTGCCCATCTTCTTCATCTTTTCGGGGTCTTTGAGGATCTCGTTGATGCCTTTGGCTATGCTTTCGGGCGAGTTACCGTTCACGTGAGTCCCGCACTTGTCTTTGCCCTTGTTTATGACTTGTTCTTTAAATCCTACCACCCCGACCGCTCCAACGACCACTGGCTTTTCCATGGCCATTGCCTCGAGAGAGACTATGCCGAATGGCTCGTAAACGGATGGAAAGATGCAGAGGTCGGATGCAGCGTAGTGAAGTATTCTCTCTCTCTCACCGACGAAGTCGAACCTGAACGTCACGTTCTTCTCTAGCCCGAGTTTCTGAACGGTCTCCTGCAACTCCTTTTGCTGCTCCCCAATCCCTAGAATTACCAGCTTGGCCTCGGGATGTTCTTTCACGACGCTCGGCATGGCAAGCACAAGGTTCTTTATTCCCTTGACCCAAGTGAGCCGGCCGACGAAAAGGAGCATCTTCTCGTCGTCTTTTATGCCGTACTTCTTTCTGATGGCTTCTGCTTCTTCTTTGGGATACCTTGTTGGATCGTAGAGGTCTGGATCTACGCCGTTCCAAACAACGCTTATTTTGTTGGCTGGCCAGCCGTGTTTCACAAGGTCCTCTTTCATGGCGTTGCTGACGGTTATGACGCGATCTGCTTGATCTTTTGCGATCTCTTCTATCTCCATCACCGTCTTTGACGCGTGCTCGCCGCTCCTTCCCCACTCGGTGGAGTGGACGTGAAAGACGAAGGGCAGGCCCAGCTCTTTCTTGGCTAGCATGGCAGCAGGCGCGCTCAGCCAGTCATGACCAGCAACGATGTCGAACTTCACCCCTTCCTTTCTGACGTGTTGCTGAACAAATAGGTTTGAAACAGCGAGGTTATAGGAAAAGATGTTCGCGTAAAACTTGAGGCCATCCCCCCATTTTTTCAGCTCATCAGATAACATTGAAGGGAAAAACACCGGCGTTGCGTCCAAGAGCTTTGGCCTGTAGACGTCGACGCCATTTCTGACCTCATGTTCGGTCTCACCTCTGTTGAGTGTGTACACGGAGACGTCGTTACCAGTTCTTATGTACTCTACAGTTATGTACTCGGAGTAGGTGCCAAGGCCTCCGACCAGCGAAGGCGGATACTCCCACACGAAGTAGCCTATCCTCATGCAAGATGGCTTGCCGTCGCTTTTAACTCTAACGGGGTCAAGGATAGCGAAAGTCCATGAGAAGGGACAGCTTACCTCTTTTTGGATCTCCATAGCGGGCCGCCAAGGTTCGTGATGAACGCCGCCGTGTAGCTCACTTCTCTTTGCGGATCTTGCGAAAGGCATAAAGTTTGGTCTAAGTATTTTTTATGAAGGTAGCTGAAGTGGTACACTTTGACGCCAACAAGAGGATATCAAGTCAGCTGACGGCGGATGACATACCTCCGTCCTTGAACGAAGGCGGATTCGTTGAGAGGGGCGGGTTCTACATCTCGTTGAAGGATGCCAAAGGGACCAGGGTCGTGCTCAAGTTGAGCGACATGGAAGCAGTCGACCTCGCCGAGAGGTTGCTTGAGGCTTACAGACAGCACGTTGCTCAAGAGTATGAGTTATCGCGTAGGCGCCGCGGAATGACCTAGAGGCTAGAGATAGCCTTATATGGTCTGCAGGTTGCAGACTTGCAGGTAGGTAGGTTTGAGCAGTACTCGGAATCGGGTACGGTTTCTTTCCGACTGCCTGTAGAAAAGAGAAAAAGTGGAGGTGAAAAGAATGTCTTACGGAGAGAATGCCGGTGGCTTCTTCCAGAAGCCAGTAGAGGAGGGCAAGGAGTACGACGTCCAGATAACAGACACCAGCAGGAGGGGCGAGGGAGTGGCAAAGATACAGCGCTTTGTCATTTTCGTCCCTGGAACGAAACAGGGAGACAACGTTCGGATAAAGATAACCAAGGTAACTCCAAGGTATGCCACTGGCGAGGTAGTGAAGTCGGAAGAGAGTGGGAGCGAGTAGACAGGCTTAATAGCTGGGTCCCCCTACTGAATCATCCGGTGAATCACATGTCTGCAAAGACCTCAAATGAAGGGAAAGCGGAAGCTGCAGCCAAGTCAAGGGCACAAGGAGAAGAGAACGTCATATACGTGGGCTCCAAACCGCCCATGAGCTACGTCATGGCATGCCTGGTCCAGCTGAATGGGGGAGCTTCCTCTGTGACGCTGAAGGCTAGGGGAAGAGCCATAAGCGGTGCCGTGGATGTCGCGGAAATGCTGAAGAACCGCTTCATGAAAGATGCGCTGAAGGTCAAAAACATCAGCATAAGCACAGAGCAACTTGAAGCGGAAGGGGGACGCATGAAGAACGTCTCGGCCATCGAGATAGTCCTTGAGAAGAAACGAAACCGTACAACGAAATAGGCTGCGTAACTGCGTTAATTTTTGTATTTAATGGCCCCACGTGGGCCGCCGCCTGAAAAAGGTTAAAAGGGCAATCCCTTTCATGATTGCCGGGGTGGCCGAACGGCTGAGGCAACGGCCTGCAGTGGTCAGCCGATAGCCGTGTTAAGAGGGTCCGACGCGAAAGCGGGAATCCCTCCCCCGGCTTCTCGACTTATCTCGTGGATCTCTATCAGGTTCGTGACCCCTTTGCGCGAGCTTGGTTCTCCAGCTACGACCACTACCTTGTCGCCTCTCTTTGCCAAGCCCGCCTCGGCTGCCTTTGTCCAAGAGCTACGGAGCATCTGATTTATGTCTTCGGCCGCAGGAACCCTAAACGGTATGACGCCCCAGTAGAAGTTCATCTGCCTCATCTTTTGGTCATCTTCTGCCAGTGCAAGAATTGGGGAACGAGGCCTGAACATGGAAACCCGGGCGACTGTCAGTCCGCTCCTGCTGTGAGCCACAATGGCCTTCGCCTGAGCTACGTCAGAAGCGCCCACAGCGGCCGAGGCCAAGGCATCGTTCTCGTCCCGAGGTTGTGGTACCCATGGATGGGTATCTCTTTCCGCTCTGGCTGCGATGATGTCTAGGTACCTGACGGCCGCCAGCGGGTTTATGCCCGCGGCGGTCTCGTCGCTCAACATTATGGCATCTACGCCCTTTGCCACAGAGTTGGCTACGTCAACCACTTCGGCCCTGGTTGGAGAAGAATTCGTAACCATGGATTCAAGCACTTGAGTTGCGAGTATGACTGGTTTCCCAGAAGATCTTGAGACGCGGATTATCCTGTCTTGCACGGAAGGTAGTCTTTCCAGTCCAACCTCAACTCCCAAGTCTCCTCTAGCTACCATGACTGCGTCAGCAGAGATTGCTATGTCGTGTAACTCTTCAAGGGCCTGAGCTTTCTCGATTTTTGCAACCAGAAATGAGTTCGGCGCAAGCAGCCGAGCCTCTTGGATCGTCTTGCTGCTCGTGACAAAGGATAGGCCGATCGCATCAGCTCCCAGAGCCAGGGCTTCTTTGAGCAGTTCTCTGTCATGGTTCGTTAGTCCGGCCTCCATGGCCAGCTTGGGGACGTTTATTCCCTTCCTGGAGGTCAGGATACCACCTGCCAAAACCTTTCCCTCTGCTCTAGTTGCGTTGACTTTGGTGGTCTTTACCTTTATCTCAGAGTCTGCCAGTAACACGACCGTGCCCGGTGCTATTACCCTGAAAAAGCTTGGATCTTGCACTGGGATGCCTTCTCCAGAGCATGAAAATACCACGTCCTGTCCTCTTGATAGCCGAATTGGAGAAGGCAGGTCCCCGACCCTCATCTTTGGGCCTGGTAGATCCACGAGTATGGCCGCTCTGGAGGCGTTTTTCCTTATTAGGTTGAAATACATCTTGTGCTGAGCCTCGTTTCCGTGTGCAAAGTTCAGCCTGAATATGTCCACCCGCTTCGAAAGACTTGGGACCAGCCTTTCGCTGGCAGGCCCTAGAGTTGCGACTATCTTAGTCCGACGCATGTCTTCTGGTCCATCGTAGCACTTCAACCTTGCGCATCGGACCAGTGAACAGAAACGTCAAAAAACGCTGCTCGGTTTCTTGGAGTTCACGAAATAGGCATACGCATAAACGCCAAGAGAGAAGCTCGCGACAACTAGTTGATCCAAGGGGAACGGTAACAAGTTAGTCCCCCCGAAGTTACTCGGACCAATATAGGAAAGCACGATGAGCCCAGCTACGTAAAGCAGCAGCCAGGCTCCCCTCATCATTTCTCCAAGTCCTGCACGAAGCTGCGACTTGAGCTTCTTCACCACGAGGTATGCCGCGATTCCTGACCCTACAAATCCGAGCCCGTAGCCCGTGTAGGGCCAACTACTCCAGTAAACAAGCAGGGAGGAGACGACGAAGCCCAGCGGGGCCAAGACTTGGCGTGCGGGGACCCTGAATGCTGGCCTCAGCCCCCTCTTTTCGTATATCATGGCCGGCAAGGGTCCGCTTATGCCATAGCTCAACACTCCAGAGATCGCTGAGAGGAAGTAGATCGCCCAGTACCCCAAGGAAAAGGTAAGGAGAAACGTCTGCAGGATGGCCACAGCGATCATGGAAACGTATGGTGTTGCAAACCTCGCGTGTACCTTCGACAAGGCCGAACCATCAGCCATCTGGAAGGGCACCCTTCCTGTGGTTGCTATGTAGATCCCAGCTGTACCAAGAGCTGATACAACTATCCCTGCGGTTATCAGCAAAGCGAGACCCCTCGCCCCGTTAGAGCTTGCCGATTGAGCCAGCGTGAACGTGCTGGGCACGGCTGACCAGTTTCCTGGAGAAGTCCCTAGGTAGTTCCAATTGGCCATCCCCACGAACGTGGAAGATATGATCACGTAGATGACCATGGAAAGAAGCATTGAAAAGACCACCGCGAGAGGTATGTTCCTCTTGGGATTTTTTACCTCTGCACCTACATCGGTCGGTTGTCTGAAACCCATATAAGAAAACACGGTTGCCGAGACCCCCAGAAGCACGCCCGAACCTGCAGAGGAGGCCGGAAGAAAGAGCCCATAGTTCGATGGATGGATCAGAAATACTCCTCCTATTATGAAGGAGCCCAAGGCGGCAAGCTTGAGGCCCGTTGTTGCTGTGGCATACGCGCCCCCGTACTTTATCCCGATCACGTTAAGGGCTGTCAAGAGCCAGAGCACGCAGAGTGAGACGGTGATTCCAAGAGGCGTCAGGGAGCTGACGGAGCCGAAGATTGGTATCGTCAAGCTCGAAGTAAGGCTTGGGAAGAAAGAGGTCAGGTATAGCATTATGGTGAAGAGCTCTATTGGTGCTGTGGTGGCATAGGATAGTAAGGTGCCCCAGCCCGACATGAATGCTGAAAAGTCTCCGATCGTTTCCTTGGCGTACACGTAGAAACCAGAAGTTATGGGTTTTAAAGAGCCCAATTCAGCGTAGAAGAGGGCCAAGACAAGCATTGCTAGGCCTCCAATTATCCATGAAACCAGCCCATCTGGCCCCGCTAGCTCGGCCACGGCGGCTGGAGCTACAAATATGCCCGCGCCAATGATGGCTCCGGTTCCCATGGCCGTTAGTTCGAGCAAACCTAAGTCCTTCTTGAGCCTCTGATTTTTTTCTAGTTGAGTCATTTTCGGCCGGAAGATACCCGTATAAATCCATTTCGGTTAAATTTGGTCAAAATGAACGCGCGGAACGCGCTGAAAAAATTGCTGGTAACGGATCCCTGCATGAAGGTTGCCCTCGCAAGAGGCTATGCGAATGCGAGCGAGATCGCAAGAAGAGCCGTGAGTCTCTCGGAGGGAGATCTGAGCCAGTACGCGGTGCTGAGCGCGCTGAAGAGGATGAACTTTGGACCTGTTGATCAACGCGTCTTAGGCATGGTCGCGTCCAGCACGATCGACATCAGGACGGGGCTGGCCAAGCTCTCGATTCGTTCAGAAGATTTTGACGAAGGTATGTTGCAAGAGCAAGGCGGTTTCATGACCGTCACCAAGGGACTCGACACCACGACTTTCCTGCTGGAGGAAAAGCAGGTAGAGATTATTGTCAGGACTGTGCGGGGTGGGGTCCTAGAGAGGAAGGACAGTCTGGCTGCGATGATAATAAGGGGTCCTTTGGATACGTTGAACACACCAGGTTATCTGGCCTTCTTTGCCGAACTCTTGGCGTCTTCTTCCGTGAACGTGGAAGACATAGCGTCATCTTATTATGACGTGATGTTTGTGCTGTCTGAGGATCAAATTCCTCAGGCCTTTTCTCTGGTCAACGAGGCAATTGATTCTCTTCGTCGTCAACTTGGAGCAAGGAATCGCTCAACGTCTTGATCTGAAAAGGACATGCTTAAATTTTTTTGCGGTGCGACGGTGTGCTTGTCCTGCTATCTTCGGCTTCTCAGGCGAACTTGGCCGAATACATGACCATCTTGGGCATATACGTTCACGCGTGGTTCTTGGTGTTTGCGGTCGGCTTACCCTACGTTGTGCTGGTCTTTGAATGGGTTGGTATAAGGCATAGGGACGCCGTTTACCTGACTGCAGCAAGAAAGACCAGTTACGTGTGGGGGATTTCCTTTGCAGCTGGGGCAGCAACTGGGACGCTCGTCGAGTTTGGGCTAGTGCAGGTTTGGTCTGGTAGCTTGGCGGCCATAGGTACTTACATGTTCTCGGTACTGTTCTTAGAGCTGTTTGCCTTCATGACTGAGGTCGTTTTTGTCGTGCTCTACATATACACTTGGGACAGATACGCTTACAGATGGGTTCATTGGCTGTTTGGTCTGATTGTGCTTCTTGGCTCAAACGTGAGTGCGTTCATGATACTAGGAGCCAACTCGTTCATGAACGTCCCCTGGGGGACTGGAACACTTTTGGATAGCGTGCTTCCGTGGGAGAAGGTCGCCTATGGGCCGCAGGTCTCCAACCTGAGCGCTCTTTTGGCTCTAGCGGCAGCCTTGAGCACAAAGGGTTCGTCGGCCCTAACCAACGTTACCCTCGGAAACTCACTGGGTAGGATCTTGACATCTCCCCTGGTGATTCTTTCTGACCCTGATCTCCCGGCAACGTTCTTGCACACGGTGGACGCGGCGATCATAGTGGTGTCCTTTGAAGTATCTTCTGTGCTGGCATATCTTTACTTCCGCGGAGATCCAAACAGAAGAAAGGAATTCCTCGGACTTTTCAGGAAGAGCTTTGGGGTGGCAGCGGTGGCCAGCATTCTTCAGCCGCTCTTTGGAGACATGGCTGGAAGGGTGGAGTATGCTTACCAGTATACCAAGTTCCTAGCAGCAGAGGGTTTTCCTCCTCAGGGAGGCCAAAACCCAGTGCTTGGCATCCTCCTCAAGGGTAACCCGACGTACTTCTTCCCAGGGTTCAGCACCCTTCTGGCTGAGACGAGTTCTTCAGTAATTCCATCGGCGGCCCGCGCGACGGTGCTCGGAGCTGAGGAAGCTGAGCCCTTGATCTTCCCGCTTTACTACGGCATGATCATATCTGGAATCGTGCTTTTCATACTGGCCCTTGTGTATTTTGCTTCCTTTTCCGCTAGACTTGCGGGGATTCTAGAGGGCTTCTTCTCATCGCTTGGATTGGGCGTGGAGAAGTTCCTGCTGCTTTCCTCGTTTGCAGGTGTCATCATATCCATGTTTGCTGGAGGGGCTGGCTGGGCAGTGAGGGAAGTTGGGAGGCACCCTTGGACCGTGTATGGTTTGATCCCTTACTACGACGTTGTCACGCCTGCCCCTATAACGCCGGCCTTCGTAGCCGCGATCATGCTCCTTGAGCTGTTGATATTCGTGGTGGGGACGGCAGCCATTCTCTGGCTGGTTAGGTCTCAGGTGGAGGACTTTCTGGAGGCGAAGAGCGAATGACGTCTGTGTGGATTGGCTTCTTGATGCTGGGCGTCACCATAGTGGTCCACATATTTTTGGTCAGTCTCGTGCTTGGGCTGGCCGTGATGGCTCCAATTATTGAGTACTGGGCCTACAGGACAGGAGACAAAGAGCTGGAAGCGGTGTCCAAGGATACGCTAAAGTACATGGCCGTGAGTGAGTTGGCCGCGGGAGTTTGGGCGACATGGTTCACCGTGGCCTTGGCTGGGTTCTGGCCTCAGCTCACTTTCATAGCAACTGACGTTCTATTTTATCCACTTACCATCGCGTTGTTTGGAGTCATGCTTGGCATCCCGCTGATGGCGGTGTACTGGTACACCTGGGACACAGTCTCGAGGAGGCTCCACATAGCGATCGGCGGTTTCATGGCGCTTGGGGCCATGCTAGTACCCACAGGTTTCAACATGATATTCGCTTTTTTGGATGATCCGGTTGGCATGGCTGGGGCTCTGCACGGCAACGGCTGGGCTGTTTTTGCAAACCCCCTCTATCCAGACTTCACGTTTCATCGCATAACGGCTGCTATCAGCATGGCTGCGCTGGCCATCTCGGCCATCTATTCTCTGAAGGCTTCAAGCGGTGAGAAGCGTTACCTGAAGGCCTCAAAGTTCGGACTTTACGTTGGCCTTCCAGCCCTTCTCTTGGCCTCCATGTCTGGTGCAGCCTACGCTCTGGAACTGGACAAGTATAGTCCTTACGTGGCTTCTTCCGTTCTTGGGCCTCTGAGTGCCTTTTCGCTGAGCACGTACTTTCACCTCTATCCTGCCTTCGTTGGCTTCATGGGAATCGTGACCTTGATCTGGGTGGCTTCCATATTCAACATCCTTCACCAGACATTCGACTGGACCAAGAAGGCTTCTTCTTGGGTGCTTTTGGTATCGGTGTTAGTTGGCGTTCCCTACGGAGAAGTGCTGAACGACCTGCCTCGTTATCCTTACATGGTGATCACTGGGACGGGAGGATTGCCGGCCTCTCTCTTTATAAACCATTGGATGGATATCCCTCAGGTCTTCGCTGTGGCAGCGCTTGCCGTCGGTGCGGTCCTCATGGCTGTCTTCTCTTGCATGGTTTATCTGGTCTTTGCCTCAAAGCTGCCAGGAAATAAGGTTTCAGGGGGTGAGTGATTTGGTCTTGGCCCGCGACTTGATCTCACTTTGCAAGATCCCTCAAACCACCATGCTTGTTTTCACGGCCTTTGTTGGATATCTCGCGGCGCCTGGTAGGTTCTTGCCTTCAAGCCTTGCGTTGGTATTGGTCTCAGAGCTGTTGGCGGTGAGTGGTACGACGTCCATAAACATGTATCACGATCGTCACGTAGACTCCTTGATGAGTAGGACGAGGTCCAGGCCCATCCCTTCAGGTAGGATGCAGCCTGCGTGGGCTTTTGCCTTTGGTTATGTGCTGCTTGGCTTGGGGATAGTTCTGTCGATCTTTGTCAACTGGATCTTCGCGCTTACTATCTTCCTTGGGTACTTCTTCGACATATGGGTCTATACGCTTTTTCTGAAGAGGAGGTCTGTTACAAATATACTTTTTGGAGGTTTGGCTGGAGGCATGCCCATACTGGGAGGCTGGGTGGCGAGGGAGGGAGCCCTCGCTGGCGGAGGACTACTTCTGTTCTCTATGATAATGCTCTGGATACCTCTTCACACGTGGGTGATATCTTTGGTCAACTACAGAGACTACCTGGAGGCTGGAATCCCGATGGTTCCTTTTAAGGCCGGAAGGAGGACGGTTTTTTTGACTTTATTCTTCGCCTTGGCCGCCTTTGAACTGGCTTCCTTTGAGCTTGCGCTCATGGGCGTGGCCTCTTTCTTGATGCCGGCAGTGGCAGGCGGCATGTTCGCTGGTCTCACCTATGCTCTGTACGAAGCCTTAATCCTCGACAAGAAGCAGTACCTTCGCTTCGCTAGGACGTTTGCGAGCGTCTTTCTGGGGGTTTCCTTGATTGCATTGCTGGTTCGCTGAGCTGCGCCAAGCGTTGAAAAAACCTGCAGTTTGCGAGGGACGATCTTGGCTTCTGAGACTCTTTGCGGAGAAGTGGATGAGCTGGTCCGCGCCCGCTTTGGGCAGCTGAACCCGGTTCAGGAGCTGGCCTTACCAGCTGTCTTATCAGGAGAAGATCTTCTTCTGATAGCACCTACTGGATCAGGAAAAACAGAGGCCGTACTTCTCCCTCTGCTCTGCAAGATGCTGGAAGAAAACAAAAGGGGTCTGAGACTCCTCTACATCTCTCCTATGAGGGCGCTGAACAGAAACCTGCTGCCTAGGATGACGTGGTGGGGGGATAGGCTGGGCCTCAGCGTGGCTGTTAGACACGGAGATACGCCTGCCCGCATCAGGAAGGAACTGGCCTTGTCCCCTCCTGACATGCTGATCACGACTCCTGAGACCCTTCAGGCATTGTTGGTGTCCCCCAGCTGGGAAAAAAGTCTGCGGGGCGTCAAGTGGGTCATCGTCGATGAGCTTCACGAGCTAGCTCCCACAAAGAGGGGTGCCCAACTGTCGGTAGGCCTGAAGCGTCTGGAAAAGCTTGCAGGGAGGTATCAGGCGATCGGCCTTTCAGCAACCGTCTCAAGCCCTGAAGAGATGGGGAGGTACGTCTTTTCAAGAAAGGTGCGCGTGATTAGGCCCAACGCCGTCAGGGAACCGCAGTGCACCATAACGTATCTCGGCGACGATCTCTCGGGGAAAAAGAGGTTGGAGAGACTAACTCGTCTGTTGGAAGAACATCGTTGCATTTTGTTTGCAAATAGCAGGACGATAGTTGAGGAACTGGGTCATGCTCTCATGACTGTTGCCCCGGTGGCTGTCCACCACGGATCTCTTTCGCGCCTTGAGCGCGAACACGTTGAAGCCATGTTCAATGGGGGGGAGGTGAAGTCTGTGATTGCAACCTCCACGCTGGAACTTGGGATCGACGTTGGCGACGTCGACTACGTAATTCAGTACATGTCCCCAAGAAGGGTGCAGGATTTTGTCCAGCGCCTGGGCAGAAGCGGTCATTCTCTCGCCATGCGTTCGAGAGGGGAGATCTTGGCCTTCTCGGTAGAGGATGCTCTAGAGTCCATGAGCATCCTGAGCCTGGCAGAAGAAGGGTACTTGGAGCCGCCTCAGTTACCTAAGGGACCTCTCGACGTGGCAGCTCACCAGCTCCTTGGCATGGCGATGGAGGGCGAGGATGGCCCCAAGGAGTTGAAGGAGCTATTCTCGCTCCTCTTGACCTGCCAGCCTTTCTCTGAGCTCGGCACAGAAAAATTGTCCTCACTGGTCAACTACATGGAAAGGGCAAAATTGGTCAAAGTTGAGGATGGGAAGCTGAACATCACAAAGAGAGGCAGGTTGATTTATCTCCAGAATTTGTCCATGATAAACGACGAAAAGCTGTATCCTGTTATAGATGGATCGACGGGTTCTAGGATTGGATCGCTGGGGATGGAGTTCGTGTACACGCGGCTGTATCAAGGCATGAAACTCGTTCTTGGAGGTCGCACGTGGGAGGTTTCCAGAAAACCAATCCAGGGAGACGAACGGGTGCTCGTGCGCAACTCGCAGGGTCAGCCAGCAATTCCTGGTTGGGACGGAGAGATGGCTTTCGTATCCCGGGAGGTCGCAAAGAGGGTCACCGAGCTTCGGGTCGCTCCGAAGCTTGAGTTCCTCTCTCTAGACAGCAGGCAACTGCTGGTCGAGGATCTGGAGCGGGAGAACCAACTGATCCTGAGCGCTGGGATGAAGTTGCCGTCGGAAGAGTTCGTCGTGCTTGAGGCTTGCGGAAACTATTTGGTGATACACGTCGCCCTTGGCGACGCAGGGAATCGGGGATTGGGCTTTTACCTTGAGTCAAGATTGAGGGACAGCCTGCGCTACTGGTGGTCCAACGCCTACCGGGTGGTACTTGAGCTGTATGCCGAGGCACCAAGCTTTGTGCCTGAGGTTGAAAGACAGCTCTTGCACCCACCGGATGATATCCAAGACTGGATGACTGCGTACTTCGAAGATAGGTTTCCCTTTTCCTATCAGATGAAGTTCGTGGCAGAGAGGTTTGGGATGCTTGGAAAAGGCATGGCTCTTGAGGGACAAGTCGAAAGATTGCCTCGTGTCTTCAGGGGCACCCCAGTGTACGAGGAAGCCTTAAGGGAAGGCCTTGAGACAAGGGTTTCGCTTCGCTTGCTTCAGGACTTACTCGATGGTATAAGGAGCGGAAGCGTCAAGATATCGTCCAAGATCAAAGGAGATCCAACCCCTCTTGCAGAATATTCTCTGAGAAAAGTCATGCTGGCGGAGCTCCCCTCAAGCGAAAGCCCTTTGGATCTCTTCAGGGGCTTCGTGCTCTCATCGCAGATGTCACTCGTTTGCCTCAACTGCGGTGAAACGGTCTGCACGTGCAAGGTCGATGCCTACCAGGCCAGACCATGTCCGCACTGCGGGTCCACCATGTTGGCTCCCGTTTTTGGCCCAAGGCGCACTGAAATGCTGAAAGAGGTTGTCTCGAGGAAGGCTGAAGGCCGGCTTTCTCCCGATGACCGCAAGGTCATTTCAGAAGCCAAGAGGTCCGCCGACCTGCTCACGCTGTACGGAAAGAGAGGAGCGGAGGCACTATCGGTGTACGGCGTAGGGCCTGAGACGGCCTTCAGGATACTTTCGCGCATGCTGAACGAAGACGAGTTCTTTCAAGAGCTTCAGGCCGCGAGGTCGAAGTACTTAGAGACAAAGCCCTTTTGGGATGATCGCCACTAACTCAGTCTTCGCGCTTGTCTGACAGGCCTGTTTTCGCGTTTTTACAGCATATGAGCAAGAAAGCTCCGACCTTTAGGGAGGAGATGAATTGCCAGCCAAAAAGTTTATCGGCGCCAGCAAAATTGTGTAAGCGATGATCAAGACCCTCAAAGTGAGACTATATCCAGATGAAGGCCAGAAAGTCCTTCTGGAAAAGCACTTTGGGTCTTGCCGCTTCGTATGGAATCATTTTCTAGAGGTCAGGAACAAGTACTACGCTGAGCACAAGGGCGATAAAAAGAAGAGCCTTTCCGCGTTCGATACCATGAAGATGCTCACGGCGTTGAAGAAAGAAGTGACGTGGTTGAACGAGGTCAATTCGCAGAGCCTCCAGCACTCCCTTGTTGAACTGGATAAGGCGTTCAAATCCTTCTTCAAGCGCAATGCGGCATATCCGAGATTCAAATCAAAGAAGGATAAAAAACAGTATTTCATAGTGCCATCGGGTTCAAAGGCAG